>FTBG01000629.1_pt1 | contig 48870 bp, 35 predicted proteins | sample 1639311 | NCBI WGS metagenome assembly FTBG01 (sample SAMEA3914864, study PRJEB12502) | metagenome | biome: forest; material: soil | place: USA | collected 2012-03-12 | depth 0.3 m | reverse complement strand
GCAGGCGGTTGCTTCCATTCCTCCGAATGGCGGCGCACTCGTGCCGATCGCTTTGATGGGCGATTCACCGGATTTGCCCGCGTCCAACAAATTCAAAACCTTCGGACTGCCCTCCGAGACGAGCAGCGCCGATTTTGGTTTCTTAAGCACGCTGCAAACCCGCGTGGGAGACGCGGTGTCTTCCAATGCCAACGGCATCTTCGCGGATCTCTCGCTCGATGTCCGGCAATCTGACGACGCTCCCGGGACGACGGCTTCCGGTCCGCTCGACAAGTTTCTCTCCTTTAAAGATCCCGCTTTTGCCAAAGGCGGCACCTTGGCTTTCCTGGCCAAGCTTGCTCCCTCCGCCGACGTCACCAAAACAAGTAACATGGGTATCTGGTCCCAGGCTGCGGGAGAGCTGGAGTTGATCGCGCGGACGAGTGGCGCCGTGCCGGGAGTGCCGGGGGCACAATTCCTCTCTTTCACGTCGCTATCCTTGCCGGATGGGGCCAAGGGACCTGCTTTTGTGGCGAAACTGGTCATTGGTCCCGGCGGTGTAGATAAAACAAGTAACTCGGGCCTCTGGGCCACGGACAGCACTGGCACGGCCTTTCTCGTCGTGCGCACGGGTGACATGGTGCAAGTGGGTGAAACTTCCAAAAAAGTCACCATCATCACCGCTCTCGGCGCTGTGGCCACCACGCCGGCGCAAGCACGCGGGACCAACGCCCTGGGTGAGCTAATTTACCGGTTCACCTTCAGCGACCACACGCAGGCGATTTATCGCTTTGAAATCCCGTAAAAGCGCGCTGCTACTCCAGCCCGAGCTTGCGGAACGTGTCATCCACATGCTGGAAGTGGATATCCAGCGAACACAGGCGCGCGATATCGTCCGTAGTTAGGTGCGCGGTGATGGCCGGCTCGAGTGCGAGATTTTCCTGAAGAGGCGTGCTGCCTTCCCACGTTTTCATGGCGGCGCGTTGCACGGCTTCGTAGGCGGTCTTTCGCTCCAGGCCGCGGCGCGTCAGCTCGAGCAGGATGCTTTGGCTGAAGTACAAGCCTTTGGTCAGCGCCATGTTTCGCTCCATGTTTGCCGGATAGACAAGTAACCGATCCACTAGCTTCTTTAGCGTGACGAGCATGTAGTCCACGAGAATGCACGAATCCGGCATAATGATCCGCTCCACGGAGGAGTGCGAGATATCGCGCTCGTGCCACAGGGCTACGTTTTCCAGGGCCGCTAGGGAATTGCCGCGCACCACCCGCGCCAGGCCGCTGAGTTTTTCACCCGTGATCGGGTTGCGCTTATGCGGCATGGCCGAACTGCCTTTCTGCCCTTCGCTAAAATATTCCTCTGCTTCGAGGACTTCCGTCCGCTGGAGATGCCGGAATTCCGTCGCCCAGCGGTCGATGCTCGACGCGATGAGCGCCAGGGTGCTCTGAAATTCCGCATGGCGATCGCGCTGGATCACCTGCGTGCTCAGCGCCGCGGGCTCGAGGCCGAGCCGCTTACAGACAGTTTCCTCAACTCGTGGATCGAGATGAGCATGCGTGCCCACCGCGCCGCTGAGTTTGCCCACGCGAATCCGCGCCTGGATGCCGCGCAGCCGCTGCTCGGCGCGGCGAAATTCGTCCCACATCAGCGCCAATTTCAGGCCGAAGGTAATCGGCTCGGCATGGATGCCGTGCGAGCGGCCAATCATCGGCGTGCGCTTGTAGGCGAGCGCCTTTTTCGCGATCACCTCTCTCAGGTCGGCCAAATCCTTAAGGAGCAAGTCCGACGATTCCGCCATCTGCACGGCGAGCGTCGTGTCGAGCACGTCGGAGGAAGTCATTCCCTGGTGCATCCAGCGCGCGGCCGGGCCCACGTAGGAGGCGACATTTTCCAAAAAAGCGATCACGTCGTGATTGGTGCGCGCTTCAATGGCGGCGATCTCCGCCAAGTCAAAGCGCGCTTTCTCGCGGATGGTTTTGGCATCCGCCGCGGGGATGACGCCGATCTCGGCCATGGCCTCGCAAGCCAGCACTTCGATTTCGAGCCAGATTTCGTATTTGCGCTGGTCGGACCAAAGCGCACTCATTTCGGGAAGGGTGTAACGATCAATCACAAGGGATTGACGCTAAACGAAAGCGAAGGCGGGGCGCTACAGTTTTTCCCGGGCTCTCACACGAAGTAGTCGCCATTGGCGCGATGATCTTAAAAAGATCGGGACGTTTAACAGGGCGTAAACCGTTAGTTACCAAGAAAATAGGAGAATGGGGAATTTATGCCAATATCGTACGCGCAGGAGTTTGGCCTCAATCGATACGCAACAAAATCTCTATTCCCGATCGCCGGAAACCCACCGATGACCGCCCACGCTCGCTCTCCCTCTTTTTCCCCAGAGACTCGATTGAATTCTCAGGTGATTCAGGACGCGCCCTTGCTCTCTGATCATCTCGTGGGTCCTGCAACATCCTGCGGCGGAGCTTTCGGCGAGACCTCGGCTTTTTGTTGCCGGTGCAGATGCGCGCAGGAATTTCGCCGCGTCTCCGTGAGGCATAAGCTGCACCTTCTTTTGACAGTTCTTACGGTGGGGCTCTGGACCGTACCTTGGGTGATGATCTATGCAGGGTCGATCGTCGAGCCGTGGCGCTGCGTACGATGCGGATGGCGGGTGTGGCAAGTGCCGATCGTGGCGCGATTTGGGTCAGTGAGCAGGGTGACGGACGGGTGAGGGGCCCTGCACCTTTCGCTGTTCCACGCTCAGAAATACTGCTTTTTACGAAACATGCTGCGTTTCGGTTAAGGGCGGCCATAGTCTCGGTATCATTGGCCACGTCGCTGCTGCCCACCAATCTAGCCGCAAAATTGATCGAAGACTCATTGCCCCGGGATCGTGCGAAGCAATTCCACGTGGATAACTTTTTGGATTGCTACTCTCTTCATGACTCCCATTGGATTGCGCTGCACGTTGACTGCGGATGGGGAGATACGGTTGTCGCTGCGATTTGCTTCGACCCTGTCTGGAATCCGACAGTGTCCGCGCCGACATCGCTCACTCGAGATTGGCCCTTCCTGTTTTTACGGTTTGCCTATGTAAGCAACATCCAGATGACAGGCTTCGCCGAAAATGGCGGACGCCAGCGAGGTATTTCCTCCGTATCCGTCGAACATTTGTCAGGGGAGCAGGTTGTTACTACGATTCGAGATCATGACGGAGCCCACGTTAGCATTCGCCATTTTCCCCTTATCGATGCTCTCGCGATGAGTCCTGCCGGAGAACTTCTGCCCTTGCAAAACGGTGCTGCCACCCAGAAGCCGTGAACGCTAGGAGCACACCCGGCAGTTGTAAGAAGTTTCGCCGCACTCCGTGGCGCTTTCAGCAGACAGTCGCGTTGCCAGAAGCCAGCAATAGAGATCAGTTTGTTTCCACGATCATTGCTGCCCTTGACGGCCTCAAATCAGCGGCCATTACGATTGATAAGGTTGTTTTCAATACGGAGAGGTTGAGAGCTCTTTGCGGGTCAGCAGTGATATTAGGCCATGATACCACCCTATCGGCAAACTCCGCGGAGGCGATGCGCGCCTTGTTACTCGCAGCGTTTTGGGACGGCATGAACTTCATCTGTATCCCAACTCCGAAGCCATTTGTTTTCTATGCAGACCATGATGACTGGATTACTTTCTATGCGAACACAAAGTCATACCTCAATCATGTCATCGAACCGCTTGCTTCCCGTGGCTACAACCTCGTTCAGAATTGGCAAAGAGAGCTGTGAAAGGCTGCGGCAACTCCCCCTTCTAGGGTAGCTGCAGACTCTATTTTTGATTATGTTAAGTTACCAAAGGTATAGCCGTGTCTGATAGCATCGATGACTATCTCTCTAGTCATGAACGCGCCTTCACTGCAGCGTGCGGATTGATCTTGCACAGTCCTGTTCCTGCCGACGCAGCGTATGGGCTTTTTTGGATCCAGTTCGAAGGTCTCACTTCGGAGCGCTTTCCTATTGCGGTCGTGTGGTGTGATCTCGCTCATGGATGCGATGTTCAGCATCCATCTCCCATTACTTCAATTCCGAGCGCTGTTTGGTCCCCGCCGCAAGGTTTGGACGATAGTGCAATGGGAGAGCGATTTTTCCATTGGATTTCCCGCTGCTGGAACAACGCGGGTGGGGGAGTATCGCCGGTGCCATTTTACTGCCATAACTATCATACTGCGGAACAGTTCTGCCTGCGTCGCGGTCGTTATATTACTGACGAAGAGATTAATGCAGACATCGAACCGGCGGCCTAGCGAAGCGATACAGCCGACTCGTAATTCAGGGGAAGTTGCGAGAAACGGAGGAAATGAGTTGCAATGCAATACACGAGATGTTCACATGAACATTGCATATGGAACCCAGAATCAGCCTCATTACCCTTGGCGTGCGGGATTTGCCGCGCGCAGTGCGCTTTTATCGCGATGGTCTTCGCTTTTCCACCACCTATGAAGAGGGTGGGCCGATCGCGTTTTTTGATACCGGTGGCTCGCGACTTTCGCTCTATCCCATCGCGGAATTGGCTCACGATATTTCGCCGACGCTGGAAGTCTCGAAGGGCGGGTTTGGCGGCATCACCCTGGCGCATAATGTTCGTGCGAAAGAGCAAGTTGCGGAAGTGCTGGCTCAGGCGAAAGCGGCGGGCGGCGTAATTGTGAAGCCGGCCCAGGATGTTTTCTGGGGTGGTCACAGCGGTTATTTCAGCGACCCAGATGGATATTTCTGGGAGGTCGCATGGAATCCGTTTTTCGGCTTTGCCGCCGATGGCACGATCATTCTTTCCCCGGATTCGTCTCACTAAAGGGACGGCGTGGTAAGGCCTGCGCTTTTTCCGCGCAACGAATGAGGCTCTTTGAATGTTGAACGATGGACGTTCACCGTTGAAAGTTCGCCCCATGCGCCCTCCTCGCTTCCTCTCCCTTCTCTTATTAATCTGCGGGCTCGCCTCGCCAGCGATGGCCGCGGAAAAGCATTATCTCTATCTCAGTTCCCCCGACGGGGCGCAGGCGGAAGGACATTCGGGGAACGGCATCCTGATTTTCGACATCGATGATGGTCACAAATTTCTACGCCGCATCGATATTCCCATGTTTCAAGAGGGCATGCGCGGCATGACGGCCAACGCCGCGCGCCATTGCATCTATTATTCGACGACAAATCACGGTCTCGGTTGCTTCGATCTGGAAAGCGAAAAGGTCCTGTGGGAGAAACACTACGATGTGGGCTGTGACCGCACTTCCATCACTCCGGATGGCTCAAAGTTATATGTGCCGACCGGTTGGTGGTATCTGGAACCGTCGGGCGGATTTCTTGTGGTCGATCCGGCCACGGGAGAAATCGTGAAGAGATTGAGCGCGGGAACCGCGGCGCATAACAGCATCACGACACTCGATGGTCAGTTTGCGCTGCTCGGGACCACTACTGCGCTGACGGTTTTTCGCACGAAGGATGATTCGGTGGCGAAAGCGATCTCGCCGGTCGGTGAGTTTGGCGTGTTTCCTTTTACCGTCGATAGCCGGAATCGGTACGCCTATGTTTGTCTCGGAAAACATGTTGGCTTCGACGTAGTGGATTTGCAGAGCGGAGAAGTGCCGCATCGCGTGCTCGCCGGAGACACGCCGATCGAGCATCGCACCCACGGCGCAGCACTTACTCCCGACGAATCGGAACTGTGGATCAGCGATCAGGTGGGCAAACAGCTTTTCGTTTTTGATGCAACGCAAATGCCGCCGAAACAGAAAGCGCAAATCCCGCTGAGCATGGGAGGGCACGGCTGGGTGAGCTTTTCGCTTGATGGCCGCTATGCCTGGTGTCACACCCCGGATGTGATCGATGCGCACACGAAAAAGGTCATCACCACGCTGAAAGATGAATCCGGCAAACCGGTGGCGAGTTCGAAATTTGTCGAGGTAGATTTCAACGATGGAAAAGTAACGCGTGTGGGTTGTGAATTTGGCCTGGGGCGCGCCCAGGTTGCCAAACAATAATTGCTGACTGGAATGTTTGCCGCTGGTTACTTTACGAAAGCGTGTGGGGTCGCGGTTGCGGCCTGGCTGGTCCTCGTCACGGGAGTTGAGCCGGTCACGGCGCAGCAAGAGGACAACGTGCTTCATTTGCTGTGCTGGTCGGAGTACGTGCCGAAAGCCGTCCTCGATGATTTCACGCTCAAACACAAAGCTCATGTGGAAGTGCAGGAGTACAATTCCAATGAAGAAATGCTGGAAAAGCTGCACGCGAAGCCGGGCTATTACGATCTGATCCAGCCGAGCGGATTTTATGTTGAGACGCTGGCTAGAGATGGCGGACTCGAAAAACTGGATCACACGCGCATCCCAAATCTGAAAAATCTCGACGAGAAATTTCGGCGCCCCACCTACGACCCGGAAGAGCAATTTAGCGCTCCATGGATGGCGGGAACCGTCGGCATCGTCGTCAACACCCGCCGGGTGAGGGAGACGATCAAAACATGGGCAGACGTTTTTTCAGGAAAGTACGCCAAGCACATTGTCGTGGTGGACGATCCACGCGAAATGGTTACTTGGGCGCTGGCTTCGCAGAATCTTCCGATTACCGATGTGAGCGATGCCGCGCTTGACCAAGCCAAGCCGATCCTGGAAAAATGGCTGCCCCAAGTAAGGGTTTTTGATTCGAATAATCCGAAAGCCGCGATGCTCGATGGGCGGGCTTGGATCGGCATTATGTGGAGTGGGGAAGCGGCGCTTCTTTGGATGAAAGATAAACGGTATCAATATATCCTTCCGGAGGAGGGTGCGCATATGTTTGTCGATAGTCTGGCAATTCCCAAAGGTGCGCCCCACAAGGCGCTCGCGGAAGATTTCATTAATGATTGCCTCGATCCCGATGTGAGCGTGCTCATCAGCAATGCCTATCCCTATACGAATCCGAACGCCGGAGCGCGCCGGCTTTTGTCGCGCAATCAAAAGTCAAATCCAGCAAGCTATCCGGCGGGTGATCCGCAGCTTCCCTCGCTTCGCAACGAAGGCAATACAACCGCCACCGTGGCGGAGTTTATAAAAGGGGTGCGTGCGGGGTTGAAGCCCGGCTCGTGAAATGACATGACGTTTCTGGAAGCTCTGGCCCTGGCCGGTGCGGCCTTTGCCGCCGGCGCGATCAATGCGGTCGCGGGCGGGGGAACGCTGATCACGTTTCCCGCGCTCATTTTCCTTGGCACCACCGAGCGAGTCGCCAATGCCACGAGCACGCTGGCGCTGGTCTTCGGAACCGCCGGGAGCATTTTCGGATTTCGCAAGCAGATCGCGAGTGTGCGGCTTTGGCTGGTGCGATTTCTTCCGGTGAGCCTCGTGGGTGGATGGTTGGGCAGCGTTCTCCTCACGCACACCAGCAACGAGGCGTTCAAGCGGCTCGTGCCTTACTTGTTGTTGTTCGCGACCGTTCTTTTCATTTCGCAGGGCGCTTTTCGCCGGTTTGCCGGACTGGATCCGGAACGGCCAGCGACGCCGCATCGGGTAGCCGTGTGGGCGGCCATTGCCTTTCAATTTGCCGTGGCCGTCTATGGCGGCTATTTCGGCGCCGGGATCGGGATTCTTATGCTCGCATCGCTGGGTTTCATGGGGCTCACGGACATCTACCAGATGAATACGGTGAAGAACGTCCTCGGTTCTTTGATCAACGTCGTCGCTGCCGTCTGGTTCGTCTATGCCGGCATCATCGACTGGCCTAAAACCTGGGTAATGACGGTGGGTGCGCTCGGTGGTTACTTTATCGGCGCCCATTACTCGCTGAAGATTCCGCAGGCGCGCGTCCGGCAGATCATTTCCACGGTGGGATTGATCATTTCCGCGGTCCTTTTTTGGCGGCAATTTGTTTCCTAGGACGAAGGACCGTTTTGTCTCACGGCGGGTGGACAACCGAAGCCTCTTGCGGCTAGTTTAATGGCACCCCATGGCTTTCAGACCCGAAATTTTCATTTCCGCAGGTGCGGAGCTCGCGGGGGCGCGTAAAGCGCTCAAGCTCGCCTTGCTGGAGATCGGGGCGCAACCGGTGGAACAGACGGATGTGACTATTCCGTATGGACCGCTCGAAGGGGTGCTCAAACAAATGATTGGGCGTTGCGATGCCGTGGTGCATCTCGTTGGCCCGCGCTATGGCGTTGAACCCGGGGAGCGGACGCTCGGGGCAGCCCGGCGTTCCTTCGGCCAGTACGAAGTGGATGTGGCAGAGTCTTTGGCGAAGCCGGTTTATTACTTTGTCGCTGAAAACGGCTATCCCGCCCAGGGGTATGCGCCCGAGAAGGAAGAACTGCGCGAACTCCAGTGGAAGCATCGCCGGGCCATCGAGCTGAGCGGACGGGTCGCTGGCACCTTCGAAACGGCGGACGATCTTTCCCGTTTGATCCGCGGATTGCGGCGAAAGCTAGTGGTGCGGAGGCGGCTTGCGGTACTGCCACGCGCATCCTTGGGAAGCAAATTTGCCGGAAGGCGGCAGATGATGGCCTCACTCGCGGAGGAACTCGCACCGGAAAAGCCGATTGCGCTTCACCCGATGGAAGGTGTGGCTCCCGCCGGCGGGGGAGGCACGACCACTCTGGCTATCGAACTGGCATGGCATGTTTTCGAAACGCGGCGTTACGATTTTGTCTTTCAAATTCCCACCGGCGTACGCGCGGATATCGAGGCAAGCCTGGCCGCGCTCGCGCGTAGCGACGCTTTGGCGCTGGTGGCAAAGGAAGTGGTTAGTCATCGAGCTCGAGTGGATGCAGTCTTCGAGTGGTTTGGCGCTGAGGAAAATGCGGGCCGCTGGCTCGTGATATTTGACGGTGTGGACAATACCGTTACTTGGCTCACGGTGCGTGGAATGCTGGCGCATTTTACCAAGGGAGCGGTATTGGTCACAGGTCAATTGGATCACTGGACCGGCTTGCGCACGCAGCATGTAGCGCCATTTTCCTATGATCATGCCCGCGAATATCTGCTGGATGGCTTGGGGACTTTCGCTACGGCACTCACCACGACGGAGCGAAATGCGACTGATCAGCTGGGCGAAATCCTGGGACGCGTGCCACTGGCGCTAAAGATCGCAGCTCGCCACCTCAGAGGCTTGAAGACCACCCCGTCGGCTTTTCTTCCTGCCTGGCTGCCGGATCCGCGGCATCCGACGCGTCCGTGGCGTCAGCTAACGCTGGCTACTCTGCTGGAAAAAAGCGTCGCGCAACTGGAAGCGCCGGCGCGTTCCTTGTTGCAGTTGCTTACTTGTCTGGCGCCGGAGCCGGCAGCCATCCCGCTGGCCTTGTTCGAAAGCCGCGGTGACTGGGAGCAATTGCGCGAGGCGCTGGCCAGCCTGGAGCAGCGGGCTCTGCTGACCCGCGATGAATCCGGACATTGCGTCTATCTGCATCGCGGGCTGCGGGAAATCATCCGGGATCGCCTTTCTCCGAGTGAGCTTTCCACCGCGTTGGGCGCAGCTCGAGCGGCGGTAGATACTGCATTGCGCCGAGTGGAGTCGGGTGCTAGCGGCACGGCGTTGCGGGAAAAGCTGGTGCCGCATTGCCGTGCGTTACTTGGGCAATTGAATGGACATCCTCTCGAGGAGCACGCCGGATACATTGCCCAGAGTCTGGCTCATTGGCTGAAAGATTGCGGCCGGCCTTTCGAAGCCGAGCCGCTTTATCGCCGGGCCCTGGCCATCGATGAAAAACATTTCAAGGAGGGGATTACCAATCTCGCGCCACGACTGCGGGACCTGGCTGCCGTGCTGCGCAATACCGGCGGGAAAACGGAGATCGAAACGTTATATCGTCGTGCGCTTCATCTGAGTCAGGAGTTTCACGGCGCGGATCATCCGGAAGTCGCCGCGGATTTGATGAATCTGGCAAGCTGCATGCGCGCGGGAAATCGTCTCGAAGATGCCGAGCGTCTCTACCGTCGCGCCTTGCAGATCGAGGAGCAGAATGCTGGACGATCCCATCCACGCACGGCGATCGTCTTAAATCGGCTGGCTGGCGTGCTGGAACTGAGCGGACGGCTCGTCGAAGCCGATGCCTATTATCGACGCGCGTTGAAGATCGATGAGGAGACGTCGGATCCCGGTCATCCTCGTATCGTCGTGGTTTTGCAGAATCTCGCTGGAGTGCTCCTGGCTATGCGGCGATATGCCGATGCCGCGAGCCTCTACCGTCAGGCGCTGGCGATTGATGAGGCTAAGTTTGGAAAGGATCAGGTGGAACTTTCGCCCGCGATGAGAGGCCTGGCTTTTGCGCTGGAGGATAGCGGAGAACGCGCCGAAGCCGAAGATCTCTATCGTCGCGTGCTGGGTATCGACGAAAAGGAGTTTGGCCCGATGCACCCGGAGGTCGCGGTCGATCTCCACAATTTAGCAGGCTGCCTCTGGGATGCTGGAAAGCCCGACGAAGCTGCCGAGCTTCAACGCCGCGCCGTCGAAATTTTCGCCTCCCGGCGAATCCAGTTGCGCGGCCCGAACCCGCATTTGAAATCTGCCATCACGAATTTCACCGGTATTCTCCGCGCTCAGGGAAAATCGGAAGAGGAAGCGCAGGAATGCGTGGACAATGTAATAAATATTTATTCGATGCAGCCCAGGCGAACGATGTTGGCCTAGGTTACTTGTCCCTGTCCCCAGGTGCCGCTAGCGCGAGTGCGGCGGCCATGCAGGAAGCTTTACCTGGGAGAAATCCAATCCTTCGGCATTGAGATTGAGATAGATCGTGAGCTCCTCCGGTCTGGCCTGCGAAAAGTCGAGCTGCCAGGTGCTGTCGCGGCGCAGTTCATCGTTGCCGCCACGGTAGAGAATGAGGTGCAACTCGATGCCGGGGAGCTTGCGAACCGCGGCGAAGAAGTCGTTAAGGGATTCGGCATCGCCGGCGAAACTCAATCGTGTTCCAAAATCCGGCGGCCAATGGCTGACGATTCCTCCGACAAAGTGGAATCTCTCATCGCGAATCACGGAGCGGATGGCTTCGGCCCGAGCCGGATCGTAGTCCTTGGGAAAACTAATATCGCGATCGATGGGCGTACTGAGAGCAAACCCGGAAATCGGCAAGGCCAGCCATGCCGCGGCGAACAAGCTGAGCAATTTCATTGATGTGATTACGCCATCTGGGCGGCAAATATTAGAGAACGCAGGGAAGCTGTCGATTTCCGGCCGGCGGAGCAGGGGACGGTGCTGAAGGAAGCGACTTTGCCAACGAATGGACCGCCGCAGTGTCCCGGCGCCAGCAATTGGGAGTTGTTTCGTTAGCCGTTTTTTGGAAATGATCCGCTCCCCTATGACCGCCGTCGAAGCACCCGCGCCTGCAGAGGCTGGGATTTCACCCACCATTTCTTCTGCCCGGCCAGTTCCCTCCGCAAGGGTAGCATCCATCGATGCTTATCGCGGAATGGTGATGCTGCTCATGATGGGCGAGGTCCTGCAATTTGCCCGTGTCGCGCGTTCTCTTCCGCAAAGCAGTATTTGGCAGTTACTTGCCTTTCATCAAACCCACGCGGAGTGGGTGGGTTGCTCGCTGCATGATCTGATTCAACCTTCGTTTTCATTTTTGGTCGGCGTGGCCATGCCCTATTCGCTGGCCAAACGATCCGGTGAAGGCCAATCGCAATGGTGGCGCACGCTGCACGCATTCTGGCGCGCATTGGTTCTTGTGTTACTTGGGGTATTTCTCCGGTCCATTAATCGCTCACAGACCTTTTGGACCTTTGAGGACACACTAACCCAGATTGGTCTCGGTTACGGCTTTCTCTACCTGCTTGGGCTGAGTTCACGAAAGGTGCAATGGATCGCACTTGGCGTAATCCTCGTGGGATATTGGCTGGCCTTTGCTATGTATCCTTTGCCCGGTCCGAATTTCGATTGGATCGGAGCGGGTACGAGACCCGATGCGCCCGGCCGTCTCGATGGCTTCGCGGCTCATTGGAATCTCAACACCAATGCCGCCTGGGCTTTCGATAACTGGTTCATGAATTTCTTCCCCAGAGAAAAGCGATTCATGCACAACAGCGGCGGCTATTCGACTCTGAGTTTCATTCCCACGCTCGGCACGATGCTTCTCGGCTTGCTGGCGGGTGGAGTTCTCCGCAGTGACAGAACGGCTGGGAGGAAAATCTCCTGGCTCGCGCTCGCCGGCGCAATCGGTCTGGCGGGTGGCTGGCTTTTGGGAGAGGCGGGAATCTGCCCCATCGTAAAGCGTATCTGGACTCCCAGTTGGGTGCTTTTCAGCGGCGGTTGGTGTTTCTTGTTCCTCGCGTTTTACTACCTGGTTCTCGATGTTTGGAAACTCCGTGGATGGGCGTATCCGCTCGTAGTGGTCGGAGCGAATTCCATCGCAGCGTACCTCATTGCCCATCTTTTCGAGGATTTTATCCGGAAAGCTCTGATCACACACCTGGGTTCGGCCCTTTTCGAACAACAGGGAAAGGAACTTCAGCCGCTCCTTTTGGGAGCTGCTGTGTTACTTGTCGAATGGCTGATTCTGTGGTGGATGTATCGGCGAAAGATTTTCCTGCGAATTTGAGGCTGGGGATGTCCTCAGCGTTTCGACATTCACGCATTCATGAACTCGCATATCGCGGCAGAGACAATCTTGGATGCGGGCTGTTACCGGGATCTTTCGCGCATTTGTGGATATTCCCTTTCCCTATTTCGGGCTTGCCTGGATAATTCATATCCATTCCGTCCGAACGCCGTACGGCCATTTCACACGCTGGTTACTTGACGATCCTGCTGCGAATTCGGAGGAGGAATTCGGCTTTGCTCTGCAGTCACCTATAGACAGATCGAGGCGTGCACTCCCCGGCAAAAGCCAGCGGTGCACGCCTCGTGAATCGTTCGCGGATCGTAACTCGAGCCCTACTTCGCTATGCTTATTGGCATGACCGCCCGAATGACGGCCGAAGTACGATCGGTAAAGGAGGCTCGGTACACGACAGTCGGACTGGTATTGTAGGTCCGTGATTGTGAGGAGCTCGGTCCCACGCGGGTCAAGGCCTCAATTTTGCTGAGTGTTTTCGCCGTTCCGTTTATAGTTAAGGTGTCTCCGGTCCTTGCGACGATGGTGAGCGTTCCATCGGCGCCCACGGCGTAAAGCACCACGTCGTTCGCCTTGCTAATGCTTCCGCCATCCGTGAGGTGGGCGACAAAGAGAGGTCCGTGAGGCGCGCCGATATCCGTGAATTCCGGTAGCGCAACTGCGGTCACAGAAAGGATCGTTGCACCGTCGATGAGCGGCGCCGGATCGCCTTTCCTGGCGAGGATCACGGGAGCGTCGGCATTGGGATCAAACCAGAAGAGCGCAAGATTGTTCGCGCCCGTGATGCCGGTGCCTGTCAACTTTGAGAGCCAGGCGACGTCACCGTTGTTATTCGCGGCTGGGTCGTAGAAGACGGAGTAAGTAACACCGGGAAGTCCCTGGATGGAATCACCGGCACGCACGATCGATTCCGCGCTGCCGTCGTAGTAAAAGATTCCTTTGGAATCCTGCTTTGTCGCGCCGCCGACACCTGCTTTTAGCGCTCCAGCCAGCACGACATCGCCGCTGTTGTCCACTTCAGCGGGAAAGCCGAAGGATGCCCACACCGATCCGTCACTTGAGTTAGCAACTCCGCCGGTCAGCGTGATTTCAAAGTAGTACGGATCGCCGGAGGTATCCTCGACGAGATTGAGGAGCGATTTGGAACCATCAATGAAAGTAACAAGCGCGGGTGTGACATCACCGCCATCGTTACGACCATCACCGGGGCAACGTGCGGCGCCTGCCAGCGCGATGAAAGACTTCACCACGCGTGAGCCAATGCTTGTATTAATGGTTTCGCCAGTGCGCAGCAGCAATTCCACGCCGCCGCATCCGCACACGCTCCGCGACCAGATGCCGAAGTCATTGGTTTTAACCGCGTCACCGACTCCGTCCACGAGCTTCGCCGTGAAAAAGATCGTGCCGGTGTTGCTCATCATCACTGAGGCAATCGATTTAAAGATCGCGCCATCGGTGCCAGGAGCGGGTGTTCCTTCCTCGGCAATGCGAACAAGGGACCCAGCCTGTCCTGCCCACACTCCGCCGGCGTTGGTGCGCGTGATGCCCGCGGCGCCGACGCGCATCTTTCCGATAAAGCCTACGTATCCGTAACTTTGCACCGGATCTTTGAAAGAGGCAAAGGTAGCCCCAGCAGAGGTGTCACCACTTTCATCCGGCGCAGGGCCTCCGACGTAGGCATCCAGCACCTGCCCATCGTAGCTGAAAATCCCGGTGCCTGACCCGGTAGGCGATTTCCATTTGCCTATCCCATAAACGCCATAGTCATCTCCCGGAATGCCAAAGCCATTCCAGAAAGCTCCGGCGGGAACCGGGTAGCCGGACATGCCAGCGTTCGGCACGGAGCCCTTCAGCGCTTCCACCGCGCTGACGATCATTTCATCTGCGGAAATGAATACTGTCGCAGAGGAAAATTGTCCCATGCTGTCGGTAATTGTATAAACGATATAATCCTGCCCCTGATAAGTTCCGTCCGGAGTATAGGTAATATTGGTGCCGTCCGTAGTGGCTTGTCCGAAGCTTGGCGGCGTAGAGATGGTGACCGTGACGCTGCCGGTGCTGCCGAGATCATCATTGTCGAGCGGATTGAAGGTAACGGGATCGCCATCGGAAATGACGAAGTCATCACTTGCCGTAGGTCCAATGGGAACGCTGCCGCTGCCGGCGTTGATCGTTCGATCGTCTCCGTAAACGGTCGTGGTGCCATTGGTGGCAACGGCACGGAAATGGTAGAGCGCACCCGCTTCGAGACCTGAGACCACGGTGCTAACATACATAGCTCCGTTGCCACTGCCGGCATCTACCGGCGGACTCGTTGTCTGGCCGTAAGCCGGCGCGTCGGTGCCATAGTCCCACGTTACTGTGGTCTCCGTGCCGTGTGGCAGCACCTGAGCTTGAAAAGTATAGGTGCCGTCTCCGTTATCAATGGCCGGCGCTGTTTCCACCAAAGGATCACCAGAGACGGGAAGACCTGGATCAGTCGTGGTGTAGGTGAAGTCGTCGAGAATAAAATAATCCAGCACTCCGACGATATCGACCGAGAGAATATTTTCTGAATCACTCGTAATTTCCAGGTAAGCGGCATCGGACGGATAAGTGTTGATTGTCCCAGGTGAGGTGCCGATTTGTTGCTGGCTCGCATCGTAAGCAACCATCGATATGGAGTCTCCCGACCGATAATAAACTTTGACATGGGAAACAGGGGCGCGGAAAGCGACGTGAATCGTTCCGTTCGTGTCATCGTGGCCAGGCGCGACTACATTCGTGCCCGAAGCGGGGGGGTAATAGTCGATGTTATAGCCCGGGGATACGAAGATCACCGAGGCAGGTCCGAAATCCGGTCCGGCGGGTTTTAGAGCATAGAAGAGCCCAATATTCTGACCGGATCCGTTGATTCCATCGTAGGTGTCAGCCGGCAGATCTTCGAAATCAAGAGTGACATCCTGAGGGGTGAGGGGAGCGGCGGCCCGGAGAGCAGGTGAAGTCGCGGTAAGTAATAATAATAATATAAAACCGAGACGAGGCAGTACACGCATGGGATATATTAGTTAGGGTAGGTTATTGGAGTGAGTTCGGGGCGGCGTGCTACTCGTAGCACCTCGCGCACCAATCCTTGCGTTTTCGCAATGTTTTTTTTTGCGAAACTTTAGCGATATCCGTGTGCCTCACCCAGCCGCAGGCAATCATCAAGAGGTCGAATGCCTCCCGTACAGGTCTCGTCGCTTAAATTTGCGGCTGCCGCGCAAACGCCATAGCGAAGCGCTTCAGTAACAGGCAAGCCTTCGTGCCATCCAAGTAACACGCCCGCCGTAAAAGCGTCTCCCGCCCCGGCAGCGCCTTTTATATAGTCCGGGGGTAATTTAACGCTGCCATGCTCATGCCACTCGCCATTGTGACCTAAAGCGCAGCCTCCTTCGGGAAAATGCACAATGACTCTTTCCCGTACGCCGGTTTTGAGCAGGTCCTCCATGGCTGCGCGCAATGCGGAGCGATCCAGGTCGTCGCCGACCCGGATTTTTTTTCCTGTGACCCGTCCTGCTTCAAATTCATTCATGATGCAGACGTCCACGTGTTTCAAGGCGGGCAGCACGATACGCGCAAAGCGGTCACTATCCTCGCTTACTGCCTCAACGCTTGTTTTTAAGCCGGCGGCCTGAGCGCGGGCCAGAACTTCTGCCGCGATGGTACCGTACTTTGGATGCGGTTGATCAAGCCGGTCGAGTAACAGGAGATAGCCAAGGTGAAAGATGCGCGCTTTGGTGGCACTGAAATCAAAGTGCGTTGCATCAAGCAACGCATTTGCGCCGCGCGCGTGGAAGAAAGTGCGCCGGCCCGTTCCCTGTGCGGTCATAACATCCGTGTAGCTCGTGGGAGCTTTATCCGTGAATTGCAGTGCCGTGGTGTCGATCCTGTGCTGCTTGCATTGCTCGACGATCCAGCGCCCATTTTCATCGTTGCCTACCAAGCCCACGGCCGAAAGGGGGAAGGATGCGCCGAAGATGGACAAATCCATGAGCAGATTGAATGGCGAACCGCCGGTGCCGCGCGTGGTGGTGAGGATATTGGCCAGCGCATCCTGCTGCGGCCAAGTGTCGATCACTTTGACCGCGTCAACGATCCAATTGCCACCGGATAGTATGCCCGAACGATTGCTCATGAATAGGGAAGGGGAAAAATGTGGCGCACAGAAAGGCCATAAAACAAGACCTCCGACAAGGTCTTGTTTTCGAGCATAGAAAACAAGGTGAGGCGTTTGCCTACGCCCGCCCGATGACGGGATCGGTCATGCTTGCGCTTCCCGTTTCCACCCGTCCGGCAAATCGCCGCTCGAAAGAGGCGACACTATGGATCAGTACGCTCGAGTCGTACCAACCAAAGCTGTCTTTGTTCCCGATCGTGACGGTTGCTTGTCCTTTCGGTTCAAGCTGGAGCGATTGATCACGGCCGCCGTAGGCATTGTCTTTTACAGTGAGCGTCAGCGGAATTTTCTCGTCAAGATTTCGAATAGTCAAAGCCACCAGTCCGGTCAACTGGTTGCCCTGCGGTTGAGAGCTCACCTGAATATCCATCTTCGGATCTTCCTTGGTGCCTTTGAATTCGCGATAGAAGCCGTTTGGACCATGAACGAGTAGGTGATAGCCGCCATCCTCAAATTCATCCAATGGCCACAAGTAACTAAGCCGATCTCCTGCCGTGACAGCAAAAGACCAGTTTTTCATTTTTTCCCACTTCGACCCATCGCCATTGCTACGATAGTTTGCCGCCGCGTACACGGTGAAAGGTGAGCCGGCGGAAGCGTCGGCAAATAAATCCTTTTTCGCCGAAAACTCGATCTGAAATGTTTTTTGAGCAGCGTTCAATTTCCCGTCTGCTTCCAGTTGATAGGGGAGTGCGCAGGAAGGCCGCATTCCGCGCTCCTGGCGGGGCATCCATGGGCAGGCTTTGCCGCGCTGAAGCGTTTCCTGCAACTCTGCATCCGTCAGGGCTTTGTAGTCAGAAGGCAGTTTTTTGAATTGTGCTTTGTGAATCGCTTCCACGAATGGCTCGCGCGCCACAAAGCTCGGCAAGGCAATCTGCTCGCCGCGATAAGGGCGAAAGGCGGAAGTGAGGTCGCCGCAGACCGTTCTTCGCCAGGCGCTGATATTAGTCTCGCGAAGCTTCGATCCCGTCTTTTGGCTAATATATCTCTCCAGAAATTGCAGGGTCGAAGTGTGATCAAACACTTGCGAACACACATAGCCTCCGCGGCTCCACGGTGAAGCGATGACCAGGGGCACGCGATAACCGAGCCCGATGGGACCTTCGCGAGATTGCTTCAAGGCATGGTGCTGTCTTTCCTGCTCCAGGGTCACAAATTCAAGCGCGGGATCGATTCCTTTGGAGGTAATTCCCGTTTCCCGGCTCCGTGGGTCGGGTGCGACAAATGGCGGGACATGATCAAAGTAACCGTCATTTTCATCATAGGTGAGGATGAAGACCGTTTTTTTCCATACCTCAGGGTTTTGGGTGAGGATCTCCAGTACTTCGGAAACGTACCATGCTCCATACCAGGCTGATTCTGGGTGGTCCGAAAAATGTTGCGGTGCAACGACCCATGAAACGGTCGGAAGTTTTCCCTCTTTCACGTCCTGCCGGAACTGAAAGAGCACATCGCCTTTAGGCGCGCTCATTGCGCGCTTCTTGCCTTCGTCCTCATACTCGAGCTCCGAAAGCTCATGATAATGAGGATCGTTACCATTCGTGCAAAATGCTTTGCTAAAGAGGTTTCTCTCTTTTTCGGAGAGCTTGGCAAAATCCTGCAAATTCCATTTCGCCTTTTCAGCCTTGCTGGCCTGAAGATTCTTTTCGGCTTTGCTCAGTTCTGTGGAAATTGAGGCCGCTTCTGCGCTGCCGGGCGCCGCCACCGCGAGCGATGCCTTTAGTTTGTCGATGGTTTCCGGGAGAGACGCAATCAAGTGATCCAGGTGCGCTTGATATGGCGGATGGTAGCGCGTGTGATATTGGGAAAACCATTCGAGCGGGTTATCGCCGAAGTTAGACAGCCAGTTTTCCTCTTCATGGGACAGGCCCACGGGCAGGCTCAGCTCGTTTTGATAGATTTTCCAGGAGACGCCGAGTTCCTCCAGGCGCTCGGGAAATGTCGTCCAGCTCGCCGAAGACTCGTACTCGATTTCCTCGTTGCGCACCTTTGCAGGAACCGTGGCATCCGCTCCGCGAATGGTGCCGGTCCAGAAATAAACCCGGTTCGGCATCGTGCCCGTCAAAGAGGAACAGAAGTGCTGATCGCAAATCGTGAACGCGTCAGCGAGGGCGTAGTAAAACGGGACATCCTCTCGCGTGTAATAGCCCATCGTGAGCGGCATCTCCGCATAGCTCTTGTTGACGGAGCGCTTTGCCTCGATCCAGTGGTCGTGTTTTCCACCGTTGCGTGCATCTACCTGGCTTTGCCAGGTATGCGGCAGCCAGCCCGTCCACGTGGCTTTGGTATTGTGCATGTCCAGCCGGAACGGCACGTAGGTTTCACCGCGGGCATTGGCCTGCAGCCACACGGGCGTGTTACTTGGCAAATTGATGGCACGCGGATCCTCAAAGCCGCGCACCCCCTGGAGCGTTCCGTAGCAGTGATCGAACGACCGATTCTCCTGCATGAGAATGACGATGTGTTCCGCATCCATGAAAGTGCTGCCCGGTTCCGGATTGATCGCACGCGCCTTATCGATCGCTTTGGACAATCCCGCCATGCTGGAGAGGAGGGCGGCTTTTTTCAGAAAATCTCGGCGGGTTTCCATGGAAAAAGGGGGGGGAAAGAGAGATGAAGTGCGCAATGCGCAGGCGAAGAATTCGCGCAATGGACATCCCGTTTTCGCAAAAGGCAAGGCTGGCTTTTTGCTCCGGATCGCCGATAATGGTGAGCGCTTCCCCTGCCGCATGCTGCGCCCCCCGCACTTACTGCTTTTGCTTTTCGTCTGTCTTGCCTTCGAGGCAAGCGCGGCGGAGAGCTCGCCCCGCCTGCTCCGCCACGCGCGGGAAGTGCTGGCGCTGACCAATGCCGAAGCGGTGCAGTCCATCCCCGTTCAAGTAACAGGCGTGGTCATCGCGGCGGATAGCACGTGGGCTTCCAAGTTTTTCGTCCAGGACGAAACCGGCGGGGTCTTTGTCAGTGACAATCAGCAGCTGCAGCCGAAGCTCGGAGAGATCGTCGAAGTGAAAGGCGTCTCCGGACCCGGCAAGTTTGCTCCGATCATCGGCAATCCGCATTGGCGGGTGATCGGCAGTGGGCCTCTGCCTCCGGCCAAGATCGTTTCGATGGAGCGTGTGGCTTCCGGTGTGGAAGATGGGCAGCGGGTGGAGTTTGCCGGAATCGTGCGTACAGTAAGGCGGGGCGGAAACCGTTTGCGCCTGGATTTGGCCAGCGAAGGGCATCGGTTTACGGCAGAGGTCGATCACCCGGGCGAGCTCACGCCGGAAAAGCTACTCGCGGCGCGGATCCGATTTCCCGCGGTGGTCGCGGCTTCGCAATTCAAAGCCAACTCCAGGCAACTGGTGGGAATTACGCTATTTGCCACGTCGGGTGAGGAGGTATCTATCGAGCAGCCGGAGGCCGTCGATCCTTTTACCACTCGGCTGTTACCTCTGAGCGAGATTGGCGAATTTCGCCGCGAAAGTGATCCGTCGCAGCGTCTGCATGTGCGCGGGACCGTGAGCTTTGTTGCGCCGGGAGTCATCTACCTTTTGGACGAAACCGGCGGGCTTGAAGTGAGAACAGAGAATGTCGCATCGCTAAAACCTGGGGACATGATTGATGCCGCCGGATTTTCTGAAGTGATTAATTTTTTGCCGTTATTAAATGATGCTACGGTGCGTTCCTCAAGTGAACCGCGGAACGCTCTCCGTCCAAAGCTGGCGATTCCCGCCGATCTTGCACGCGGCTTGCATCACGCAGACTATGTTCGCGTTTCGGGACGCCTGCTGGAACGATCCTGGAAGCCCGGTGCGGACGCAGCTCGTGAAATCACGCTGGTCATGCAATCGGAGGGCGCGCACTTCACTGCGGAATTCACGTCCAACCTGCTGCCCGATGAAATTCCCGAACTGGCCATCGGGGGAGTGCTCGAATTGAGCGGCATCAGTCTGGCCTCGGCAAGTGCGACCGGCAACTTCGACGGATTTCATTTATTAGTGCCTTCTCTGAGCGAAGTGCGTGTGCTGCAAAAGCCGAGTCCGTTAACTCGGGAACGTCTTCTGGTGGGTTTGTGCGTTGCATTATCGATTCTTTTAGTTACCGCTCTTTGGAGTGTCGCGCTCATACGGCGAAATCTTCGTCTGGCTGCGCACGTGCGGGAAAAAAAGGCGATTATGTCGGAACGCGCCCGGCTTGCGCTGGACCTGCATGATACATTGCAGCAAGCGCTCTACGGAGTGCGGCTGCAACTGGATGCGGCGCGCGAATATATGCCCGTGGACACAAGCAAGGCGCTGCATCACGTGAAACGAGCCGGGCATTTCGTGGAGCAGAGCGACGCGGAATTGAGGCGCACGCTTTGGAAGCTCCGTTCGGCAGCTTTGGAGAACTTCGACCTGGTGGAGGCGCTCACCCGGGCGGCACGCTCGCTCGGTGATGGTTGCGGGCTGGTGATTGAGACTCAGACGCACGGAAAGCCGGTATCGCTGCCGTCGCAAGTAGAGGAAAATGTGCTGCGCATCGGTCAGGAAGCGCTGACCAATGTGGTGAAACATGCGCACGCGACGCGAGTTCAAGTAACGATGACTTTTGTCGATGGTGCGATGAATCTTGATATCAAAGATAACGGATTCGGATTTGAAGTGATCCCGGCGGGGTTGGAAAATAATGGTCATTTCGGTCTGGCAGCAATGCGAGAGCGGACGACACGTATCGGCGGAAACTTGTTGATCGAAAGCGCGCCGAAGCAGGGGACACGCATCCATCTTGAAGTGCCGATTGGTCAAATTCCCGAAAAACGGCAACTTGATGAAGGTGCCGCAATCCAGGAGCCATTGGATGTTGGTAGTTGAAATCTGAGAGTTTCCCCCGAAATGCCCCCCATCTCCCTCCTTATCGCCGATGATCACTCCGTAGTGCGCGAGGCCTTGCGAGCGTTACTTTCCAGCAAGCCGGACATCCAGGTGGTTGGTGAAGCGGCAACGGGAACGGCGGCAGTCGAGCTATTTGATCAGCTTCGGCCGGACGTGGCCCTCCTCGACTTGCGCATGCCGATGCTCGATGGGGTCGAGGCGACTCGCATGATCCGGCGCAGCCATCCCGGCGCGCGAGTTTTGATTCTGAGTACCTACGAAGGCATCGAGGATATCTTTCAGGCGATGCAATCGGGCGCCATGGGTTATGTGCCAAAAGCGGCATCCAGCGATGAATTAGTCACCGCGTTGAGAACGGTGATGAATGGCAAGCAATGGATTCCCGATCGGCTGCGAGCTGGTTTGGCGGAGCGCGTCGCGACGGTGCCGCTCAGCGAGCGGGAACTTTGGGTATTAAAGTATGTCGCATCCGGTGAAAGTAACAAGGAGATCGCGTCCCTGATGGGCATCACCGAACACACTGCCAAATGGCACTTGAAGAGCATTTTGAAAAAGCTCGGTGCCCGTGATCGAACCGAGGCTGTACGCATCGCCCTCGAGCGGGGCGTCATCCATTTGCCGGGATATTAAAATATCGCGACCCCGAAGCAAGCTCCGGATGTTCGTTATTGCGGGATAAGCTTGATATAGTCAAAGGCTTCGCCAAAACCGGTGCTGCTGGCATTCTTTCCGGTAATCTTGAACTGAAACCACTTGTCGATGGAGGTTCCTGGAGACCAGGAGCCCAGATCGATTTCCGTAAACACATCGGCAGGCGTGTATTCATCCTGCGCCGTCCCCACATTCGCGGCCGTGCCGTTAAAATTGTCGGCCCGCCCGACTACGAGCTGCCAGATGCCACGGGTATTGGCTTTTTTTACGCCAATCCTCACATCGTAGCTGCCGGCCGCCACACCCTGCACGAGGTAAGTAACATAATCACCTGCCGCGTCTGCATCGAGAATCGTGCCCGACCCGTTGCTGAACTGCGGGGCGGTGATAATCCGATGAGTATCACCGGAACTCGCCGCGACGAATAGCGATTCCGTTTCATTCACGGCGTCGCTGTCATCGAGCTCAAGCAGGTAATCAAGTAATTCATTCTGTTGAGTCACTGTGAGTGTCTGGAAAGCCGCATGAGGCGAACCGGAAGGCGCGTTCGTCGTGTTAAAGACGGATGCCAGGTCCGGAGCGTTGCCCCGATGCAGATAGGGCGCACCAGCCCAAACGCCGCGCAGTGTGGGGGTGTCCACGCCGGTGAGCGGCCCCAATCCCATGCGCTGGCCGGAATCGGGCTGGACGATTGTTCCGACGTCATGAAGCACGCCGGTCACGCTGTCCGTAAATTCGCTTCCGCGATGACAAGTATAGCACTGCAGACTGACGAAGGTCTGCCGCCCGTTCAGGCCGGATGTCGTATGCTGGCCATTGGTGCGGTAAGGGCTCTTCGGAGTGTGAGTTAACGATGCGACGTAGGCGGCGAGAGCGTCGAGATCGGGACTCTTACCTGTCTTTTTCGGGCTGATCACTCCCTGCGCGTTCATGAAGGGTGGCTCGGTCGCCGCGAAATCGGCATCGGTCATGAAGCCTAGACCGGAAAAGGCCAGGCGAATGTCGTGCTCGAAATCCTGGATTTCGTCGAAATTCGCCGACCAGTGGACATTGCCCTGGAGCATTCCGGAATGGCCACGCAAGTCGATGGTGTTGCGCAATCCTTCGCCTCGATCCGTGAAATCCCACGTCCGTCCATCATGATCACCTTCAAGATGACAGCTTGCGCACATCATATAACCTTCTCCCGCCATGCGTGGATCGGCAGCGTTGTAGAAGATTTGCTTTCCTTGAAGTACCTGCGCGGTGAGCAATTCGTGGGCGATGGTGCTAGTGTTGGCAATGGGGTTTATCGTGGAAGAAATTCCGTTCACTAACTGGCTCACATCGTAAGAGGCCACAGTGCGATCGAGGAAATTGAGCACGTATAGCTTTGTGCCATCCGGGCTGATGCACAATCCAGATGGTGCGTGACCGGTGATGAATCCGCTGAGATTGGCCTGACTCACGGTGTCGAAGGCCTGTACTTCGTTGTTTCCCAGAAATGCCATGAAACCAATGTCACCGCGAGGGGAGAAGCAAACATTGCCAAGTAACGAGTGATTATCCACATCGTGGCGCGCCCCGAGGTTTTCGACATTATTCTGCAAATCGAGCTCAGAGAAGATGGAGCGCACCGTATTGTCGTGGGTCAACGGATTGCCGTCGCGCAATGTACCGCGAACAATGTTATCTTTCTTCGATGGCACCCAAGCGCGGCGTCCATCTGGCGTGATGGCCACTTGCATGAGATAGTTGGGCACGCCACGTCCGCTGTGTTCCGTGTCCGGCGTATTATCGAAGGCCAGCGAAAAGGTCCGCGTCAGCGCCATAGTCGTGGGATTGACCTCCCAAACTTCGCCCTCGGTGTCGGGAGAAATGAAACGGGTCACCAGAACACGAGTCGAATCACCGCTGATCGCCAGGGAATTCGGACCAGCTCCCATGTCGAGCGATGCGGTAATGGCCGCTGTGGTGGGATCCAGTTTCAAGAGCGCTTCCGCGCCTTGAGCTGCCACAAAAGCCGCAGTGCTATTGGGTGCGAAAGCGATCGCCGCTGGATCGAATCCGTATCCGAGAGAGGCGACGGAGGTGACGGCGCCGGTCGTCGGATTGAGGATATCGATCTCAGAGGCTTCGCCGCACGCCACCCAGATAGCACTGCCATCCGGCTTGAGGGCTAGAGAGCGCGGATGCGTGCCCACCGCAGTCTCCAGGTCTTTTGCTAAAGTAACTGCATCCAGCCGGGTAACCGTATCGCTGTCTGGATTCACACACCAAACTTTGTTGTGAACGCCGTCGTAAATGATTTGACTCGAAGCGACGGCCGAAACCGCTGTCTGAGGGTAAATAACAATGACGGTGACCGGCTGAGTTACGTTAAAGGTGCCATCACTCACCGTCACGATGGCCGTATAACGCCCCGGCGAAATATAGGTATGGGCGGCGGTACTGCCAGTTTGCGGGCCGGTGTCGGCGGTGCCGTCACCCCAACTGAATTTATAGGTGAGGGTCGTATTGGGATCCGGATCGCTCGCGGTTACCTGGAAATTGGCGGATGTTCCCACGGTGGTGGAAACGCCAGCCGTCAGGCCAAACGAGGTGATCGATGGAGGCGTGTTTGTCTGGCCTGCGACGGTGGCCATTTCAGTAGCGGTCAGGACGCGATTGTAAAGGCGGACATCGTCGATTGTGCCGTTTAGCGGTGAGCCGGTAGTGAACATCGCGCCGAACTGGAGGGCGGCATTGTTTCCAAAATCGGTGCGAACTGAGCCCGCGCCGGCGACCGCCACGCCGTTATAGTAAAGCGTCGCGACTCCAGCGGTTCGATCCACGGTTACGCCAATGTGATTCCAGGCATTGCTGGCGACAACCCCGGCTGCGGTTTTCCAGGTGCCGTTTGCACTTCCATTGCCCGTCTCAAAGAAGATTTTGCGATCGTTTGTCTGGAAGGAATCGACGAAAAAGCGGAATCCATTTTGTGTGGAACCACCCGCGGAGTTGGCTGCCAGGGTTTGGATATCGGTATCCGCAGTAGGGAGATTGACATCCATGCTGATGGAGAAAGCGTTGCCTACATTCACCGTGCCCGCTCCGACATACCCGGTGCTGCCGTTGAGCTGGAGCGCCGCGGCTCCTTCGGGCGGATTGCTGGTGGTGTAAGTGGCGCCGCCATTGAGCGTGGCGTTACGGCCATTTCCAGACGAATCGACGGTGGAATTGTTAAATTGCCACCGGCCGATCAACCCCGGGATCATAATGTCTTTGAGCTCGATGGCGCTGAGTTCGCGGGAGTAAATCCGCACGTCGTCGATATTTCCGCCGAAGAAAAAGTTACTTGTCAACATTCGGCCAACGTTGAACGCGCCTGTGTTCGTGGAAAAATCGGTGCGCGTGGTCGTGGCCGCAGTTTGTTCAATGCCGTTGACGTAAAACCGCGCCGTGCCGTTGGTGCGGTTTACCGTGACAGCGACGTGTGTCCAGGTGCCAGCCGGCACCACTCCGTTAGCGGAACTTGCATCAATACCGGTAGTTCCATTGCCGGATTCGAAAATCAAACTGCCATCCGAGGTCTGAAACCTATTGATGAAGAACTTGAATCCGTTGGTATTGGTGCTGCCGACAGCATTGGCCGCGATCGTTTGAATGCTGGTCCGGCCGGCGGCGAGATTGACCCAGCCAGCGATGGTGAAGCTATTGCCGACATCGATCGTCGTGCCGCAGTCGCCGTATTGGCTCGTTCCGTTCAAGGTTAGCGAAGCGCTGCCCTCTGGGGGATTGGTCGAGGAGAAAGTGGGCGCGCCTTGCAGCGTCATGGCGTGGGAATTCCCGGAATAGTCGGTGCCATCGCCGTTCAAGCGCCAGTGGGCCAGCGTGCCATCGCTGCCCTGCGGGCCGGTATTGATCGTCGGCCCGGTGGAGAAAAACATGCTAAAGGCGGTGCGGAGCCCGTTGCCTACGACATCACGAATGCCGCCCACAGGCAGCGTTACTTGGTAGGTGGTATTCGCCTTGAGCGGATTGGTGGGACAGAAGTTAATCATTCCCATCTGCGTCGAATAGGTGCCCGCCACGACAGCGCCTCCGACCTCCTGCACCACAAACGAGCTCGTGGTGAGAGAAGTCACATCAATCTGGTCGCTCATGCTGAAGCCGACCCGCGAATTGACGTGCTGATTCACCGCATTGGGCGCGGGACTGGAAAAGAGTGCCATCGGGCCTTGGGTATCCGGCGCGGTCTGGATGGGGACGATGGCGCAGTGATTGGCTACCAAGTCACCACCCGTGATGATCATATTCCCGACCGGATAGGTGAAGTCAGCGGGGCCGGCCAGCGTGTATGTTTGCAAAATGGCGAGGGTTTGCGCGTCGAAAACGCAAAGCTTGGCGGCCCCGGGGCAACAGTAACCTTTGCCTTCTTTAAGCTGCACGTAGCGGGGATCGTTCGGCAAATCGATGAAGCCGACATTCACGATATTCGAAGGGTTTGATACGTCATAGACGCGGATGCCGCTGCCTTGTTCGCATTGATAGACACGGCTGCCATAAACCATCGAGGTATAGACGCTTCCTCCTGTGACCAACCGACCGAGCAAGTGCGGTGTGGATGGGTTGCTGATATCAAAGGTCGCGATGCCCTGCGTTTGCGAGGCGGAGCAGATGAGCAGATTGCCGATGGCGTGCAAAGACCCGACGGGAAAACCAATGGAAGTGCCCAAGTCAAAGTTTACCAGATCGGTGACGGTTGTTCCGCTGATCTTAGCTACTTCCATCTGGTTGGTTCCGGCGATGTAGCCATTCCTCGGAACATAGACATAGGGGAACTGCCCCATATACCAGACATCCGCAACTGGTCCCGAATATTGTTTCACGATGGTGTGGCTGTCAAAATTCCACCAACGAAAACCGGAGAGCTGCGTGCCATCAAGAAACTGATCGAGCCAGAAAGAAGCCATGTGCGGCTTGTTTCCGCGTCCCGTTACGTTCGCCACATTGAAAAGTAACGTGGGGTTGCGGGGATTGGAGAAGTTATACCAACTCGCCACCGTACGCGTGGTGCCGCTGTCGGATCCGGCGCCTATATAGAGATAGCCGCGTTGATATTCGACAATCGTCGGCTGCTCGCCGACGGTGGCATTTGGGAAGGTGAAAACTTCCTTGCCGATTTCGGCAGAAGTAAAGGTGGCTTGAGTGAGGCCAGGACCAAGAGCGGCCTGTGACTGTGACAATAACGCAAAGGCTCCGACAGCGACAGCAACGGCGCGTAGGATGAGCGGTGACTTGTTGGTGGGTTTCATGGTTTTCCGGGGATTGCTGGGGAACTGAAAATGGGAGTTTCGGGCGAACGGCCGTGGCGCGTTCAATATCTCGACGCAGCGATCGAATAGATGCGCAGTTCATCGAGAAGACCTTTGAGGCGATAGTTGCCGTTTTCCATCATGCCGATGGTTAGCGGTGCGAGTGAGCCGAAGTCGCGATGAAGCTCATCGCCCGGGCGGGTCTGATCGTGGTCGTCGATGATAAAGCGGGCCTTGCCCATCGCGCGATCGATGCGCACGACTGCATGAATCCACTGATTGGGTGGCAAGCTTCCGGGAAGAGAACGCGAGGAGGTCCCGCGATGTCCGTCGCCGGCTTCGAGCAGCAGCGAACCGGAATCGCTGCCATCTGCATAAGCCATGAGCCGAAAACCATCATCGGTATAGCCGCTTCGGCTATTGCAAACGATCGTCCGTTTCGAAACACCCTTTTCCAGCACCGGCGGCAAGGGAGGCAGGTAAGTCCAGAACTCGAGCTCGATTTGTTCAGGGAGCGCTACGAGGCCGGTGGTAAATCCGCCGGATTTGGAAAGATCGAGGGCCTTGCCACGATGCCCGGTAGTATAAACCGTGCCGAAGTCGATCGTTCGCAGCGCGCTGGCCTGGTCTTCGGTAGTTCCCTCAAAAGCCCAGTCATGCAGCAACCGTTTCCCTTGCAGAACATCGCCGGGCGCGAGGAGATCCATCACCGAATGCACCGTATCCACGGCCACGACCTGCAATGGAATATCCGTACCGACGACCGCCATGCGTTCATGAGAAACTTCGACGGCGACATTTCGCCGGGCATCAGCAAAACGCACTTCACCTGAAGTTACTTGAATCGCCGTGCGCTGGTTGCTTTCCGCGATGGAAAGGTGCGTGCCAAGCACGGTGGCCACTGCATACCTGGTATTGATGACCAAGGGCTGGCCTGCGGATTGGGGCGCCACATCGGCATCGAGTTGACCGGCATCCAATCGCAGATTCTTTTCTCCTTGAGAGTTGCGAGCCAGCCGTAGTTGAGCGCCTGCCCCGAGATGGAGCGAGGTAGCCTCGCCCAGAATTCGGATGGTGCAGAGCGAGTCTGCCGCGGTTTCCAATACGTCTCCGGAGCGAATCATCTTTCCGCTTTCCGCCGGCATGGCGGCCTTGTGGGGGCGGAGAAGCTGCACCTGCCCAGAGATCGCGGTGATTTGCCCGATGGAGCTCGGCTCAAGTAACAGAAACAAAACTCCCGCCAATGCGCCGGCGATGAGCAGCGCCGCGAGGGCCAGCCATCGGCGCGGCGATTGGGTTTGGGAGGAAAGTAGTACCGGCTGTGCCTGTTTCGTTTGTTTGATGCGCAAGGCTTTCGCCGGAAAGGCAATCACCTTTTGCGTGCCTGCCTCGGATTCGACCATGGCCGAATCTGCGTTCACGCCTGGCATCTTTTCCTCGAGAAGCAAATCCACTTGGGAAAGCTCAAGCAGACGCGCACCGGCTTCGGGGTTTTCCTGCAAAAGCGATTCGAGCTCTGCGCGTGCTTCATCGTCCAGATCACCGGTGAGGTAAGCGGAGATCAAACGATCCTCTTCGGGAGTCATCACAAAAGCCTCCTTTGCTCATAGTGACGGATGCAGTCGGCCAGACGGAGCCGAATGCGATTGAGCGTGACGGAGATGGTGTTGGGCGACCGGCCCAGCGTTCCGGCGATTTCGAGCACCGAAGAATGGTCCCAATACCGCAACCGAACGACATTTCGCCAGAAGTGCGGCATCTTTTGGAGGCAATGCTCGAGCGCCTCCATCGGTGGCTCTGGCGCGACATTTTCATCGAAGGCGGCATCGATGGCGTCAAGCGCTTCCTCGGAAAGGAGCAGGGGAGCGCGCTGGCTTTTGCGCAGAGCGCTCAGGGCTTGGCGTCGAGCGATCTCTCGTGCAAGCGCGACGAAACTGTGAACGGTCTCGTACGAATTCCACTGCCGGGCCAGCACGAGCATGGTCTCCTGGTACACGTCCTCCGCGAGGTGATAGTTCCGCACAACGGCATAGATATACCCGAGCAATGCGCGTCGATAACGCGCCACGAACTCCGGCAGGGAGTCACTGGTCTGGGGGAGAGCCATGCAGGTACGAGAGGGAGTGCTTAGAGAGTGTCCCGCACTGCGGAAATCTTAACGAGAATTTTCAAAAAAGGCGACGCTGCAAGTCACCGATCCACGCACCGCATCCTTTCTATTTCGCGAGATCCAGAAAAACGATCACTGAAGGATTGCCGACAGGAGTAAATTGGCCAGTGAAGGTGAGTCCGCCGGATTTTTGATCGACCTGAAAAGTGGTGATATTGTCGCCGCGCTGGTTGCAGCAATAGAGAAACTTCCTAGTGGGATCGAAATTGAAGCTGCGTGGATAATCGCCGCGCGTCGCTTCTTCTCCCATGAAGGTCAGGGCGCCCGTCTCTCCCACCGAGAAGAAAGCGATGCTATCATGCAGTCGATTCGCCACATAGACAACGCGGCCATCGGCCGATACTAAAATCTCGGAGGTAAAGTTGCTCCCGGTGAACCCCGGCGGCAGGCTGGAAAGTGTCTGTCGCGATGCGAGCCGGCCCGCGGTGGAATCGTAGTCGAAGAGGACGATATTCGAGCCTTCTTCCTGCAATGAATAGAGCCAGCGGCCATTTGGGTGAAAGGCAAAATGCCGTGGCCCATCTCCGGCGGGCAGCGACACCGCAGCGGGTTCATTGGGGGATAGAGTTCCTTTCTGGTCGTCAAACTTCCAGATGAGCAGTTGATCCAATCCTAAATCAGCCGAAATCACGAAGCGTCCCGTGGGATCGGATTGAACCATATGGGCATGCGGCAAATCGTGTCCACTGACGGCGAAGCTTCCCCGTGGCGCGTTTGTGGCCACTTTTGGGCCGATCGTTCCGGCGTCTTGCTTGAAATCACTTGCTGGTTCCAGCTTGCCATCCGGCAAAATGGGGATCACCGCGAGCGAGCCGCCAAAATAGTTAGCAACGAACAGGAAACGTCCGGAAGGATGGAGGCTAATATACGTGGGGCCGGCGCCTCCGGAGCTGACGGTGTTGAGCAGCGTCAACTGCCCATCAGTGCGATTGATGGCAAAGGCGCTGATAGTGCCCGCGTCATTCTCCTTCAGGTGTTCGGTTTCATTTGCCGAATAGAGGCGGGTTCCTGAAGAGTTGATCGCCAGGCAGTCCGGGCTTGTGGCCTGCTCGTGCAGACCGCAGGGAGACAGGGCTCCGGTCGTGCGATCGACTTGAAAAAGGTGAATGCCACGCCCATTTCCCGAAGGCAAATCCACCTGTCCCGGTCGAACTACGGGAAGGCGTGAACTGAAAGTGCCCACGTATGCGATAAGTGGTTTGTCGGGTGCGGCGGATTGGGCTTTCAGCAATGGCGCGCCGGCGAAACCGAGGGCGGCGACGAAAGCATTAAGAAAAAAGCATCGAGAGAGTGCGGAGCCGGTCATAGGTGAAGGTACTTCGTAAATAGCATTCGCCGTCGCTATTCCTTATCTCTTTTGTTTCCCGGCTTCGGCAAAACCTGCGTACGCTTGGCCCACTCTTCCCATTTCGCTGCTAGTTCCTGGACCTTTTCCGCGTGCTTCGCGGCGACGTTGTGCGACTCCGTGCGATCGTGAGCCAGATCGTACAACTCCCACGGCTGTCCTGCGACCGCGACAATCTTCCAATCGGCTTCCCTGAGCGCGCGATTCCCTTCATGCTCCCAAGCCAGGAAATCGCGATCCAGCGATTTCCCCTCAAATGCAGGTAAAAGACTGCGCCCTTCCGGCGGCAGAATCTTTTTTCCATCGATTTCTCCGGGGTACTTGGCGCCCGCCACATCGATGCATGTTGCCATGATATCAATGACATGGCTTACTTGTGACCGCAGTTCTCCCGCGGCTTTCACCCGCGCAGGCCAGTGCACGATAAAAGGCGCGCTGATTCCGCCTTCGTGATCATAATGCTTATAGTATCGCCAAGGGGTGTTACTTGCATTGGCCCAGGCGCTCCCGTAGCTAAAGAGCGAGCCAGGGCCGCCCATTTTCCCGAGATCTTCTCCTTGGTGCAGCACGTTGGGCGCGCCAGGCGTGCCCATATTGATGCCGGTGCCGGGTTGAGGATTGGCTGCCGCTTTGAGATCAAAGCCAAACGGCTCCCACTCTGCGCATGCGCCGTTGTCACTCATGAAAAGGATGAGCGTGTTTTCCATTTCACCATGCGCGCGCAGATCGTCAAGGAGCCGGCCAATATTGCGATCCATGCCGCTGAGCATGCCGGCATAGACAGCCATCCGCTGCGCGAGATCGGCGCGCCGATCTTCGGGCAGCGACTCCCACGCCGGATTATTGCCATCGCTAGTGAGCGATCCGTGGTTCTCCGCGACTTTTTTCAGTGGAATCGGACTGCGTGGCGTGAGTTCAAGATCAACAGGCAACAAACCGAGCTGCTTTTGTTTGGCTAAACGTTGCTCGCGGATTTTGTCCCAACCTTGCGCATAGAGCGCGGGATAGGCGGCCATGTCTTCCGGTCGCGATTGCAACGGGAAATGCGCGGCTTGATAGGCAACGTAGAAAAACCACGGCTTGGTGGTCTGCCGCGCCGTGGCGAGAAAATCGAGCGCGTAGTCGGTAATCGCGTCCGTCGCGAAATACTCGCCCTTTTTGTAAGTACGTTCCGGCTTTCCTTCCGGCAGTCGAAGCATCATGCGCGGCTCCCACGAGCCCACCGCATACCCACGCACAAAGCCAAAGAAATCATCAAATCCTCGCTCTGTCGGGATGACGTGATCTCCCACGTGCCACTTCCCCACCGCGGCGGTGTAATATCCCGCGCCTTGCAGGACCTGCCCAATCGTCACGCAATGATCCTGCAGCGATCCGCGATAGCCAGGCAGCCCTTCGTCGGCTGTCATCGAGCCGATGCCCGCCTGTTGCGGATAAAGACCCGTGAGCAGCGAAGCTCGTGACGGACAACAGCGCGCGCAGTTATAGAATTGCGTGAAGCGCAATCCTTCTGCAGCGAGCCGATCGATGTTGGGCGTGCGAATCTCTCCGCCGTAGCAACCAACATCCGACCAGCCGACATCATCAGCAAGAATGAGGAGAATATTGGGCTTTTTAGGAGCGGCTTCTTGAGCTACTGAAGGGGTGTAAGGGAAAAGCGCGGTGAGACTGGCGACAAACGAGTAAGATAGGAATCGCATGGGGATCTGGCCCGCGACTAGGCGGATTGAAACGTGAAGATGGAATCCCTGTTGGCGCTTTTTGACGAGGCATTTGCCTCGAGACAAAAAGATTTGAGAGATTGAGAAGATCGCCACTCTGTGGAGATACGAGAGTTTTCGTGGACCCACTTTGTTGGGACGAGGATTATGAGGAAGAGGATGAGGAGGATTGAAGGAGATTCCACGCTTGACGACACAAGCCGTTGTGGTAAACGCTTTATTCAGCGCGCTTTCCCCACAACAAAATGTATTGCACTAAATGCGCCAGCCTTGAGGACAAGGTGGTGGATTCCCGGCTTTCGAAAGATGGCCGGAGCATTCGTCGGCGGCGCGAGTGTGTGACGTGCGGGCATCGATTCACGACCTACGAGGAAATCGAGCGCGCGGAAATTCGTGTGCTCAAGCGGGATGGTTCCAGTGAGCCTTTCGACAAGCGAAAGCTGCTCGGAGGCATGTCCAAAGCCTGTGAGAAAAGACCCGTGAGCATGCACATGCTCGAGCGCGCTGCGGATGAAATTTTGCAGGAACTCGAAGCCACCTTTGAGCGCGAGATTCCATCGCACCTCGTCGGCGCGAAAGTAATGGAGCACCTCCATGCGCTCGATGAGATCGCCTATGTGCGATATGCGTCGGTGTACCGCCATTTTCAGGACATCGGGGAATTCATCGAAGAAATTCAATCGCTCGAGCATCGCCCGAAGCGCAGCCAGTTGCAGCAGGAACTCTTTCAAAGCAGCGCCGCGACCTCCCCGGCAATGCGCAAAACGCCCGCGCCGGAAGAACCCAACCATACTAGCGTTCCACACACCCCATGATTGCGTTTATCGACGATCTCCCGCTGATTCGCCTAGCCAACGACCAGGCTGTCGCCTTCGAACGCGATTGGTTGATCGAATGCTTGCACCGGGCCGCGCGCAAGGCGGGCTATGCGCAATGGTGGCTTGCCGAGCACGTCGCGCAAAGTGTCACGCAATATCTGAGAGATCAGCGCGAATGGAACGTGATCCCGGTGGGCCAGCTTTCTCGCGCGGTGCAGTCGGCGGTGGAGGTGATCGGCTATGGGGATGTGGCGCGGCATTTTGAAATGGTGAAACCGCCGGTGAGAGTCTCACTCATGGAATTGGCGCGGGAAGCCGGTGATTGTTATGAGCTCGCTTTCTTTGAGAAGCTGGGCCGCCGGATTTGGGAACTGGTGCGCGAGCAGCATTGTGATTTTGCCCTTCTCGATTTGGAGCCTTGCGTGAAATGGCTGCGCGGCAGGAAAGTCTGGAGCCGCGATTGCGATGCACTTCAGGCCGAAATCGTCTCTTTTACCCGGCAGCAAACAGCACTTGCAGCCGCGGAAAATGATACCACATTCGCGCTCGCATGAGCGCCTGACTCGTGAACGCCGTGTCGTGCGCCGAGAAATCTCGACGCTCAGCTGCAAAGGCTGGGCGAGGGGAGGGCCACCACGGTATGAGCTCGTGCCAGCCCGTACTTTCTGATTAACCCAAAAGGCCGCGGGTTACGGTTTTCGCCGTAACTCCACCCCAGCGCGTCCCTGGGAACTGCCGGTATTCGATACCCGGCAAAACGCCATCGTTCACGTTTCTTGTGAGTGGAAACGTATTGTATTGGCGCTGAGTTTCTTACAATAGCTGAAATAATGACAATTTTTGAAAAAATCGCCGCACGCGAAATTCCGGCCCGAATCGTGCATGAGACGGATGATTTTATGGTCATTCAGGACGTAAATCCACAAGCGCCCGTGCACGTGCTTATCGTGCCGAAACGGGTAATTTCCCGAGTGGGTGAAGCCGTGGACAGCGATGCCGGCCTTCTGGGGAAAATGCTCATCGCCTCCGGAGAGATCGCCCGGAAGCTGGGAGTTTTTGAATCCGGATATCGGTTGGTGATCAACAATGGGAAGGACGCCGGCGAATCGGTGCCTCATTTGCATATCCACCTATTGGGAGGACGGGGACTGCAGTGGCCGCCCGGCTAAATGAAGATGGTCGCGGAAAACTCCAGCTTTGGACGAACGGACATTCGGCGGGTGGTCATCACCGGCATGGGGGTGGTTGCCCCGAGCGGGAGTAATCTCGACCAATTCTGGCGTTCCATTGTGGGAGGCATCAGCGCCGCTGGACCACTCACCCGGTTTGACCGCGCAGGCGGGCCCTGCCAGGTAGCCTGCGAAGTCCAGGGCTTTGATCCCGTGGATTACATGGAAGCGAAGACGGCGAAGCGGTTGGAAAGATCGCTGCAATTTGGACTCGCAGCAGCCTGCATGGCGAAGGAGGACGCGGGAATTGACTTCGAGCAGATTGATCCAGACCGCACGGGGGTAGTGGAAGCGACGTCGCTGAGCAATGTGGACGCCGCCTATAAAGGCAGGCGGGCATTTGACGAGCGTGGGGTCAAGGCGATCAATCCGTCGTTAATGATCAGCGGCTATGTTGGGAGTGGCAGTGCGGAGATCGCCACGCGAATCGGATGCAAAGGGCATGCGATCACGTGCAGCTCGAGCAGTGCGTCGGGCAATGATGTGCTTGGTTACGCGCTGAGCATGATCCGCTATGAAGATGTCGATATCATGCTCGCGGGCGGTGCGGAAGCACCCATTATCGACACCGTATTTTCAGGCTTCGCGCAAGCGCGTGCAATGACGCGATGGACCGGTGAGCCGGCGCAGGCCATGAAGCCGTTTGATGAACAGGGAGATGGTTTCGTGATGGGAGAGGGGGGCGCTTATCTAGTGTTGGAAGAATTGGGGCATGCGCTTTCGCGGGGCGCGAAGATTTATGCGGAAGTGCTGGCGCAGGGCCGCAGTTGTGAAGCCTATCATCCCATGGCGCCCGAACCCAATGGCAAAGGCCCCGCGCGAGCGATGGAAAAGGCCATGCGCACGGCGGGTATCGCTCCGTCGATGGTTGACTATATCAACGTCCACGGCACGGCGAATTCCGCGAATGACATCGCCGAGACGCGTGCGATTAAATCATTTTTCGGCGCGCATGCGCGCCAGCTTTCGATCAGTTCCACGAAGCCGATTACCGGACATTTGCTCGCGGCGGCGGGAGCCTTGGAGACGGTGATTTGTGCGCTGGCACTGAAGCATCAAGTCATCCCGCCCACGCTCAATCTGCGCAAGCCCTGGCCGGATTGTGATCTCGACTATGTGCGGGACCGGGCGCGGCCTTATCCGCTTGAGGTGTTGATGAACCTGAATAGCGGATTTGGGGGAAAAGTATCCTGCCTCGTCCTGGGGCGTGCACCCAAATGAATCTCGCCGCCTACATCCCGCTGGCAGGTTCGCTCTGCAATGTTTTCTTTGCGCTCTTCGTGTGCGCGCAGGCGCCGCGGGCTCTGGCAAATCGCGTCTATCTGTTACTTGGCACGTCCATCGCCATTTGGAACTTTGGAAGCTATAAGCTTTTCGTGGTGACCAGCCACGATGAAGCGTTGTTATGGGGACGCGTGGTCTTTATCGGGGTGATTTTTGCCATTGCCGCCTTTGTGCATCTCTCGCTGATCATCGCGGACTATCGTGCAAAGTGGATTGGAGCGCTGTACGCTTTTGAAGTTTTCCTCGGAATTGTCGATTGCACGCCATATTTCATCCGCGATGTCGTCTATCTCGGCACATCAGGCTGGTACTCTCAAGCGGGCCCGGCGTTCCATCTGCTCAATGTGCCGTACGCGCTCAGCTTTGTTTCCGTCACGATTCTTTGGCGCAAGCGAAAGCGCCTGCCTCCGAGCCAGCGTTTTCGGCTTGGTTCGATCATTGGCGCTCAAGTGCTGATTTTTGCGCTCGGTCTCAACGACCTGCTGCCCATTGTTGGCATTCGTAACTATCCTTTCACGGGCATTCCGGTGTATCCCTACGGCAGCCTGGCAGCGGTATTCTATGGGATGATCGTCGCACACAGTGTGTTGCATCACCAGTTGCTGGATATGCACGTGACGCTGAGCCGGTATGCGGCGCACTTCATTCGATTTGCATTTCTTTTCTTCGCCGCCACCGGCCTGTTGCTTGTGGTGCATCTGGCCACGGGACTCTTTGAGGGGCCGACGTTTCTTGCTTCGGTTGCGGTGTTTCTTGTGACCTCAGGCTTGACCGCGGCCTTTTTCCCGCGGCTCTTTGGCCGCGGGGGCATTGAAACCTGGGAGCGCCGGATTCTCGGCGACCGCTTCGAATATCAGGATCAGGTGCGCAATTTCGTTGCCAAGATGATGTGGCATGACGATCTCACGGAATTGCTTGACGAACTTGACGAGGTTTTGACGAAGGCATTTCGTTTCGGCAGCTACCAGATTATTTTGCGCGATGAAAATACGCGGACGTTTTCGCTGGTGCGCGCATTTCCCGATGAGTCGCTGCGGGTCATCGCGGAACTGACTGCACAATCGCCCGTGTTTCAATATTTCGAGAGGAGCAAAGGGGAATACCTCACGCTGAGGGAAAGTGGATTGCGGGCGGGTGGCACCGTCCTGGAAAGGGACGCACGGGAGCAGGTAGATCAATTCAAAGGCGAGATTTGTTTTCCGCTATCGTCACAAAATGAGCCCTTTGGCCTTTTACTTGTGGGGCCAAAAGCAACCGGAGAGCCGGTGACGGCGACAGACATCAATTTACTTGTAGCGGTAGTGAAATCCCTGGGCCTGATGGTCAACCAGATCCGCCTGAAAACACAGATTCTTCAAGCACAGGAACTGGATTTGCTGGGACGCATGTCTCGCGGAATGGCGCACGATCTCAATAATCTCCTGACTCCGGTATCCACCCTTCTGCAATTACGAGAAGAGACGGGCATGTTCGACGATGAACTGCTCCCAGTGGCGGCGCGCAATGTGAGCACCATGCGGGCATACATCCGCGAGGCGCTTTTCTTTTCGGAAAATTTGCGGCCCGATATTCAGGCGACATCCCTCGATTTACTCGTGCGGCAGGCCGTGGAGGTGGCCAGAGGTGCGCGGCAACGGCTGGTCGAGATTGTCACCACTCTGCCCACGAATATGATGGCCGACATCGACGGCGTCCTGATTCAGCGCCTGATTGCCAATCTTATTACCAATGCCATCGATGCTTCTCCGGAAGGGGGGCAGGTGGATATCGTGCTCGAGCGGCTGGCCAAGACCGGCGAAAATCGGGACTGGTTGCGCCTGCGCGTAATCGATCATGGAGAAGGCATTTCTCGGGAAAATCTGGGTCGCGTGCTCACCCCGTATTTCTCAACCAAAAACCGCGGAGACGAAAATCGCGGATTCGGCCTTGGTCTGGCGATTTGCCGGAAGATTGCCGCCCTCCATGGCGGCAATCTAACCATCGAAAGCCAGCTCCGGAAAGGCACCACCGTCCAGCTCGATCTGCCCAGCCACCAGATTAAAGCCGTAGCTCCACCCGTGGCTTCGCAAGCCGCCTGATGCGTACGTTACTTGTTGTCACCAAACAGCCCTCCATGGCGTCCGCCATCGGGTCGGTGCTTGATCCAGGCAAGTTCCAGTTGATCACAAAGGAGGACGTCGTGGACGCGGAATTTCTTCTGGCGCGCGGAGCGATCGACGGCGCGATTCTGGATGTGGAACTAACGGATACTCGCGCTTTGCGAGCCGTGGAGGAACTGAAGGGATTTGCGCCGAATTGCCCGATCATCCTCTATGCCGGTTCCAACAAACAATGGGAATGGGAGGAGGATGCGTACGTGCACGGCGTTCAGCAGGTGCTGACCAAGCCGGTCCGCGGCCGCCTGCTTAACACGTTGCTGGAGCGCTTGTTTCCCGACCGGGATCCAGTCGCTGCTGCCGCGCCAGCGGAGCCATCGCCGGATTTTTCCCGGTCGCGTACCGTGAATGAGCCGGTGCGGGCCCTCGAAGCTTTGCGGCGTTTCTCCGGCGTCCTTTCGCACAGCCTCGATCCCGCGGCGCTGCTCACGCAGTTTTTGCTGCTGCTGCGCGAGGTCATTGGCGTCAATCGTGCGATCATTTTTCTCCGCAAGCCCAGCGGTTTGCTGAGCGATAGCCCGCTCTCCAGCGAAGATCGCTGGCTGCGCTCAGCCTGTGCCATCGGGCTCGACCAAAATGTACTCCAGCATTTTGCGTTGTCGCTGGGGGCAGGGATCGGCGGTTACTTGCATCGGCAGGGACGAATCCTGCGGGCAAGCAATCCGGAAGCCCAGGCCAGCCGTGAAATCACCAAAGAATTTCAGCTTCTCGGGGCACAAGTGGCCATTCCCATTCTCGATCGGCAGTCTCTGCTGGGAGTTGCGGTATTCGATGAGCGGCTTACCGGCGAACCGTATGCCAACGAAGAATTGGCGCTGATTTTCCACATGCTGGAAGAGGTGGGCCTCGCGATCCGCAATTCGTGGCTGCACGGGCAATTGCAAGCGAATCACGCGATGATCTCGGACATCCTCGGGCATCTGGGGAGCGGCTGTATGGTTATCGCCGGCAATCTGTCCGTACTGCACGCTAACAGTGCGGCCATGCGCATTCTGCTCGGCGGCGAAATGCGCAAGGCGCCGCTGGAGTTTGCCGATCTTCCGCAACAGATCGGAAGCCTCGTTTTTACGGTTGTAAAAACGGGAGTGCCGGTGCCGGCGTTTAAGCATCAGTTCGTGAAATTGCCCGAGCATTGGTATCGCGTGGCGATCATGCCTTTTGTCACCCATACGGTTGGTCACGCCAGCGCGGCGCTGCTCATCATGGAAGACATCACCGAGCACGAACGCGCCGTGCGCCTGGAAATGGAGGCCTCGAATCTGCGGCTGGTCAAAGCCATGGCCGAACATCTCGCGCACGAAATTGGCAACGCGCTCGTTCCGTTATCTACCCATCAGCAATTGATGAAAGATTCGATCAACGACGCTGAATTCCAGGAATCGCTCTCGGCTGCTCTCGCCAATGGGGTGAAGCGCATTGCGCGGCTGGCGAATCAGATGAGTTTTCTGGGGCGCGAATGGACCGGCGACTTTCCTGAGACCGTGCAAGTTTCCGATCTCATCGTCGAAGCCTTTCACGAGGCGCATACCTATCAACCCGGCAAGAAAGTGGCGCAGCTTTCGTTTAACAAGAATGTGGCGCCGTGGAAAATTGCGGGCGATCCAAAGGCGCTGCGTCATGCATTTTCCGAGATCATTCTCAATGCCTTGCAGGCCAACCCGGAAGCGCCGTCGGTCGCGGTCGATCTCCAGGAAACCAAGGATGGCGGGCGTGAATTGCAAGTGGAGGTCCGCGACACCGGCGCAGGCTTCACTTTGGAATCGGCGCGCCGCGCGGCGGAACCCTTTTTCTCCACGCGCAACGTGGGGCTGGGCATCGGGCTCACGGTTTCGCGGAAAATCATCGAAAGCCATCGCGGGCGTTTGGAGATTCCACCGTCGGAAACAGGCCAGGCGGGAGTCGTGCGCATTTCGCTTCCCATTCCTAATTGATTTCCGCGAGGTGCTCGCACATAACGTGCTAAACCCCCTCCGCGAATGAATAAGAGATTCACCCTGTTGTGTTGTGCGGTGTTAGCGTCGGCTGGCACGAGTTTTGGCCTTGGCATCCGTATTATGGATCAAAATCCAGAGGCTACGGGCCGCGGAAATGCCTTTACGGCGACGGCGGATAATCCATCCGCCGTCTATTACAATCCGGCAGGGATTACCCAACTGGATGGACTAAATGTCCTGGACGGCGCCTACGGTGTCATTTTTGACACGCGCGTTCACCTCAAGCTCGATCATCCGGGTTTTGACAATAGTTACGATCCGCAGGCCGCCCCGCAATTTTTTGCCACGTGGAAACCGAAGAAGGATTTTCCGGTGACCTTTGGCCTCGGTTTTTATGCACCGTTTGGCTTTGAAATTAAATACGGCGACAACGTGCCGTTTCGGACGATCGGTGTGGAAGGCGCGATCAAATTCTTGACGCTCAACCCGGTGGTGGCGTGGCAGGTGACGAAGACGCTCTCCATCGGTGTAGGGCCTACCATCAATTACGCCACGGCTGAGCTGCAGCGTGGCATCATCAAGCCTGGCGATGAATTCCGCCTGGGCGGCAGCGATGTGGCCGGCGGATTCGACGCTGGCATCATGTGGCACCCGAGCCCGATGCACAGCTTTGGCCTCACCTATCACAGCCCCGTGGGCATGACCTTCCAAGGTCATACCGACGTGCATTTTGATGACGTCGTCGTTCCGGTGCAAGTCGCCCCGGGTGTGGTGGTACCTTTCCGGGCGGTGAAGGGGATGACGAAGACGCTCCCAGCGGAGGCGGCTTTTCATTTTCCGCAGCACGTGATGGGTGGCTATTCGTTCCGGCCCACGCCTGACTGGAATTTCGAAGCAGACATCGACTGGACCGATTGGGACAGCCTGAACAACGTCATCATCAAACAAAAAACGGGCAACCTCGTGCTGCCCTTCAACTGGCGCTCCAGCTTCACCTACGATTTTGGCGTCACGCGTTACTTTGGCACATACCATCTGAGCCTCGGCTACATGTATGCGGAGAACTCGGTGCCCAACGAAAGCTTCAATCCGCTCATCCCAGATGGAGATCACCACGTTTTTTCCATTGGCTTTGGGCGGAAGCTCAGGCATTGGAATTGGGACATCGCCTACCAGTTCACCTACGGGCCCACCCGCAGCATCAGCCAGGGAACTCTTGCCGATGGCGAGTACAAATTTGAAAGTCATGCAGTTACTCTCTCGCTCGGATACGCCTTCTAACCCGACAACTGAGGAAATCCCGGAGAAGCTGACCCTCCTCATCGTCGATGATGAAGAGGGCCCGAGGCAGTCGCTTCGCATCGTCTTTAAAAATGATTACAACGTGGTGGTTGCGAGCAGTGGACCGGAAGCCATCGACCTCGCGCGGCGAGAGACAATCCACGTGGCGGTGCTGGATATCCTCATGCAGGGCATGTCCGGCGTGGAATTGCTCCGCGAACTGAAAGAGATCGAGCCGAGCGTCGAAGTGGTGATGCTCACCGCTTACGAGACGCTGGAAACTGCGCGGCAGGCGCTGCGCCACGGAGCCAGTGATTATCTCAACAAGCCTTTCGACATTCCCACCATGCGCGCCGCTGTCTCCCGGGCGGCGCAAAAATATCAAACGACCACTTTCTTCCGCCAAAGCAGCGAGCAGTTGCAAACGCTGAAGCACGAGATCGACAATCAAAAGGTCAAGGAAGAGCTGGAGCGGACCAAGGGCGAGATTTACGCCAGCGTGCTGCACGATTTGAACAGCCCGCTCACCGTGATTTCAGGCTTTGTGGAGCTGATCAATCGCGCCATGGAAAGCTCTGCCCGGGTCGAAGGAGAGCAGCTCGAGAATCTTAAAGGAGACCTGAAGCATCTCACGGGACAGGTCGATCGCTGCTTCCAGATTTCGCGGCGCTATCTCTCTTTTCTTAAAAGTAACAATCCCGACGACGCCCGGCACACCGGTGTGCGTCAGATGCTCGTCGATCTGCGCGACCTGCTGGCCCGCCATCCCTGTGCCAAAGGGCATCAACTCATCGTCCACGATTTGGAGCCGGATGTAACCGCGGAAATCAATGGTACAGACCTGCTCCAGATATTGCTGAATCTAACCATCAACGCTTTGCAGGCGACGGACAAGCCGCACTGCGTGGAAGTAGGCGCAAAAATCATTGATCACCCGATCGATCTTGCTTCCCTCACTGACGGCCAGCACGAACGATTCATCAATCGCCAAGGTTTCCGCAATCGCCCTCCGCTCGTGGCAATCTCGGTCAGTGACACGGGTCCCGGCATTCCGCTGGATGTCTTCCAGCGGCTGTTTGAAGAGCAATTCACCACCAAATCTCCGGACAAAGGAACCGGGCTCGGCTTGTCGATCGTTAAACGCCTCGTGCGCGGCGCAAACGGCGCGATTCAGTTCCGGACCATGCCAGCGGAAGGCGCGGAGTTTGTGGTGATTTTGCAGATCGGGTGACCGGCATCGAAACCTCGCGGGAATTGAAATGGATGCGCCGGGGCGGCCCCGTGGAGAAGGCTGCGTACGGGATCCCTAAGGCTTTAGCCACCGCGAATCATTGTCAGTGTCGAGGCTCCGAGGAGAACTACCGGCACGAAGAGGGGGACGTATCCGACAAGTCCGCTGACAAGAGCGAGGAGAATCGCGGTGAGGATCATGACCGTGTGGAGGTTGAAATTCATAGGAGGAACTCTAAGCGCAAGCAGGGTCCGGCGAAAGGAATCGTTCTGACCGCGCTGGAGCTCCCGTATCTGGCGTTTATTCATGCCAAATGTTAACGACAAAGAATGGGAACGTTTGTTCGCCCCGCATATCGTTTTACTTTACTGTGTTAAGGCAGATTCGGCCTGAGCTGCGGATGGGAGGGCCGGGCCAGAAGTGCAGCTAGATTGGTCCAGCAGGCTCCGAGAAAGTATCCAACTCTCTACGAGTGGCGGCTCCGAAACAGACGGGGAGATAGGCCTGTTGCTTGTTTGAATGCTGAGGAAAAGCTAAATTGGTCCGCGTAACCGATTTGTTGTGCGATGACTTGGATCGGATACTTCGTCTTTGTCAGCAAGTGCTGGGCAATCTCAGTTCGGATGCGGATGACCATCTGGCGTGGGGAAATTCCTTCGTAACGTTTCACCAAACGCTGAAGAGTGGCGGGCGCCACGTGCAAATGGCCGCACAACTCCGGGACACGCCAGGGTTGTTCCGGATGAGCATGAATGGAGCGCCAAAGCTCGTCGAGGCGATAGCGCCATTCGTCTTCCGCGGTGATCTCGTTGGCTAGTGTTTGTTCGAGGTAATGCCGGATCAGGTCGCACCATAGCCGGCCAGCAAGCAGAGGTGCGGGTGCGAGAATCCGTTTCGCTCTTTTAGCTCGGACCGCCGGCCGGTTCACGTTTCCAATCGTGCCGAAGATCTCGGAAGGAGTGTTACTCCATCCGATCTCGTGCAGTAATCCATCCAGTGAGGTTTGCAATCGCCGCGCCAGAGGCGTGTGAAATCGCCTCGGGCCGCATCTCCTCAACGCCGCCCAACGCGGCAGGTCGCGCAAGTAAAACCACACGATTTCCCACTCCTCTCCCGTGACGCCGAAGGCGAGCGGCTCTCCGGCGGGCGCAAGGAGCAATGAGTGGGGCTTGAGTTGCCAAGTAACAGGCCCGCAGCGAAACCACCCCGTGCCCGCGACTGTGCCGATGATCATATGGGAAAGGGGCGGTGCGTAGCCAATTTCGTAACCGGATTTCAGGCGGCTTAGGCCGCTCAGGCAGACTCCCATCTGCGCAAGCGCCGAGACCGCCGGATGATCCAGAGGCAGGAAGCGCTCATGGCAGCCCGGAGGGAGAATGATTCGATTTCGAATGTTTTTGATCGGTTGACCCATTCCAGAGAAGCCTTCTTACGATACGCTGGCTGCAAATGACATACACATCAAAAATCGCCACAGCGATCCCGCTCTCCGTCCCTTCGGTAAACACGGCGCCGGACCGTTATCCTCATGAGGGCTATTGTTTCTTCCCGAATGCGGTTCCCGCGTCGGATATCGATGCGATGCGCGTCGAGGTTGATCGCGCAATTGCCAGCCTGCCAACGAAACAATCTGTGATGAAGGATGGAGTGGAACAGGAAGTGGACGCCCGGCCGGAGTATATGACGGAGCCCCACACGAAGAATGCTTTTTGGTTGAACGTCTGCCGGCATCCCAAAGTGCTGGAATGTGTGCAGTCAGTCCTGGGACCGGACTTGGTACTGATCATGTCCCATCTCATCGTCAAGCGCGCGGAGGACGGGTTGCCGGTGGCCTGGCATCAGGACAACACCTACTGGCCGTCCGTGCAGGGTACCGACGTGGGAACCGTTTGGATGGCGATCGATAACACCGATAGGGAGAACGGTTGCATGCAGGTAATCCCTTGCACACACGAAGGGTATCCCGACATGGAAAAAATCCTGACTGACGGCAAGGATCTCCTGGGCCTCAGCGTACAAGTAACCAACGAAATGAAAGCCGCCGCCGTTGCCTTGGAAATGCATGCGGGCAGCCTTTCAATCCACGATTCCTTCGTGCTCCACGGCAGTGACGCAAATACCAGCGGCCGTCGCCGGGCAGCCTACACCATGCGCTATGCAAATCCCAAAACCGTGACCGTGGATCCCGCGCAGCATTGGGTTCCCGTGTATCTTGTATCCGGCGATGGCGGCGCAAATGCATCGCAATTTGTGGATATTCGCCCGGGAAAGCCTCTCCCGACTTACAGCGTATAGCTTCGGCGTACCCGCGAAGAAAAGCGCACCCGTGAGGACTCGAACCTCAAACCTTCTGATCCGTAGTCAGATGCTCTATCCAATTGAGCTACGGGTGCTTTCCCGGAATGATCGGGAGCGGGATAAAAGCATGGATGCGGGGGGAGAGCAAGTGGTTCGGAAGGATTTTTTTGGGAAAATTACGGGCTTTCGGGAGAGGGGAAACTCTCAGATTTCATCCGGCTTCGCTGAGGCTACGCCGGGACAAGACTCTCAACTCCCAACATCTAAGTTCGCTCCTTCGCAGATCCAAAACTCGCATGTGAACGGTGACGAAGTGCGCCACGAAAAAGGCGATATTCAGAGAACAAGCCTCTGAGCGGGCGGTGCTGCGCCGCTTAGAGCCCTTCAATCCTTCCCAGCACCCACGAGTACTCACGCGAGATGCTGCGGACCATGTCGCCGGGATGGACCTGCGGCGGGAGGACGCTGAAGGTGTAGGTCTCAATCTCCAGGTGCGGGCAGATACCGCCACGGAGCTCGTGGAGGAAATCGGGCGTGAGCGTGCCCGCGGTGGAATTGACCACGCCAGTGCCCGGGAAAAAGAGAGGCACGTGGAAATGCACGCGGAGTTCCTGCACATCCGGGAAGTCAGGCAATTCATGCAAGGCTTCCGGCAAGTCGTACCAGGAAAAGCGCGCGCCAGAGCGAGCGAGGCCTTTTACTTGATGCAGATAGACCGGTTCCGTGAAGGCATCGAGCGCATCGCGCGCTGCGTCATTCGCCGCGGTGCGGATCGCCGCACTGATCTGAATCTTGGAAATGCGGATGCCTTCCTTTTTGTAGGCAAGGAGCGATTCGCGCAGGTCCTCATACTGGATCGCGACGTGACATGTGTCGAAGCAGACACCGAGATGACGCCGCAGGAGTTCCTCCGCGTGCGCGCGATCCGAGCCAAGGATACGGGCAATTTCATCTATGCCGGCCCCAAGGAGGTAGTCCTTGAAATACGCAATGGTTTCGTCGGTCGTTTCCAGGAAACAATCCGGCTCCGGCTCAAGACCGAGATGAATGGTACGCCCGGTATCATCTCGCAAAGCATCGAGATACGCGACGCAGGCGGCGAGATTGTGGGCCATCACCGTCTTTTCATTGTCGGTGGTGATCCACGGCTTGAAAGAGCAGGGGACGGTGCTGATGCTTCCTTCGATCCCTTCCGGCAGCATGCTGGCCAATACGTCTGCGAGCTGGATGGTGTAATCGCGCCGCTCCGGCGTGCGCCAATCGGGAGCATAGACGGCTTCCTTTACCCGCTCCTTGTGGAAACGGCCATAGGGGAAGCCGTTGATGGTAAACGGGTAGAGATGATTGCCTGCAAAGAAATCGAGCGCTTCGGCACGGGTTTCCGGATTCGCTAATTCGCTGGCAGCCTGTGCGCTCAGACGCAGGCCGAGGCCAAACCATTGATCCGGGCAGACTCGTTGCTTGACGGCGACGGTGTTTTCCTTGATCGCCGCGAAATTTTCCTCCCAAGTCTCGCCTGGGTGGATATTCTGGCAGTAGGTGAGATGAAGCTGCGGTTTATGCTGGACGATCATGCGATCTGGGCGAAGCGAGCGTGCTGAGTTCCTGAATAGAGCTCTCCATTAAGGCAAGATCAATTTCGTGAACTTCAAATCTTGCCCCAATGCCTTGAGGGTAGGTGACACACAATTCGCCCCCGAGGTGTTCCTGAAAATCGCGCAGCCCGGCGAAGACGACCCGTTTACCGTCGGCGTCCCGATCATCCAGTTCGTCAAACCACAGGCGGAAGCCGCTACGGACGAGTCCCGTCCGGATTTGCTCCAGCTCAGCGGCGCTGATCCAACCTTGGCGTGCGGCATAGATCGAATCAAGAAGCACCCCGGATGCCACTGCTTCTCCATGGGAAATGCGGAAGCTGGACATCAATTCCAGCTTGTGGGCTGACCAATGGCCGAAATCGAGCGGACGCGCCCGGCCGTACTCGAAGGGATCGCCATTGGTGCGGATATGCTCAAGGTGCATTTCCGCACAGCGCTTTACGAGCACTTGCATGGCGGCGAAATCGCGTGCCGGATAGCGGTCGGCATGAGCGAGGAGATATTCGAAAAAGGCCCGATCCCGAATGATGGCTACCTTGAAGGCTTCAGCCACGCCATTCAGCCAGTCTCGCTCCGGGAGGGTGAGCAGGAAATCGTAGTCGTTTAAGACCGCAAAAGGCGGAGCGAAGGTGCCGATGGCATTCTTGCCGCCGAGGAAATTGACGCCATTTTTGACTCCCACCCCGGCATCATTCTGCGCCAGGACCGTCGTAGGCACGCGCACGATGCGCAGGCCGCGATGCACCAGTGCGGTGGCGAATCCGACGGCGTCGAGCACCGCGCCGCCCCCGATGGCGACGACGAATGCGTGGCGATCCAGACGGTTTTCCAGCATCCGCCGGATGAGCCCTTCGATAAAGGGAAAGTCGTTTTTGATCGGCTCGCCTCCAGGGACGATCTCCGGTTTCGCTGCGAGTTCGAGTTGGGCCGGATGACAGTCGAAATAGGCCGTGACCTTGTCCGCCAGACCCGGATTGCACTCTGCCACGCTGGAATCGATGAAAACCATGACTCGGTGGCGGCGGTCTTCGCCGAGGCGGTTCAGAGACTGAAGCAGTACCGGATTTGCAGGATCGAAAAGCCCGTGGGTAAAGACGACCGGGAATTCCCAGGAAACGGTAATCTGCTGGCGGACAGTCTGTTCTGAAAGCATGTCAGGCTGCACTGGGGTGGAAGAGCGGGGCGGGCGGGAAGTGGCGGATCGTATGGCTGGAGTTGGGGTCGGTGCAACAGGCGTCATGCTCATTGCGGGATAATCCCGCCGGGGAACATTCCCTTGATTTTCAGTTTTGTCACCTCTGGGACTCCATCCAGCGGCTCACTTCGCCCGCGAGATCGAGGAGGAAACGGGGCTTGGACGGGAAAGTAAGCGAGCTATTCCAGGCAATTTCGTATCCGTCGCCGATATTTCCATGCGATCCGCGGATTTTTCCGGTATCCAAGCTCACCGAACCCGGCGGCCAGCCAAAAAAGAGCTCGCAGGGATCGTAGCCGGGTTTGTTGTGGATATCGACGTGTCCGGCGTAATCCGGGGCTTCGCTGCGGTCGGTAAACCAGGGATAGGCGAACCAGGCGCCGGCCTCCGCGATCAGGACGAGTTCGCCGCTATTGGGGTGATCGATGCCGTACCTGGCCTGAGCCGAACGGTCGAGCACTTCGGCCACTCCGGACAGATCTTGAAGGGCGGTACGGGCCTTTTCGATCGATGCAGCATCCCGGCAGTAAATGTGTGCCACCTGGTGATCGGCGACGGCAAACGCATTACTTGTAAAGAAATCGGTGTAGGCCATGTCGCGAATGTCGCGCACAGCGAAGAGCCCCGCCTCCCGCAGGCGGCGATTGGGGAATACCGCGCCGCGTTTCACTGGTTCGATGGCGTAGTCGCCAAGGAAGATCCAATCGTAGCCGTAATCGGCGCACGCTGCCTTCAATCGCGTCAGGTATCCAAAAAGAAGATCGAGGGCTTTCTTGGCGGGGTCGCTTCCGGGACCGAATCGCTGCAAATCGTAGTCGAGATGCGGGATGTAGGTGAGCAAAAGATCGGGCGCGAATTCCGGCATGCCCATCACGGCGACGATGGAATCGACGATCCAGTTGCTTGATTTGTGATTCGCCAGCGGTCCCCAATAGTTCATGAGGTTGAACGGATGGCCGACGGCTTCATTGAGCCGGTCGCGGAGCGCAGCGGGCTGCGTGTAGCAATCCTGGATCATCCCACCGCGATGCTTGTGGATCGGCGCCAGTGTCACCACCAGATACGAAGCCTCTGGCGGAAACGCCGTTACCGGTAACAACAGCGAG
>FTBG01000686.1_pt1 | contig 51127 bp, 19 predicted proteins | sample 1639311 | NCBI WGS metagenome assembly FTBG01 (sample SAMEA3914864, study PRJEB12502) | metagenome | biome: forest; material: soil | place: USA | collected 2012-03-12 | depth 0.3 m | reverse complement strand
GCCGCGAGCTTGCCCACGTTATTAAAGCCAGCCAGCGCTTCCTCGAGCGTGACCACACCGTCCCCATTTAAATCCAGCGCCTTTAAAATGGGAAATGCCGCCAGCTCACTCGCGTCCAGTTTTCCATCGCCATTCACGTCGAGCTTCTTAAATCGAGCAGCGACGACAGCCGACATGGCGGCAGAGCTTTCATCCGCGGCGAATGCGCTGACGCTGGAAATGATGACCGTGAAAAGCAGGAAACCGAGGCGCATAGGGAGAAAAACTTCGCAGGTGGGAGACGGGAAACGGGCCTGTTCGGTTACGCCATATCTGGCTTCCTGGCAAATGTCGCCTGCTCAGCCGTATTTTCCTCGTATGGCGTTTGACTCGCTGCCCGTTTGTGCGACTTTAATAAAAAGATTATGCGCAAGACCGCCCAAGCAATGACCAGTCTGATGCGATTCATTTTGGAGCCCTTATTTCCCCAGGACCCCAAACCCTTGCACAAATCCATGATCCGCAGACGCTTATTTCGCTCCTCTGCCTTCCTGGCTACTTCCATTGCCTCCTTTCTTCCTCACGGCCCTCTGAAGGCGGAAGAAAGCGTTTTTGCCAAAAAACTCCGTGAATCGGTCATCACCGGCCCCGATCTGAGTTCGCTGGTCACCATCGCTCCGCAAACCCCGCCTCCCGGACCACAGGACCGGTATCCCTGGCGTCTCGGCATCGTCACCACCACCTTCTGGATAGGCGAGAGGCCGGCGAAAAACAATCCCGTGCCGAATTTTTGCAGCTCCTGGGATCCCAAATGGGCCGAGCACTATGGCGGCACCGATGATCCGGAGCGCACCAATCGGGCGAATTTCATCCCCACCGCTTTCGTGCCGGCGCAGAATCCGTTTTACGTGGCGCTGCCGTACAACGACATCACGCACGGGGATCACAAGCCCGAGGCATCGGCGGTCGTCCCATGGTTTCAGAAAGCTTATCAAGGGCCGGGTAAATCGGTGCTAAAGGGCCGATGGGTGGCGATCCGTTTTCGCAGCAAGACGGTGTATGCCCAGTGGGAAGATTGCGGCCCCTTCCGCACCGATCACTGGCAGTATGTCTTTGGCAACGATCGCCCGAAACCGAATTTGAACCACGGCGCCGGCCTCGATGTTTCCCCCGCTGTGCGTGACTATCTAGGCATGAACGACACGGATGTGACCGACTGGAAATTCGTCGAGTTCGACGAAGTCCCGCCGGGCCCGTGGTCGCAATTGGGAGATAACAATACGTTTGTCATCAACAAGCGCCAGGAGCAGGAACGGATGGCCAAGGCGGGGCCGGTGGTGCCGGTGGCGGCGGGGACGATTATCAAGTAACAATTGCTTTGCGCGCTGCAGCGCGTTCAGTCGAATAGCTCGAACCAGTCGTTCGCGTAAGCATAAATCTTCACCATCAAAACTGCATTGAGGGCCAGAGGTGCCAAATCCCAGAAGCGTTTGCGCCACAATGTTACGAGAAGAAAAATGAGAAACATGGGGGGCACGTAAATGATACACGGAAATATAGGAAGCGCGCCCAAGCTTCCGGAGACTGGGATAAAGAGCATCGGCCAGGAAAGAAATAGCAAGCTGGCCCGGCTAAATCTCCAAGTCCGTCCAAAGTAAACAGCAGCGGCAGCTCCTGCCCCAATGGCCGCCATGAGAGTGAGGCGAGCGTGGTATCGACGATAGAGCCTGCGGCAGGCGTCGTGAAAATAGTCGGGGATTTCGTGGTTCGTTGGGGAGTACCAATCCGGCTTTAGCGTTTTCATCTCCACGCAAAACGCTCCCCACGAGATCATTCCCCACACAAGAGCGATCCCTGCAAGCAAGAGGACGAAGCGCGCACGACTCAGAGTTCGAGTGGTGGCGAGGCGGTCGGACATTTCGTGGGGAATGTAGTGAATGATCGACCGTTCGCGACGCGAGAGCTTTGGGTTGCTTCACCACAAATTCTTGCCCGCGTGGCGTCAATCGAACAACCTCCCCGCTCCCCACGCATGAAACTCCGCCTCTCCCTCGTCGTTCTCTCGTGCCTCGTGAGCATCGTCACGGGCCTGGTGCTTGCTCGCGGGGGCGGTTCGCACGGCGAAGGCGCCAAACGCAACCGCCCGCTGATCGGGCTCTCGATGGACACCCTCAAAGAGGAACGCTGGCAGGGCGATCGCGATATTTTTGTGAAGCGCGCCAACGAAGCGGGTGCGGATGTCTTAGTCGAGGCGGCCAATGGCGATGATGTGCGGCAAGTGAAAGACGTGGAGGCGCTGATCAGCCGCGGCGTGGATGCGATGGTCATCATCCCTCACGACGGCGCGGCCATGGCGACGTCCGTGGAGAAATCGCATGCCGCGGGCATCCCCGTGCTCGCTTATGACCGGCTGATCACGGGTTGTGATCTCGATATCTATATGACTTTCGACAACGTCAAAGTCGGCGAACTCCAGGCGAAATATCTGGTGGATGCTCTCGCGAAAACGGGATCTGGGAAAAAGCGCATCGTCCGCATTTACGGATCGAAGACCGATAACAACGCGCTCCTTTTCAAACAGGGCCAGGATAACATTCTCCAGCCGCTCGTCGCCAGCGGCGCCATCGAAGTCGTGCATGAAGATTGGGCCCAGGATTGGCGTCCGGAAAATGCCAAGCGCATCGCCAATGCGGCCATCACCAAAGCGGGTAGCTTCGACGGCATCCTTGCATCGAATGACGGCACGGCCGGCGGCGCGATCCAGGCGCTCACCGAGGAAGGTCTCGCCGGAAAAGTCATCGTCACCGGACAGGACGCCGAACTCGCCGCCTGCCAGCGCATCGTCGCGGGCACGCAAGCGATGACTATTTATAAACCGCTCTCCCGCCTCGCGACGCAGGCCGCCGAACTCGCGGTGAAACTAGCTCAACGCAAACCGGTCATCGCCCGCTCCGAAACTGATAATGGGAAAATGAAAGTGCCGAGCGTGCTCCTCGATGTGATCTCTGTGACTAAGGATAACATGAAAGAAACCGTGGTAGCCGATGGCTTTCATAAAGAGGCGGAGATTTATCAGGGTAAGTAGCGTTGGTAATGGTCTTTAGTGGGGTTGGCAGACAAACCGCGAGCGCCGCTCGACCGGAGAGAGGTATCTCCGGTTGATTCCCGCTTCCTTAAAAAAACGCAGAGGCGCAGAGACGGAGAGTTGAGTGACGCAGAGGAAAAAGGGCTTCTCTGTCTCCCTCTGCGTCACTCAACTCTCCGTCTCTGCGCCTCTGCGTTTTACAGCGGCCTGCTAGCCTTATCTCTCACTTAATTTGCTCAGCGTGGAATGGGCCCTCTCGCCGGCACGGATGCCGGCGCTCCCAGGCGTGCCGCCACCGTATTTTGACGCAGCCGTCACACGATTGAAATACAGCGGGTTTACCGTGGCTTGTTTATGCCGAGCTTACGTCGCATCTCTGCCTTTGCCTGCTGCACGCGCTTTCGCTCCGGGAATACCTATCGATCGGCATTCACTCTCGCCGAATTGATTACCGCGATCTTTACGCTGGCCGCCTTCACCGCGGCAGTAGTTCCTGCGGTCGCCTCCTTCCAACGGCGCTCAGCGCAAGCGGCTTCGATGCAAAACCTCCACCAGTGGGGCGCAGCGCTTTCTCTCTCGCTCGCGGATGGTGATGACCGGCTTCCTTTGCCCGGAGACGCCAGCCATCTCGGTGAACTGCGCGCCTGGTATAATCGTCTCCCCCCCTATATCGGCGAAAAAACGTACGCAAATTTGCTGCTGCAACATCCTGAGCAATTGCGTGAAAGGCCGCTTTGGATCAATCCCGGTGCGCCCGCTCACGAAGCGAAATCTTCGCCCGTACGTTCGGCGCACTTTTTCTACGCCATGAATCGCAGTCTCGGCTCGCTAGATAGCGATTCGTTTCGTGTCGGCGAACTTCCCCATGCTGAGACGACGCTGTTCATGGCGGAAACCAACGGCGCGTCGCCGGCGTGCGATCTCCGAGATATCCGCGCCTATTTCGGCTCGGGAAACCCGCAGAATGATCCGGCCAATTCCGCAAACATCCTGTTCTGCGACGGGCACGTCGAGTTACTTTCGCGGACGGAATTTACGCGGGCCATGGGCAACGAATCACACGCTCCGAGAGTCGCGCTGTCGCCGTAGGCTGCCCCCTCCAAAGGGCCCACCGTCCACGCGAATCTCTATTGGACGTTGGCAGTTGGCAGTCTTGTCCCGGCATAGCGTCAGCGAAGCCGGATGAAATCTGAGAGTTTTCTCCTCCCCAATATCCATTGACATCCGGCCCCCACCAACCTCACCTTTCTCCGCCCTATGTTACGGTCCCTCATTGCTCTCATTCTTCTCCCACTTTTCACCATGTCCACATTCGCTGAAGATAAAGGCCAGGAATTCCTCAAGGAAAACGCCAAAAAAGAAGGCGTAAAAACCACGGCTTCGGGTTTGCAATACAAAGTAGTGAAGGAAGGCGACGGCAAATCGCCGAAGGCCACCGACACCGTCAAGGTGCACTATCGCGGCACGCTCATCGACGGCACGGAATTCGACAGCTCGTACAAGCGCAACGAGCCGATCGAGTTTCCGCTGAACGGCGTCATCAAGGGCTGGACCGAAGGGCTGCAGCTCATGAAGGAAGGCTCGAAGTACATTCTCTACATCCCGTCCAATCTTGGCTATGGCGCCCGCGGCGCGGGGGGTGTGATCCCGCCGGATGCGACGCTGATTTTTGAGGTGGAATTGCTGAAGGTGAAGTAGCGGGGCGGCAAGGATCGCTGGTAGGTGGTTTGCTCTTTGAGCTTAATCTTTAACTTTATCTTAATCTTCGGCTGGAAGCCGAAACGGAAAGGCGGTGGCTTATTCAAGTAACGCAGCCACTTTTCCTTTTCGCGCTCCGCGCGACGATTAAGATAAAGTTAAAGATTAAGCTCAAAGAGCAGACCTTGCCAGCCGTCTATCCACCCACCGTCAGCCACACCGCCTGCGCACCCGCACCTGCGGGAATATCCACCAATTCCGGCTCCGTGTGGAAAGCACCGCTGCGGCGGTTCAGCTTGAGGCAATAGCGCGCGATCCTCTCCAAATCGGCGCGCCGCAGCCGCGTGCAATTGGTCGAAAGCAAAAGGCGCGCGCCCGGAGCCGAAACCTCCAGCGCCGCGGAAAGTAACGCTTCAAAATCGTGCTCCACTTGAAACTTCCGGCCTTTGTTTCCACGGGAAAACGTGGGCGGATCGAGGATGAGGCAATCGAACTTTTCTCCTCTCCGGGCAAGCCGCGGCAGCACGTCGAGCACATCATCGGTCATGAACTGGTGCCCGGTGACTTCCAGTTCATTCAATGCGAAATTCTCGCGTCCACGATCCAGTGATTTTTTGGAAAGATCGACGCTGACGGTTTCCGCACCGCTCAAAGCGGCCACCACGGAAAAAGAACAGGTGTAAGCAAACGTATTCAGCAATCGCTTCGCGCGGATGCGCCGGACGAAGGCCCGATTTGCCCGCTGATCGATAAACAGTCCCGCCGAATATCCCGCGGCAAAATCGAGTCCGTAGCGCACGCCGGCTTCCGTTACCGTGATTTCGAGCGGCAACGCAACGTCTCCTTCCAGCAGCACCGGAGACACCCGTTCGGCATTTTGTTTCGGGATGAATTTCCCAAAAATCCGGCGGCAGCCCCACTTCTCCGCATCAGCCCACACCCGCAAATCCCGCAGGAGCGGCTCCCGCGCAGCCTCGGTCTTGTAAGAGATGAGCGCCTCCTCACCAAAGCGCTCGATCCACCCTTCCGCATCCGTGCATATTCGGTGCGCCGTAGTCTCTCCGGACTGAAAATCCGCAAACTGCCTGGCCGTCAACCAAAGGGCCTGCGGGGGCAAAGTTTTGCTTTTTGGTGAAAGGTTCTTCATCTTGCAGAACAGATTGATCCGAAAGGAATTAGGAGGTGCGATTGAATTGCTTTCCATTCTTCGGCGTCAGAACTGTTTGCGCCAAGGCCGCATTTCATCTATTATCGGCCACTTTTTCCCATGCCTATGCGCCCCACGAACCTCCTGATTATCCTTTTCGCCTGCTTTGCGTTGCTGGCAGCCATCGCTCGGGCGGAGTCCGGGGATAATCCAAACGATTACTTCCTCAACGCGTACACCTCTTTCCAAAAGGCCTCACAGATCGAGAGCACGGGCAGCCCGCAAGCCGCCCTCCAATCTTATCGCGAGACGCTGCACATCCTCGATCAGATTAGCAAACGCTGGCCCAATTGGGAGCGTGAGATTGTCGATTTCCGCCGAAAGAAGACGCAGGAAGCCATTGCCCGCCTCGGCGAAAAAGGGAGCCCAGAGCCCGGCCCATCGGTGAATGAAGGCGGCGGCAACTCGAGCGGGCTGGAGCCGGCTTTGCCTGCGGATGGAGCGCTCGTGCCTTCCGTGGAGCCTTCCGAATCCGGGACATCGCGGCGCAAGAGCCCCAAGTCCGCGCCACCGGCATCCGTCCCCAGCGATCCGGTCGCGGCCATTCAGCAAAAACTGAAGGAGCTCACGGAAACCAACGATCGGCAGAAAAACGAGCTGGAAAAGCTCCAGCGCGAAAGAGACACCTACGAAAAGCAAGCCAAGGAGGCAGAGGCCGCCCGCAAGAAGGCGGACGAACAGCGCCAGATGGTTCAGGATCGCTCCGATTTGCTGGAAAAGAAGCTGGCCGAGTTGCGGACCAAGGGCACCGGCGATGCGGAAGCCATCAAGGCGCTGCAAGTGGAACGCGAAAAAGTTCGCCAGGAACTGCGCAATCTTCAGATCGAGCGCGAAGCAGCAGACGAAGTTCGCCAGCAAAATGCCACGCGGCTTGGGGTCGCCGCGGCGCGCGCCCAGCAGTTGGAAAAGGAACGCAATGATGCCAAGAAACTCAGTGCGGAGGCCGCCGCGCAAATCAAGGCTGCCCAAGACAAGGCCGACGCTTCCGTAAAGGATGCGCAGCAGAAAATGAATGAGGCCCTGAAAGATCGCGATACTTACAAGCTGAAGCTCACTAAAGTAACGCAGGAGCGGGATGACGCGCTGCAACAAATCCAGAAATTCAAGGAAGCGCAGAAGCAGGTGGACAAGCTCGTCACGGACAACACCCACCTCATGGCTCAGCTGGCGGACGCAGAAAAGCAGATCACCGATTTGAAATCGGATGGCCAGCAAAAAGATGCGGCCATTGCCGATCTGAAAAAAGAAGTGGGCAGCGTGAAGCAGCAGCTCGCCGATGCCAAAAAACAGAGCGCCGAGTATCAAACCCACATGGGTGATTTGCAGGCGAAACTGGATGAGACGCAGAAGAACCTCGCGACGATGAAAACGGATAACGCCGCTTCTGTCGCAGAGAAAAAGAAAATGCAGGAAGAAAACGATATCCTGCGCGGCATCGTTCTCCGCGAGATGAAAGAGCAGGCCCGGCGAGACCAGACCCGCAAGCTCGTCCTGGATGAGATGAAGAATCTCGAATCGAAATCAACCGAGCTCGGGAAACAGAGCGAGTTGCTGAAACAGATTAGTTATCTCGGCCAGCCAGTTGTGAAGCTCACACCAAAAGAGCGCGCGCTTTTCAAGAAGCCGCAGGTGGAAATCGGCGATAACGAGATCTCCTTGGCCGCGCCCAAGGCAGACGACGCAGGTGAGACGGCTGCGAATGCCTCGGCCTCTCCCGACGCGAACGCAGCGCCTTCCGATACCAAACCTGCTGACGCAAATTTACCGGCCACTGCTTCCGCAACGACTGAGCCGGCTTTGCCTGCAACTGCGACTCCTCCCTCACCCGCTCCAGCGCCCGAAGCTCCCAAAACGACGATCACCGCCGCTCCTCCGGCGCATCCTGCTGATTCCGCCAAGACTCCTGAGTCGAAGCCCGCTTCCACCGCAGACACCAAACCGGAAACCAAGTCCCAACCTGCCAAGCAAGACAAAATCGCCAAAGCGTCTCCGCCCGAAGAACAACCCCATTCCCTCAGTCTGGAAACCCCTGCCATGCAGGCCCTCACAGGAGCGCCCGGTACCGACGTTTCGGCGAGCCTGTCTATCTCGCCTTCCTCACCCACGACCTCACCTTCAAAATCCAAGCGCACCAAGTCACCCGACGACGAGGCACTTCCCTCGAAATCTGCCGGTGGCCAACTTCTCGAAAATGCGCCCGCGAAGTCCGGAACCACTAAAGGCGGAGGCAGCACGCTTCCCGGCGAGCTAACGCCTCTGATGGCGCAAGCGAAGGATGAATTCGAGCGAGGCAATTATCGTGACGCCGAAAAGCTCTACGGCAAGATCCTCGAGCAAGCTCCAGAGAATCTCAATGCGCTGGATAACCTGGGTGTGGTGCGTTTCCGCTCCGGTAAACTCAAAATGGCCGAGGAAACCTTCAAGAAAGCCATAGCCATCGCGCCCGAAGACGCCTTTTCGCACTGCACGCTCGGCATCGTCTTCTACAGCCAGGCTCGCTACGACGATGCCGTCAACGAACTCACCAAAGCGCTGGCCATCAATCCAAGCAACGCCACTGCGCATAACTACCTGGGAATCACCGCGAGCAATAAGGGCTGGCAGGAGGCCGCTCAGAAAGAACTGGAGACCGCGATTTCACTGGATCGCAATTACGCGGATGCCTACTTCAATATCGCCGTCGTCTTTGCCACCCAGCAGCCTCCGAACAAGGAATTGGCGCGGAAAAACTACAAGCGCGCCATTGAACTCGGAGCCGAGCCGGATTCCTCGCTGGAGCAACTGCTGAAATAAAGCTCGCGCCATAGGCTGTTCCGTTCGGCGGGATCCTTCGTGCCCCTCGCGAATTGTCGCTCGCGTTTTCCCCTTCGCAGGTCTATGATGCTGGTCTTGCCAGCATGATGGACGCCGTCACGACGAGTCCTTGCGGCATGCGGACCTCATTACCATCCCATGGACATCTATATTCTGCGCGATGGAGCCCAGACGGGGCCATTCAGTGAAGAAACGCTTCAGCGCCTTCTTCGCCAGAATAGTGTTGCCGTTTCCGATCTTGCCTGGTGGCAAGGCGCTCCTGAATGGATCCCTCTGCAAGAGGCTTTGGATCTAATCCACAAGCCAGCCCCGGCGGCGCCCACACCACCAGCGCCTCCGGCCGATTCCGCCGACGTGACTTCTTCCGATTCCGCCAAATCGACCGATCCGGGGAGAATTCCCGCGACCGCGAAGCAGAAGGCTCTTTTGACTTACATGGGGGTCGTTGTGTCGAGCGACCTGGGAAAGCAGGAAGCCGCGTCGCTCGTCAGCGATATCATGGAAAATCCCAAGGACGCTGTGCGGTTCACACGTTGGAATGAAGATCGGCTCCGGCTGCATCCCGACCTTTTTGCCGCAGAGATCCAGGCGAAACGGGAAAACCGACCCAACCGTTTTTTTGATCTTACCCGCTCCGTGGGTGCAGACTGCATCAGCGACCTTTCGAAAGCGCATTGCCAGGTGTTGGTAGGTTATCTAGACGTCAAATTCCCCAACTGGGACGCACGTGAATCGGAAGCTATCTGGAATTACTTTCTTCCTGCGGTCTCGGAAAAGTTCCCTGATCTGGTGAACCGCGATTGGCGCGGCAAACTCAAATATCCCAGTGGTCCGCGGGTGGCCAGCGATTTGAAGGACCGGGCCTCCGAAGGCGTCGTAAGACGCCAGGCGCATTCCCCCATCTGGGGCCTGGTAAAAGGCCTGGCCATCGGTGGGGCGACCCTGGCGGTCGTCGCCGGCGGCATCGTGATTTTCAATCGATCCTCCGGCCTGATCGCGAAAGCCAAGGCTTCACTGGCTTCCGCCACGGCTACACCATCCGCTTCCACGTCCAAGGGACCTTCAACGACCCCGTCGCCGGACGCCAAACCGCAAACACCGGCCCCGGCAGAAGCGAACCCGGCAATTCCCGCCCCTGTTTCTCCGGCGGCGACGGAACTCACCACTCCCGGCACTCCCGCTCCGGGCGCGGAGGCGATTCCCGCCATGGCTGCGGCCGATGGCACGCCCGCGGCAACAGCCACAAACTCCGCACCCACCACGGCGCCCGCACCCGTTAACAATTCGCTCGACGCGCTCTTTAATCCCTCGGCCACTCCTTCCGCCACGGGCACACCCGCCTCTACCGCACCCACCGCGGTGCAACCAGCCGCCAATCAACGAAAGGTCAGCATCACGCTCACCAAGCCGGTCGAAGTACCGGTGCCCTTCGGCAAAGCGCTCCTGCCTCCCGGCACTCAACTCAAGTTAGTCTCCCAGGAAGGGGCGATGGTCAAAGTTAACTATCTCGACCGGGTCGTGCAGGTCCCTCTGGCTTCAACCGATCTCGGCGCGGACGCGCAGTAATAGCAATCGCTATCCCTATTCAAGCGAATATCCGGACTCATTGCTTTTCGATTTTTGAGCCCGGTCATCTCTGAAATGGGAAAGAGGCCCGGAGGGCCATCCGGATATTAGGGAAACACTCTGTTAATGCCAGGTTCGTATTCGGAGAAACCCAGAATCTGTATTTCACTAAGCACGCCGCTTTCAAAATGAAGTATGGCTTTCCATTCCCGATTAATGACGCCATTGGAACGGCTCACCCGAAAAAATCCGGCGCTTTTCCAAGTCAATGTATCGTCATCGGCCTCGGGCACAGGCAAGGTTGACTTGAGTGTGCGCAACACTTGTTCGCGTGTCATTCCCAGCGATACCACGCCCAGAAAGCGCGCCTGTTTGCGAGGAAAGCTAGCTACCGGAATGCGTGCATCGCGAGAAAGTGGGTAGATTGAGATCTCATCAATGACTCTCCGACTTCGTTCAGTATAGAAAAAGCCATCTGCGTGAACATCACATCCCGCGTGCGGAACTCGCCAAAACCGCGCGCCGTGCGCATGGCCGCCAATCTGCGGTAATCCATGCCCCAGAATATTTTCCAAGTGTTCCATCGTATCGCGACCGACTCGCACACCACAGATTTGCGCAAATTCCGGGATCGACGTTCGCGGGTCCAGCGCACGTGCGTGAGAGGTCGCACCAGCGAAGATCCAGACCAGAAGCAGCGCGATTGCTTTCATTTATCTATATGAGGTTGATAGCTGGACTCCTGAATTGGCATATTTCCCCCAGCGCTGCTGTAGCGCGGGTCTGTGACCCGCGAGGCGCGGAGCATCTGACTTTTAGCTGGGACAGAACCTGCCTGTAATCAGCCTTTTGTGCCACCCAGGTCGCAGACCTGGGTCTACAGCGCCGTCCTTCATTGAAGGAGCGCCGCGCGTTCACGACATCTGGCAATTTGATCGACATCTGATGATCCGGATCACTCTTTCAGTCGATATTAGCCAGCTCCTTCGATCTTCCTGGCGCGCTTGTTAACATAGTACTTTCGAGGCGCAGACCTGCTTACAAGCTAAACGAGAAACCCGCACTTATCCAAACGCGCCGCCATCAAGCAACGGCCACAAACTCATGCGCCAAACGTCCATCCCGGGCATGGCAAAGTGCGTATCCTTTGAGCGGCGAGCCGTCGTGATTGTCACGCCACCAGGAGCAGCAACGGTTCGTCGAGAGATGGACTCCGTGGTCGTCACGCTCAGTGATGCCGTGCCAATGCCCGCCCAATGCTGCCTGAAAGTTATATCCGGCAAGCCGATCGAGCACCGCGTGCGCGTTCAATGGACGCAGCCAGTTTCTGCCCAACGGAAAATGCGTGAGTACGACGACTGGTTTGCTGCGCGATACGGAAGGCAGCGTGCGATCCAGCCAACCCAGCGCATCCTGCGAAATCCGCGTGCGAAAAACATTCGGCCCGTGAGTGCTATCGAAAGCAAGAAATTGCCAATCGTGGCAGTCGAATCGGTAATGAAGCCGCGAACCGTAGATTTGTTTGTAAGCCGTAAAATCCCCCGATTCGGTGCAATCATGATTTCCGACCACGGAATGAATCGGCATCGGCAGAGTCTCGAATATTTCGTGAATCGCGCCGAGTTGCGCCGGCTGACCGCTCTCGGAAAGGTCCCCATCCAGCATGACAAATGCAGGCCGTGGATGAAGCCGGCGAATGCTCGCCACCACCCGCTCAAACCAAGGGCCACATCGATCATCGCGATAGTGCATATCATTAATGACCGCAAAACTGAAATCCGCGCGATGCCTTGGATTTTCCGCAGCGAGTGCTGAGGAAATCGGCTGCAAAGCAACCCCAGCCAGCGCGGTAGCGCTGCGGGAAATCATTTGACGGCGTGAGTGCATGAAGTCGGAAGTGGCGGTCATTTTTCCCTCGCCACCCCGCAAAATCAAGCAGCAACGGGATAACTTCCGGCAGCAAGTTGGAGATAACAAACCACAATCCGGAGGTGGTGAACTCTCGCCAGACAGCCTATCCACTCGCCCATGCAAACCACCAATTTAACTTCCCGACCCGCGTATCCTATTCTTCAAGCCTGCCGATTTGGCTGGTCTGGCATAGGGCTCTGCTTGCTGGGAATGCTATCTAGCGTTTCTACGACCCATGCGGGCAATTCAGAAACCATCAGCGCTGTGTCGAGTCCTTCACGCTATGGGCTATTCAATCTCCTGGACCATCGCAGCACCTACGGGAGCGGTGCTTTTCCCGAGCCATTTCTCAACGATGACTCCGATCTGGAAGAAAGCGAGTTTCGCCTCGACTGGATGCAGACGGGCGCCACACGCCTGCAAAACGATGAATTCACCGCGGAATTCGAAAAAGGGTTCGGCCCCGTCACCCTGGAAGCGGAGCTTCATTTTGAACGCGGCTGGGCCGGCGGCGAGGGTGTGACGCAGGGAATCGGCAACATCGACCTCGGCGCGCGGGTTCCCTTTTTCCAATACGTCTCCCCTAGCAGTTTTTTCGACACCACCTTTGGCGCGGGAGTGGAGTTTGGCATCCCGGTGCATTCCGACGTGAGCCGGGCCGCGGAATTCGTTCCCAAGGTCTTCAATGACACCAAGATCGGCGACCATTTCACGCTGCAAAGCATTGTTGGGTTTTCCACGACCTTCGGCAGCCAGCCCGATTTTAATGAAAAAGTCCTGGAGTACGGATTTACCGCCGGCTGGACGTTTCAGCACAAGGAATTGCCCATTCCAGGCGTTCAGCAATTTGTTCCGGTCTTCGAATTGGCGGGTGAAAAAGCTCTTAATAAAGAAGAGGAAGGAGCGAACAACATCCTCGGAATGATCGGCTTTCGCGCCAACTTAAAGGCCATCGGCCCCGTTCAGCCTCGCGTGGGGGCAGGCTACGTCTTCCCGATGAATCACGTCGCTCACGAAGAGGTGCACAACGGGGTCGTCGTGAGCTTTGTCTTCGAATTCTGAGCCCAGACCGCCGAGGGGCCGGAAAGTCCACACTTCCGGCCACTCTGCTTTTTTCGCGAAAAAAGGGTTGCCGAAAGGGAACCCCTGCGCGATACATCACGCCCCATTTCGGGCGAGCATCTTCCAGCGTAGCTCAGTGGTAGAGCGATCGGCTGTTAACCGATTGGTCGTAGGTTCAAATCCTACCGCTGGAGCCAATTTACCACGGTGGCAAATTTTTCGGAAAACCGCACCCATACTGGATTTGCGGCGATTGGGAATCTCTCGTGGGTCCCGTGGACAGCCGTAAATGACTCCACCAGCGGGAAGTTTTCGGGTCGTTTTTAGGCGGGACGCTCAAGCGGGAACTTTCGAGGTTCTTAGATCCGTCATTCGTGTCCGCTGACCAAAAGGCCTGCAGTTTGACTGCCGCTCGTAGAACGACATGCTGATACCATTTTTCGGCGCGTTGTAATCGAGGGCACCGGTACGCGCGCTTGGCCGGAGATCACGTTGTAAACGCAAAAGACGTGCCCTCGATGCGAGCATTACTTTATGGTTGGGATCTCCCATGGCTAAGTCCGACTCCGCAATCCGCGCCAGTGCCGCTGCTGCCGCGAGTGGCCGGTTCGCCGAGGCAGCGTCGATGCTGGAGGAGCTTCTGCGGGAGGAGCCTCGAAATTCCAGCGCGCTCGAACAGCTCGGGATCGTGAGTTTTCAGAGGGGTGATGCAAAACGGGCCGTGCAATGCTTGCAAATGGCCGCGGAGTTGGCACCGGGAAATGAATTTGCCTGGAATAATTTGGGAGTGGTGCTGGAAGCGACCGGGGAATTCGCCCAAGCCACCGAGAGTTATCGGCGGGCGATTGCTGTGAATCCACAGCGGGCGGCGCTTCATTTCAATCTGGGAAATACGTTGCGCTCCCTGGGACAGATTGCGGAAGCTGAGGAGTCCTTTCGCCGGTGCCTGCGCCTCGATAGCACACACGCACAAGCGCTGCATAACTTGGGAGTCCTGCGAAAAGAGGCCGGGGACGCCGCCGAAGCGGAGCGCCTGCTCCGTTCAGCAGTAAATCTCGCACCAGAGATCGCCGATGCCCAAGTAAATCTTGGGTCGGTGCTGCAAACTTTGGGGCGAGATGAAGAAGCTTTGCAGTGCTATCGAAATGCACTCGCCACGATCCCTAACTACCCGGACGCCATCGCGGGAGAGTGTAGCGTACTGGATCATCTGGGGCGTGAGGAGGAAGCTCGGCAGCGAATTCAGCCGGCATTCGAGGCGCACGCGGAGAACCCAGACGTGGCCACGACATTTGCGACTCTGGCAAAAACGGTGGAGGAGCGTGAAAAGGCGGTGGCCGCACTGAAGCAGCTCACGCGGGAAGAATCATTGCCGCCAAAAAAGCGCGAAGCGGCGCTTTTCGCCCTCGGGAAGCTAAGTGACGCATTGGGTCTATTTCCGGAAGCCTTCCAGTTTTATAGCGAAGCAAACTCAGTTCAACCGCATCCCTTTTCCCTCGATGAATATCGCGGGATGAATCGGCGCATTTGCGAAGTATTTAGCGCCGCAGGAATGAAGCAGTTTCCGCGCGCTGCTAATCGATCGAGCGTTCCCGTGTTTGTCGTGGGGATGCCGAGAAGCGGCACGAGTCTCGTGGAACAAATACTCGCCAGCCATCCACAGGTCTTTGGAGCTGGGGAGTTAACATGGGTTCATGATTTAACACTCGCCTGGCCTGATCGGCTTGGCTCCGGTGATAGCTATCCGCAGTGTGCATTCGATTTTTCCGCGCGCGCGTTGGATGCAGCGGCCGAGGAGTACCTGGCGCACCTCCGATCACTCGGAGGTGAGGCATTGCGAGTGATCGACAAAATGCCGGGAAACTTCACGCACCTCGGGATGATCGAACTGCTCTTCCCCGCGGCGCGGATCATCCACGTCTCGCGTGAGCCGGCTGACAATTGCCTCTCCTGCTTTTTTCAGAACTTCTCCAGCGGACATGACTATGCTTCCGATCTTTCCACGCTCGGTGCGGTTTATCGGGACTACGATTCGATGATGGCGCACTGGCGTGCCACGTTAACGTTGCCCATGCTTGAACTGCGGTACGAGACGCTGGTGGAAAACCAGGAAGCCGAGTCGCGGCGCTTGGTGGAGTTCTGCGGCTTGCCGTGGGATGAGCAATGCCTGCGCTTTCACGAAACGGACCGCCGGGTACGGACGGCGAGCTACGACCAGGTACGGCAGCCCATGTACCGCGCATCCCTGTCCCGGCATCGGCACTACGAGGCGTTTCTCGGGCCATTGCGTGAGGGGCTGGGAGGATAGGAGGTATCAAGCGCTCTCTTCCCTAAAAGCCATTGCACTTTCCGCGCATCCCGCAATCGTATCCCTGATGACAACGCGCAGACAATTTTGCAAACTGAGCGCAGGAGCACTTCTCGCCGCCGGACTTTGGCCCGGGCGTTTGCGGGCCGCTGAAAATGGCAAAGGAGACAGCGACTGGACCTTTCTCGCGGTAAACGACCTCCACTATTCGGATGCACAATGTGCGCCCTGGTTCGAAAAGGTCGTCGCGGCCATGAAAGCGAGCGCGCCGAAAGCGGACTTTTGCATCATCAGCGGCGACCAAGCCAATGGCGGCACAAAGGAACAGCTCACCAGTGTGCGCGACATTTTCAAAACACTCGGCATGCCCTTCTACACCACCCCGGGCAACCACGATCATGTAAAGGACTACGATCGCACCGCCTACGATGCTATTTTTCCCGGGCAACTAAACCAGACTTTCGAACATCGCGGCTGGCAAATGATCGGCTTGGATACCAGCGACGGCACGAAATCGTACGGCACAACGATTCACGATTCCACGTTCGAGTGGCTCCGTACGAATTTGCCCAAGCTCGATAAGACAAAGCCGACAATTCTTTTCACCCACTTTCCACTCGGGACTAAACTCATCGTCCGCCCGTTAAACGCCGAGGCTTTGCTCGGGACCCTGGCCGAATTCAATCTCCAGGCCGCTCTGAGCGGACACTGGCACGGCTTCACCGAAGAGACTAGACATAGCACCACGCTCACCACCGATCGCTGCTGCTCCCGCGTCCGCGACAATCACGACGGAACGAAGGAAAAAGGATGGTTTGTGTGCACGGTCAAAGATGGAACCGTTTCCCGCCGTTTCATAGAAATCCCGGAGGAATTGCGCGCGAAATCAGCTTAGGAATAGAAGAGCTGCGCGATTCAGGTTAAACTATATCCGTTACTTGACGGTGCTCCCGCTCCTCGCAGGTCGCAGACCTGCGCTACAACTACGCAGCGTGAAAGGCGCCGATTGATGATTCCCCGCGTAACCTTCATTCCACAGGACCGGCGCTGTAGGGCAGGTCTGTGACCTGCCTGGCAAAAGGCTATGCGTGAAACGATACGTCCAAGATCACGCACAACGTGGACAGATTTCATTTATCCACGCTTGTTAATTACACACTCAGAAAGCGGGAGCGAGCTCCCGCACTCCAGATTACACCGGTCCTACTGAGCCGATGCCACCTTGAGCGGTCAGAACTCCGATGACCGTGGCGCCCGCATCCACAAAGTTGCCGGTCTTGCTGGTGACGCTGTTGAAAATGCTGGTGGTGACAAAGGAGCCCAATGCGCCGCCGATCGTGACATCGACCACGGGACCATTCAAAGCCGCGGGCCCGATTTTTCCGCCGACGGTGATCTTTTTGACACCTCCGCCGAAGGTCAAATCTACCAACAAGTCACCTTCAATCTTCAGCTCCCCGGCAAAGCCATGGGCGAACTTCAACTCCGGCGAAGATTGGTTATCCCCGACGTTTCCTCCAATATAAAGGAACGTGGAGGGAGACACCGCGCCTCCGACAACGACCGCAGTAGCCGACGTGGTCCCGGCAACGAAATTGCCGCCCACGCGAAGCTTCGCATTCAGATCACCACCCACGGAGAAGTCCGTGACATTTCCACCCGCCTGAATGACCGCCGCGGAAACATTGCCATCGATATGGAATGAAAGATCACCACCGGCCCGCAGGCCAGGCAGGACCGAGATATCTACCGATTGGCTCCCCGGCACCACGGGCAGGACAGCGGGGAGAAGCAATGATGCCGAGTGGAAATCGAGATTTCTGCCCGCATTCACGGCTCCCGAGAAGCGGCCATTCGTATCGACGGTCACGTCTTGTCCCGCGGCGATTTGCGGTGACACATTGCCGGCTCCGTCGGATTCGATGGAAACATCGTTCGCGGCGCTGATCTTGACGCTCCCGGCAATCAGCCCCGGATCGAGCAGTATTTGATGACTAGTCTTCGGATCCAGTCCGATCAAGTCCGAAGCGGTGAGACTGGCGCTCTGGCCGGAGGTGATCGAGGCCTGGCGCACCGCTCCGATCACTGAAATATCTGAACTGCCATCGCTCGTTTCGATGCGAGTTTGAATAAGACCTTCCGAAGGAACTTTCTTCAACACGACCGGCGCTCCGCTCTTGCCAATCGTCGCGTTGAGATTGTTGCTGACGAGCAGCGTACTCGAAGCGAGCTTGCCCCCGATGGTAACATCCGCGTCCGAACCCGTGGCGATATTCGTGCTGAGCACGGTAGTCCCGGTGGAGAGCGTGAGATCGTTGCCGGCGGTTAATTCCGATGTGCCGAGCGAGCTGCCGATCTGCAGGTCCATGTCCGTGGCCGTCGTAAACTGACTAGCCAGCACTTTGCCGCCAATCGACACCGTGGCGCTCGTCGATTTGGAGCCGATGGTGGAATTTTTCACATCCCCGACACCAGCAGTCGGGCCCAATGGAAGCTGGCCGATGGTGAGATCGAGGCGGCCATCGGAATCGATGGAGCTCTGGATCACTGAAAAGCCGATCGTTACTTCAGCATCGCCACCGGCGACAAGCTGGCTTCGTTTCAGACTGCCAGAGACGGTGAGTCCCAGATCCGAAGTGCCAGACGAGATTCGGGACTCCGTGACCGTGCCGGTGATATCCAGACTCGTCCCGGTGCCGCCGAGGAAATTGGAGCCGAAAACGTTGTTCTTAACGAAACTGCCCGAGTGGATCTGTTGACCGGCGATGACGGCGCTATTTGTGGCCAGACCCGTCACTCCCAAGGTGATATCGCCACCCGCCTTGATATTCGCTCCCACCAGGTTTCCCGCCACGTCCAAATTGAGATCGCCGCCAATGAAGGTGGTTCCGGTGAAATTCTTGGCCACATGCAGCGCCACATTCTGTACGCTCTGGATTGAGGCGCTCGTGCGCACCGAACCCTGAATCGTTACTTCTTCGTTGGTCCCAGCTGAAGGATCTGAGCTACCCAAAATCAAAGCGCCCGTGATATCCCCTCTCACCGTGGCGGTTCCGGCGATATGCTCGATCTGGGTGAGGCCACCCAATGAGCCGACGGAGAGATCGCCGGAAAGATCGTGGATTTTCAAAATGCCCGAACTTTTGCCACCCAAATGAACCGTGGCACCAGCATCAACACTATCCAGGAGGAGCGAAGCATGAGAGCCCAGAGACAGGATATCCACATCCGATGTCGCGGTGACACCGTCACCCACCACGTGGCCGAGCAATTGCAATCCGCCGCCCGAAGAGAAAGAAGTGCCGAGATAGCGCGTGAGCTCGTAATCGACTCCTGGTGAACTGCTTGAAGTAAAGATCCCCTTAATCGGCGCGACGCGGGCGCCGTTTGGCCCGGTGATCGTGCCCAGGCTGATCACGTTATCACCACCGCCTTGAACATTCAGGTCCGTGAAGGTGATGGCAAAATCTGGCCCCGGCTGGTCGATGATGACTTTTGCGATGTCACCGGTAAGACTGGTCGTAAGATCGGCTCCGACCCCGTCGAGGAATTGCGCAGTGCCGCCGTGGCCGGTGATTGTTACTTTCACCAAGTCGCCGTTTCCGTCGGTGTAGGTAAAGTTGCCCGGAGCCTGAATGGCCGCGGGTGCAATCCGCGACTCAAGGATTTCCAAGGCGACTGGGGTGGAAAGGATTTTTTTCATAGATAAGCGGCGGCGTTCAGCGAAATCAAGACGAGCGGAATTTAGCGAGCATCTCCCAGCGGGCCAAATCGGGTCTCATACTGGTTGAGCACCTGATGAAGCATTTGCTCCAGGCGGCGGGCCGCACGAGGAGTGAGCAGCACACGGTCGCTCACCTTAATGACAACTTCCTCGCTGGGGTTGGGAGATGCCTGGATCATGCCGAACATGAGAGCCGTCTCCTCACGCGTGCTCGTCACGTTAAAGAAGTTAGCGTAGGAGAGCTTTGCATTTGACTCATCCAAACGGATTTGCGGAGTGGGAGACGGTGCGGATTGGCTAGCTTCTGTGGACATGAATGAATGTTTCTCGTAGGTGAAAGTGAGTTTGGCGAGCCTGCGTTTGCGCGGCGCGCATTTATTTGTGGAACCAGCGCAATAGATTTTGCAGCCAGCCGTTCTTAACCAGAGTCGGTAGCGTCATGGGATTGCTGACGGGGGTCGAGGGGTTCCCATTCACCACATCGGTGACTGGCAGCGTATCCAGCGACGGCAAGAGGGAATCGATCCCACCGGCCGTGGGGTCGTTCTCCACCACCACCGGGACCGCAGCCATGCGGACAGGAGCGGTCACCCGCGCTTCCTTGCCCGGGACATTGCTATCGGAGAGCGTTTGCAGGAAGGCGCGGATCGTCGCGGAGAGCTGGTAGTTCGTGCCGTCCTTCACCCGCGGCGATTTGCGCTGCTTGGGATCGGTGTCCACGTAATTTTTGCCGATGCTGTCGGCGAGAGAATCGCCCTTTCCGCCAAAAAGAACGTCGTCTCCCGCGCCGCCATTCCCGACGTCGTGGCCCTGCGTGCCATTGCCCTGAATCGGCGGGCGCTGGATGATCGCAGTGTTCTGCACGAAGAGGCTGCGGGTAAGCGATTGGCCCGGCAATGGCTGGCCGAAGTCGCGGATCAAGCCCGCGATATCGAGATTTGCCGTCATGGCTCCGACGCGAGTGGCGGACTCGAGCGCAATGTAAGGAGTGGCCAGGGACGCGTTGTCCGCCGCGATGAGATCGTTTCCATCGTCACCGCTCAAGATGTCGTCCCCCGTATTGAGGGTCGAAACACGTGCTATACCGCCGCGGCCTTGATAGGTGGGCCGTGCAATGCCGCCGAAGGCCGACAATTTGCCGTTGGCGGCGCCTTCTCCCAAGTAACCGCCCATGCCCTTGGTAATGCCGTCGATCTCGCTTTGCAGCGAAGCGGCACTGCGCCCGGAGTTTGGACCGCCGGAGAGAATCAGCGGAACGTCGATCATCGCGGTGTCGCCCACGATGACGTCGTCCCCACTGCCACCACCGAGCGTGTCGTTGCCGGAGTTGAGCGTGTACTCGTAGTCCGGGATGATGAGGCGCATATCCTCAGTTTTCGGAAAGTTCTTCTCAACGCTATTGGCTTCGGGGCCGGCGTGATGATCCTTGATATGCTGCGCGAGGGCGCGATTGCGCAGGGTCGCCTCAGCACTGAGGGCCGTATTGACCGCACGCAAAGTCGCCTTGCTCACGGAGCTGAGAGGCACGGCGCCATTGTTAATGGCGGTGCCGACCAGGAACGGCGAGAGCGCGACGGTCGCGTCGCCGATGATGAGATCGCCGCCATCACCACCCTGGATCGTGTCATTTCCAATCGCCAGCGTGTGGTAGTGCGGATCGGCGAAGACACCGGTCTTCGGACGCACGACGCCGGCCGCTTTCGCATCAGCAACCAGCGCAGTGAGGGTTTGCCCCTGGGCCTCCAAAGTCGCGTATTCCACGTCAATTGTGATCTGCTGGAAGTCCCGCAGATAGTCGTAATAGGAAAGCGCCGTATTCTTCAGTGAAGCTTCCGGCACCTGCAGACCGATCATCGACGGAACAACAATGCGGGCATCATCCCCAAAGATCGTATCTTCGCCGTCCCCTCCGTTGATCACGTCGTTGCCGACGTTGACCTGAGTCGCTTCACCTGCCGCGCCTGCGCCGCCGTTGTGGGTGTGCAGATATTGATCGTAATCGAGACCCGCGAAATGCAGCGCCTGGAGAGCGCCGGTCAGTTCGTTCGTGTTTTGGGCCGCGGCATTGTCGATCACTGCCAGGCTCGTCACTGTCGGCGCGACAAACGTAGCGTTGTCGCCAAAGATCATGTCATTGCCCGGATCGGGAATGGCATTGCCATTCGCATCCACATTGATGCGGTCATTTCCCGGCAGTGCACCGGAATGATGAACGACATCCGGAACAAAAGCCAGATAAGGCATTACTTGTTGCCCGCTCACCGCAGCGCTCGGCAGCGTTGCCGTGATGTACGGCAGAAGCGTCGGCACAGAATTCAGATCAACGGCCAGCTGCGGCGCGTTGGAGATGAGTTCCTGCGGATTGAGGGTCAGCGCGGGACGAATCACCAGGCCGGTCTCCGGCAAGTTATAGGGATCGCCGGAATTTGCGCCACCGGCGTTATCTGCGGCGGTCAAGGCTGGGCCGTCCGCGGCATGATCGGCGCTAAAGAGGCGCAGAGTCGTCATGACCTTCGGCAGATCCGTCTCGTAAGGCAGCGTGTTGTTAAGGTTATCGCCGACGATCAGGTCATCTCCCCCACCCCCAGCCAATTGATCATCACCACGCTGGCCGATGATTACATCGTTGCCGTCACCACCATCAATAATGTCGTTATTCGCCGTGACTAGTTTGACAAAGGTCAGGGTGGTCTTCCACGCTCCGCCAGCGTTTGTCACTTTGTTCCCCGCGGAATCGTAGGTACCGCCGGCGATCACGAGATCAGCCCCGAAGAGCTGCTGCGCGAGGGCCATGTCGGTGGCATTCGGCGGCGTAGTGCCGATATCTAGTGTTCCGGTGACGGTACCGTAGTCTTCGAGGACGATATCGCGGTGCCACGAGCCGTCGTGATTGAGCTTCGGCGTTCCATCCGCGTTGAAGGTGCGAACGATCGTGCCTTCATCGCCAAGCAGCGTGTCGCGGCCATCGCCGCCTTGGAGCGTGTCGTTTCCGAGCCCGCCGATCAGTTCGTCATCACCCGCGCCGCCATTGAGGAGATCATCCCCGCGCTGGCCGAAAATGATATCCTGTCCATTATCGCCAAAGAGCGAGTCGTTGCCGCCGACGCGATCGATGTTATCGAAGCGCACGATGTCGCGGATGACCACACCGGTAAACGCACCGGTATAGGATTCCCAATGTTGCGGGCCGCTGCCAATGGCGTGCCGCACGATCTGGCCGTTATCACCAAGGATAACATCAGCGCCGTCACCCACGGTATTTCCGCTGCCGTCTCCACCGAAAATGGTGTCATTGCCATCGGCGCCGTACAGCACGTTATGTCCGCCGATGAGGTCGTCCTGGCCGGCATCTCCATAGATAACATCGTCCCCCTGCTGGCCCATAATGAAGTCATCGCCAGCGCCGCCGTGGATCTCATCGTTTCCACCGCCATCCGTCGCGGAAATATAGATGGATTGGAACGGCTGAATGACGGGAAGCGCGGAACTCCAGAACCCGGCATCGCCGAGCAGGATGTCGCTGCCATCGTCGCCAAAAATAGTGTCATTCCCCGTGCCGCCAAAGACGATGTCGTCGCCAGAGCCGGCATGGATGGTGTCGTTTCCACCATGGGTCGGATCGGTGCTGCGAATCTGATCGATCGTCGTCGGATCGCCGTCGTTAGCAATCGTATCGACGAACCCATTGTCACCGAGGATCACGTCGGAGCCATCGTCACCGGTGATCGTATCGTTTCCAGCGCCGCCGAGGATGATATCCACTTCGCTGCCGCCGTGAATCTCGTCGTTGCCGCCTTCGTCCGTCCGCACCGTCTCGACGCGCGTGACATTCGCCGTGCTGAAGAGACGCTGGGTGCCAGGCGTCTGGGAAATGACGCCGTGATCGCCGAGGATGATATCGGTTCCGGCATCGCCGAAGAGCTTGTCATTCCCGGGCGCCATGGCGTCGCTGTTCGGCACGCTGCTCGCGTTACTTGTAGCGACCGTCAGCACGCGATTGATCAGATCCACATTGAATCCGGAATCGCCGTAGATGTGATCGTTTCCGGCGCCGCCATGAATTTCGTCGTTACCGGAGCCGCCCGCCAGTTGATCGTCACCCAATCCGCCGTAGATCACATCGTCACCCCCACCGCCGTAGATCACTACGCTATTGGGATCGGTCGAAGCGTCGATGACGTCGTTGCCGTCGTAAGTATAGGGCCGCGCCAGTGCGCTTGGGCCGATGTTGCCGTTATAATCCGCGGCATCCTGCGAGGTATCGCCGTAGATGATGAGCGGCGAATTATTGCCGCCACCACCGTGGACGGTGATGTGGTCTCCGCCCACGACCGTTCCACCGTGGCCATCGCTGACGAGACTATTGCCGCCACCGTGAATCGCAGTGATGGCGCCTGGAATCGTGCTATTGACGGTAAACGTGTCGTTGCCGAAACCGAGCATGACATCGACGAGGTCAACACCGTGGTAAGTGATGCCGCCGTCGAACGCGCGCAGATCCGGCGAGCCAGCCGGGCCGACATCCAACTGCAGCCCCGCAGCCATGCCGAGGCCGGAGAGATTGCCGAACTCGGAGAGATGTCCGGCAAGCGAACCCGCCGAATAACCATAAATCGTATTCAATCCGGCAGAGTTCGTTACGCCGCCGAGCACACCCACATCATCGTGGGCGCTGCCGTCGTTGAAGACATGCACGACATCAAATTGCGGCGCGTTCGGATTGGCGACTCCGACGATCGTACCAGGCGTGTTATCTTCACCCGGTAAAGTAACCGGCTGGCGCAGCGTGCGATCGGTGTTCGGCAGCGTTCCACCTTCGATAAAGAGCGGACCGGCAATTCCGTTGATGACATGCTGTTGTGCGACGAATTCCTGCACCGGATCGCCCGTCGGAGGCTGCGCGTCGGGGTTGGCATCCACCTTCACCGTGAATGGAATATTCCAATCCGTCGGGCTGAAGACCACATACGGTGCCGTACCGGCAGCGCCGGCATGGAAGCGCGGGTCGTTGGGATCGAATCCCGAGACGATGGTCTTGCCGTCCGAGAGAATATTGACGCGCACATCTGCCGTGGGCGCTTTCGTGAGTTGCAGAGTATAGGTATCGCTTTGATTTGCCGAGACGACCGTCGAGCCGCCCGTCGGTGTCACGACCACCCCGCCGGTATCGTTATCACGCAGCGTAAGCTTCAGTTCGGACGCATCGGTCACACTCGCGTACAAGCCACCCGCGGTGGTCGTCACCGTATGCGTGATCGTTTCCGCCAGCGTATTTTCCGGCGTGGAATCGTCCACCGCCGTGACCCGCATGAGGAATGGCGTTTGCCAGTTCGTCGAATCAAACCAGATCGTATTGTTCACCGGATCGAACCGGCTGGCTTGCGAGGCGTCGGCACTCGCGAGAATGAGCTGCGACGCGTCGAAGCCTAGCTTCACCGTGACCCTTTCTGTCTGGTTCGGCGCGTGAGTGAGGCCAACGCTATACAGGCTGCCTTGCGCATCGCCTTCCACGACCTCGTGACCCGGATCGCTTTCGGTCAGGATCAGTCCGGGCTTGTCGTCATCGATCACATTGACTTCGAAATTCGAGACTTTCAGCCGGTCAAAGAGCGGATTGGCGCTGTCCGTGGAAGTGCTGACAATAATGGTGCGCTGCCCTTCCTGCGCATCATCATGAATGGCCCGCACATAGATCGTCTGCGTGCGGTTCCAGGCGTTGGCGCCCGTGGTCTTCGCGGAATCAAATGTGAGGACGAGCGAATTGGAGAAGTGCTGGCCGTCGGTGGAGATTTCAACCGACTGACCGCCGAGCAAAGCGTCGCCATAGGAAGCCAGCGCCGCGGAGAGTGTGAGATAGGCAACGGTGCCATCGGTCGGCGCGGGCGCGGCCAGCTTCAAGGTATAGGTATCCTCTGAAGGACCATTCACCCCGTCTTCGACGAGAGTCGTGCCGGTCTTGGAGAGAAGGACGCCGCCGTTGTCGGCGCTTGCCACATTCAGCGGAACGCCTGGCGCAAAGACACCATTGTAGGCCGGATCGTCGCTGCTAACCGTGTGATTGATAAAGCCGCTGGAACCTTCGGTGGAGAGCGCCACGATCGGCGTGGTCACATCGCCTCCGACGTCAAACGTGTCGTTGCCCAATCCGCCGATGATCGTCGTCACCACGCCCGGATTAGTGCTCAGCACATAGAAATGGTCATCGCCCTCAAGGCCATCGACCTCGAGTTTTTCCACGCCCGTGTACGAAACGTTCAAGCCCGCGCCCATCACGCCGTCCTTAGTGATCACAAAAGAATCGCTCACCTCCGTGCCGAGCACCGTCACGGTGTCGAGTCCGGAGCCGCCGTCGATGCTGACCGGCGCGTTGATGTTATATTCGATGTGATCGTCACCGCCACCGCCACTCACCAGCGTGTCCGCGGTGGCCAGTTTATCCGTACCGCTGATCACGAAGGCGCGAATGCTGAAATTGTCGTTCCCTTCCTCACCGAAGAGCTTCAGCGGCGCCTGGTTGGAATAAACGTTGAAGGTATCGTCTCCGGTACCGCCCAGGATGGTGGTCGCGAAGCTGATGCCGCGGCTCAAGTAACCAACCGTGGTCTGTACCGTGGCGATCTGATCACCGTTGGCCACATTCGGCGTGACACGATCTTTTCCGAAGATCTGGCCAACCTGGAAGCTGTCGTTTCCAGCGCCGCCATCCACCGTGGTAAGCGCACTGTTATCGTCCAGATAGAAACGGTCATCGCCTTCGCCACCATTCAACCGCAGAACGTTGATCGTGTCGTCGTAGTTGATCCGTTCGTACGACGAAGAGAACGTGAGTCCACCGGCCACCAAGGGCTGCATGAGCGCCACGAAATTGGCGCGCACCAGGAAGGTGTCGTCGCGATTCGGCGCCGTGCCGGTGACCCCGTTCAGTGTGAGGATATCCGCGCCATCGCCGGGATTGCCCGAATCGAAGACGTTAATGCGAATGTCGCTCAGGCCCGTGAAGTTGACGATATAACTATCGTTTCCACCCCGGCCATCGAGATCCACGGTATCGCGGATTGCGCCCACGCCGTCGCCGGGCCGGTCATGCAATGTGGTGATGCTCGGAAGCTGATCGAGGATGATCGTATCATCGCCTCCCGGCAGCCCATCCTGATCGCCGAGGACACGCACATGGCCGCTCAAGGATTGCGGATGGAGGTAGAGCGTATCGTTGTCGCGGCTGCCAGTGATCAGGATTTCAACCGAGCTGAGACTCCCAAACACCTGCACATTTGTGCCGACGCCTGGATCTGCATCGTTATAGTCACCCCAGAGCGTCAACGCGACAGCCGATTGAATGTTAGCGGCTGCGCCGATGAGGATATTGTCACCCGCCAGAAGTGAAATCGAACCGGCCGATGCGATGACGCTCTTTCCGGTCGGGACGGTGAGATCTTCGCCGGTCGCCAAGCTATCGTGAACCGTGAGACGAATGTCGCCCTGAGTAGTGCCAGCAGAGTTCACTACCAAAGCACCGGCCACTTCCGTCGCGTAGATGCCTTGCACCGCGTTCGCCACCAGGCCGCCGGTTCCGGAATACGAAGAGTCGATCTCGAGATCGTTGGTGCTCGTTCCTACAGAGCCTTGCGCCGTCAGAGACAGATTATTTCCCACGATATCCGCCGCGGAATCGTTATCCGCGTCGAGGATGGAAGCCGGGGAAGTGAGATAAACGTCGGAGAGCTGCGAAGTAATGAGGCCTACGCGCAGATCGCCGCTGGTTTCATTCAAGGAAATGAGCTGCGCCGCCGTGGCGTTGATTTCACCGAGGTTCGGATTCGAAGAATCGATATCGAGCGGCGTGTTCACCACCCCGATGCCGCCGGTGTGGGCCACGAGCACTACATTGTTAGCCGTGATTTCGGCAGTGGTTTTTCCATTGACTCCGTCGCCGCTGTTGACAGCGAGGATCGAACCGTAAGCCTCCAGCGAAACGTTGCCGTTGGTCGCCTGGATTTGATCCACGTTCATCGTGCCACCAAAACTTCCCTGAACCTGATCCAGGTAAATATCCTTGCCGGCTTGTGCCGTAATCTGGCCCGCGAGATCGATATCGATCGCATTGGTCGAATTGCCGATATTCGTTCCCGCGCTCAGCGTGAGATCGCCGGCTGCCACAATGTTCACGGCGAGCGGATCACTATCCGCCGACTTGAGGATCGAGCCTTGCGCGGTCAGCGAGACACTGCCTCCCGAGGAAATCGAGCCGAGCAGCAGATTGCCCTGCTGCACCTGGAGCGTGGCATTGCCCGAGGTATTCACGACCGCCACGAGCAGATCGGAAGTCTGTTTGGTAACACCGTTCAGCGTGAGGCTTCCATTTTCCTGGACCACATTGAGCGGCCCCTGCACATCGGCGCTGAAATGGCTGGTCGTAGCGAGCTGGATCCGCAGAGGCGTCGCCACAGTCGCTCCGCCGATGAAACTATTCGCGCTCAGGATGAGATCGCCAAAGGTGGAAATCGCCGCCGTAGTACCGTTGACATTGAGATCGGTAATCGCGTCGCCCGAGATGAGCCGCACATTGCCGCCGGAGCGCACGTGATCGATGTGAATCGCGCCATTCGACTGGATGGCCGCGCCGGTGCCGGCATCCACGGAGAGACTTTGCGAAGCCTCGACCTGGACATCGTCGAAGAGTTGTAAAGTAACGGTGTCGGTATTCTGCACGACGCCGTTATGCGGCAGCGAGACGACCCCATCCGCCGCGCTGGCCGTGGTGAGATCGGTCCAGCGAGTAGCGTCCGTGTACGTCTGGCCATTCAGGTTCATCGAGCCGGACTGGCCGATATACTTATAGAGCTTGTCGCCGGAGCTGCTCCGCACCAGCACGGTCTGCCCGTTCTGCACGTTGACCGAACCTTTGTTGATGGTATTGACGAAATCCGGCGTCAGCTTTGTCCAGAGGCTGGTGTCGCTGAAGTTCGCATTGCGGAGGTCGTAAGAATCGTTTGCTGCGCCCTTGTACTGGTAGAACGAGTACGAAACATCGAGCACGTCTTTCACCGTGGCACGCGAGAGCAGCGCTCTCTCCGTATCACTCAAGTTCGCAAAGCCTTTGGAAAGATCGATCACCGTCACTCCCGTGACATGCCCGACCTGGCCCGTGCTGCCCGTGGTGAGGCTGACATTGGCGCCGGAAATGTTAGTCAACTCGGTGCTCGTCGGATTCGTGACAAAGCCGGCGGGCACGGAGGCCGTGGGATACAGGCGGCTGAAGAGCGATTCCGAGATCGGGTATTGCAGCGATCCGGCCTGGAAGGTGCGGGAGGCGATGATCGCGGCCTTGTCCGCATCGGACATGTGGAAAATGAAATTCGGATCGTACGTGCCTTGGCCGTTGGCATCGTACGTATCGTGAATCGCCTGGAACTGCGCGGGCAGCGTGCCACTGAGCGGCGACGTCGTGTACGAATACTGGTCGAGCGTGAGGCCCGTGACGTTTTGCGAGCCACTGCCGGCCGCGGCCGTGGTTTGCAGGTCGAGGTACTTGGGATTGTCCGCCACTGCTTCGGAGCGCGAACTCACTAGTTTGATCGTGGTGCTATCCGCCACCACCGCATAATAGGTCGCACCATTGATCAAGTTGGTGGTGCTGCCGGTGGCCGCATCCATCTGGAAAACCACTTCAGCCCCGTTTGTCAGGTGATCGGTCGAAGCAAACTTGATCGTGTCGGTGTCGGCGTTGATGGAAGCGATCGTTAAGGCATTGGTGACGGCGTCGCGCGTCGCGCTCCGATAGGTCTGCCAATACGTGTGATAAAGCTGCGTCGTTTGTGCTTCCTGCGCCTGGATCTGCGCGAGGGCTGCTTGCTGCGCAGCCGCGCCGCTGAGTTGCAGGCTGGCATCCTGCGCATTGGCGTCATCGGCCGTGCGCGGCTTCAGGTCTTCGTAAACGGCGTCGAGGATCGATCCCGCGGCGTTCAGCGTCACGTTGCCCGCAGTGGAAATCACCGCCGCGCCCGACAAGGTCCACGCCGCCGGCGTCGCGATCTTCAAGTCACCGGAAATCTCCGTGACAAATATATCGTTCTGCGCCCGGGCAGCGAGGCCGCCGGTGCCGAGCAGATCGCTATCAATGCGGATCGGGCTGCTCGATGTACCGATGGCGCCGTGGATCGCTGACAGCTCAATCAAGTTGCCTTGGATATAGGAAGTCGAATCCTCTGCGGTGATGCCGTCCGCGGCATCGAGGAAGACATGGCCACCCGTGCTGATGACTTTTCCGATGATCAGCTTGCTGCTGCCCAAGCTCGACGAGACGACCGATATATCAATATCCCCGCCTGACGTAATATTGAGCGGCGTAGCGCTGGCCTGCTGCGTTGTCGGCGTCAGGAGCCCCGGACCTTGCTGGGTAAGCGCCGAACCGGTCACGGCGCCGCGCAGGTTGAGCGTGGTCTTGCCAGATACCGTGATCGTCGGTCCAGCACTGTATAGAGCGACTGTCGGACTGCCGATGAGATCGCCCTGCGAAACGTTAATCGTGACGGCGCTTTGGTCCACCGTCCGAATATCACCGCGCACTTCGAGGCCGTGAATACTAGTGATATTAACCGTGGGCGTAGCAGCGCCTTCGGTGAAGATGATCTGGATCGGGTTATCCGCTTTGAGCGAATGGGTATAGAAATCCTCCAGGCCCTGCGTCGTGGTGATTTGCAGGTGAACGGTCTTTTCACGCAGCCAGCCGCCGCCCGTCGTCCACGTATCGGTAGTGTAGGTGGAATTGGTGAATGTGCTGGCGTAATCTGCGGGCGAAGTCTGATCGGGGGAAAGCTCCCAAATGCTATTTGAGGAGGTGTAATCCTGGTCCGGCAACACCAGCTTCTTCGCCGTGGTGTCGTTGTTGACTACCTTGACGCGATAGTCCTTCCCGTTGAAAGAAACCCGCGTGAGTCCCGGGATGATCTGCACGGCCTCGCTATCCTTCTGCTCGTAAGTCAGCTCGTAGGACGACTCGTCGCCTGTATCCAGAGCCTCGGATTCCAGCAGCGGGGCGCCGTCCGTGAAAGTAACCGTCTGCCACGAATAGCTGTCGTCCTTGGCCAGCAGATCGGCAACGGCATTATCACCCACGAGATTGAACGAGTTTTTCTCGTACATCGTCACCGTGGTCTTGGTCTTCGACTGCCCTTCCACCCAGATATAACGAAGTCCCGTTGCCGGGTTATAGTAGAACGTGCTGCCCTTGGGATGGACGATCGTCTTGGTGGGATCGAGGGTATAAACCTCGCTGGTCACCACGGCGTCACTGCCATTGACCGTCGTATTCGTCGTTTGCGGCGTTCCGTTATAGGTCATCTCCTGCACGCCGCTGGAGGTATAGGTGTACTCCGTCTTCAGGCTGCGGCTGGTATCGACGATGGTGATGACGCCGACGCGGTCCGTCGTGGTATCGATTTTGTTAACGATCAGCTTGTATTGGCTTTCGTTATCGATGTTGACGCTCGTCAAGCCATTGGCGACCTGCAGCCGCCCATTGCCGGTACTCAGAATCTGGCCGGCGAGGACGATGCGCCCGCCTTCCGAAACAACGTCGTCGAGCACGAGCGCATTTTGCTGTGCATCGAAGTGTCCGCTCAGCGGAACTTTGTCCGGCCCAAAGCTGATGCCGCTCAAAGTTTTGCCATCAGAACCCACGAATGCCTCGGTTTGGTTGGCGGTGAAGTTGGACGCCACATTCAGCGTCAGCGTCTGCACGCCGCTCTGGATGAGGCCGTTGATATCCAGGAATTCCGCCGTGATGGCAATACGTCCCAGCGCCAGGATCGAGGAGGTATCCGTGTCGATGGCCGTTTCCAAGGCAGCGATTTGCGCCGTTGCCGTCGCCAGACTCGTCCCGCTTAAATCGGAGAGCGAACGGGTCGTGCCGTCCGTATTGAAAAGCAGCGCGCGAAGCGTCTGGTAGTCGATATACTGCCGTGGATCGCGATTGGTGTGGAACCAGGATTGCGTATTGAGATTGAAATCCTTGCCCGCGGTCACATGCACGTTGGCACCGCGCAGGTCGCCGGAAACATTGATGCTTCCGCCCGGATTAGTGACGGTGATATCGCCAGTGTTATTGATCACGCTGCCCGAGATATAGATATCCGTGGGCACATCCGGCAGGGTGAGATTGGGAATGGTGAAGCCGGAAGTCGACGCTTGCGTAATCGTGATAGTCGCCGGGTCTGCCGCGGCTGCCGTCGTCAGCGCCGAATAGTTGAAATAGACCTGGCCGGGTTTCAGCTCGACCAATTGACCGTTGATCGTCGTGATGCGGCTGTCGTCGAGGATGACGGCGTCGTTCACTACCAGCGAGAACGGCGCTTCACTGCCGATGGTAATATTCGCCCCGGATTTTGCGAAAAGACGATTGCCGGCGGAGACCGCCGCCTGCGCGGACGCGCGGTTACTTTCGTCGGCCTGAATATAAATTGATCCCGGCGACGCATAGACATCGGGCATCTCCAGGAAGAGACCGTCGAGCTCACGCCGCGGCTGGTTGATGGTCGTGCCATTCGGACCGGGAGTACCGTCGAGAAGCCCGAAACTAGCCAGCGTTTCATCGATGAGATCGAGCTGCACCTGGTAGCGTGCCACCGCCTCCGTGTCGCTGGCATGGCTCGCCATCCAGCCCAGCACGGTCTCGCGCTCATCCAGCAGGACGCTGCCGAGATTCTTGTAAGCCAGCGTAGGCGAATCCATCCCCACCGGCTCAATCGCGTAGAACTGATCGGTGAGCGCGGTCGCGAAATTCTTCGTAACGTTACTTTCGTACGGCGCCGGGTTGGAGGTATTGGCTGTGTACGCCGCCACTTCGGCATCCGTCATTTGATGCCAGCGGGAGGTATTGCTATAGTCTTCGTTTTCGAGGACGACGTCGTCGCCGGCAGTCGTCTGCGGGAGATATTTATAGTACTTGCCGGCGGTGCCGCCACCCATCGCACCGGCGTCGGCATGAACCACGGTGCCCGTGGAAATGGTGAAAGTGATGGAACTTAGATTGAGCCGCGCATAGACATATTGGACATCCGCGGGAAGTCCAAGCGCCGCCTTCTCCGAAGCATTCAGCTGGGTATCGAGACGGCTGACCGGCAGAGAGCCGATCGGTTTGACCAGCACCTGCGTCTTGTTATTTAGACCCGCCTCCACCGTGGAGGTCGTGGCGAGATTGACATTATTCGTGCTGGTGACGTGGCTCCCATCCGGCACCGGGAATCCATAGGGAACCAGCGATAGCGAGATCGCCGTGCCGTCTGTGCTGGCTCGCTGGCTTCCGCCCAGTCCCTGGACGGCCAGCAAGTTAACATCCTGCAGTGCCTGCAGTTTTGAAGTACCGGTGACATTGACCGTGTTCGTCTCTTTCACCGTGGCGCTCGGGAGCGGCACGACGATGTTCGGCAAGAGCGAGAAAGCGGTGATGTCCGTATTCGCGAAGGCCGTCAGGACATTCGGCACACCATTGCTATTCTGGCCCGCCTGCAGATAGAGATTGGCGCCTTTGAGCGTGGAGTTGTTAACGTTGACGTTTGTGCGGGTGTCGGTGTTCGTCGTCGCCGCCGCGGAGCCCGAACCCGTGAAATAGTTAGCAACGAAAAGGTCGCCATTGGTGGAGACGGTGGAATCGGCACGCGTCGTGAGATAAAGCGCACCGGTTTTGTTTTCGAGCGTGGCGCCATCAGTGTTGATCGCGGCATTCGTAACGGTGTTGATCGTCGAACCGCCGTGAGAAACCCCGAACCCGGAAACACTATCAATGCGCACCGAATCGTACGCCGTCACACCTGTGGACGACTCCACGCGGAAGACGCCCGGCGCGGCGTTGGTGCCGTTGGCCGTGAGTTGTGAGCCGCTGGCAAAGCTAATCACCGCGGAGAAGGGATTGGATCCGGTCCCGATATCGGTGTTGCTGTTCAGCACCGTGACGTTGGCCAGGGAAGCAGAGCCCGCTCGCAGATTGTTAGCGTCTTTGTACTGGTCCTTCTCGATGTTGTTATTCGCGGTGATGAGAATGTTCGTCGCATCGACTTTCGCTCCCGCACCCACATCGACATTTGCCGTGCTAGTGATGGAATTCGAAGTTCCCGCACCGCTCCCCACAAGCGCCGCCAGTGAATAGCTATCTGCCGACGCATCCACGTCCTGCGTATGGCTGGAAGCGATCGCGACGCTGGAGGCCATCACATTGGCGCTCGCTCCGAGTTCCGCGCGCACCGCTTGCGTGCTGGTAGTATTGGATTGTGCGCCCGCCGCCGCGATCGCGCCGCCACCTGCCGCCACGCTCTTGGAAAGAAGATTATCCGTATCGGACGCTGCCACCACCACCGTCTGCGCGACCACCTGCGTGCTGCTCCCGAGCGACGCTAGCACTGCATCCACCCCTTGTCCGCGTCCCAAAGTTACATCGGCGACCATCGCCCCGACTGCGATAGCGCCCAGCGCGCCGCCGTCGGAATCGGTGTTCGCCGTGTTGTTTCCGGTGGACCGCACCGTCAGCGTGTCGCTCGCACCAATCGTCGCGTTCGAAGTAGTCGCACTGACCAGCGTGGAAATCTCGGCGGTGGCTCTATTCCCCTGCGCTCCCACTAGCGACGAAGCGGAAACGCCGACCGTCATGGTCTTCGCAATATTAGCTACGGAGTTCGCCGTGACACTCGTATCCACCGACATGACATCGGCGTTCGAAAGCGAAGAGGTGATCTGGCTTTCAATCTTGTTATCGATCAGCCCCACACCGAGTGCGCCGCCAAGGCTAATGGCTGCCGTAACCCCGGTTGCGTCTCCCGAAATATAGGCGCTTTCATCCGAAGCAACCGTCAGACTACCACCCACCGTCACCTTCAGGTGCGGCTTCGTGGAATCGGTGTTGCCTAGATAAGCCTTCACCGTGTCATTGATATCATCGGTGATATTGATACCGCCGCCACTCGCGCTTCCGACGCCACCACTGATCGAAGCCGTCACCGCGGTGATTCCCGTGATATTCGCGCGGGTCATGTCAGCGCTCACGGTGATATTACCACCCGCATTGATGATTGTACTCCCCGAGGAGGTGATGAATGCCTCGATATCGTTCTTGATGGAGTTATCCACCAACGACGCCGCAATCGAGCCGGAGCCGAGCCCTGCGGCGACTGCCACGCCGATTGCGTCGGAATCCTTGATTTGAGAATCGCCCGTCGCCTGGAACGAAATGTCGCTCTTGGCCTTGAGTTCACTTCCGGTCGCCGTCGATTGCGTCTTCGTCGCGACGCGGTTGGTCGTCTCCGCACCCGAACCGGCCGCAGCGCCGCCAATCCCGACTGCAACTGCGACAGAACCCGAGAAGGAAACCCCTTTCACTACCTCGGTGGAGGCTGCCGTGGAACTGATCGAGCCCAGCGCATGCACCGTGGATTGATTGATATAGGAAAGCACCTCGTTGCCCAGGCCCGTGTCATCCGAGATATCATCGTAACCAACAAAGTTGCGCGCCAGGGAAACACCGATCGAGCCGGCAGCCGCCACCTGGCCACCGCTCACCGCCACGGAGGCAGCGCCGACGATCGAGGTGATGCTGGAATCGCTCTTCGCATCGAGCGTCACATCGCAATCCCCGCTCGTTCCAATCTTCTTCCACTTGGTTGTATCGGTATAAGTCTGTGCCGAAAGGGTGATGGGCGCGCTGCTGCTTCCCGCCAGCGTGGAACCTATATATTGATAGAGATCGCCATTCGCCTGGCGCACCACGTCGCCGGTATTCAGCGCGCTGGTGAGTTGCGCGGTGACTTCATAGGTCTCGACCCCAGCCGTGATCGTGCTGCTCGCAACATAGGTATGAACCTGATTGTTAATCGTGTTCGTTCCTTCCGCACCCGCGCCACTGAGCGCGACACCCACGTCGCCGAAGCCGGCGGCCAGAGACGCCGCTACCGAAGTACAATCCACGGTCGCGCTCTCGTGCGCGGTCAAGCCAACGGCACCGATCCGCGTCGTGACGCCGTTGTCGGCGTTGTCGATATAAGCCTCGACCGTGTTGTTAATGTCATTTCTCGCCAGCGAAACGCCGATGGAAATCGCCACGCTAGCTTCACCAAAGGATGCGGCCAGCGAAGCCGCGCCGGCTTTCGCCGTAATGTGTGAAGTATCGGTCGCGGTAAACGAGGCGGAATTTGCCGTAATCCCAGTGGCTCCGTCTCCTTCGATATAGGATTCGACCTTGGTCGCAATCTTGTTCTGCGTGAGCACGCCCGAGCCACTGATCCCAACTCCCAGACTGCTGCCGCCACCGACCGCCGCGGAACCCGCGCCGACCTCCGCGATGATCGTCGGAGTCGCAGTGGACATGCCTGTGAGCGCACCACCCGCAGTGAGACTCGTCCCTTGCAGATAGGTCTGCGCCTGGACCGCGTCCTCAGTTCCCACCGTATTGTTAGCACTGCCGGAATTGTACCCGATCAAGTTGCGCGCCACGGCTGCACCGATCGATGCACCGACGCCACCATCGCCGCCGGCGCCCACCGCCACGGAAACTCCCACCACTGTGGCATGAATCGTCCCGCCGAAATTGGCGGTTAGCGAAACATCGCCGGCACTTTGGATATTACTATCCAGGATAAAGGCGTTCGTTTTGGTGAGGAGAACGTTCGTCGATTCCGCACCGGCTCCGCTAAGGCCGACGCCACCGTTGCCGGAAGCAAAGCCGACCGCAATGGAAGCCGCCACCGAGGTGGCCGTAATATTAGATGTCTCGGTCGCGGAGAGGCTGAGACTGGAAGCCGTGGTTTGCAGCTTCATCGCATCGGTGATCGATGCTTCCACCGTGTTGTGAATCTCATTGCGCGCCAAAGCGACGCCGATGGCAAGCGAGCCACCCACTGCGCCGCCGGTGGCGGAAATGGCGAGCGAAGCCGCGCCAGCACCTGTCGTAATCGTGGAGCCATCCGTCGCACCAATGGAAATGGCAGACGCAGAAACACCCGTCGCGCCGTCGCCAGAAATGGTAGATGAAATGGTCTCGCCAATCTTGTTGGTAGATTCAACCCCCGAACCGGCGAGCCCGAAAGCAAAGCCATCTGGAGCTCCGGCCACCGCAACGGAAACGGCCACCACCGTGGACTCGATCGTCTGGCTGGAGTTTGCCGTTTCACTAAGAGTGCCGCCGATAGTCAGGCTCGAATCGGAAATTTGGGATTCGATCTTCGACGAACCCAGCGAACCGTCGGAATTGAAACCAATATAGTTACGCGCAATGGAAGCGCCGATGGCCGCTGCGCCACCGTTCTGCGTGCCGCCACCGCCAGCCAATGAAACTGCGGCGATGACTGCTTTGATGTGAGAAGTGCTTCCGGATGAAATGGTCGCCCCACCCCCAGTGCTCACCGTGGCATCGTTGATCAGCATTTTGGCGTCGCTCAGAATGGTATTCTGCGCCGAGGCGCCACCGCCGCTGAGGGCGACGCCCGTTTGACTCGCCGCCGCCACCGAAACACTCGCTGCGACCGAAGTCGCCGTGATCGTCGGGGTTTCCGTGCCCTGCATGAAAAGCGCGCCCGCGGCGCTCACATTCGAGGAATCGATCTGGCTGGTTACTTTATTTGTGATCTCGTTGCGCGAGACCGATGCACCGATGCTTAGCGAACCGGAGTTTCCACCGGTCGAAGCCCCCACCGAAATCACTGCTCCCACTGCTTCGGCCGACACGGTGCTCGTGTCGATGGCGTTCACCGTCACATCGCCAGCGTTGCCGCCACCACTCAAGGTGTTCACCGTGCTGCTATCTTGAATACTAGCCAGGATTTGGCTGGAAATACTATTTACCGTTCCGACACCCGCCCCCGCCAGCGAGAGAGCCAGCCCTTCTCCCGAACCTCCGGCGACTCCCACCGTTCCTGCAATGGCTTGCGCCCGGACGGTCAAGGTGGAATTGGCCTGCACGCTCACCGCCCCATGAGTGCTGATCGCGGAATTATCAATGAACGCCTGCAGATATTGGCCGGAGTTCGCTCCGATTTCGTTGAGCGATTCGGAGGCGCCAATGGCCGCCGCGACCGCAGCACCCGTACCGCCGGTATTGATCGCCACCCCCACCGAGTAACCACCGCTGTCCGAGCGAATACTCGAATCGTCATTGGCCTGAACCGTGAGCGCGCCGCCTGTGGTCGTTACACCCTGCGTGCCATTGCTATCCTGGATGTACGCCTTGATCGAATTATCGATCATGTTGTGCGCGCCGGAACCCGCGCCGGAGAGTGCCCCTGCGTTGCCCGCGCCTCCACTCGCTAGCGTACCCGATCCCGCCACGCCAAAGGCCAGCGCATCGATGCGGTAATCAGAGTCAGAATTCGGATCCTTCTTCGATTCCGCCGTAATCGTCACCGCCGCCGCGGTTACTTTAGCGTGATCGATATACGCGGTGATCGTGTTGTGCAGCGTATTGTCCGCAATCGCCACACCAATAGAACCCGAGACGCCAGTGCCGCCGCCCGTCGCACCCGCGAGCGCGATCGCCACACCACCCGCATCGCAATGAATCTCCGAGCTGTCCCGCGCCGTCAGCATCGCCGTACCGCTCGTGGCGGTGATGACGCTGTTGGTGCTGATGTGCGCATCGACGGTTTGCTGGATATTATTCGAAGTGCCCACGCCGATGCCGGCAAAATTGCCGGTGGCTCCCGGGCCGGTATTCGCCGAAGCCGCGAGTGATCCGCCCACGGCATAAGCCGTGATGAATGCCGTGGAAATTGCCGAGGCTTTGACGTTCGTCGCCGCCAGCACCGCGGAGTTTTCGATAAACGCGCTCGTGGATTGTCCGCCGTCTTGGCCGATGTCATTCAGGGCAATCGAAATACCCACGGCGAAAGCCAGCGAATTGCCGCCGCCCTCGCCGGCTTTGTTCAGCGCGATGGCAAATCCACCGGCATCGCCTTCGATCCCGGTGTTATCATTCGCCTGCAAATTCACTTCACCCGTCGAGCTCTGTACATGGTTCGTGCCGCCGCTGTTCTTGATGTAAGCACTTACCGTATTGTCCATCTCGTTCCAGGTCGCGGAACCCGCACCGGCGATGGCTAGCGAACCATTTCCACCGATCGCCACCGCAGCGGCGATGCCTATAGCCAGCGTGGCAACTTCCGCTTTGGAGTCCGCTTCGACATCGACGTCGCCACCCTGTGCATCCACTTTGGAGCCGTCGATATAGGCTTGAATGGTCTTCTTGCTCTTAGTGTGGGCCAAGCCGATGCCGATGCCGACAGCCGCGGCGACTCCCTCAGGATTCGTCGCTTCCGCAAACGCCACGGCAATTCCGTAAGCGTCCGCGCGGATGAGTCTCGTGATATCCTGCGCGAGAAGCGCGACCTTGCCACCGGTGCTCTTCACCTTGCTCGCCGCCTGGACGTAAGCCTGGATCGACTGGGTAATGAGGTTTTCGGCGTAAGCCCCGGCGATAGAGCCCGAGAGCGCGCCTTCCGCATCCGGATCAGCCGTCGCATTCGAAACGGCGCCACCCACCGCGAGGGCATGCATTTTGCCGGAAGCCGTCGCCGTCACGGAGATAGCATCGCGCGCCGTCACCGTGGAACTATCAATAAATGCCTTTACAAAGCTGCCCGAAATGGAGCCGATCCTGTTTATGGCTACGGAAGCGCCGATGGAAAGCGCCGCGCTATCGACTTCGTCTTCGCTCTTCTGCCAGGCGATGCTCACTGCGCCCGACTGAGAATAGGCTTCGGTGGAATCGGTGGCCGTCATCGTCAGACCGCCAGCCGTGGCCGTCACTCCGCGCACATCGCTGGAGTTCGTATCGTTGCTATTTTTAACGAAGACTTCAACGTCGTTATCGACGCGATTTACGGAAGCCGCGCCGGCGATGGCCACGCTTAATTCGCCGCCTGAAGCAAACGCTCCACCGATGGAGAAAGCTTCGAGCACCGGGCTGGACGTCGCGGTCATCGTGATCGTACCCGCTGCGGTGACGCTCGCGTGATTGATATATGCCTCGGTAGTGTCCGCGAAGAGATTGATGGCCAAACCCACCGCCGCACCCACCGCCGTCACCTTCTCGTCGTCAGAGGGATCGTTCTCCGAATAAGCGCCGGCCACGGCAAAAGCGCCGACGAAGCCACCCGAAGTGGCCGAAATCGTGAGATCGCCGGTATGGAAGGAGCCGCCTGCGGAGAAATTGGAATCGTCCGCCGCGTTTCCTATATAGGCTTCTGTCGTGCGCTGGACGTCGTTCAGAGCGAATGACGCTCCGATGCCTACCTTTTGCGAACGGGAAAGAGATCCCGCCACAGTGACGAGCGTGCTGGTGTCGTTGGCCCCGATGATCGCCGAATCGACGGTGACATTGGCGTGACCACCGATGCTAGCGATGGTGGTGTCGCGGATTTGGTTATCGATCGCCACCCCATTGAATCCAAAATCCTTCGAAGCTCCTCCCGATGCCCCGACGACGACGCCGAGCACGCTATCGGTCGCAGTCAGCGTGAATAGGTCGCCAAAGATAGACGCGCCATCTTGCACTCTGGCTTCGACATCATTGGTATATTGATAGACCAGTACGCCGGCGCCGACCGCGTCCTCGGTGTCACCGCCCGTGCCCACCGGGGAGTACTTCGAAGGGCTCTTCCCGAGCGCCTGTTTCCAGGTCGTGAAATTGACGCTGGCGCCGATGCCCGGCGTCTGGAAATTGCCACCCAGATCGATGGTGTCGTCTTCGCTGTTCGCTGTGACCACGACATTTTGCAGGCCGTTGCGACCCGCCACCGTCTGGTTGATTTGCGCGCCGTTATCAATGGTTGAGGTCGCCTGGTGATCGAGGAGCACGACGGCGATCGAGCCCGCGATCGAAAGCTTACCCTGGCCGGCGGCCGTCGCCTGCGTCCACGAGTTAATCAGGTTGTTATCCAACCCGAAGTTTCCGTCGAGATAGGTCGTGAGCGTACGGAAGAAGTTAACCCCCGCATCCGTGCCCGCATCGTCTTGCATCCAGCGCGTGGTATCGCTGTAGTTCTCCTGTGAAAGATCGGCCTGATTACCATCTGGTCCGACATACTTGTATGTCTGCCCACCGGTGCCCCCATAGGTGTATCCATCAGCCAGTTCCACCGTGTCGCCGGCTTTGAGCACCTTGGTGTTATCCGAAGAGTGATACTTCGGCTGCAACACCGAAAAAGCGGAGATGAGGTTAGTGAAAAACGTGTCGCTCGGATCGAAAGCATTAAGCGCATCGGAAGAAACCGTGAGGGCTCCGTGCGCATTCACAATCGCATTTCCCGAAATATAGGAATTGGCGATGTTATGATATTTGCCAAAGGCGAATGCTACAGAGACTCCGTTATCGATTTCACCACTGAGCTTCGTCTTTCCATCCGCCGAAGTCAGAATATCCGGATCGTATTTAGCAAACGCGGTCGCGGAAATATCCGGCCGATCGCTGGCCGAGGAAGTCACGTTCACAAACCCGCCTGCAGTAACCGTTGCCGTGTCATTCGGGTTATTCAGCGTCCCGTCACCGATTCGCGCCTCCGCGTCGTGAATGTTATCGACCACGGTGAAGGCCAGCGCCACCTGCGTAGTTCCTCGAGTTGCCGCCTCTGCCGCCTTTGTGCTCTTTCCAGCGAGCTTTTTGATCTTGCCGATAATCCACTGCCCTCCGCTCGTCTCGAGCACCGTGTTGATGAATCCGGCTTTCAGGTCATCCAGCAATGTGCCCGTACTCAACGTGCCCATTCTGACCGTCGCCGCTACACCCGAGTAGTAACTCGGGATAAAAAAGGCCCGGTTCGCCGCCACCTTCTCACGGCTTTGCTTGGCCGTAACATTGATGTTGCGGTTGACGGTCGCATCACCGTCGAGTTGCGCGAGCGTTTCCCCGTTTTCGACACTCACCGCAATCCCGAGGCCGAATGAGCCTCTGGGATCTTCCGTCACGCGGGCGGCCGTCGAGTTGCGATCCACCGTGGTGGCCTGCACGTACAAGTCACGCCCCACCGTAAGAGTGGCCTGCGGGCTCACCGTGGCGCGCGAGGTCGTCGTCAAAACACTGACGCCGATGGAGAACGCAAACCTGTCCTTCTTCGAGTTATCCGAATCCGCCAGGACGTTGATCGTATGATCCGCGAGCGTCGTGACGACAAGATCTTCACCGGTGGTGATTTGGGCATTGCCAATATCAACCGTCGAACTAGTGACACCAATTCCGATGCCGATCGAAGCCACGAGGGCAATCGGCGCCGCATTCACCGCAATCGCCGAGGAGGTTTCCAGCGTAATGCGGTTACCGGACATGATTGCGGGCGTCGTCGCCGAGGTGCCGATGTTGATATGCGCAGTTGATTCCGCGTAAGAGACGCCCGCGATCAGCGACAAATCTTCCAGCGCCAGCAGGACGCCGTTCAGGACGGTCCCACCGAAGAATTGGCCAACCGGGTTGGTGCCAAAATCGTTGTTAGACAGCAAATGGGTGCTATCCGCCACCGCTTTGAAGAGAATATTCCCACCGCCACTTTGAATGCTCGCGTTGCCGATATTGATATCGGTGTGGATGATATCGACATTGGCAAAACCGAGCGCCGTTACTTGTGCGCGGTTTTCCACGGCATCGATCTCGATGTTGCCATCAACAAAGCCTGCGGTATGCGCCGCGGTGCTGCTGCGCGTGTCGAGCCTCGCCCCATTATCGATCGTGATGTGCTTGCCGATAAGGGTGATGTTGCCTCCGTTGCCCACCAGCGAACCGGTGTTGATCGTCGCATTGACATTGATGGTGCCGGCTTCGATCACGACATTCCGGCCCGGCAGGCTCAAGTCCGACGAGACGGTGTAGGTCTCGTCGTCCGCGTGGGCGACATCGAGCGTTTTGTTCGTGCTGGTGATGCGGTACTCGCTATCTGAAGTGCCCGAGACATTCAGCCACCACAAGTCACTCTGCCGGAGAGTCGTCGGCGCACCCAAGATTTCCAGAGTGTTATAACCAAGTCCTTCCGTGACGTTTACTTGATGCGTGGTATCCGTGGCACTGGTTGGCGAGGTCAGCCCGGTCACATCCACAATGAACGTTGAGTCGCCTTTCGATCCCTTGAGCGTGTCAAGCCCTCCGCCCGTATAGATAGTTACCGAACCCGAGAACGCGCTCGCATCAATGGTTTCAACTCCCGTCGTTCCCGTCAGGATAGCGTGTTCGAACCCGGAAATGGTTTCCGTCGAGCCGCCGGTAATTGTGAGCTTATTGTCCTTTAGTGTATAGCCGGCACCTCCGCTTTCCACCAGCGTATCCGAGCCGCTGCCACCGGTAAGAGTATCAGACCCTCCATTCCCCGTAATGATGTTCGTTCCCTGGCTGCCAAAAATGGTATCGTCCCCGGTGCCGCCAGTGAGAATGGTGGTGGCCACGGCGAGTGTCGTGCCGGTGAGAACGGATTTCGCGTTGGCCGGAGCGCTGCCCACAATGCCGAGAGAAACGCCGGCGGTCGAGTTGTTGCGCAGCACCACATTGAGCGTGCCGTTGCCGCCGGAAGTATCGGTCACTACAATGGCCGAACCTGCCGCATTCAGCCCCGCCGAAAGCGTGCTGCTCGCCGCCGAAAACGCGTCGAAGACATCCTGCAACGTCGTTGCGCCGGAGAGATCGATATAGACTTTGTTCCCATTCGTCTGGGTCACGAGCAGGTCGCTGGCTCCTTCCGTGACGTACGTTCCCGTGAAAACGCTGCCGCTGTTGCTGCCACTGAGCAGGCCGAGATCGGCGGCGGTAGTGGACCCCGTCGGCTGTGTTACTTGAGCAATGCCGCCGTTGGTGGTGGCAGAATCCGTCAGCGTGATCGCCATGCCGGTCGCGTCGAAACCACCGGTCAGCCGGGAGCTGGCAGCGTGAATCGCGTCGAAAACGCCCTGCACCGTCGTCGCCGACCCGATGTCCACATCAACGTGGGTCCCATCTTTGAACTTAATCGTGAAATCCACGCCCGACACCCGCGTGATCCCCACCCCATTGTTCAGCGAGGAAAGCAGCATGCTGCTCGCCAGCCCGTTCATGTCGATATCCACGCCATCGGTGGCGCCAAACCCCTGCCCCGCGTTTAACTGCTCAACGTTCGAGAGAGCATTCGAGCCGGAGAAGCCCCGAGCATCGATAGTGTGCCCGCCATTTCCCGTGGTAATCTGCGCAAACTCGAAGTTCGCCAGCGTATCGTTCACCGCACTGGGCAGAGTGCCGCCGCTCGTTCTCAGCGTATTGTTAGTGAGATTGAAATCGTAATTTCCGGACTCGACGATGGTATCCAGTCCTGAGCCGCCATCGAGCAGATCCGCGCCAAGCCCGCCGGTGATTTGATCGTTGCCATCCTCGCCAAAGATTTGATCCGCCCCTGAACCGCCGATGAGGATATCGTCTCCCAGACCGCCGTGGAAGATCACCGATCCCGTAAACTGAGAGGCATCCATCAGGTCATTCCCGTCCGTCCCAGTTACTTGTACGACCTGGATGTTGGAAAGTGAATTAGTCTGACTCGTCCCCTGGGTGGTTACTTGTGCCGTGGCCGTTCCGCCAGTCAGCCCGGAGGAATCCACGGTCAGGTCGCTCTCCGAAGTGCCTGCCGTTTTGCCCACAAACGTGATCACGTAGGGATCGCCCACCGCCTGGCGCGAAACCTGGATCGTCCCGCTGTCTATATTGACGAGGTTTTCCAACGCGCTTCTCACCACGGAGGGGTTCGCGTTATAGGCAATGCCTTCCGTGGTTTTGCCGTTGAAGGTCAGCCGGAAGACGCCGCCCGTGACCGAAGAAGGCACCGTCACCGTCACGGTCTCACTCGGTCCTTCGCCTAGATCAAACGTAGAAGACGAGGCGGTACCCACGATGATCGCTTTTCCGCCGTTTTCGACATCGGTATTCGTGCCGCCACCGCCGTTGATGGTGTCGATCCCGCCTCCGCCACTAATAAAGTCGTCGCCGGCGCCGCCGAGGAGGGTGTCGTTTCCACCCTGGCCGTCGATGATCACCGCGCCCAGATACTGCGATGCGTCCAGCGTGTTCGCGCTCTCCCCGCCCGTCAACCGCACCCGTTCAATGCCCGTGAGTGTGGATTTTTCCGCCGCGTTAATGGTCAGCGTCGCCGCCGTTGAAGACTGCGAAACCAGCGTCATGTTCGCGTCGCGCGTGGCGTTCAGCAAATCAACACCCAACCCGCCAGTAATCGTATCATTGCCCCCGCCTCCGTAGAATACGTCATTACCCGTACTGCCGATCAGCGTGTCGTCATCGTTCTGTCCATCCAGCCGCAACCGCGTGGAACTGCCGACCACGCTCGAGCCGGTGATCGTCCCTGATACGCCGGTTTTGTTAATCCCGAGATCGTCCGCCGCATGTGATCCGTTGATTTGCTCCACCTTGAATGTACCGGCCCCGCCCGAGGTATCCTTGAGCACCAGCGATTTTCCATCACTCGAGATTCGCGCGCTGAAAGTGGAAATCTGAGAGTTCAGCTCATCCAAGAGATCCGGCACATTGGTGATGCCGCTCAGATCGATATCCAGGAGTTTGCCGTCCGAAAGGGTCACGCGAAGATCCCCGGCAATATCCCCCACCGGAGTTCCGTTCAGCGTATCTTGTAGTCCGACGCCCAGAATCCCCAAGTCTTGCGCGGCCGTCGAGCCGTTGAGAGCGGTCACCGTAAGATCGCCACCCAGGCTCTGGGAATCGTGAAGAATGAAGAATTGGCCAGTGACCGCATCCGTTGTCACCGAGAGACGCCCGGGAGCGACCGCGTTCATCGCGTTCACCATCGCGTCGAAGGCCTGCTGCACGGTCATCGTGCTGTTCAAATCTACGTCCGCGGTCTTGCCGTCGGTGAGGGTAATCCGCAGATCATTCCCGCTCACCGTCCCCACTCCTGACCCTTGATTTAAGCTAGATAGCAAAGCGGTGCTCTCGTTGCCCAAAATATTCAGCGCCACCGCATCCGTCGTCCGGACGCCGCCCCCATTATTTAACAACGAAAGATCGACGGAACTACCGCCATCCAGAACGACATATCCAGCGGAAAGCGCCGACCCGGTGATGACGCCGGCTGAACTAGTGACATTCAATCCTAGCTTTGCCGCCAACGTGGAAGCCGAAGTGATGGCTACCGTCGTCGCACCCAGTGGGGTCTTCGTGTCGGTGACGATGATTCCTGTCCCGGTGGAATTGATAACCGCCGTGACTCGTCCGGCAGGCGCGGCCGCGGAGATATCCGCCAGCACATCGCCGATGGTCGTGGCGCCCGAGAGATTCACGGAAAGCAGGCCGCCGTCGGAAAGCTGCAGTTTCAGGTCATTCAGCGCGAGATCCTTCAAGCCCTCGCCATCGTTCAGCGCAGAGATCGGCGTGGTGGAAGTGAGCGACTTAAAGGCGCTCGCATCGATGGTATTGGAACTCGCGCCGCCCGTGAGTTGGGCGATTTCGATATTGGACAGCGTATCCGTTTCCGAGAGCCCCGTCGCCGTCTCCAGCAGGCTGGTGTTAGTCAGCGTAAAGTTAACGTCGCGTGTCTCAAGTATCCGATCCAGGCCGGAGCCACCGTCAATCGTATCCGCTCCGCCATTGCCCCGCAGAAAATCGTCGCCCGCGCCGCCCCGCAAGATGTTCGCTTGCGCGTCGCCGGTGAGCGAATCCGCATAGGGGCTGCCCGTCACGTTCCGGAAGCCCGTCAAACTAATGAAATCGGTCGAGGTCTGCGCGGAGAGATCTACCACCACTCCCGACGTCGCCGCCGATAAATCGAGGGTGTTATTTCCCGTTCCACCGATCAGCTTTTCGATTCCGGAAAAGTTCGTCGTATGCGTCCCATCGGACAGCGAAAAGCTCCCATCCGCCTGCTTGGTCACCGTCTCATTCGCAGTAATCCCGCTAAAGTCGAGTGTATCACTCCCCGCCGAATCGGAAATGGTGCCACTGCCACCCGCGCCCAAGACGTATTTGTCGTCACCCGCCCCGCCGGACAGCGTATCATTGCCGCCACCTGCGGTGATGATGTTGTTCAACGCGTTACCCGTGATCGTGTCATTGCCGGAGCCGCCAACGACATTTTCGATCGCGTTGACCGCCGAAAGCGTGAGCTGCAAGCCGGAGCGGATGGTCTGCTGATCGACCGAATCGAGATTCACGGTCAGCGCTGCCGAGTTGGCCGAGAAATCGAGTGTGTCTGTGCCGCCCAGCGATTCGTCGAGATAGAAGGCGCCCAAAGTGCCGCTGCCAAACTTGTAGGTGTCATTCCCGGAGCCGCCGGTCAGGTTCGTGAAATTCGAGAAGGTGGTCGTGCCGATGGTGCCCGCGGCGGTGCCCGTCAGGTTCCAGGTGTTGGCCACGTTCGTCGCCAGCAGGACGTTCTTTCCTCCGCCGCCATCCAGGGTATCCGTCCCTGCGGTGATCGTGAAGGTGTTGTCGAGCGAGTTACCCGTAATGACGTCGTTGTGCGCGGTGCCGATGACATTCTCGATTGTCTGGCCGCCAACCAGCGTGAGCGTCAGGTTGGTGTTCACCACTTGGGCCGCCGTGCTTGAGAGATCGACGGTCACGCCCAGCGAGCTGGCGGAAAAGTCGAGGGTATCGGTGCCTCCGGTGCGCTCATCGATGGTGAATCCACCCAGCGAAGTATCCGCAAACTTGTAGGTATCCGCTCCAAATCCACCCACCAGGCCGGTGAAACCCGTGAAGGTGATGCCGTTCACGGTGCCTGCGCCCGGACCCGTCAGGTTCCAGGTGTTGGTTTCCCCGCGCGTCTTGATCGTATTGGTCCCGGTACCGCCAGTGGCTGTGATGGGCACCGTCGTCGGGGAACCCGCCCCGGAGAAATCAAACAGATCATCACCGCCTTTGCCGTCCGCGACGATCGACGTCACACCCGAGGCAGCCGTGCCAAACGTTCCCACGACACCGGTCTTAAGATTGGTGATTTGGACGATTTCCCCCGACGTACTCGGTCCTACTCGGCTGATCAGGAAGGAATCGGCATTGTCCGTGGTACTGAGAGTCAAGACCCCGGCAGAGAGCACTGCCAGCGGTTGTGCATCCAGCATGACGCGAGGCTCAAAGGCTTCCAGCCGGAACCTGCCTTCCAGTGGCCTCGGAGAGGGTTTCGACGGTTTTGCCTTCTGGCGTTCGAGTGCGAGCAGGCGGCGGGCGATTTCCGAGGACCTCATTTGGAGTGAAAGGCTGGAGTGGACACGTGAAAAAACGGCTTTCAGTCCAATCCTTTAGCAGAATTCAAACCCCGGCCTGGGAAACAGCTAGGGTGGGCACCTCATTTATACAACCCTGAGGCGGGACTAAGCCAACCCTCGGAGAATGGAGAGGATCGGCCCTTTTGTCAAAGCAGTATCTTTAGAATTTCTAGAATTGTAACGATCCTTTAAAGTTTCTCTATCGGCTCGTTTTTCCGTCTTTTCGGTCCCATCGCGGAAACCGCCACCCTGGTTGCCGCATGGCTTGAAGCCCCTCCTTCAGGTACATCCCGTTTTCCGCCGCGGCGGCCATCCGGTGGCGATGCGTCTCCCAGATCACCCTTTCGGCCTGCGAGAGCTCGCCAGTCTTACGGTGCGGGAGCTTCTGGCCCAACAGGAGCGCATAAAAGCCCTCCAGGTGGAACAAGCTGGTCGTGGGATTCAGCAATTCCATCTCGAAAAGGGTCGTCGGGCCGTTTTCCTGGTAGCAGCGGACGATCCGCTCCGCCCCATGCAACGCCGTCTCCTTGCGGCAATGCTCCCAAAAAGGCGTCTCCTTTTGGGCATTAAAGCGGTAGTGGATGGCCAAAAAATCGCGGATTTCATCCCAAAACCGCGCCATCACAGCATTCAGGAATTCCGCGGCCGTCGGCTGCGGATCGCAGCCGCTCTCGGCCAAAGCCAGAGCGAGCAAGCGGGCTTGCTGACAGACCACCAGCAACGCCGTCGCCTCCAGCGGCTCGACAAAACCGGCGCTGTTGCCGATGGCCACCACGTTGCCGACCCATGAACGCCGGTAGCGTCCGGTCCGAAACTTGACGATCCGCGTGGACGCCAGCCTCGGGTTCATCCGGCGAAATTCCGCTTCGGCATCCGCATCGGAGATAAACGCCGAGGAATAGACATAGCCGCGATTGACGTGGCGCTCGTGCTCGATCTGCCAGGACCAGCCCGCATCCATGGTCTGCGCGGTGGTGTACGGGAGCAGGGGCTCATCCGTGCGCTCCCAGCCACCGGCCACCGCGCGGTCGCAGAAGAGGCTGTCGTCGAAGCTGATGAACGGCTCTTCCAAGGCCCGGCCGAGCAGTTCCGAGCGGAAGCCGGAGGCGTCGATGAAAAGATCCGCCTCCAGACGTGCTCCGCTTTCGAGGCGCACCGCCGCCACTCCGCGCTCGTTCTTTTCCACATCGACCACCCGGCCCTCGATCATCTCGATCCCATTGGCCCGCGCACACTTTTCCAGGTAGCCCACGAAAGTCGCGTTTTCGATGTGGTATCCCAGATCCTGCTCGAGAACCGGCCGGCCCTCGGAATTCCGAGCAAACGCTTTGCCGCGTTGCATGAGGGCGGAATTCAAATCGAGGCCGTTGAAATCATCCCAACTGTAAAATCCGGCGGTCTTCGGCAACCCCTCGACGCGATCGGTGATCGGAGTCGTAAAGGGGTAGTTGAAAGTGCCCCGGGCTCCCCATTGGAAATGAATGCCGAGTTTGAAAGTCGGGCGCACATCGGCAAAAAACCGCGCCATATCCAGCCCAAGAAACCCGTGCAGATGCCGCGGCAAATCCACGGTGCTGCCTTCCCCCACCCCGATGATTCCAATCTCGCGGCTGTACACGAGCCGGATGGGCAATTGCCGCATCCTCACCCGCAGGGAAAGGGCCGCAAGCAGACCGGCGCTGCCACCGCCGAGAACAAGGATCGATTGGATCATCCGGGTGCGAGTTATCCTAAAGACGGAAATGGGATGTCCACGAAATACACGAAAAGACACGAAAGGAAGACTTTGAAGCGGCGCCTGGTTCCATCAGGAAGGTGAACGCTCAGGAACGCGCATTGGTCTGCCTTTCGCGTCTTTTCGTGTGTTTCGTGGACTCCCATCCGCACTTCCGGTGGCGGGGAAAGCAAACACCAACGGCGTTGCGTCATGTCCACGAACACAACAAGCAACAACGCAACCACCCATTCCAAGCCGGTTCCGGGTGGTTCCGGGCCGCCCGGAACCTGCCCGACGGCCCGGAACCTCCTCTCATTTACGCCTTGTGAACGCACCTCCCCCCGGCCTCCCCACTTCCTCCCGCAAACACCCGGCAAACTCCACCCACATGCCCTTCAAACACCAAACAAGTAACACAGCCGTCTGACACAACCCCTCGCGCGCTCCCACCTCATCGCGCACTCCTCAAACTTGGCGGCGCGCAGGGATCACTAGTTAAACTGAAGTGCATCTGCGCCTTGGTCCCATCGGGATCCAACGTGATAGCCCAGGACTAGCGCGAACGCGCTGTCCTGGGTTCCCGGCCCGCAATGCGGCAAGTGCTGTAAGCACGCAACCCAAGTTCAATCCCAAAACCAGGTTTCCTCATATGCCACGCCATTCTTTTTGCATCCTCCATGCAATAGTTTCGTGCTTACAGCACTTGCCGCCTTGTGGGCGGGGAGTCCCAGGACAGCGGCTTCGCGCTAGTCCTGGGCTTTCATGTTAGGTCCCGATGGGACCGAGGCGCACAGGCACATAAAGGGTCGGTCCTCACTATCGACACACGAGTATTTCCGCACCTGCTCAGTGTCGATCGTTAGTACCGACCTCGCCCCTTCGATGTGTCAAAGACAAGGACCGCTCCATTTGATTAGACGATACTCATCAACCAGTCCGATCGCTTGCCTCATTTAAACTGAAATTCCGTGGGACATTTGCCGGCAAAAGATATTATGGCATCTTCATATCTATATGGGCACCGTCTTCAAAAGTTATTTAAACAAACTCGCAATTCGATGCCTCTTGTGTTACGGTTTAATGCTAATCTGGTGTTGCACTTGCAGTAAAGCTAATACCCCGACGTTCACGCTCACGATCCAGACGGAATCTTCCGACGCCACTAGTGAAGCAATCCGGTTGCCTCTTATCGCATTGGACCTGAAGAATACAGGAAAGCACACCGCTCATATGAGCAGGGAATCACTGAATCAAGGGATGATTTTGGAGATTCGAACCGCGAATGGAAATTTGGTTCCTCTCAAAAACCGCGGAGAAGAGCTAAAGAAAATATTAGAAACTAATCCTTACCATGGCGGAGAGGATATTAAGGGAGGTCATTCCCTAACGTTCATAGTGGGTCTCGGAGATTTCGCAAAACTCCCCCCGAAAACAACTTTAACGTTACGGATTCGATGGACATTGAAGACTACCCAAGTATATGGGAAGGACGAGCTACCAAAAGAAGGGACAGAGGAACAAGTCACGCTCACTTCGAATATCTTGTCTTTCGCGACGGAAGATACTCGTTGATCTACGTCAAAGGTTAAAGGTGCTGCTCTCACTATCGACACACGCGAATTTCCGCATCTGCTTAGTGTCGATCGATTAAACCGGCCCCTTATATTTCCTTTCAGCACGCCCCCTTTTCGTAGGACCAAGGTCCGATGGTATCAAGCGGAATGGCGGCATTTTAATGCGCGTAAAATATGGCGCCCGTTGCTCCACCCGAAAATCTCAGTTCTTTCACATGAAAATCACTCCCATCGGCGCCGCGGGCGGCGAAGTCACTGGCTCCTGTTATAGCG
>FTBG01000356.1_pt1 | contig 52715 bp, 60 predicted proteins | sample 1639311 | NCBI WGS metagenome assembly FTBG01 (sample SAMEA3914864, study PRJEB12502) | metagenome | biome: forest; material: soil | place: USA | collected 2012-03-12 | depth 0.3 m | reverse complement strand
TATAGCGCGTTCCTTGATCGCGAAAACGAAAACGAAAATGGCGTAAGCCAAGAGTTCGCCGACCTAAATCCTAATTGGGAGGCGATGAACGAGAAAAACGAAGCGTGTTGGAACTGCTCGCGCTGCTCGCGCTGCTCGGACTGCTCGGACTGCTCGCGCTGCTCGCGCTGCTCGGACTGCTCGGACTGCTCGGACTGCTCGGACTGCTCGGACTGCTCGCGCTGCTCGCGCTGCTCGGACTGCTCGCGCTGCTCGGACTGCTCGGGGTGCTCGGACTGCTCGGACACAGCACCGGCTAAGATCGCTTTTGAGATTCCGGTTATACCTAACATACATCAAGCGGTACTATCTGCTGCGACCGCAAAGCCAGATGCGTTTGATATGAGCCAATGGCACAACGCATGCGGAACTTCGCACTGTCGCGCTGGATGGGTAACCACACTAGCCGGTGAGGCTGGTAAGAAGCTCGAAGAACGCACGTCAACGCTATTCGCGGCGATGCAAATCTATCACGCATCGTGTCCGTTGATTCCAGTACCACCCACTCGATTTTTTGGCAGTAACGAAGAAGCACTGAAGGACATGGAGCGCTGCGCAAAAGAGGAATCGGCACTTCCAGCGCATTCAACCACCTAAATTTATGAGCCAACTAACCCAATCCAAGAAAACCGTCGAAACGCTCCTCCAGGGACCGCAGTTTCGAGACGCAATCACCAAGTGTCTGCCGACGCATCTCTCGCCAGACCGATTCACGCGCATTGCGCTGACGGCAATGACCAAGACTCCAAAGCTGCGCGAATGCACGCAAGAGAGCCTTTTCGAGTGCCTGCTGCAACTCTCCTCGCTCGGCCTAGAACCCGACGGACGCCGCGCACATCTCATCCCGTACGGCACCAAATGCACGCTGATCATTGATTGGAAGGGTTTGGCAGAGCTGGCGATGCGGTCGGGCTTCGTATCTAGCCTTCACGCTGACGTGGTCTGCGAGAACGATGATTTCGAGTACGACCGCGGCCAAGTGATCCGGCACAAGGTGGATCTCAAAGAGGCCCGAGGAAAAGTGTACGCAGCCTACGCCATCGCCCGATTCAAAGACGGCACGGAGAAGGCGGATGCGATGGGCCAGGATGAGATCGAGGCGATTCGCAAACGCTCACGCAGTGGAAGTAGTGGGCCATGGGTAACCGACTGGAACGAAATGGCGAAAAAGACCGTGTTCCGGCGCCTGTCAAAATGGTTGCCGTTATCGCCCGAGTTTCGCGATGCACTTGAGGCCGAGGAAGAGGAGCGCGCATTTGAAGCCGCCAAGCCTGTGTTCGCGCCGACGGCACCGGGCTCGTTCCTCCATCCGCCGACGCCCGAGGCGTTGCCTGAGCCGGAAGCGCCGACGGATGGCACCGGGGAGGAGATGACCAAGCTGGAGAGGCTACAAGGCCTGCTGGAGAACGCTGGCATCTCCATTGAGCGGTTCACCTCGCACCTCCGCAGCATCAGCTTCTTGGGCGCGGCTACCGAGATCCCGCAGCTTTCCGACAAGAAACTCGATCAGCTCATCGCTGGCTTTGAGGCCACCGCCGAGGAAATCCAAAAGGAGGATGCGACCACCGAATCATGAGCGCCGCTCCGATCATCGACACAGAGCGCGGGGACTTGCCTAGCGCGTCATCTCTTGAGAGCTACTCGCTATGTCCCGGAAAATGGCATGCTGAGCGCCATGCACCGAAGGAGGACACGCAGACTAGAGCTTATTCCGATAGCGGAACGCGAGTGCATGCTGCCCTGGCCGGTGATTCCGTGGAGTTATCCGACGAGGAGCAGGACATGGTTGAGCGCTGCCAAGCGGCAGAGCAGCGGTTGATCGGCTATTTTGGAGGTTCTGCGCCGATAATTGAGCGGGAAATTCGTCTATGGCTATTTCGCGATATGCGGAAAGCGTTTAGCGGAAAGGCTGACCTTGTTGCGCGCCACGGCTCACGCGCTCTGATCCTCGATTACAAATCTCTGTGGGGCGACCACGAACACAGCACCAACAACATGCAGCTTCGCGCGCTGGCGGTTCTCGCCGACGAAGAATATTCACTGGATGAAGTCGCCGTGGCAATCGTGCAGCCAAATGTGACTGGTAATCCCGGCGTATGTGTCTATGGCAAACTTGAGCTGTCGGAGGCGAGGCGCGAGTTGCTGAATATCCTCGATGCAATCAAGCCAGAGAATGCACCCCGCATCCCGGGAAAGCAGTGCAAGTTCTGCAAGGCCAAGCTCATTTGCCCCGAGGCACAGGCACAAATCTCGGTCGTACAAACCGTCGGCCAATCGCTCGCCACGATGGATGGCGCGCGGCTCGGTGACTTCCTGAATCTGATCGCCGATGCGAAGCATGTCATCAACGCCGCAGAGGCCGAGGCAAAGCGCCGGCTGAATGCTGGCGAGGCTGTCCCCGGCTGGGAACTTTCACCGGGCAAGAACCGTCGGGTGGTCACCGACGTTCAGCGGGTATTCAACGCTGCTGCCGCCTGCGGGGTAGGCACCGAGGAGTTCGTCGCTATCTGCGACATCGGCCTAAAGGATCTGGAGAAAGCGTTGCGCAAGGCGACTGGCACGAAGGGCGCGGCTCTCAAGCAAACGGTGGATAGCGTTCTCGACGGAGCCATCGAGATAAAGCAGAGCGCGAAGTCCCTGCACCGGATTGGTGCAGCACCGGAGGACGAGGAATGAACGCTATATCCGACGGCTGGCGAGTCGTTGAACCGGAGCCCTACATGGTGATTGGACAATGAGCAAAGAAACTCCAATTCAATGGTGCGACTCGTCGCTCAATCTTCAGATGGGATGCGATGGCTGCGAGCTTTGGAACAAGACGACAAAGCTTTGCTATGCGGGGAAGACCACCGAACCGAAATCAGGATTACCTGGCTGGCCGAAGTCGTTCGACGAACCGATGATCTTCCCAGATCGGTTACCGCCCGCGCTCAAATGGAAAGACCTCACCGGCACTGATCGCCTTGAGAAGCCGTGGTTGAATGGCCTTCCTCGCATCATCTTCCTGAATGACATGGGGGATACGTTCTCGAAGAAACTGCCGGAAGATTGGTTCGCGGAATTTCTTCCGGCAATAGCTTCCAGTGCGCACCGGTTCCTTGTTCTCACAAAACGGCCGTCTTTATTCGCGAGATTCGCCGCTCGTAATCCGCTGCCAGAAAACGTGTGGCTCGGAACTAGCGTGACCAGCGATGCCACACTGAAACGCGTCGAGCAACTCGCAGAAATCGAGACTGGAGGACCAAAGTTTGTATCCGCTGAGCCGTTGCTTGATTGCCCGGTATGGGACCGTAGCGAGGCGCTAAAGAGAGGAGATGTGAAGTGGATGATATTCGGCGGCGTCAGCGGCGCGGATGCGCCATTCTGCGATCCTGGCTGGATTCAATACGGCGTAAACTTCTGCTCGGACTTCGGGATAAAGACGTTCGTCAAGCAATTGGGATCAAACTGCGGACTGAAGCTAAAAGATTCTCACGGAGGCGACTGGAACGAATGGCCGACCGAGTTTCGGGTGCGTGAAATGCCAGCCGTTAAATACCAATCCTTGTTGATATGATCGACTTCCTATTTCCAGACGTTCCGCGAAATAAAACGCGGCTCGAAATATTCAAAGAGTCGAACTCGGTTCGCTGCGTTCAAGAGGGTGAATTAATCAGGGCCGTACAGTTCCGCGAAGGCATCGAGGAAGCTCGTGAATCGGCCACCGGAGAAACGGAGGAAATAGCGTGTCTCGAATTGGCCAAAAAATTGAAGCTACCCCTTACGCTCGCCAATTCAGACGACCTCACGAAACTTGGAGAGACGTTTGGCGTATGAGCAGCCTCAATCCCGATTTTTCAAATGCCTCACGATCCTTCGCAGAACTCAACCCTCAGCTTTTCAATACCGGGCTATCTAGCCAAAGACCCAAGGTGGAAGACAATGCGTCTAATGCCGTGCGTCCTCAGTTGGAACAGCGTAATGCAACTAGAGCACCACGCGCGGCAGGGGCTAAAGCTGAAAATTCAAAACGCGTTCTTGTCCGGGTTACGAGCGTGCGCAGCCGACTCATCGACGAGGACAACTTGTGCGAGAAATACGTTGTCGATTGCTGCCGATACGCTGGCCTCATACCAGAAGACAGCCCTGGAACAACGAAAATTGAAGTCGCGCAACGCAAGGCTGGAAAAGGCGAAGAAGAGCACACCGAAGTAGAGATTCGCTATCTATGAAAGTCTTAGCCCTATCCGGCGAAGAAGCCCTGGAAATCGCGCTTTCGGAGCTTTTGAGGGTTAGACCATGAGCGCTTACTATAATGAAAACGATCAATACGCCGCTGTCTGGCTCCGAGAACTCATCAAGCAACGACTCATTGCAGATGGAGAAGTTGACGAGCGTTCAATCTGCGACGTGCGAGCAGATGACCTTGCTGGATTTACCCAATGTCATTTCTTCGCCGGAATTGGAGGGTGGAGTTGCGCGCTCAGGCTCGCTGGATGGCCAGATAGCGAACCTGTCTGGACGGGAAGCTGCCCCTGTCAGCCATTTAGCTCAGTTGGGAAAGGACTCGGATTCAACGACGAGCGCCACCTCTGGCCGGCGTGGTTTAATCTCATCGAAAAGTGCCGTCCTTCAATCCTGCTTGGAGAGCAGGTTGCAAGCAAAACTGCCCTCGCCTGGCTCGACGTTGTATTCGACAACTTGGAAAGTGCGCAATACGCCTGCGCGGCGGCGGATTTGTGTGCTGCGGGCGTCGCGGCGGATCAAATCAGGCAAAGGCTTTGGTGGATGGCCCACATTGACGGTGCGCGATGCGCGAACGCTCAGGGGTGGGCAGGACAGACCACAGAAACAGGGAGGGCCATCGCTGCTGCATTTATTGAAGTCAGCGGGGTTTCAAGACGGATACCTAGCCCCGGATTTCGCCCGGTGGTTGATGGGGTACACGGAAGACCACCTATCGTGCGGGGCTACGGCAATGCAATCGTGCCGCAAGTCGCGGCGGAATTCATCAAAGCGGCAGTCGAAGCCATAAACGCCCCCCGGAGATTTTGAGAATTAGACCTGTATGAATACTGAACCAAAGACAGCCGAAGAGATATTGGAGTGGATGGATAAGCATCTAGCTTTAGATGAGCAGTTCGAAATTATCCCAATGTGGGACGACACGGTTATATTTCATATTAAATGCGGTGGAACTTGGCAGCGCACTACACTCCGCGAAGCACTCGCTGCGGCAATGGAGGAAACGAAGTGAAAATCAACAAACGCTCAGTTCCGAATGACATTCTGTCGTTCGAGCATAATGGCATCAGATTTTACCTTGGGACTCATGGAGCGCGAGAGATTCACATTTTGGTTTCTCGTGGAAGCGCAGTCCTAATTGCGAAACAACTATCGCCCGAACAATTCCTGGCCCTTCTTTCCACCCCTTCACCCGAAGAACCGTAGTATGAGCTTTGACAATCGAATATTTAATATCAATGGAAGCGGCGCAGAAATGCTTGAGTCGGCTATCTCACTCGCTATTCAACAGCGAGGATCGGAGGTTTCAGGTTTTAGAGATGACCCGAAAGCGGGGCTAATGCTACTTTGGCATTGCGATGAAAACCCGCTGCCAGTTAAAATCGGAGCGAAAGAAGTTTCAGCAATTGTGTGGAAATGGTTGAAGACGGCAAAGACTCCTCCAATTTCGAATTGGGATAGGGACGCCGATCACGACGGCCACAATATAAACGGATGGCGAGTGTACTGCGGTGACTGGGGAAATGTGGAAGGATGCAGCAACGCCATCGCAGCCGTTGTTCCAGTTTTTCTTTGGCTAGGAAAGTAACCTCACACCGGAACATGTTATGAACCTCTACATTGGCAAATTCGTTCAATACTGCGGCAAGGAGTATCAGATAACGTCTATCGGTCAGCACTCCATTCGACTGGAACGTGGATATGGGATGGAGCATTCCGTCATCGTCCTAATGTTCAATCAGCTTTCCGAACTTCACTAACCCACCACTCACCCAAGGAGAAATATGAACGAACCATTCGGAATCACCGGCTGCACCTGTCGTCACGTAGGAAACAGTCCTTGGCTAGTTAATGAGAACTGCCCAATTCACGGCACCCAACCTAAACCCGTGGAGACTGGTTTGCCGGATGACGAGGAGATCGACAAGACCTTTCCAAAGGACGGAGTTGTTATTGATCCAGAACCAAAGAGGTATGGCGCTAAATGGATGCGCACCCGCGCCAAATCGGTGATTGCGCAGAAGGACAAAATCATTGCCTGCCAGATAAAGGACTTCGCCCAAAAGCTACGCGATTTTGAGCTTGGATTTCAGGCTCGCATCAATGCCAAGGATGAAGAAAACGCAAAGCTGCGTGCGGAGATTGAGGAGGAGCAAGCAAAAGCCAAGGTGTGGTTCGACACGTGGAACGCTGACACACAAGAACTCAAGGAACGCAAAGCCCGTCTCGCGTCGGCGAGTGAGGAGCTGCCGGATTACGACGGACTTCCTGCCGAGCTAATCTTTGCTGTTCCAGAGCGGGCGTACCAACATGGGTGGGTAGAAATGAAGAAAGCCGCCACCCTCGCGCTGGCGAAAGTCGAGGAGGAGAGGGATGCGTTCACCAATCATGTAGGAGCGCCGACATTCAAGGAGGCTGTGGATGTTATGTTTCGCACCAAAGCGCAGGACGAAGAGAAAATCGAATGGCAGTACAACAAGATTAAAGAGCTTGGAGGCGAATTGAGACAGTCTCAAGACAAGGTGTTTGAGCTGGCGGAAGGGCTTTCGTGCGAAACAGAAAAGTGTGACGGGCTTGAGCAAGAGCGCCAGCAACTACGGGAGGAGAATGTTCGGTGGGAGAAGCAGTGCATGGTTTTGTCCCAAGGACAACAGGCCGTGATACAACGTGCCACCGAAATCGAGACCTCACTCCGCACCCAACTCGACACGCTGCGGACGGCGGCAGGGCAAGCTAAAGAGAAAATTGACCATAGAAACCCGGAAGCTGATCCATCGGAGGCGTTCGACATTCTCGCGGTAGTTCTCACCCAAACAAACGATAGCGGCGGAGAGAAACCATCAAAGCCAACTTACACCTGCGAAATCTGTGGCACGTCGCTTGGTGACGAGTACGATCCGATGCCTTGTTGCTCTGGAAGAGACTGCGGGTGCATGGGAATGCCAACGAATCCGCCTGTATGTAGCCAGAAGTGTTTGGACATAATGCTTGGCAGGGTGAGAAACTGCGAGAGTAGCGCCTCGTCCGCTATCACCTCTTCCGAGCCGCAATTTCGCGAGATTGATGTGAAGCGGGATGTTAGACAGGAAGGGGATCAGGTTGCGTCTCAATACGTAGATGATTGGCAGCCAGTTGGGAGGATGTACACAGGAGCACCCTATTTAACAACCGCTCAACAGGGACTTCGCTACCGCCGCCCACTCTACCTCGACGCCGGAATCGGGTATCGGTTTTTGGGGGATGAGGAACTTCCATTAAATACGGATGATTATGACTATCTTGGAAATGGTCATTGGGTTCAATGGTCGTCAACCGCGCCCTGCATTGACGCACCTGTTCACTACTGGAAAGACCCGTATCCAACCATCCGCTTCCGCCGAAAGATTTCCGAAACGCAAACGAGAAAGGAGAGTGATGAACCTTGCCCGACTCTCACTTCTGTGGCTGTCCATTCGACTAGTGGGGACAAAGACTCCACCACGCCGGATGCCCAAACGCCAGAAACTACGAAGTCGCCAAGTAACGCGGCCCCGGAAGGTTCAATCCCGACCGGCGCGCCGCAATCGGAGCCGTGTCCGTTCGGCGATGAACCTAGCATCATTGAAAGAGCAGCAGGCGACGTAATCGACCTAATTGGAATTTGTGAAGAAGGCTCGCCGCTTCACAAGCAAGTTATCGCACGCATCCGCACCGCCTGCGAAGAGTATCACGCGCAGATGAGCAGTAACGACGTACTCATTAAAGCATTGGCGGACACAGAGATGACCCTAAAGACGGCAAAGCGTGCAGAAGAGCTATCACGCCCCTCGACCGACGACCCGGATGGCGTGGGGAGCGAAATTTAATTTATGAAACTAACACTCGAATTCGATGACAAGGCGGAATCCGCATTAGAGGATCTAAAGCGCCGGATTGAAATAGATGATAACTGCTTTCTGTTCGCCTGTATGTTAGCTTTTTACGAGCTTGTGCTGAGCCTTCAAGAAGAAGGCGCGAAGATCGTAATCACACACAAAGACGGAGAGCAGGAAAACCTTCCTAGTGTTCTGCCAGAATTGCCGGTGAAAAAACAAATGAACATTTATTACATGAACCCATCCGATTACTGGATGGCGAATTCTTTAGCTGAGGCCGTAGCTGACGCAATGAAGCAGTACAAGGACGGGAACTACTTCGAAGAGGATATGGTTTCAGATGCGCATCAGCTCGCAGACTCAGAACTCGACCGCCTGATTTATCATGATTACGAAGAGGGCACCAAGCGGACATTTCGTGAAGAGCTGCGGCTGCGCGTTGACTCTGGAATCACAAAACCAGAGCTTTTTGCCACCACTGATATATGAGGGGCGCAAAATGGTTTATAGCAGAGCTTTCATGCTGGATCGCCGTTTTGTGTTATGCCTCTGCGATGGGGAGGTTTGTCGCGGCATTATTTCTATGAAAATGATTACCTACCGTCGCCGAATCCAAGCGGAGGGGGCGAGGTGAACAGCAAGGAACGAATCGAAATCATGCTGCACACGTCCAACAATGGTCGTTACGTCAGCGACCACAATCACGATATGGCTTACCTTGTGGAAACCGGATTGCTCAAAGACTACGGCCCGCAATCGCTGGCAGCAGGAGCACACTATTACGTGACCACACCAAAAGGACGCCAAGCCATAAGCGACTGGAGCGCATCACAGCCGAAGCCGCCGCCAATCTCAAAGCGAAAGCAGCGAGCAAAGGAGCGATTCAATTACTGGCTCAACGGACCGTCATGCAACTGGAAGTTCGGCCAATGGCTGAAACTTGGAGCGCCTGGATTTTGACCACTCCCTCGAACCCATGAAACATCGAAAGTGACAACGATTCAAAAACTCACCCGCGCGGCAGATCGTTGTTATATCTGTGCGGAAAAACGTAAGGTTAGCGATCCCGCTTTGGCAAAAGAACTCGTCGAGGACGGTGCGGCGATCCGAAAGGCCATCGGTATGATGACCAAGCACGGAATTCCGACTGAGGAGGACGTGATGAAGTACGCTGAGGAAATCGCTCTTCCGCTTTCGGAGGCGCGCAAATTCATCGATCACTTTTCGAGCAACGGATGGAAAGTCGGGGGGAAGGCGGTGATGAAAGACTGGAAGGCGGCGCTGCGAAATTGGAGGCGCGGATGGGAGGAGCGCAATCCGAAGCCCTTGGCGGCCCAACGGAGCGGAGACCCCGATTGCTGGCGTGAATGGATTATTATGGTCAAAAGATTGCCCTACCAGTCTTACGCAACCGCGCGCGTGTATCTCAAAGAGGAGTTCGCGAAACGGAAATGAGCGACGAAGAGCGTTCGCCATTTCTTGAGGAGCAGCCGCCAGTGGCGAGGCAAGTAGGCACGCCGCCCCAAAAAACAAACGGCACACTCAACGGTCATCGCATGCTGCCGGCATGCACCGACGCCGAGCAGGGCGTGCTCTCGTCATTCCTGCTGGCACCAAAAGAGGTTGGCGCACTGTGCGCAGAGCGTGAAGTGGACAGCCAGGTATTCCACGTGCCGGCGCACGCGCTCCTATTTCATACGCTGGTCGACATGTGGATGCGAAACACGCCAATCGACATCATCACGGTCACCGAGCTTCTACGGTCGCGGAACCAGCTCGACGACGTGGGCGGCCCAGCCTTCGTCACTCAGATGTTCACCTTTCTGCCCACCGCAGCAAATGCCGGGTATTATCTGGAATTGCTATTCGAGAAAAAAGCGCTGCGAGACATCATCAAGCTATGCACGCGGGGCGAGGAACGCGCCTATGGCGAGCAGGAGAACGTCTGGGGAATCTTTGACGACGTGGAGCAACAGATATTTGAGATCGTCGCTAAACGGCACGGGCGGCACGCACAGCGCAAATCAGCGAAGACGCTAGTCATGGAAGCGGTCAGCGACATTCAGGACATGTACGAGCGGCGTGGTGCCATCTCTGGCCTGTCCACCGGCATCTCGACGCTAGATGCTGCCACAGACGGGCTGCATCCCCAAGAGCTGATCGTAGTGGCCGCGCGCCCCTCCATGGGTAAGACGGCGCTCGCCATGCAGATCGCCGAACATATTTGCGTGGATCTGAACAAGGACATCGGCGTGTTCACACTCGAGATGAGCGCCAAGCAGTTGATGACCCGTCAGCTCTGCTCCCGGGCCAAGGTGAACATGATCCGGGTGCGCGACGGAATGCTGAGCGAACGGGATTTTCCGGCACTCACCGCTGCCGCATCCAAGCTCGCTGAGGCCAAGATTCATTTGGAAGAAGGATCGGATATGACGATCCAAGTTTTAAGGGCACGTGCGCGGGCGCTAAAGGCGCAGCACGACATTCAGGCGCTCTTCGTTGACTCCCTGTCCGTTCTCCGGTGCAAGGGATACGGGCCAAACGAGCGCACCCGGGAAGTCGGCGCCATCACAAGCGGGCTGAAGGAATGCTCAAAAGAGCTTGGAATACCGGTGGTACTGATTGCACACCTGGGCCGCGGCGCACACGGCGTGTTGCGCCCAAACATGACTCATCTCCGCGAGTCTGGAAACATCGAGCAGGACGCCGACGTCATCTTGTTTCTGGTGCGCCCTGAGATATTCGCGGAATCCGATGAAGATGCCGCAAAGCTGGCCGGATTGGCCGAAGCGCGCATCGGAAAAGGACGGATGGGTGAAATGAATTTTCCGGTACCGTTGACATTTATGAAGGAGTTCACCCGTTTCGAGGCGAGGATCGAATTGGAAGAGGAAGAACCAGCCGAGAAAAGCACGAAGTTCCGAAAAGCCAAACCGATTGCCGAACCGCGGGACCTTCCGCTCGAATAAAAGATCGAAATCATGAAGAAAGGCTTTGCCGTCCGAACGATGCAAATCCGCTCACGTGAACTGAAGCTCATCGGTCAACGTCAAAGTGAATCCCGACGAGACACTGGAGGTGTAATTAGGAAACGTATAGGTCGCAGGACTGCCGTGAACGGATACGGCGCCACCGCCACCGAGCGAAGTATCCAACACGGTACACGCATCGTCACATGCCGCGCTCTCGACTAACACCGATCCAAAGTAGCCTGTGCTATTTGCGTCTTCCAGCGGAGACGAATCGCCACCTGTGACATCGGCGAACCAGAAGCGCGGATGAGTGAAGCTGAGGCCGGACAGGTCGCGGGCGAAGAAATCGACGCGAATCCCGAGGTAAAAGATGATCGGATACCCGAGCACCGGCACGAGCGAACTTCCAAAGGCGATCACATAGGCCTTCGCATCCATCGGCGTGGAGTAAGCTGGGCTCGCCGGGCTCCCCGACATGTATTCGTACACGTAGACCGTCGTTAAATCCTCTGCCGTCCCCCACTGCGTCTCGGATAGCGGATCGAGCGCCGTGGGCAAAAACCAGTTGAAATCGATGCTCGGTGAACCGCCGACGTTCCCAACCGAGTTGAAGCCATTGACCGTGATCAATCCACGATCGGGATCGGTCGGCAATATTTTGATACGTCGAAAGGGCTGTGAACCGTACGCATAGGAGCGGCTCGGCGTGCCCGTGGCATCCAGTATTTGCCGCTGACTGATGGCTGAGGGAGATGACCGCGTGAAGGTCTCATCGAAATCAGCGGTGACCGTGGAGAGATCAATGTTGAACCCTGAGGGAACGATGATCGCTGAGCCCTGAATGCGTGCGCTGAGAAAGCCTCGAGTGCGCCAGGCGCGATTGAGGTGCACGTCGAAATCGGTGGGCGCCGGATAAAACGTACCGTCGCCGGTCAGCACCTCTATGGGCGAACCGGATTCCACCAGCAATTCGGTCACAGGATCATAGTACGTGGGATCACCGTACGGATTGCCCGTGTCCGCATCCACGCCGTTTGCCGCCACGATCCGCGGCAAGAGCATCCCTTCGACCAGTGTCGCGCTCATGTGGGGAACGCCGCTTTAGCGATCCGCACCAGATACTTGCCGAACCGCCATTTCTCCGTGGTGATGTCCACCACGTAATAGACGCCTGCAGTGGGCACATCGCCGTCGGTCGCCGTGAGCGTCACATCTCCGAGTGGTGTCACACCACTCCCGCCAGTACCTGCGTAACTGATCGTCAAATCTCCGTCGAATACCACCTCGGGAATGCGAAAGGTCACGACACTGGCCGTAGCCTGTCCATCACCCGAACCGGCTATCGCCCACCCCGCCGTAATATCGTACGACTTCGGATGCCAGCGCTTCAACGTGGGCAGCGTAAGACCCATCGGGTCTTTGGTCAGGATCTCGGTGAATACCGCGTCACACGGGCCGCTGTAGCCGATAGTGATGTCCGTCTGCAGGCCGACCGCGTAATCAATGCGTGAGGCGTTACCATTGGCCGCGTACGCCCAGTTGAACTGACCGCCGTTGAGCACGTTGGGAAACGAATGATGAATCGATCCTCGATATTGCCGGATCCAGTTGGCGCCGTCCAATGCTGGAACCTTTGCTCCCACGGTGATCGTCAGCCATTTGTTGTGCGGATCGTACTCGAGCTGATCCGAGTTCGTGATCGTCCCCGCTTGGATCAGGTCGTATTTCGCCTTGAGATAGGTGCCGGTATCCGCGCGAGCCACACTACCGCCAGTAGCGGCCGTCGAAAGCGCGAAGCCGAGGGTGAAGGTGTTCGTGGTGACATTGGCCACCGTGTAGAAGTTGCCGGGGATCGCCGGCACCGCGTCCTCAAGCTGCGCAAAGACAATGTCCCCGTTGCTATACCCGTGGCCATTAGACGTGAGCACCGACGGATTAGCGGCGGTCGCTGAGGTCACAGGTTTAGCCGTGCCGTAGCTGGTCGGGGTCTCGGGCGAGGCTGTCCCCGGCCCGTTCACGATCTGTTTCCGAATCAGAATGGGGACATCGGTGCGCGGGTCCTGCTCCCACTGATACAAAATCGGCTGCCCCTCATCGAGTGTCGTCGTCTCGATTTTACTACGCGCCTCGTTGATCGGTACGATCTTTGCGTCAGGCGTGTTCTTGTCGATCGCGGGAAGAACGTCGTGCTCTCCGTCCGCCAAGACGTCGGTCGTCGTCGTCGTGGTCTTTGCGCCAAACGCCAGTTGATCATCCAACTGCCGCGCATGCAAAACCGCCGGCGCATCCCGCGTCTCGGTGATCACGTTGGAGGTAACCGCATCTATCGGTTCAATCCGTGAATCGAGAATGTTCAGGGAGAGCGGTTCTTGCGATGAGTCCGAGGCAAACCGTTCCTGTTTGGTCTCGGTGATCACCTCGCCCGTCTCACTATAGCGTTTTGTGGTGAGCACGGGTCCGGGCAACGTTTTGTACACTTGCACCACGCGGATGAAGACCGGCGAGAGGGTCGGGTCCTGAAGTCCCTCCTGCTTCTCGCTCACCAGCAGGCAGGTTGTCGGCTGGATCAATGCGGTAGCCGTCGCTCCGGCCCCTGTAGCGCTCGCGATGGTCACGGTTGGCGCCGATGTGTATCCAGAGCCGCCATGGGTCAGGGCCAACGCCATGACCCCGACGTTCTCGTTGCCCGTCTTGGGCAGCGAACGATATTCAGCGGTCGCACCGGTGCCGCCACCGCCGGTAAATGTGACGGGCAGGCAAAGGAGTTGAATCTGCCAAATCTGACTGATGCCAGAATCTTCGGAGGCCGGGCGTATGGAGGTCACATCCATCCTCGCACTGGCTGGGGTCAACGTAGAGCTGGGAGCCAAATCAGGTTCACCGAAAGGACCAAGTGAATCGCCCGTGTCGATCGTGTAGCTGCTGCGCTTGCCCGCGTCCTTGGTGACCACGGCGCTTGGCCATGGCCCTGCGCGCAATGCCGTCTGAATGTTTGCCGCCGATAGATCGGCCCCGGTGATCGGGCTGCTGTCTATGGAGTTGTAGCGGAGCGCCCATGTCCCATTGCACCCGGCTAACTCTGCGTCACCCTCCGGACCGTAACCGGCCCCAGGATCGGTCAACACGAGGCCTACAACCGCATCGCATGCGGATTCTCTTGCCTTGGGCACATAGTCAGCCTGGCGAATGATAAACGACCGGATGATGACCGGGTAATCAGCATGCTCCTCAAGATATTGCTGGACCCCGTTGTAAACCTCCTGCGCGTTCTGCGTGCTCGCGTAGATCTGACGGCGCGAGGTCTCGCGGCCATCATACGACAGCGGCTCGTCCTTGACTAAATAGACGTCGGGGAACGTCGGATGCGGGCTGCCTACAAGGTTCGGCTTATAGTTATCGCCCGGGGTAGAAATCTCCTGAAAGACGTAGAGATCGGTCGGATTCGGGTTGGGCCGCTGAATGCGGGGCGCACCCGGCTTCTGCCGCACGGGCACGGCTCTGGTATCGAACCGCGTGCCATTCATTCGAATTGCGCTTGGGTAACGCCCACGCCCGGTCGCATTCCACGAAGTTCTTGGAGAGCCGTTTTGTATCCGGCGGTGATCGCCGCCGCCTGTTTATCGCTCAACACAACGCTTGGCTGTTTCATCCAGCGAAATTCGGCGATCGCCAGCAAGATCGATTCGTGAACTAGCATGGGGATGGTCGTACCCGGATCGGTGCTCCCCGTGCCAATGTCGGTTGCCGTGTAGATGGGTGCATGAAGCTTCTTGCGAAACTCCAGCGGCATCAGGTTCGGAGGCATCGGTGTCAGCCGCAGAAAGGTCGGGGTGTACGTGGCGCTCGGCACATACTGGGTATCGACGTACACAGCTTTCGGTACGTCGATCTGCTTCGGCTGCCCAAAGCCGCCCCATCCCCCAAGTAACATTCGGCTATCGCTGAAAATCGTGCGGCTATTATTCCAGCCAAGGCCCAAGCCGAATGGGAATGATTCAAATTCCTCAAGGCTACCGCACATGTGCAGTGGCAGCCGGTTAGGCACACGAAACGGTTCGAGGACGGCTTTAACCGTCGAATCCATGAGCACGGCATCTGCGTACACCGTGGCGCTCACAGAGCCCGTGCTCCCCGCATAAGGCCGGTTTAAAGAAGTCAGGTCTTTGCTGAACTGGTTATCCCACTGGTCGCCACTGATCCGAACCGTGCACCCGGCCATCCACGAAGCGCTCCCAAGGGTGATCGAAACGACCTTGCTATTGTTGGTTACCGAAAGGGTGATCGTCGTCGGCGCATTGAGCAGCGCACCATCGCGCACCTCCGAAAGGCTGGATGGTCCTTCGCTGAATATCTCTTGAAACGCTGCGTTGATCGTGGAGGCCGCTGCATCCAGATCGCTAGGTACATACCCGCGTTGCTGCAGGCCGCCCTGCGAATTGTCCGGCGTGAGACTGTTAACCCCGGATAGTCCGAGGAGCCTGAGCGCGAGCTGTTGAACGGTCATAGCTCATGTCCCTACAGGCGCGGTAGCGTCTTCCAACAGTTGCTCCAGTTCCGCTTTGCTCGCCTCAAGCTGCACGATGCGCGCACGAGCCTCATCCAGTTCATCCAAAATCTTCTGCATGCTCTCCGGGGTCTCGGCATCATCCTCAACCGCATGCACGTACCATTTGGAAAACGGCATGCCGGTGCCCAGCGCGAGATTCACCTTATGCAGGTCGTACTCCTCTTCCGTGAGCCTTAGGAAATGCTGACGGGTGATCGTCGCGTCAAACGTGGCGATCCCGATCCGTTGACCCTTCGCGTAAACCGGTCTGGGTTCATGCCCCAGCCGGTCCGCGTTGGAAAGTATGTAGGTTTTGGCCATCGCTTACGTGGTGATCACGGGCAGCGAATCCACGAAGATCGAATGCTCGATCACGACGAAGTTCGGGTAACTGTTGTCACCCGCGCGCTGGACCGCTGCGCAGCCGTAGACGGCATCCACGCCGATCACATGATCGTTCTTCTGGTCGTACCATTCGTCGATCAGCCGGCCCATTTCAGGAGCCGTCGGTGAACCGTCGATACGCCCGATCCCAGCGGCCACCGCCTGCGCGCCGAACATCAGCGATTTACCAAAGGGCTGACCCTTGGCATTCACCTCGACGATCAAACTGCCCGCAGGATGCGTGCGTACCTGCTCACCTTCGTTCATTCCAGTGACAGCACGGGTGTACTTGGCGAGGATCGTGATCGCGTTGCCATCGTTCACCTCATAGGTGTAGTAACCGTACTTCGTAGGATCATCCGAATTGATGATCGCCAGGTAACGGACGACATTGGTCACCGCGCCGATGTTATTGATCCCGCCGTAGAAGGAGTACGGAGCATTGGAGAAGTTTTCAAACCACGCTGGCTTGAATGCCGAGGTCTCTGAATTATAACCATTCGTGTTGCCACCATGGATGATCGACCCGGTATCGGCATTGGTTAGTGCAAGACCGAGCTTGGCGCGCGGGAGCAGCGGCGAACCGATGCTGTAATTGTTCGCGTGATCGGAGTTGACCCAGCGGTAGATGCCGTGCCCGTTCCACTTCGTGAATCCACCTTGGAACACCGGGTTCGTTTCACCGCGCTCAGCAGCCAATTGCAGGCTGGACACATACGCCGGTTCACTGGCGAGATTTCTGAGGCCAACCTGCGTGCTCAGGAACATGTAAAGTCGGCCCACGGAGCCACCCGAATCCTGCGTGGTGTCCATCGGCAGTGCACCAATGCCCGGGAGATAATCACCGCCGCGGGCGATCAGCGTCGTGTCCACGAAACTAGTGGCGATCAGGTTGTCGCGACCGGCGATGCCCACCGGATAAAGCAGGTTGGGGCCGCTGGAGCCCGCAGCCTGAATCATCCGCATCATGCACGAATTGCTCTTCTTGCGGTTGTGGAGCGCGCGGAGATCGACGCCCACGTTCTTCATGAAATTAGTCGGCCCGTTCGCGCCGATGATCGTCTGATCGGTCGCCGCACCCTTGATCGCGGTGCCGTAGTATTGACGGCCAATCGTGATCGGCAGGTTGCCGACGATCTGCGGAGCCTCAGTACCCAAGCGCGTGGCTTCACCCGCTGCACCCTCGCCACCCAGCGCGGTACGAGTCGGGATGTTCACCGTCTGGCCGTACACCTTGGCCGTGTCGAGAATTTCGATGATCGCCTTGCGCAGCTTTGCCGGATTGGATGGCTTGCCCTCGCGCACCCGCCCGATCATGCCATCGGCGAAAGGCGTCTCGTCCACCGTTGGGTCGCTGCCCAATACGACTTGACGCGTCCAAAGCTCTTCCTGCGCCTTGGCAGTGAGCGCCACGAGTCCGCTGGTCGTCTGCGAGGCGGGAACCGGATACGACGTACCCAGCGCATATGGCGCCGGACCAAAGTTAAAGAGTGCAGCCAGCACGATCAACCCGGCGGGGCCGATGGCGAGCACAGCGAATACGGCAGAGCCGATGATCAGTGAGGTAGTGTTTTTCATGGTGATTGATTGGTGTTAAAAAATGATTAGTTATCGGCCAAAGGTGATGCTCGAGGCAGATGCGCCGCCCCATGCTTTCGCGGCAGCGGCGTCCGGGTTCATGAGGCTTTCGTCCATTAACTCCTCCTGCGTGACGGGCGGCGTTTGCGCCTGTGTAGGAGCCGCTCCCGAAGCGGTTACGGCCAGGGCGCGCGGCGGCGACTTCGGCTCGTTTGACGCCGGGATAGGCGCGGGGGCCGGTGCCTTGCGCGCTGAGATCATGTCCAATGCACGCTCAAAAGGAACGTTCATCGTGACCTTGAGCGAATTAGCAAAATCTTTAGCCGCACCCTCGGTGATAATCTCGGGACCTTTCGGACTGTTGAGAATGGCAATCGCCTTCGCGCCTTCCGCTCCACCACCGGCAGCCTGCGATTTGAGATCGACAATGCGCTGAGCGACGAACGCGCCAAACGCCGTGTTCGAATCACCGGCAGACGGATACTTGGCCAGCATCTCACTCTTGGAGGTTTCCTGAGCAGCGCGCACCATCGCCACATTCACATGGCTATTCGCCTGCTCGGTGGCCGTGAGCGATTTGAGGTCGGCGACTTTCTCTGCCAACTCGATCTGCGCATTTGCCAGGTCCTCGGTGTACAGCGCGCTCTCCTTGCCCGCCTGCACCAGCTTCTCTTTGAGGCCCGTAATTTCCTGCTCCAAAATCTGACGCCGCGATGGCTGAGTCTCAGTCGCAATCGGGGCTGGCTCATCTTCTGGCTCATCAGGCGCATACTTGGCCTCCGTCCGGCGCATGGCCTCGGTGAAAGTAATCGTCTTCCCAGCACCGGCCATGTCGGCCTGAAGTTGCAGCGCCTCCTTCTCCATAGCCGAGACCGTCGGCGCTTCCGGCTTTGTTTCGGGTTCTTGGCCCGATTCGGACGCGGGAGCAGATTCTGTAGGAGCCTCGGCGGCGGGAACAGTAGGCGTCTCTGGGGTTGCAGCAGCGGGAGTCACCGCAGCAACGGGCGGCACAACTTCCGGCTGAGCGGTGGTCGTTGTTGCTGTCGCTGCCGACGCTGGTGTAACTGTCACGGAAGGCGCATTGAAATTATCCAGTTCGCCGCCATCCAAGGGCAAAGAGGCAATGGCCGCTTGATCTTCGGGCGTGGCGATGGTTGGTTCGGATTTCATTGCTCGCGCTCTTTCGGAGGCGGATTTTCTTTGCAAGCCTTTTTTTTCTGCAATCTGCGTTCCCGTCGTCCACGGGAGCTATTGCTGAACACCGCGGCGTATCCCGGCTCATTCTTTCGAAGCCAATTACGAAGCGCTCTCTCCATCTCTTTGATTCCTTCGCAGCGATATGGGATGTGTGGGGAGGCGGTGCTGGACATAGGTGGTGGTTAACGAAAGATAGCTCGCAGATAGCTTTTCAGCCCAATCCACGCTTCACGCACGTCGAGCTGATCGAGGCACCCGCATTGCACGAGGCAGGTCACCCCCATGCACGCGGCCTGCATCTCCACGAGCAAAAGCATTATATGACTGATCACAGGTACGTGTGCTGTCCGCATTCTCCAGCGCCATAGCAACCCGTTCTCGGTTTCTTGTCGGAGGTGCGCGTACTCGTGGGCCGTGGAGTAGGCCGACGGGCCGGTGTTCGCAATTCCCTCCCCTGGTACGTAGCAGCCTTTTATCACGGTTCGGATTCCGTTTTTGGCTGCACCATGCTAGCACGCAGCCTGATCAGCATTTCCTCAGTGTTCACCGCCAGTGAATTCAGCGCCCAATGCTCGGTGGCCGCACGGTTACGCTCTGCCTCAGTCAGGTTTAGATTCAGCGCCTTGTCGTGCTGGATTTTGCGCTCGCCGCCCAGCACATAGGTCATGAACCATTTGAAATCGTCGTTCACCGCCAGCCGTTCAAGGCGCGCTAAATCGGCCTTCTGCTTCTCTCGAAGCAAGTCCTCTTGCACCTTCTGCTTATGGTCGGCATCCGCGTCCAGCGGCGTCGGCTGAAATGGGTTTTGAGGGAATTTAGGAGTTTCCATGTCCGTTTAGGCGAGAGGGTGGAGTTGAGTTGGACTGCTTGTTGGACGTGGCCTCATTATCAAACTTGCCGCTGGATGGCGTGAATCCCGCCTCCGCCTCCATCTGCCGTTTGATGTCGGGAGGCGTGTCTTTATAGCTAATGGACAAACTCTCCTTCTGCTGGCCCTGTGCCGCATTCGCCTGCGCCGCTTGCCACTGCTGAATCTCTTCATCCGGTATCTCAGGGCAAACGTCGTCCGCATCGTTCTGCTCGAGTCCTTTGAGCCCGTCGATATAGAGCGGACGCAACGCTTTCGCCATGACCGGATTTTGTAGTCGGAGCGCCCAGTAATCTTTGCCGATTTGGATAGCCTGCTGCGATACTTGTTGGAGGAGCGTCGATTTGCTGCGGGTGAGAAGCAGTCGCACATCGCGATCCAGTGACCGGCACATCGTCGCCTTGAGCGATACTAGTTGACCTCCGTCCGTAACCTTCAGTGTCTCCGAACTCATCCGGTTCAGGATAAAGTAAATCGCCTGCTCCAGAATCTTGTTGATCGCCGCTGCCTGTGCCTGCTCGGTATCCTTGGTGATGAGATCGCCGGTCTGCTGGATATTCACCACGCCCGTAGCCGTCTTCGAGCTATTGAGGTCGCTCTGGCTTGCATCCCGGTTGCTGATCGAACCGATGATCGAATCTTCTGTCTGCTGCACGATCTCGAACATCTCCTTGTCCCGCTCAAGCGTCGTGTCGTCCAGGTCGATAGCGAATATCGGCTTTTTCTGGGCATCATCAAAGTCACCAGTCAGCCAGTAAACATTCGGGCTTCCGATGACCGGTTGCAGTCCGTTATTCCACTCGGTGCACGCCTCTTTTCGACCAAAGATCACGCGAGCTGAGTTCGCCGATTTGGCGTTTGCCCGATTCCACGAGGCATCCGTGTACATCTGTTGATCGAAGGTCAGGCTATAGATGCCGCGACCATACCAGCGATTCGGCACTTTCTCCAGCCCTGGGATGACCTCGAACGGTCTCCGGTTCATGTGGTTCGCCAGATAGTTATAGTAAATCACCTGCTGATTCTTCCAATCGAGGATGAGCAGGATTTCCTTGTCCTCGCCGTCATCGTTCGCCGTGCCTTTGTCCGGGTTATAGCGCATGTACACCTCGGCGATCTGCACCTTTTCAAGTAACATGGAGCCGTAGGCGTCGGTCTCACCCTGCGCGAGCTTGGCCTGTGATGCGCCGGGCCGATCCCACCAACTGAAATATGCTGCTCCCGTGTCGATACCGCCGAATTTCGCGCGCACATTGGCCACTGATTCCTCGTAGAAATGCACGTTGATGTCGGCGTCGTGAATCGACCCGTGACGCAGTGGACACATGAACGCCTTGTGATCCAGTGGCTTCACCTCCACGCAATCTTTGAGCGTAAATCGCTGGGGTAGATTTTCAAATTCCACGACCTGCAATGGTGGTCCCTGCGTGCCGTCGTCATTCATCTGCACGAGCACGCCGTTTCCGCCGGTCGCCCTGAAACTAGGATCACTCTCCAGCACCATCAAATTAGCCACGTCAGGATGCGGGATAAACGCGTCATCCCGATAAACGTATAGTCCTTTATCTGGCGTGATCACAGGCTGCCCGGTCGGATCGCAATACACTGCCCCCGGTCCGATGAACGGCGTCGAATCGTAGGCCCATCCGATCTTCATCACGCACTCGTTGCGGTAGAGCGCGATCTTCATGCCCTCGCGCAAATCATTCTGCACATCCGAACGATCCAATTCGTCTTGGAAATGCTTGTCGAGTTGCTCGGCCTCAACCTCTTTCCCAGGATTCTCGCCCATGATCTTGAGGAATGGCGTTGTCCCCAAAAGATCATCACTCACCTTGGCCGAGATGAACCGGGTGTGACGTAACCCAGAGCCCATTGTGAAATTGCTCTTCTGGAAAATCCGGCTCATGGCCAAGCGCCAACTCAAATCGCCCTGATACCAAAGATCGTTGCGCTCCCGAAGCCACAGCCAGCTATCGGCCTCCACCTGATTTTGCGGGTTCAATCCAACTTCCCGGCGCACTTCTGTAATCCGCTGGATAGCATACGCCAGCATCGCCCGTCCGCCGTCCGCGAGCTTCAGGTTTGTGTAAAAGCGCGGCTTATTCAGCGTGTCGGTAGTCACCTCTTGCGCGGGCTGCGATTGCACGAGTGCCTGTTGTGACGGCTGCTGCTGATCCGGCAGATGATAGTTGCCGAGGACGATTTGATTTGGAGTGTCCATTGTTAAAATCCGTTAAATATTCCGGTGCTCGCGGCGTCCGGATTATGTTTGATGCGGCTGGCGATGATCGGGGCCAGCTCGTCTTTCTCCGTGGCATTCGCCTGTCGATAGACTTTCATCGCTTCATCCGTAGGCAGATGCTGCACCGTATAGGCGAGTGGCGACATCGTGGCGCGTTTCTGCGCGGCTTTCACCTCGGTTGGCTTCATCGAGTCAAAGATCGGTCCGACGAGCGGCTGGCCATGACGAAGTTGTTGTGAGGCTTGATAGTTGCGCAGCGATTTATCTGCCTGCTCTTTGGTGCGTCCGCCTTCCTCACGATGTCCCTCCGCGAATTTCTCGGCGAGCTTCTCCGCATCCGTCTGCGTGATGTACTTCGGCGCCGGGGTCAGTCCGAGCATCGGCAGAACCTTGCGCACGGCGCTCACCTGCTGGTCACTGAGGTTTTTGTAACCGCGCACGCTGAACGGCAGAAATCCGCCGGCCAAATGCTTGGAGATGTCCGTAGCCTTTTGGGCCAGCGAATCGTCTTCGTTATAGACCTTCGTCCCGTAGAAATCCTTGTTCTTCCAGATTTCCGCCATCTTCCCGATCCATCCGCTGAGCGACGAGCTGATATACGCGGTGGGTGAATGCGCGATGTGAATCAGGTCTTTCACGTAGGTCGGCATGCTGATGCGCACCTTGGGGTCTTTCGGGTCGATCTGCGGGTCGGTGAGATCGGCGAGCGACTGCGGGTCTTTGCCGGTGAGCGCCTTTTGCATGACATAGGAAAAGGCTGCGGTCATCACGCAGAGGCCAAGGAGCCACGCGAATTTCCGATGCAGCACGGGAGCGCGTCCTTCCTTCACCGCGTCCATGAACTCTTTAGCCTGTCCGCCAAACGCTCCGCCGATGGCGCTGATACTACCTGCTTTCCACGTCACGCTTCGGAACATGAGCTGGGCCGCTGATTTGAACGTGCGATTCCACCAGAGATTATCGAAATTCACTTCGCCGAATCGATCTTCCACAAAGCGCCAAGTCTGACGAGCGAGCGTCTCGTCGGTGAGCGCGCCATTATTTGTTTTCAGCGCCTCCGTCATCTCACGCATGAACATGCCTAGTTTGAGGTTCGGGATGAAATGATCGAAGAGCGGACTCATCAGCAACTCGTTCATCGCCGGAACCGCGCGCAGCGTGGCGCGTATCCAGTTCGCGGCACCCGTGTCGCCGTGTGCGATGTTCGCCGCGGCCTCCGTAAATACTTTAAGCGACTGCGATTTCCAGTCCGGCTCGTCCAATTTCATGCCGCCCATGAACGCCAGATGCACGAGATAATCGGCGTTCGGGAACTGCTTGAGGAGCGCCTTGCCACTTTTCGTATTACGAAAATTCTTCTCCGCGATCAGCCGCTTTGCTGCACTCCCCTCCTGTGTCGCGGTCACCGCCGGGGTGATGCCGGTCAAGCCCTTCGCTATATCCATCAGCCCTTCAAAGGCTGCCGTCGGGCTGGCGTGTAGCATTCCCCGATTGTAAATCTTCTGGAGTCCTTGGCCGATGGTGCTGCCCGCCGCCTCAAGGGTCATAGCCACCGCGTGAAACGGCGACAGCGCCAACTCGGCCTCGGTCATGACATTCTTGAGGAACATCAGACCTTTGCCCGTATTGCTCTCTCGCACGAAGTCACGACTCAGATAGTTCTGGAGCAGACGCGCCGCATTCTCCTCGATCATCCAGCGTCCACCCGCAATCAGTCCCTCGCCCGACGATGCCGGGAAATAGTTTTTGAACATCGGATCATCCACCCACTTGAAGCCGTCCTGCAGCTTCGGAAATGCGCTGCGCGCGAATACCGCGAAACCATGTTTCCGCATGAAGGTCATCATGTGGAGTGCGCCGATCAGCTTGTGCAAGTCGGCCTGTGCACGGCGAAGAAGTGTGAGGGGATTATAGCTATACGGCACACCGCCCATTTCGAGGCCGGTCGAGATGTCGGGCAGCGTGTGCTGCTTCAGCATTCCTTTTGATCCACTGAGTGGTCCTTTGCCAAAGAGCCCGGGATTACCCTTCTCATCCTTGCTGCCGGGTATAATTTTCCAGAGCACGCGCAGATGATTTTCCAGCCACGCCAGCGGGATGTCGGCGTCCTTGAACCCAGCGTCTTTGTACGCCTGCTGTGCTTCGTTCCATGTCGCAGTGTCGATCTCGCGGATCATTTCGGCGACCGCATCAAGATCCGGCGTCTTCTGCTTCTCCCCGCGCTTGTAGCGGTCGATGAAATCTATGTTTTCCTGCTGCCCGGCGCGCGTGAACCATTTCTCGGCTGCTGCCGTCGCGCGCTGCGTAAGGTAAAGCGCTTTATCCTGCTCACCTTTGAACCGGTGGAAGGCGTCCGCAATGTCGTGACTAGCCAAAGTTATCGGCGCAATCAGACCTGTCGCCCCGCGCATCAGTTCTTGGAAACTCAGGCCAGCACCTTTGACGATGGGCGCGATGTCTTCACGAACGTAGTCACCGAGAGCGGATTCGCTAAATAGCGTTTGGCCCTGCTGAACGGCACTGCGCATTTGCGGGGTGATTGTGATGGAGTGAACCTCATGCTTCGGAGTTGATGTATTCCTAGTCGAATCGAATTCACCTTTCGCGGCCCTGATTTGCGCATCATCGTAGTCAGACTTGCTTCCGTAATTCGATTCAAACCATGTATCAAAATCACCACCTCCGCCGATTGTGGATTTCTCCACCTTCCCGCCCCACGGCTTCACGTACTTTCCGATCATCTTGGGTAGGATGTCATCGTAGAAGCCTTTCATGCCTTCGCCACCGACTTTGAGATTATCGCCCTCAATAGTTTGAAACGTGTGGCGCTGACTTCCCGCCCACTCTCCAAGTTTAACCGGAGACTCCAGTAATCGTTTGGCGGCGTCTTTCCCAATCACATCAGGCAATTCCGAAGGAGCCACATTTTTAGTAAGCACCTCGCGTCCATGATGATCGAACCCAACAAGCTGGCGCGCGCCCGGCGTCTCTCCCTCGCGCTCAACGCGCCCTGGCCCATGGTATGTGATTTGCCTCACCTGTTTACTTAAATCAAATCGGTCTGCCGCAGTTTCACCGGTCACCCACGCGATTTTATCCGCGCCGTCATCTACAGCATGCGTCAGGCTATTTTTGAAAGCGAGTAGCGGCCATTCTTTTTTGAATGGGGCATCAGGCATTCCTTTATTTCCACTTTTCGCCATTTCATCAATTTGTCGCTGTATTGCATCTTGCTCTGGACTGTCATCCGGCGCGGCCTTCTTTTGATCAAGTAGCTTTTGAAAAGCGGCCTCATTATCATACCCCTCTTTCCTTCCCTTCTGGTGCCAGTCGCTTTGAATCTCTTCAAGTAACCTAACCTTTTTCCCTTCTGTATCCGTGAAGTCTTGCTCTCTTGTGTGAGCGATTATATTGGGTTCGTCCCAATGGGTGGATTGTCCGCTCTTTAGCTCTCGCTGAAACTCGGCCTCTTCCTCTGGTGTTCTATTTTCATTGTCGCGCAGTTCGTCTAAGCGCGGAGAATCTACGTTTGTCGGCAGCGTCAAAAGCCGTTCCTTGTAGTTCTCTCCGCCGGGCGTTTTGTATTGGGAGAATTTGGTCGGGTTATCAACCGTCACCGAAGCGTCCTTTGGAATCAACTCTTCTGCTTTATTTTTAGCTTCTTCAATAGTGTTAAACGATCCGATTTCTTCTTGGTCTCGTTCGGAAGCATCTCCACCCTCAAGATCAAAGCTACCGTCTGGCATTTCGAATATGTATGCTACATTCCGTTGTTCGTCAGGGGCGCCCACCAATCCGAGCAATGGTTGACCTTCCATCTCGCTCCCGAGTGTATACATTTTCAACCCACTTGAATTTCTTGTACTTTCCCTCCATCCGAACCCGGACATTTGAAGTTTCGTAGGTTCCCCCTTAGTAACCTCATTCAACTTCACACTATTCGCGCGAATATGGCCAAGTAACTCCTGCTTGGTGACGGAATCCTTGCCTTGCAGGAATTGCGGAATACCCATCCACTCCATTTCTTCATTCTTCACGCCGGGTGAATTCTGAAGCGTTTTGAGCATCTGGTCACCGGTCGCCTTATTTGGCAGCTTGGTCTCAGCCGTCCTTTCGACTGCTGAATAAAACGCGGGCTCACTTTCCAGTTGTTCTGCAAACCGTCCGCGCACCTCAGCCAGCTTGTCTTTCACCGCATCAGCATTCAGCGACTTCGAGGTGAACGTCGCTTTGTGTGCCGGACTGGATTCAAGCCGGTCGGTGAACTGGTATAGTGTTCGAGTTCCGTAATCTATCTTTCCGTCGTACTTTACTTGTTCACGTTCGATAAGCGATTGCGTGTCTTCGGGGAGCGCGGTGACCGGCTCGGATTCGAGCTTGGCATTTACCTTCGGCGATGCTTCGGTGGTGGATGCCTCTTTGGAAACAGATTTGCTTACTTGCTTCGGCGGCTCTGTTTCTGCATGCGGTGTGGCCGGGGCTTCGACCTCACGTTCGCTGGTTTCGCGAGTGGCGAGAGGTTCGGCGGATTCGGAAGGCTCTTCGACATGCAGACCAGCCAGCGTCTTCTCAAGCCTTTCGACGCCCTTTCGGAAGGCCTCCGAGCCGGTTTTAGCAACCTGCTTGAGGTAATCGACGACCGCCTTGAGCTGGCGGAAGAACGCTTCGGTAATCGTTCCCTTCCATTTGCCTTGCAGCACCATGCGCTCAAACTCGGCTGCCGCCTGCGCCTTCTCATTGCCGCTCAGATCATCGAACGATTTCCCGAAGGTCTTGGGCCGTGCCTCTTGCACGGCGGCGTACCAATCTTTCGGCAGGTCTTCGGAATTGGCTAGCTTGAGATATTTCTCCTGCCAGGTCGTACCCTCGTTCTCCGCGAGCTTCATCTGACCGACGTGCGTAATCTCCTCGTCGATGATCGAGTGCACGGCTTCCTCAGGCGTACCTGCGATCCCCTTCTCACGTTGCGCGGCGCGGATCGCGTCCATCTGCTCGGCGAGTTTTTTTGGATCGATCACGATCTTTCCATTGCGCGCCACGGCCCCGGATTCCGAGCCCGTATCACCCTCGGCGAATTGCACGCGCATCTTACCCTCCCGATTCTTCAGCGTCTCGTGCACGGCCTTGCGCGCGTCTGCCGGGGTATGTGGCGCGAGTTCCAGCTTCGGGGCGTGATAGCCCACCTCGCCGTTCGATAAAGCGGTTCGTGCGCCATGCATGACTTCGGCACGATAACGCTTCTGGTCAGGAGATGCCTCAGGACTTCCACCGGCCTTGAAATCAGCCTCGTGGATGGCATCGGGGAAAAACACGCCGATCTTTCCTGCGGTCCCAAACTCGAGGTTTTGAGCGTTGGGCGTAGCACCCCGCCGTTTGGCGATGGCCGTAGGTTCAGCCGGCGCTTCGGCTACGGCAGGTCGTTCAGCGGATTGTGCGGCTTCTTTTTGGCCTGTTTCGGATTTTGCCGCGCGTTCGACAGGGCGATGGCCACCGCCTGCTTGTTCGCTTTCGCCTTCCCCGCTTTGCGCTTCGTTCGGCTGTAGGTGTTCCCCTGATGGAGTTCCCGAATGTTGTCCGAGATCGTTTGTGGGCTCTTGCCCGGGATTAGTGGCGGCATTTGGTTGTCCTTTTTCGAGTGATACTTCGTTGTTGGAAATCTTCTGCTCCATCACCTCGCGCGGAATGCGGATGGGCTCGGTGTGGCCCTCTGGCACCAAGTTAACATTCTGGTCGTCGAGACTGTGAACTGCGTAGCGATTGCCATTCGAATCACGAATGGAGTCGCCTTGTTCGATGGGGCGAGATAGTTGCGGGCCAGTTGGTTGCGGTGAAGGCTTTTGCGAAATCTGGTTCTCAACCGGTCCACTTTCCTGAATCTCGGTGTTCTCACCTGTCGCATTCGACGGGTTGGCGTCGAGCGCCGCGCGTCCCGCGGCAAACGCCGAGGCTGCCGCCGGTTTTCCTTTTCCACCGGCCTCAGTTCCCTCGGCTACCACCACGCCGTTTCTCACGGCCTGCCAGTCGCCTCCATCCACGTGTATCTCGCCGCCGTCATGCTCGGTGACCGTACCATTTTCCAAGGTTGGCGCTTTGCCGATATTTCCGGTATTGTTTCGGATCGATGCTCCTTCTGTCGCTGCTCCTGAACCTTCTGCTTGCGCTTCTGGCGTTTGCCGGGTGGCAGGCTGCGCGCCGGTTTCGGCGCCGGGCTGTGGCGTCTCGCCGGGCGATGCAGGAGTTGCTTGCGTCTGACCACCACCTGCACCATCAGTCGGAGATTCCCCCGGAGGCCCAGGCAATTCTCCGCGACCACTTGCGCCATCCTCGCCCTGAATAGGCTCGATGTCGGATGTGAAAAACGGAATGTTCCCCTTGCGAGTCGGCACGCTGGCCTGAGTCGCGCCCTTGAATCGTGCGCCGATAGCGTTGTCAAAGAGTCCACTATCCTGCATGGCCTTCACCTTTTCGGCTAGTTTTCCGTGAAGCGCGATTTCCTCTGGCGTCAACGGTTTTGACCACTGCGCGAATTGCTGGCTATCCAAATCAATCCCCTTGTCCTTGAATGCTTGCGCGACTTTCGCCGGATCATCGTCGTTTAGCTTTATTCCAGCATCATTGCGGACCTTTGCACGGGCCAGAACGCTCGCGATGTCATCCGAACTCCAGTCCTTGAACTCGACGTTGTGAAATGCGGTTAGTGCGCCGATCCCCGCCCATGTGAGCAGGCTTTTCATGCTCGGGTTTTCTACCTGATCGTGATCTATGCCCATGGCGTCCTGCGCGGTGGCCACGGCATGATCGAATGCCGGTCGCACAAGTCCCTCAAACGCGGCGCCTCCCGCAGCACCTTGAGCTAGTTTCGCGCCGATAACCTTCGTCGCGGCGAGTTTACCGCCATCTTCCGAAGCGATCTGAGCGAGTCTCGTGAGATTCAGAATAGATTTCGCGCCAGACTGCCCGATGCCACCTACCATTTCGCTCACACTGGAGGTGATAGGGTGCGCCTGTGCCGACACGTTTACCTGATTCACGAAATTGCTGACCGTACCTATCGCGTCCATCGCCTTCTTGGCGGCGAACGCTGAAAGTGATCCTGTGGCCAGACCGCCGATGACCGCGCCAATTGGCACCGTGACCTCGGCGAGTGGTCCGCCGAATGCGCCGAGCGCTCCGCCCGCATCCGCACCGGGCCCAGCGCCAGCGGCAAACGCCGCGCCGATTCCAAGGCCTTTGCCCGCGGCCATCAACTGCTGTTGCGCCGGCGTGAGCTTGTCGAGAACGTCCTGAGCCTTTTTCGCTGCGTCCAACACCGTCTGCGGCGGATTCTCAATGACGCCGTCTGCCGCAGCCTGTGACAGTGAATCAAAGGGCTTCACTGTGCTTGGCGTGAACTGTTTTCCGTCGGCGCTGATCTGGTACGGCTTCTGTCCGGATTTCGCCGCCTCGATAGCCGAAAATCTGGTCTGCGCGAGTTGCGCCTGTTGCTTTTGCTCGGGCGTGAACTGCGCGGTTCCATCCTGCTCCGCCTGCTGCATGGCGTCTGCGGGTTGAAGTGCATTCAGCAACGGCTCACGAGTCTTCTCGTCGATCCCATACAAACCACCCTGTATGCCGTTCACCAGATTTCCGCTGAGATCATTATATCGTGCGCGGAGCATTGCGGCCCGCGTAGCTTGATTGCGGTCAATGATCGCCTGTTGCTGGTCGAGTCGGTCTCGAAGATCAAAAACGTCATTCGCCTTTTGCAGAGCCGCTGCCTTCCGATTCGTGATCTGCGTTTGAAGCTGTTGCGCTTCGGGCGAGAGGTCTTTGCTAAACCAGCCTGCGGTCGCAGTAGCCTCGGGGGATTTCAACTGCGCATCAAAATGGTCGCTGATGTGCTGAACTGTCGCGTCACGGTCCGCATCCTGCATATCGGGCGTGGCTAGCGTCGGCACGATGCCGACGAGCTGTTTGCGCTGTTGCTTGTAGGCGCTCTCACCAAACTTCTGCTGCGCTTGATCCAGCGTGTTCAACGTGCCCTGAGCCGCCGCCGTCTGCTGAAGTTCCTTATCAACCGCCGCCCGGTCGGCTGCCGCTTTCGCCTTCGGATCGATCCCAGTGTATTTCCAAGGCAATCCCGGCGCGATTTGATACTTGTTGCCGGTCTTTGGGTCCACGGTATCAGCCAATCCGGCGAACGGATCACTGGTCTTTGGAGGGCCAGTCTCACCATATTGGATTTTCAGCGGCTGCCCCAGTGAATCCCACGCCGTGCTCGAAGATTTGTCGTATCCGGTTAACGCCGCACCGCTCGAATCTCGAACCGGTTGAACATTGCCCGTCTCGTCGCTGTACGTGGGGATCTTGCGGTTCGCGAAATCCTCGGCGCGCACGCGCTGCACCTGTCGGTTCGCCTGCTCCTCTGCCGCATACCGATTGGCAGCCTGATCGTAGGACTCGGTCGAGCCGCGAACCGGCTGCGCAATCTCCTCGCGCGCCACGTCGCCCGCGCCGCCTGGCAAGTCGGCTAATGCTAGTTGGTCGAGTGGGTTCATCAGAACAGGCGAGCCATCGCTCGATCAGCGTCCGTTGAATTGCTGGGCAGGGCGTTGCTGCGCGCGAGATCACTGGCCTGCTGGCGCACCGCGCTTGCCGCAAGTTCATCGGACTGCTGTTTCCTGCGAACCGCTCCGCCCGCAGCGATATTCGATTGGTTATTCGCCTGCGTGGCTGCCTGATTGCGTTGCGCAGTCAACGCGGAGTCCACAGGCAATCCTGAAGGTGTGGGCCCCTGCAATCCGGCAAACGGATCACGTGGGCCGGCTGCTGTCGCGTATTGAGTTGGATTCGGGGTAGGTGCCCCGAGCGATCCAAGCGGCGACGGCGAAGGGGGTCGCGTGTCAGCCACCGGTGGCGGCGGCATTGCGATGTTGGATAGCGGATTGGTCGATGTTGCGCTCGGTGCACGCTGCATACTCGCGGGCCGCGCCGGACTCATGCTGGTAAAGATTGGCTGTGAAGATGACATCGGTCCAAGCGATGTCGTGCCGTGCTCGTCGGTGATAGACCGGTTGCCTGTCTGCGGTGCGCCAAAAGTGCCGATGGTAGAAGCGCCTGGCGTTTGATAGGGCTTGGCGACGGCAACGGCGCGCGCGGCACCCGAGACGCTCACCGGCGAGATAGACAAGTCCATTCTCGGATCGTACTCAGTTCCACCACTCGGCGCAGATGGTGTCTGAACGGTGCGTTCGCCTTTGAAATTAAACGGACTGGCCGCGGGCGTGGAGGGCACCGATGGACCTCCGCCGTAAGTGCTTTTGAGGGCTGCCGATCGGGCATCGGGAGCCATGGAACTGAAACCAGGAATCCGTGCGGCAACAGTGTCTGCGATGGAAGGTGTCACCGCGACGTTGCGGGTGCTGCCATTTGGTAGCGCCACGTCAGTCGTGTATCCGGCTCCGGTTCGCTCCAAATTCGTCGGCGGGGCAGCGATGCTGTCCAAAGGTGACGTACTGCGCGCGGGGAATGCCGAAGCACCGAAAGAAAACCCCGGATCGGGCGATGGCTTCATGGATTGCAGGATGGGTGAGCCCGAACTTTGCCCCGGATATGGAAGCGGGTCTTGGCCGTGGCGATATTCCGCCGGAAACCCCATTAACCCGTTCAATCTACGCTGGTAAGAAATTGCGTCCGCTGGACCCATTTGCGAGTGCAGCGCGGGCAGCCCGGAAAGATCAAGCCCACGAGCCTTTGCCAACGCCGTCTGCTGGGTTAGCGCATTGACCAAATCGGCGTGCTGAGCCGCAGGGTTCTCTAAAGAGTTGTAGGCGCGCTCGGCGTAAAACTTGGCCCGCGCTTGGCTTGTTGCTGAGTTCTGCGCGTTGTCGTAGGTACGACGTCCGCGAGCATTATCATGAAATATTGTTGGCGGAAGAATCGGAAAATTGGCTGCCATGATTCTCGGCGCTCTTTCGGACACAGCGCCAAAAATCAAGCTTATTCCCAGAATTGAGATTGCACCCACCTGCGAGCCGACTAGGTCAGGCCTGACTTGCGGGGCTCCCTCTCAAAAGGAGGGAGCCTCCTATTTTTATTTTGAGTGGTGTCCTGATTTGAAATCTTCCACAGGGTCAGAGCAGGCGTCGTAATTGAGGATCTAACGCTTCTTTTGCGAACGCGCGAATTGTTTCGAGTGTTTTCGCTGGAACATTCGGAGGGTGAGCGAGTCGGAGTTTTCCGTCTTTGATGACCATTTCTAATTTTTCCACATCGAAGAGTTGTGCGTACGAATATGCCACCACTGTAGGATGATTTTCCTCAATCCAATCGTAATCCGATTTGCTCAATATACATTTATCGTCCACGCAATGCTCTCCTAAGGATGTAAGGTTAACACAAACTACCTTTCCCTTTTTGGGCACCGGATGCGTTAAAACAATCCAGGGATGAAATTTCCCGTTGTTCTGCCTCAAAAATGCCATTCCGGCCCTCACCATAGCCATGCTCTAACCTAGCAATTCTTGCAGTTCTTCAAGCTCTTTGGCGCGGCTTGAAATTTTTTCTATGTGCTCTTTGGACTTACCCTCCACCTCAAGAATCGTCTCTACTTGAATCGGCTTTCTTTTTGACCAGATCACTGTTTCATATTCTCCGCAATTATCGTGGCACCACTGAACAAGGTCATCTGTGCTTCGGTTGAAGTGCTCCTCTACCACACGGTCAAGTATAGCAATTTCATCCGCTGTGAGCGAGTCCAAGTCTGGCGGCCTCAAAAGCGTAAGAATATTCCCTCGTCTGGGAGAGATAACTTCCTTCCACTTTGGCGCTGTTCGTTGATTCACGGCGTCCATAATTTCACTGATCACAGGCCCCTTTTTCATGGAGAAATATTGGCCTCCGACAATGGGAATTCCGCGAGTCAAAATGGAGATCCGGTCAGCCAAATAAATCAGCTTTGAGATTCGGAGATAATCCACGGCACCTGATTTTTGAATCAGCCTCGCCACGGCATCCGTCGCCTTTCGCTGGTCGTTTGGGAAGTGCACAAAATCACACTATGCGCACAAGTCACAAAAAGAAAGTTTAAATCTCAGGCCGTGGGATTTTACGTCTTAATTGCCTGCGCCACGCTGACTTGCAATCGATGAATTGCGGCTATTTGTCTCCCTCCCGTACGACATTTCCGCGAAAGGTCCCGTTAATGCCAATTTTTATCCTTGCGAGCGTTCTGACCGGGTGTACACACCCAGACATGAAAGCGACCCCCTTCGTGTTCGTGTGGATGTTCCTTGGGCTCATGGCCTTCGCCCAGGATCAGGCAGGAACGGCACAGCAGCCGACGGATAAACAGATTGCCTTCCTGATTGCATCGGTAATTCCCATGCTTGCGAATCGTTTTGATGCAAGAGGAACAGGGGGATCGAAAAGATTACGCGGACCCTTTTCGACGGCGTAAGTCTGAATTAATTCTCGAAGCAAGGCTAACCGCTTTCGCTTGGCCAATTCCGCCTCAATCTCGGCGGCTTCAGCTTTGAGGATATCGACACTTAACATGCTGTGCGGCTTCTGTTGTGCTGAATCTGATTGTAATTTGTGATAAGTAGCTGGTTCAAAAAACAGGTTCCTCTAAAGTGATTGCGAAATGACTGTGGAGCATTTTAGGCCGTGGTAGTAAAAATACCACATGAAATTTGGAGAATTTTTGAAGCGGTCCCGCATTCAAGCCCGGCTAACACTCCGCGATTGCGCAGGTAAACTCGGTGTCGATCCGAGCAACTGGAGCAAACTGGAGCGAAATATAAGCCCGGCTCCTAAAGACGCCTCAATTATCGATAAATGGGCGGACTTCTTGGGTGTCCCGAGTGCCGATAGGCAGCACCTACTCGATGCCGCTTCGCTTTCCCGCAAAGAGATTCCGATGGATGTAGCGACCGATGAGAGGGCAATCGCCGCGCTTCCCGTATTTTTTAGAGCCGTTCGCGGCAAGGAACTAGAGGGAGAGCGTCTTGATGCGTTTATTCAAGACTTGAAAGAAGCGTACAGCCCGACTACAGACTTATGAATGCACAACAAGGCGGACGTTTGGGAAGCAGTTGAAAAGTTTCGGAGGGAATTTCCAAAACAGCTTTGTGATATTCCAGCTGATGTTTTGACAGTAATTGAGATTGAGATGGGTTTGGATGTGGTTCCGCTTCAGAATTTGCAGAGTCACTACTTGGTTGATGCAGCTGTAATTCCTGATTTTTCGGGGATTTATGTGGACAAATACTCCTATCGATACATCGAGGGAAGGCCAGTGCGCGAATTCAATCGACTGCGGTTTTCTATCGCTCATGAATTGGGCCACATCGTGCTGCATCGACACTTGGCTCCGCAAAAGGGATTTGCTTCCATCCAAGAATTCTTCGAATGGACTCGGCAGTATCAAAAAGACAAATACACACTCGAACAACAAGCTAACGAATTTGCTGGAAGGTTGCTTGTGTCGGTTAATCGCCTGACTGAGCACTTTGACGAGTTTTCAAACCGAGCGAAGAGCAAGAATGTGGACATGAGCGATCCGGCAATTCGGGATCGCCTTTCATGTACGCCTCGTAGCTTTTGATCACCTCAAGCAACTCCCTGTCCCGCTCCTCGGAGGCAGCGTCCAGATCGACAGTGAACGTTCTTTCCTTCAGCGATGATTTTGGGATTTGGTAAGACATGACTCCAGAGGAATTGCTGCGGATTATTTCAGATGAACGGGATCTAGACCCAGCGTCAGAGACTGACTTCTACTTTCCTTTATTAACCTTCGGGCAAGCCGTAGGACATCCCTATTCTCTCGCAGAGCCACCTCCAGAGTATTCACAAGCTCGCAGTCATGCGGCGAGGCTGTGGGAGTGCAACGACGATCAGGACATGAGGGATTTGGCAGCAGCGGACCCGGAAGGAGCGGCGCAGCTCTTCCATGCGTGCGTACTACTAGTGTTTGAACGATTTCACGTAAGTCCGGATATTGGCGGAGAAATTGAACCCACACCCGATAAGCCGTATTCCGCTCTGGCCTACCGTGCGCTCCGATGGCTCGATGAATTGGAAAAACGCGCGCCAGGAAGGACACGGCGCATTCAATAGGCGAGGTTTGCAAATCGGGCATAGCTGAAGCCTCGTTCATGCCGAATCGGTATCACTGATCCGAAGCGAAGTCGAGGCTTGAAATTTGTCCGTAGCTCCGAAAGAGCGTGGGGATGGACGACTTAAAGCCATTGCAGAGCGGATCATATTCCACGCCCGGCGGCGCGTACGGACAGACTGAAAGTGAAGCAGGAAAAGAACAGCGTGAACGGCGCGAGATTTTGAAGGACGCGAAGCAAGAGGCACGAGAAGACCGGCGAGTAGAGCAGGTGAACCGTGAGTTTCACCGACAGCCTCAGGCGCCGCTAACCGACCAGCAAAAGACGGACCTTTTTAAAAACGCCACGCCTAGTTCGCCGAAAACGCCGACAGGCACCATCCCGCTCGGCGGTGGATCAAATCCCCAGGCACCTCCTGCTCAGCCGATTCCAGTTACTCCTCCGATCAAAGATGGTCCGCGTGATGACGGCGGTGGAGGCGTGGGTACGAACGTCGTTTTGATCAGGCTCAACGGCGATGGCAGTGTGGATGCCGTGCAAGGACAAGTGAGCATCGGTAACCTCTCGGCGTACACGCCGTAATCGCGGATTACAGCTACTTCACCGGATGGAGGGTTTTGAGGATGGAGCGGAATTCATCCTCGTACTTGTCATAATTTCCATCGTCTGGGCCGTAGCATAGCGCGGCGCCTTTGTGTGTGCCCCCTAAATCGAATACAAAACAAGACTCCTTAATATCTCCGCTCGGAGTGCTGGCGCGCACAAACGACTCCATTGCAATCACAGCATGGTCTGAAACAAGTACGCATTTTCCCTGAACCTTAAACCGGGTAAATCCATCTTCCTCATTCCTACGTTCTGCCGACTTTGTTGCGTCGTCCAAATAATCGCTCAGTCCCATTTTATCGTCATCCTCGCACGCCGTTATATAAATACCCTCAGATTCATTTGAAGCGACACCAATTTTACTGCTCTCCCATCCCGGAATTAACTCGCATTCATACCCATCCCCTACTTTCAATTTATGGTTTGTTAATTCCTGTGCGATTCGGGCCGATTCGGGAGTGAGTTCAACGGTCTTCACGTACTGATTTACAATCCGCGAAGCTTCTCGTGCATCCCGCTGCTCAACGTATATGTGCACAAAAAATCCTACTAATGCGCAAATCATTGATGCCATGAACCCCAAGGCGAATTTTGGCCATTTAATACGTAGGAAATAGAAAATTGCCACAATGCTAACACCAGCTATCTCGCCAATCACTGTTGGATTATTCCCCTCCCTTCCAAGCCTCCAAGATCCAAACATCAAGTACCCCACCCATGCGATTAGCAGGGTGATGCGCAATGACTTATTTGAAGAAGTCATTGCTTCTTCTTCACCCCGCACGTTCCTCCTTCGACAGCGCAATGCTTGCACGCCGTGCACGTCCGGCAAGCAGTACACGGGTCAGCGCCAACGCAAGTGCTGCAAGTGGTCGGTTTAGGACCTTTGTTTTTAGGGGCGGATGCACCAAAGGAGAGTGAGGCGCATAGAACGAGCATGAGCAGGTAGAATGTCTTCATGTATCGGTGTGTATACCCGCCACAAAAATGATCAAGCGCCATTTTCAAGATTGACCACTCGGCCCGCAAAATTGACTTCGGGAAACCTATACAGTGCCAACAACAAACTCGGGTTCGGAATATTCGACGCGAGTGCCTTTTCGACTATTACATGGACGACACAATACCTGTAGGTTGGATTCGCGATTCGTGCCACCAGACCATATCGGAACGATATGGTCTATCGAAAGATCTTGGGTGGACTTGCAATGCCTGCACTGATTCCCATCGCGGCTCAAAATCCGATTCCTGAACCCCTCATCCCGTAGAATCCTGTCTGCCTCAACTCGCCTCTCTTCGTAAAGCTCGGCCTTACGGATAGCGTATAGACGCTTGGCCTCTAGGAGACGATCCATGTATCTAGTCCGACGCTTATTTAGATTTTCAATAACCTCCAACAGCTTGTTGATTTCTTTGTCGATATTTACCACCTCTTGATTCGCTCGCTGAATAACTCCGGGTATATCTAAAACTTTACTATTTAGGCATTCGTGTCCTTCATTCATTGCTACGATGCATGGCGCAAGAGCCTGCGACGTGTCCGGGGTTACAAGCTGCCTGGCATTGCCCCGCATAGCACAAGCCGCGACGATGACGCTGCCGCGGTTAACGGTCGCAAGTTGGAGCAACCATTGCGGACCCATTGAAGGATTCTGACAAACGGAAACCCCAGACCGGCTGTATCGGTCTGGGGCTCTGTTTGAGCAACGCTCAAGGCTTTAGCTTATCCGGTTTCCCGGCACTAAATTGGAAAGTCTTCGACGCAGATACAGCCTGCGAACGCTTCGAACTTATCGGCAACGGTTCGGAGTGCAAGAACTTTTTAACATGGTTCGGATTATCCGAAGGCATGCGTGCCGTATTTGCCGCCTGCTTCCTCTTCTGGCGTGCGTGGGACCATGTACGGGCTGTGCGGTTGGATTGGCGCGGGCAAAGCGTACTCGGTGGCAAATGGGAGCAGCTTGAGGCCGATGCCACCGCCGAGCACCCAGTCGTCATGCTCGCCGGGAGGAGCGGCACATGAGCCGTCTGGGTATTGCTGGAAAATGCGGAGTTGCCGGGCCATCGGCTCGAACTCGATCTGGATTTGCTGTTCACGGATCAGGCGCGCAGTCTCATTAATCAGCATGGGCCGCGTCTGCGGCGTCGTCTTCCAACCTGGGATCATCAATGTTTGACCGGGCACGACGTCGTCATCCTTCTTCCGCTGCCAGATATTCGCCCCGGCCTTCTTCAAGGTTGCCAATACGCCAAGAGCCTCGTTCACCTCCAAACCGATCACGCAATTCCCGTAATACTGGCTCAGCAGATGCACACGATCGGCAATAATGTCCTCATCCCATCGGCAGCCTTTCGGCACGTAGATCGCCGCAGCCAACCGGATCGGATGAATCTTGCCCGATGGATCCATATATGTGTCGCGCCAGACGCCGACCGCATGCTCATCGCGCACCCGGGAGCCCTTCGACTGTTCGCCGGTCATGAAATCGCCAAACACGATGTACCGGCATTTTACCATTGGCGCTTCACGCTCCCAGAGCCACGGATTCTCCGTCTCGAGCACATGCACACCGTTGCGGAACTTCTCGATGACCGCCCGCTTAGCCGTCGCATGGCCGACCAGCGCCATGCTCTCGATCTTCGCCAAACCCTTCTGGCAGAAGCGCGGTGTTCCGCCGGCGTGAAAGGCCTCCTCCTCGGATGACGGAAATTCCCGGTGAAACAGCGCTTCGTTCCCCTGAAAGACGGAGGCGATAGTATTCCGGCGCCAGGCGAGCTGTTCGGCGGTCCACCCGTAGCGCTGCACGCCGATGCGCTCGGCATCGTCCAGCGGGTCTGTGAAAAGCGCCTCGGTCTCTGGACTGCGCGCGGTCTTGTAATCCGGCACCTCATGCCACGCACAGAATACTTTCACCCAACCGTTGCCGTACTCGCCCTGCATGCGCTGCTCGAGCGTAACCGCACCCCTGCATATCTCGTAGAAAGAGCCTGATGGGCCGCCAGACACGCTTTCCATGATCACGAGGCTTCCCGGCCCAGCGGGCACCGAGGCCATGGCGTTTGAGATCACCTGCGAATCGGTCACCTTGCCCTCTTTGCCGTAGCGCCCGGCTTCCGACAGCCAAAGGATTTGCCGGGTGCCAGAGGAGCCCGCCATGTCGTCGGACGCTGTATCCCTTAGCCAGTCGAACGTTCTTTCCTTGCCGTCCTCCAGATAGCGAAAGACCGCACGCTCCTGATTCGACTCGTGGACCGTGTCCCATCCGGCCCAACGATCGTTCTTCACCATGTCATTGAACATCTTCCAAAGCAGGTCCGTCCGGCTCGATTCGTCGCCGATGACCATCCCTGGATATTTGAACCGGCGGCTGTGATGCTGGCAAATCTCGGCCGTAATCGTGCTGCCGTACGATTGCCGCGGCTTCGGACCGAGTAGCAGGCGCACCGGCTGATTGTTGGCTACCAGCCACTCATACGCCTGGCAGGCTTTGTATTGGAATAGCGACGGCTGGTTTGCAGCGGTCCTCGGTGTCAGCGCGTTGCTCTTATCCACGATCCGAGCGCACGCCGCGAAATGGACGAGCGGACTGTATTTAATCAACTGGTTCGCCGTCTGCACGCTGACATTTTTGTACGCCTCCAGCAGGTCCACGCTCTCCTGCGTCGTCGCGTCCATCTTCGGTTTCTCCGCTTCTTTTGGTGTGGCTCCCTCGATGTGCGCAACTAACCTTTGCGGGAGATCATGCCATTTCTTTTCGAACCACTTGGTGAGGCCTTCGCCAATCTTCGGTCGTCTGCTTGCCTCCCATGCCGACAGATAGCTATGGTTCGGGATGTCGCCGAGGATTTTCGCGCGAAAGACCATGACCAGTGCGTTTGGTCGGCTTTCACCGCGCACGCCATGTACGAGGATAGATTTGCCTGCCTCCCAATTCTTGATCGCGAACGCCAGAAAGTTGTTAAACGTCTCGACGCGAAAAGTGGGTAGCGGTCCGTCGCTCATGTTGAGGATGAGCCGGTTCTCTTCCGTCAGGCACACCGAATCCTCGTGCGTCGGCGGCACCGTAGGTAAATTGTGCTTCGCTTCAATCGCCTTCACCCAGCACGGCGTGCGGCAGGCACACACGATAGCGAATTCCTCGGCATCGTGATCCGAGATCGTGCCGATGAAAAGGCGGTCAATGATCCGCTTCATTTTCCTTTCGCATTTGCGACCGCGTGCGCTCTTCCTCGCCGACAATCCATAGCCTCACTTGCCCGAATCTCGCTAGCCAATTTCCGGTGCCTCGCGCGGCATTGATCGTGCCATTATTGTCGTCGGAGTTTCGCGTGCAAAATATCTGTACGGTCTCGAAATGTTCACCAAGTGATTCAATCGCCTTATCTAGCAACTGCATATCGGGATCGTCCGTCACGTCCCCTGTGCCTCCCCGAGCGTGATTTTCGCGTTTGGATAGTATAGCACCCGGTCGTCATCGGCCATCGTGTCCAGCTCACCGAGCGTCAGGTTGAAAATGTTTTTGCCGTCGATTGGCGCGATCTTCACGCATGGTCCGCACGTGGTGTCTGCGATGATTCCGTTTACCGGAACGGTGGAGAACGCTGTGGTGGGTAGAGAGCCGTCGATGTTCATGATTGTGGAGTTCCAGCTTCGATTGAGGTCATGCCGTATGCCGCCCAATGCTTGTGGTAAATGTCACATGCCTTCACCGGGTCAAACTCTTCACCGCGCACCTTGGCCCAAACCCAATCCATGATCAGCCCGCTAATATCGTCGGCGTGCGCAATTTTGTAGGTCGCGATAGCATCTCGTTTCAGCGGCGTGTCCGGCTCCCAAAGGGACCAATCGTTTCGCATCGCCATACCGCCAAAAAAGTGCACCGATGCCGAAGATTGAGATTTGATGTACCCTACCTCCTCGGGCTCGATATTTTTGACGATGTGATTTACCGCTTCCTCAATCGTCGATGGAAAAAAATCAGGATCGGTCATATTCGGTAACAGTTCAGAGCACAAAAGCAGAACGCGCGCCCTTGTCGAGCGCGGCGTCTGCTATGAACCCACCCAAGGAAATGATTTAGCTTGCCGGTGGTGTTGGCGGAGAAACTGGGTCAGGCACCTTTTCGCAGTGCTTGGCGTTCGCGAATATCGTGAGACCGCTGGCCGTCCCAGGCAGTTGAGCCACGGTGACCGTGCAATTTACGAACGTAGAATTAGGCTTGTTCGTGCCGTGTGATTTGAAGACGCCGATGACACTGACGACGTCTCCGTCCTTCAGCGCGGTACCGTTCTTATCGACCATGCCGTCCATGGCCTTATTCAGAGAAACCTTCGATCAGCACGTCCCCACGAATGACTTCGGAGGCGGTTGCGGTCATCACCGGCACCTGCAGGATGACATGGAAATAACGGCCACCGTCCACGCACAAAGGCGGGTCAAAGGTGACGTCGATGTCCTTGGCCGTGGTCCCGATGGCGTCCGAGGTCAAAAACGCCTGCATACCGACCGGAATGCGCCGGGGCGCCCATGCGGTATTCCCCGAGTCTGTGGTGGCCAAGGATACGGCAGAAGAGTTGATACCCACGCCCCAATCGAGGATCGACGCCGTAGTCGCATTCGCCGCGCCCGTCACCATGGCGCTGATCCGGACGCGCGTCACAAATGTCTGAAAACCGGCGGGAGCCTGATAAGCGAACAGCGCGTAATCGGTCGCCGCGCCAGCCAAAGCCGCAAACTGATAGCGACCCCCGAGCGTTGTGTAGCCAGCCGCGGTGTTCGAGAGAGTGGCACTCGACGGGCTCGTGGAGTTCGCATGGTTCGCCGTCTGCGCGAAAGTGGTGAGCGGATTCTGATAAGCGCCCCGGCCCAGACTGGAGAGCGTTGTGCTCCATGGTTTAGGCGCGTTCTGATCCTTCTGGAGTACCCACACATTGCCCACGTTTAGCTCGGGAGCCGTCGAGGGCGCCGATCCACCGCTGATCGTGCGGGCGAGCACCGGGAGGCGCGCAACGCTGGTCGGAAACGGCACGCCGCTGCCATTGGCGATCTCCGCCACCTGATTGCCGTCCACGAAGAAGGTCACGGAGTTCGTGCGGATCAAAAGGCGAAGGGTGTGAATTGTGGTGATCGAAGGAGCAGTGATCGCAGCCGTTTGCTCGACGGAGTTATTGGCGACCACCGCGAGCATCGATGTACCACTCCACCGGATGCCGATGAAGTCGGTGGGCGCACTGGTCGTCGCAGCCGAGCCGATCCCAAATTCCATCGTCGCATTGGCCTCGGGACTGATATTCGTGCTGAATTGCCCGTGAAACTCCAGAGGCAAATTTCCGTAGAGCGGGATGCTCTTGATCGAGTTGAGAATCGCGTATTTCGAGGTGGAAGTGGACGCACCAGAGTTCAGGGTGATCAGCCCGCTCGCCTGGGCCACGGTGAACGTCGAGGTGGACGTCACCCACACCTGGGAGTTGAGCGCCGTGCCCTCGACCGTGTGAAAGAACACCGGAAGATTCTGCTGCGTGGTCAGCGCGCGGTTTGCCGTGGCGCTCACCGTATTCGCGTTATCCGGGTCACCGAGCACCAGTCCGCCGGTCGTACCGGTCTTCAGCGTGCGAAGGAAATTGCTCTTGTCAGCGCCACCGATCTGCTCGGCCTGCGCGGGGATCGCGCCGCCCGGTTTACCAGTTGAGCCGCTCGGAATCTGAGCGTGAAGGGCCGTGGACGCAGCCAGTGAAGCGATGAAAGCGAGGCGAAGAAATCTTTTCATGATTCACGGCTCCGTTTCGGAACTAGAAAATGAATGCAAGCGAATTTTTACGAGACACCGATCGGTGTCTTCACAAACTCCTCGACGCTCGCATCCTTCCATTTTCCCTCCCGATCAAATCCGCCAGGGTTAAACTGGCACAGCGGTTCGCAGTCCATGTGCACGAATCCACTAACACCGTTTCGCTCCACCACGAAATGAGTGCAATCCCGGCTATCCAGATATTCGCCATAGACCCAGTAGAACATCGCGCCACCCCGAGGATCGGTGATCTGAATCGCGCGGTTCTCCAACTCATCATCGGTCGGCGTCCGGCCCAGAATTTCCTCAATCCGCTTCAATCGCGTTTGGAGGATCGCGGTAATGATGGCGGTTTTGTAGTCAGCGAAGATTGTCATTTGGAAAGTTGTGCTGTAGCCCGTTTTGCCGCCCTGATCTTGGCAATCGTCCGCTTAAACATGTTCGACACTTGGTAAAAGGTGATCAGGCAATTTCGGTCGAAGACAAAGAAGAGGTCACCGTAAATCCTCATGTTGTTCGCCGTGCCATGGCTCAGATACTTCTGGCTCATCCAGTGATGCAGGCTGCCAGCGGTCTCAGCGTGCGTGATCCCATTTTCCAGCGCCATCTCTGCCATGCGCTTTACGCTCTCCGGTTTGAGGCTCAATCGTTCACGGCTCCGCTGGCGAGCATGGGTGCGTGACGATAGCGGTCATCGCGGTAGTCAAAAACTGATACCTTGTCGGATTGTTCCATCTGGGGAAGGCCAGCGTTGATACGATGCCAGAACCCTGGAAGGCTGATCATCAGGCAGTGGCGAAATCGCGAAATTGGTAACTACGCCCGCATCCCTCCGCCATTGCAGCGCAATCGCCTCCGCCTCCTCTTTGCTCTCCGCTAAGATCACGGTTACAAACCCGGTGATATTTAGATCGCTTGCGATGAAAACCTGTTTCATTAAAAAGGCGCTCGGGTGCCCTGCTTTTATGCGGTTACGGGGCCAGCGTTATGCATGACCAGTGAATCAAGCACCGCCGCAATGCTGTTTAGCCCGAGCATTTGAAAATCACAGTTCGCAGCGGTCGCGCAGAGATTGAATGTGACTGAGAATCTTCTCCGCTTGCTCGGCGATGTTGCTCAGTGATCCGGCCAATGCAACGCTGGGCACTGGAGCCGCCTGCAACTGCGAGTCCTTGGATGACGCTGGCGGGATGGGCCGAAGGACGCAGCCAATGCGCTCCTCAAGGCTGGTTGTTTCAGCCGAGATTTGGTGGATGAGAGATTCCAGCCGGTTATGCTGTATGCTGACATCGGACATCCGTCCGGCGGCGATTGAGGTCTGCTGCGCCTGATTTCCGCCAAAGTTGGAGGCTTGTAGTGCGTTCATTGGTGAAGTTTTTGAGATTTTACCGATTCGCGTAGGTGATGACCGGCAACTTGCCTGGCTGAAATTCCAGATTCAGGAGCGCGGGAACAAAATGCGCGTTCGGGTAGATCAGCGTGCCGGGCTCGATATTCGGAAAATCGAGAGCGCTGCAACCAATGCGGAAAACCGGCTTTATCACCGCCGGCGTCTGTGCTTTGACGTACGCCTTCCGGTTCGCAGTGGAAGCTATTTTCTGCGCGGCTTGGGCGTTGATAGTCGCGGCAGCAGCATTCAACCCAGCATTGGGCGTGGGCGCGCTGTGCGCCACGGCATCCACGGCTTCAGCCAAGGCGAGGATTTTCGCGGCGTTAGCACTGTTGCCTGTCACGGAGGCAAGCGTTTGCTGCATCGCCGTTGGATCGGGCACCGCACCGGCCCCACCACTCTCCAGCGAATCAATCCCCAGGCCGATCACCCCAGCGTATTGCGGACCAAAGGCAGACGCGGCGGTCTTCACCTTGTCCAACACGAGTTTACCGGAGTCGGATTGATTCCAGGCGTTGACCTTGGCGACAGTGGGGTTGAGACTTTCGCAGCCGACGAAGGGCAGCGTGAGGAGACAGGCGAGAGAGAGAACGATGGTTTTCATGGTGGAGAGGTTGACTAATTCGACCCCGCCTTAGCATCGTTCGGATGCCGTGTCACGATTATTTCGGCGCTAGTTCGGATGACGCTGGCGTCTCCATCTTCGTCGTGGTCACTGTTTCCGTAGTCGCCTTCCCGCCGGGTGGCGGCACGTCTCGCTGGCCGCGCGGTATCAGATAGCCGATGAGCGCCGAGCTGAGCGCGATGAACAGTTCCTTGGAGTTCGCCAGCACATCCGGGTCAGGCTTGATATGGAAGATCATGCACACGGCCAGCGCCCCGGTGATAGCCGCGATGCATACGCAGAATGCACCGATGATCGCCCCTTGAGCGCTGAGGTTACGGAGGAAGTCGGAGAGAGATTTCATAGACGCGAAATTGGCTTGAGGTTCGATGAAACAGCATGCGCACGGCTCTTCATATTCAAAGCACGTCGCCTATGGCTTGGAGCCTGGGATTTGTGCTCGGGACGCTTGCCGTCCTTGCCGCTCGGTTGCTGCTCTCGTAGCAGATTCCCAACCGCCCTCGTACCACATGCGGTCCACTCGCGGGGCAATCACGTTCTCGAGGTTGTCGATCTTCGCCGAGAGCGCCTTCAACTCGTAGTGATCGCCTATCGCCACTAGCACCCCGCAGCATATCCCGCCAAGAATTCCGCTCCCAAACCACTTGAGCAAATTGCGCGCACTCTTCGCTTCCTGTAGAAGTTCAGTGTTGGTCGTTTCTTGCATGGTTACGGCACATCAGAATAGTTAAGATTTCCTACCTCGCGAATGATCGGGATGCCGCCGTCAATCATGAGGCGAGAACCCAAGTCTACGTCAGGCGGAGAAATGTCGCAGCCAACTATGGTAACGGCAGAAACTCCCGAATCCGCCTTCAAATAAACCGCCGATATGTCCCCGGTCGCCGTGCGAATCTGGCACCCAGAAACCGCAAAAGAACCTTGAACCATTTCCAGCGACTTTCCTACGTAGCCGGTCACCGTGGCGCTGTTCTCCAAGATTATGCTGTCCGCTGTCACGCCCGATAGCGTTGTCAGCCCAACCGAGCCCAGGTCAACGCCTGCGCCATTGTTCCTGTCATATTCGCCACCTGTCATCACCACGGTTGCACCAAAGCCGTCCTCCGTAAAAAGCCCTGCGCCAATAATTTCCCACATCACCGCGGGATTGCCGTTGCCGCATCCCCACCAGTCGTCGAGATGCAGGATACTGCATCCATCGGACGTTATATACGTCCCACAATTCGTATTCGTGTCGGCATAGGAATGGGTGAGCCACAGCTCGCGATTGGAATGATCGACGTACACTCCGAAGTCGTAGAAACTGAAATTACAGTTGCCATCCACACGGAGACCTCCGCACCCGCCTCCTATGTAGAGTCCGCACGAGTTTTGAATCGTCCCGTTGCCTCTGCCACCCCAGCAATCCGTGTTGCCGGTAATCATGCCATCATAGCCAAAATAAGGAACACCGCTTCCGACGAGTCCATCGCCCGTGCCGGTCACCGAGATGCCAAACTTGTTGGATGCTATTTCGCAGTGCGAGATTTTGCAGGCAGACTGAAGTTCCAGAAAGATTCCGCCCCACATTTTCACCGCGCCATTCACATCGCTTTGGGCGGCGGTATCTATGGCCACGTTTTCGATTGTGGTAGCATGAGAATATTTTATGTGAATCGCATAACCCGATGTGCGCGCCACGGTGCTCAAAATTGTGAATTCACGAAAGACACAGCCAACAAGCCCTTGTGCCAGCGTCGTGGGAGTCAGCCCGGGATCAAAGGAAATAATATCCGCAGTTCCGGCGTCGGTCATCTTCAGCGTGCTAGACGCCGTCCCGATGATCGAGCAGGCCTTGGTGCTAGTTAGCGTCGAGGTGATCTTGTAGGTGTGCGGGCCGAGCGAGACGATGCCTCCTGCATTCCCCGCCGCGGTGATCGCCGCTTGCACGGCAGTCGTGTCATCGGTCGTGCCATCTCCGGCAGCACCGTGCTTCTCCGGGGTCTCAACCATGATCAGGCCGTTAGATGCGTCCGGCGGACTACCTCCGCCACCACCGCCACCGTTGTTAATCGCTGCACCCGCCAGCGTGACGCTGAGCAGGAGAGCGTAAAATGAAGAGAGCCACTTCATATTGAGGCTCCTCACTGTGATTCTTGGATGCTCAGTGTCGTGCTCTCGCCACTCTTGCAAATCGCAAAGATAGCCACCTTGGTCAGGTTGTCGGCATTGATCTCGTACGTGCCCACGCCTGCCTTCAGGAACGGTCCCTTGTGCGCAACCGCCGCCTGTCCTAGTCCCAGGTAACAGTCAGCAGACCCATCGTTGCAGAGCACTGCGTACGTCCGGTTGGCGTTGAAGGGCAGCACCGCAGTCGTTCCGTGCGAGTCGTCCACGGATGCCGACGAACCCGGTCCTCCGTTGTGAATGTAGGGAGCAGCGCTTGGTAACATGCTCGGCTCCGTTTCGGAGGGAACCGAGATTTGCAAGACTTTTCAGTTTCGGAGGCGATACACCCATGGCGCTGCGCCTACACGGCTTCCTGGCCTTTCTCTGTGGCCAACCACCAATCCGGCGTCTCTCATCTCCTCCAAAAGCTGAAGAGCACCGTTTGCGGTTATCTTCCGGCGTTTGGCCAAGCATTTGGTGGTGACTGATCCAACTTCTGCAATGATGCGCAGCGTTTCCAGCCAACTTGAGTGCATAGTCCATGGCGCTCTGCCAGTTCCGAAACAGTAGCCGCAGCCCAGCGTGCCGTCGCCGTATTCCTTCGGGTTGAGCCATGTGCCTGGCATAATTCACGAGTTGCGCCAGATGAAGACGATGTACACCGATGCAATGGCCAGCGCGACAACAGCGCCGAAGATCGCTCCCGGCCAAGAGATTCCGTTCAGAGAGGTGATGAGTTCGTTCATAGTTTTGATAAGCGGTCCACAGCGTTGGCAAGCTCGCCATCAGTGTAGCCTCGGCCAGCATCACGCTCAGCGATTGCGTCTATGACAGCTACTCCATCATCCACGGCCTTAACTCTAATCGCCTGCAATCGCCACTGACTGAACGGCATCATGGGGTCGAGCGTGTCAAAGAGTTGGCAAATCTCTTGCGCAGCGCGAATCGCTACCACCATTTTGTCATAGTTCTCAACGGGTATTTGGGTGAATGTTATTGGCTCGCTCATGATTTGGATTTGGTTAAAGCTGCCCTCACCCGCTTAACGGTCGCCAGTCCTTTGCCGGTGATCTTCGCAACATGGTTCGGACTCTGGCCGTCCTGCAGCAGCCGTACAACGTCGCGATGCTTTCGCAAAAATGCCTCCGAGGTCATGGCGCCAGATCCTTTCGGCCTTCCGAGCACCACCCCATTTCTCTTCGCTTCAGCCAGTCCGGAGTTGATTCGCTCCCGCAGCGTCTCGACTTCTGCCCGGGCCATTTCGGATAGTAGCGCCAGCATGATTCGCGAGGCAGGATTCGGTTTTCCGTTGGGCAGCAAGCTCTCGAAGCCCTGCGAATGCCAGTAGAGCGACACTCCTGAGTCGTCGAGTAGCTCGACAAACCGGTGAACCACGCTGTTCTTGCGCGCTAGCCGGCTCACTTCGTGCACGAGCACCTTTTTAACTTGGCCGCTGAGCGCCAGATGCATTGCCCGCTGAAGGCCAGCGCGCTCGCTCTCGTCGGCCCGGCCTGAGACCGTTTCCTTGCACTCCTCGATCACGGTGTAACCCCGGCTCGCAGCGTAGGTCCGTAGCTCGGTGATCTGCCGGGCGGTCTCCTGTTTGATCGTGGAGACGCGCACGAGAATGCAGACGGGGATTTTGTCGGTCATTTATGCTTCTCGCTCTTCACCGAGACCTCCGGTGCGAAGAAGAATGCGACAATCGAGATGGCCAGAAATATTCCCCATCCCTTCGATCCGTGAAGCATCCCAAGCCCAGCGAAGATCGCGCAGGTGACGGGAACTGAGTAGGCTGCGAGGATTGGCAGTGCGAATTTCATGACTCCGATTCAGCGGCGGACACTACAGCGACGATAGCAAACACGAGGGGAGCGACCACGAACACAAAGCACGTTACGAAGTACGGAGTGTTATACCATGGCACGGGATTATGGCTAAGCGGGCTGTAGTCGCAGTTAAGTTTCTCCGCTCCGTAGTACGACAGCCAGAGTAAGGCCATGGGGACGAGGAACAGAAAGGAGGCGCGAAGGACGGCGGGTTTCATTCCCTCGGTTGTAGTTCGGAAGGCTCAAACAATCAAGTGATTTGCTGAGCCGCTTTCCACACTTTCAGCCTCAGAGTAAACCGGTCTGTGGAACACCGATTTTCAGGGGAGGATTATTTGAGTCAGAATTCAACTTCTCGTTCGCCCAAAGCCAGAAGCAAGCAGGTCCACAGAAATCGCGCTCCTGAAATCTCTCAGGAAGCAGAATTCCTTTTCCATCTTTCCGTACTGCGCCCACCAACAGAACGCCACGCTCGGTCATCTCGTTTCCGCAGTGATCGCAAATCGTCTTCTTCACACCGCTTCCCCCGGCGCTGGCAACGCAGCAGGTTTGCCCAACTGGCCGAGCATCGCAAGCGTCGGCAACAGATTGCGCACTGCATCCTGAGTCTCGCTGTCACTGAGCTTGTCACCACCAGCAATTTGCCCGCTGTGCTCGAGCCCAACCTTTTGGCCGTACACTTCCCGGCGTCTTGACTGGAGCATGAACTGCATGAGTCGCGGCTCGAACTTGCGGACATCGCCCACGTGGATTCCCTGGCAGTACACCGGCTCCAAAACGCCCTCGGTCGAAAGCTGATGCGCTCGAGCCTCTATGAGGTCAATAGCGTCTTCCTCCGCATCCTTGCACGCTTGCGCAAACTCTGGATCCCACTCACGCCACTGCCGAATCGTGCCCCTGTGAATTCCCGCTGCTGCCGCTGCAATCCTCCACGTTCCACACTGCCGAAACGCTGCGAGAAAGGCGTTCTTGCGCGCACGCACGTGCGGACTGGTGAAGTGTGATGGAAGAGGGCTAATCCTCTTTTTCGAAGGACCCACCTGCTGGCCTGTCTGAGCATCGAGCGTTTTTTCTTCATGCACCTCAACCGTGTCCGCAATCTCCCGTTCCTGCTCTTCATTGATTGCGCTTTGCGCTTCACTCGCCGCCAAACCGCCGTCAATCTCGTGTCGGAGTTGCTGGTCGAGAAACCCGAGGGGTTGTTCATCGTCTGGCATGGTGTGAATATTTTAGCGGCTGCGATTCGGATCAGTCAAGGTTATTCCGGATGGTCCCGTTGCGGGAAATCCTGGCGATTCAGCGCAGGGCTGATTCTTTCGGTTTTTAGCACGATTCGGACGCGTTTAAAGCCCCGTGTAGGCGTTTTGATGGTCTGGAGAGCGGTATTTTTGGCGTGAGATGCTTGCTGGAAATCGTTGTAAGTGCTTGGAAATCAACGACGAGCGTTTACTCCGGCGGTGCATTTGCCCGCTGTCCTGACATTGGTTTTTCAGTTGTACGGTAAAATCGTACGACTGGCATAGAGAACATAGAGCCAAAACCATTTCGTTGATGTCGGCAAAATGGTCCGAGAGAACATAGAGAGGCGATTGCTCTCTGGCGATCGTGGATCCATCACCGGCTCCTTTCGGCGGATCATCGTTGCGTGTGCAAGCAGGCTGCATTCCGCGTCTCCTCTCGCTAGCGCTCGGGCCGTCGCTCCGCTCCTCGCGGCTGGCGCCGCCGCTGGCTGACTTTTTTGCTGTCGCAAGGGGGAAGGCTGAACACACCTCACGGCACCCACCCGGAGACTACAGAGTCCCCGTTGATTGCTCGTGCTGTACGAGCTGTCTCCGGTGCGCTGATCGCAGTTCCGTCCTTTTGCGGTTGCGACGTCGCGGCCCGTGGCGCTCCTGATCGGCCTGGGCGTTCATCATTGCGAGATGATTGAGGATCGCGTGGCGGGCTGAGCCGGTTAAGCTGCTGAGCCCTCTCCCGTCCTCTGGCCTGTTGATCCTTATTTCAGGTAATCTCGGGCTCTTGCGCGCTGTCGCTTGTGCTCTCCAGTCTTGTCGGGCTGGCGAGCGCGATTGCGTGCGTGACTGATGACGCGGGATTGTTTCAGAGGCAAGTTGTTGCGCGATTCTGCTTTGTGTCGCAAAGTCCGCCCAATGTCGGGCTGGGCCTTGTGCTCTCCAACCGCTCATTCTCTTCACGGAGGGTGAGCGGTTTTCTTTTAGCACCGTTCGGAGTCAATCGGCATTCGTCAGGCAATGCTGTTACTTGATACGCCTACTTTTTACGTTTCCTGAGAAGATTTTTACCTAGGAGAAATCGGCCTTTTTACGTTTAATACAATTTTCGCCTATACACGAAAGAAAAGCTGAGTAGAGTTCATCTCGTCGAAGCAAAAAGCCGAGACCGGACCGGGCCGAACCCGGAACCTCAAAAGAAGAAAAAATGAAAACCGTAACAATCAGCGACTACAAAACCGGAGATGTGGTTGGAAAAGCCGAGATGACCCAGGGTGAATGGGAGCAATATATCCGCGAAGCAAGAGGCCCTGAAATGGTTGTGCGGGCAGACATCCTTGCTCCAGAGGAGCGGATAAAACTCGGACTCGCTGACGGCCAGAGTATTTTCATCGAGGAATGAAAAAAGCCAAACCTATCCTTGGCCGCCCTCCGCTTCCGGAGGGCAAAGCAAAAACAGCGGACGTAGTAATGAGGGTACACGCAGCCGACAAGGCGCTGGTGGTAAAAGCGACTCAAAAGCTTGACAAAACACTCGTCGCGTTCGTCTGGGATGATGCGGTTGCGCGGGCGAAAGAGATTCTGGACAAGTAACTAGAAACCATGCCCGGCATAACGCGTGCCAAGTGGTGAGAATAAAAGTAGAACAAATCTACATCTAGTTATTGCGCGAATTGTAGTGGGTTCGTAAATATGACCGGAACAAACGAAACAGCGGAATTGCTCTAGCTGCGCTCAAGTATGACATCCAAACAATATGCCGCCGAACGCCGGAAACGCGGCACACAAGAGGAAGTCGCGAAGCTGCTCGGCGTGGATCGCACGACCATAGCTAAGCGCGAGACCGGTGGCGTGATTAATGAAGAGGCCAAGCGCGCGCTACTTTCACTTCCACTTAAACCCTCGAAACCATGACAACCTCACCCAAGTAACAACCCTGAAATTGAAAGAAGTATGACACCTGAGATCCAATTCATTAAGAACGCAATGGCCAATGCAGCCGGCGATGACCTCGAACGCGCTGAACGTGCATTCTCGAAATGCTCGCAAGAGCAAATGAACAGTGAATATGGTCAAAGCGGACGGACCCGCCGTCAAATCCTCGATGAATATAAGGCTCATCGTCAGCGCTGGAATGCAGCCAACGATCTGCTGCGTTCCGTGATTCCTGGCTACTAACCCCATCCGAACCATGAGCGAATCGAAACAAGACCCGTTACCTTGGAATAATGACGCCCCAGATGGAAAACGCTGGTGCTGTCCGGATTGCTCTGCTTGGGCAACCCTAGGCGATAATGCAGCATTCCACGCGAGCCGAAGCGGACACCGCGCTCCCATCTTGGAGAATCTTCTGCCACAGAAACCTAGTGCCCGTGAAATCAATGCCGACCTTCTGGCGGCGTGCAAAGCTGCCAAGAAATACCTAGAGCCGGACTTAGTTGAACCGGGCAGAACAGTGTTCTGGAAGCTAGTAGAAGCAATCGCCAAATCCGAGCAAACCTAACCCTCAGCCACTCGAACCAAGTAACGATATGACGAAACCTCAAGACTCAGCATTTCCCTTAGACATGCCAGACATAGGAATCAGCTTGGACGGCCTCACCAAGCGCGAATACTTCGCAGCAATGGCCATGCAGGGGCTAATGGCTAATTCTCAAACCGCGAAGGACGGAAGCGACGGAAACGACATCTCTAGTGCCAGTGTTCTAATGGCCGATGCTTTAATCTCCGAACTCAACAAGCAACAAGCATGAGCGATAAAATCAAATATGTAGAGTGCGAGTACATCGAAAGCGGCACATTCCAAGGAGGAGAAGAAGACGTTTCGATAGCCAGAATCAAATACGGCGAAGATTGCGTGGCAATGTCCAAGAAGCAGTTCGACTCCCTGGAATACGACCGTGAAGCGATGCTTTCGGCGATGAGGAAGGCGTACGATTCATTCGAACGCATTGAAAAGTGGGCGATTCAAGTGTTTTCCAAAGCTGAGACCAAGCCACTCACCGAAGCCCTCGACTCCCTGGAATACGACCGTGAAGCGATGCTTTCGGCGATGAGGAAGGCGTACGATTCATTCGAACGCATTGAAAAGTG
>FTBG01000201.1_pt1 | contig 55630 bp, 47 predicted proteins | sample 1639311 | NCBI WGS metagenome assembly FTBG01 (sample SAMEA3914864, study PRJEB12502) | metagenome | biome: forest; material: soil | place: USA | collected 2012-03-12 | depth 0.3 m | reverse complement strand
GTACATATTCATGTGGTAGCCCTTGGTGCGTGCGTTCATGCGTCCCGAGGCTTCCCGAAGAAATTGCTCAAACGTCTGGCGGGTGCCGGGCGCGTCGTAGAGTTCGCCGGGTTGCTTGGGCAGGCCAAGGCCCGAGTAAGGCGCCGCCTGGCGGTCTGGCGAAAGAATATGCTGGGGCACCAGCATGTAGCCGAGAAAGCCGAGCAGCCGCGAAAAAGTCTTCTCCATTTCCGGATCCGCCTTGCCATAGAGCTCGGTGGTGATGATGCAGAGCGCCAGCGGCTCGGCGATGGTCTGGTCGAGTGAACTGATGTTGCCCCAGCCGTTGTTGCTTACCCTTACTTTGCGACGCGCCTCGGCCAGCAGCCGCTCCATGTGCTGGACGATGATGGCCTGGTCGTAGTGGTAGGTCTTGTCGTAGCTCGAAAAAGACGAGGGAAAGGGAATGACCGGGACGGAGGTTTTGGGTGCGCCCCACGTTGATCCGGCCGGCACGGAAAACAGCGCCAGGGATAGGAGCGCGAGGATTCCGATCTTCATGATCGGCCATGTTGCCAAAGGCCAACCTCAAAGCAGCTAAAAAATGCCCGAGAGGTTGTTACGGTGACCGCACTTCCGCCCCAATCGAGGAAGCGTTTGGCCCTGATCATGGTTCAAGGGATTTTCCCGAGGCGACGGAGCCGAATTCCCAGGTGATATTACCCCCGAGGCGATCCAACGAAAATCCATCCCTGTTTTTTAATCACCTATGAGCATCCTTCTCCTGGTCGGCATGGTTTGCCTCTTTCGCCTTCTGGCTTCAGAAGACGAGGTGCCCTCGCCACGTCTTCGGACGTATCGGCGGGTTCCCCGGCGTCGCGCCTGGGTGGAGGATGCCCCCTTTGAGCAAGCTTTCTCCCTAGCGGAGGCGCGAACTGTCTCGTTTTTTCGGCCAAGCCTCCCGTAGAGAGGAGTTTTCCTAGCGAATAGACCTGATTTTTGGCCCATAAAGCCATGGCCGGTCGATCTGGCACGATTTTAGCTTCTCTCCATGTGTTCCTTCCCTGAGCAGAAACCTAAAAAAATATGACAGAAGGAATGATGGAACTAACCATGGATGTCGGCATTGGCCTCGCCATTTGCGGATTGATGGGATGGATGATGAGCTCGGGCAAGCGCTACCGGAGCAATCCTGCGCAGGGATTGGGCAGGGGCCTGTTGTTTGGCTTGGGAATACTGGTGCCCTTTGTGGCGTTGATACCATTGCTGGCCACGGAGACGCCCTTTTGGGTCGCGAATCTCTGGCTCGGCGCCACGGTGGTTTACCAGGCGAGCGTCGGGGTGCTTTTTATCAAGCATCGCGCATCTACCACCTCAGCCAAGGTCCCGGCCAAGGAAAGCCTGAAGGTTAGCTACGGCTCGATCGGTTTGAACGAAATCTCCCCCGCCGCCTGATCCAGTGACTCCCCATTGAGGGGGCCATTCGATCAGGTTGTTTTGCAGAGATCGTTTTTTCCGGGGCCGCAAACCGGCCCGAAGCCACCTTGCAGGTGCCAGAGCGCTTTCACCTCACCCAGAATGAAAGCTGCTCTGCGCCTGCCTAAGGGCTTCAATACGTGTCGACCAGCGACCTCACCGCGAGGCGCTTTTCAATTTCCGCCTTCGAGACCGGCTGGCTCGTGGTGATCGTGACCTGACGGCTTTCGCCGGGGTAGAGGTCGAAGAAGTTTGCGCCCGCGAGGTAGGAGATCCCTTCCAGTTCGAATTGCATCTGATGGTGAAAATTCTCCGCGCGGAAGCTGAGCGCGAATTCGCGATCGGAGATCTTTTTGACGGATTGTGCGACGGGCGTTTTCGGAAGCTCCATATTGCGGGGAGCGGTGAGAAAGACGGTGCTGTCCGAGAAGTCCCCTTCGTCCGTAATGATGCGGATGCGCAGGTAGATATTCGCGGCGCCGTGTTTGGCCATGTCCTTTTTGAACGACAGGGTCTTTTGCAGGCGGGACTCGCCGTACTTGAGGGAGACTTTCTTTTCTCCCTCCGAAAGGATGCGGCCATCCAGATGGAATAGCGTCCAGCTCAATACGCCGGTGGTCGATTCCAGGCCATCGTAGACGCTGTAGAGGTGAACCTCGTCGATCGTGCTGCTCTTGGAATTGCAGATGCCGACGAACTCATCGCCGGGCACGTGCGCGGAAACCAGGAGAGGCGCGAAGAAGCGCTTGGCCGCGTAGTGCAGGGCCTTCCACTTGCCGCCGAATTCGAGACTGCTCCAGGAGGCGACGGGCCAGCAATCGTTGAGCTGCCAGTAGAGCGCACCCATGGTGCGCGGCATGCTGCGACGGAAATGCTCGATGCCCACCGTCATGCAATAGGCCTGATTGAGCTGCGAGAGATACGCGAGTGAAGCGTAGTCCAGCGGCAGGCGATAACGCCGGGTGACGTAGTCGAGGATGATCTGATTGCCCGCGCCATTCTTCTGGTGGCTTTCCATGGCCGGGCCGAAGACGTTGAATTTATCCGGCGGGCAGTAGGTCGCGGCGATCTCGGGCGAACTGTAGGACTGCATGCCAAACTCCGAGCAGAAGCGGAACTTGGTGGACTCGTAGAGCTTGACCGGCTTGCGGGCGTGCCAGACTTCCCAGAAATGGGCGTCGCCGGCGCGCTCGTTGTTGAAGCCCTTTTCGTAGCCTTCGGGATTATGCGGTGAGCAGGGCCAGTAGGCGGTGACGCCGTCCCATTTTTTCACCTCGGTAGGTAGCACCTTGTAGAAGATGTCCTCGTAGGCCTTCTTGCGCTGCGGCGTCTTGAGGATCTCGGGGACCATTTGCTCGATCTCGTTGTTGCCACACCAAAGGGCGAGGCAAGTGCGATTGGCCAGGCGCTTGGCCTGGTACTCGGCCTCGAGCTTGACCAGCTTCTGGAACTTGGTCGTTCCGGGATACTGGGCGCAGGCGAACATGAAATCCTGCCAGACCAGGAGGCCCTTTTCGTCGCAGAGGTCGTAGAAGGCATCCATCTCGTAGATGCCGCCGCCCCAGACGCGCAGCATATTCATATGCGCGGCGGTGGCGCTGGTGAGGAGGCCGTCATAAAAGGCGCGATCGGGCACGGTGACGAAGCTGTGGGCGGGGATCCAGTTGGCGCCCTTGGCAAAGATGGGGAGGCCGTTGACCACGAACTGGAAGCTCTCGCCGAACTCGTCGGGATGGCGGTCGAGCAGGATGGTGCGCAGGCCGAGGCGGGTGGTCCATTGGTCGAGCACCTTGTCATTTTCCACATACTCCAGCTTGATCGTGTAGAGCGGCTGGGCGCCGTAGCCGTGGGGCCACCAGAGCTCGGGTTGGGAGATGGTTGCCTGGTTTTTGGCGAAGGTTGCGACGACTTTGCCCTCGAATTCCACCGTGCCGCGGACCTCGCCCGTGCCGCGGCCGACGAAGCGGGGTTCGATGGTGAGATCGACGGCTCCTTTGCGGTGAGCCTGGCGGACCTGGACGGACTCGAAGCGGTCCTGCGACCAGGCTTCAAGGCGGATGGCCTTGTAGATGCCGGCGGTGACGAAGCGTGGGCCCCAGTCCCAGCCGAAGGAGGCGCCGCACTTGCGGATGAGGGAGTTGCCGCCCACGGCGTCGTTCCACTCGTGGAAGTCCGTCGGTTTTTGCCGCGCCCGGATGTAGTCCATGGGGCTTTCGAACTTGATCTCGAGGAGGTTTTTACCTGCCTTCAGCAGATCTTTTACCTCGTAGCGGTGCGCGAGGAACATGTTCTCTGTGCGTCCGATTTCTGTTCCGTTCAGGCGAACAATGGCGAGCGTATCGAGGCCGTCGGCCACAAGTTCGATATGCTTGGCGGCAAAGAGCGCATCCTTGAGGGCAAACTCGGTGCGGTAGTGCCAGGCCTCTTCCTCGATCCATTGCAGCTTCTCCTCATTGTTGCCCCAGAACGGGTCGGGGATGAGCTTGTGGCGGCGGAGATCGGTGTGGATGCATCCGGGAACCTCGGCCTTGAGCCATTTCTTGGTTTTGGGGGCCTGGAAGGTCCAGTTGGCGTGGAGAGAGACGGTCTTAATCATGGAAGAATCGGGTGAGATGGTCGTTGAGCTCTGCGTTTTCCTCGGCCTCGCGGGGCCCGGAGAAATGGGCGGCGGTGCGGATATAGAGTTCCTTCGAGCCTCCGAGGGAATTGTAAACGCAATACTGGCCGGGAGGAACCACGGCGGGGTCGAACAGGGCAGCGGCCACGCAGACCGGAATTTGGATGAATTTGGCGGCAATTGCCGTGTCGAAGTAGGGCAGTACCCTGGCGACCTCGGGGTGGCGGGCGTGGTAAAGGCGCACGGACTCGCCGCTGCCGACGCATTGCATGGTGAGCCGGAGGGGATGATTGCCAAAGGTCGGCACATCGAGGAAGGCCTTCCGGAAGCGATTGTCCCATGGCAAGGCCAGAGCACCCAAGCCGCCGCCGAAGCTGCCTCCGAAATACCGGAGATTTTGTCCCGCTTCGGGAAACATTTGGATGAGGGCCGAGGCCGAGGCCCAGATATCCGCCGCGCAGCCGCGCAGTACGTAGGTTTCGCGGGATTCGATGCCGTGACGCACGTGGCGCATGGCCTCGTTGGGAATGGTGCGATGGGCGGAGCGGTGGAAGCCCCGGGCGCAGAAGAAGATGGCTGGTCCCGGAGGCAGCGGAAGATCGTAGTTTGGGGCTTCACGGCCGCCGTAGCCGTGTCCCACAACCGTGCCACCATGGAACTCGCCGGAGGTTGGAACAGTGACCCAAGCCCCGATGCGGACGGCTCCGAGGGAGTCGTATTGGACATGGAAGAGGCGATAGCCAGCCACTGGGCAGTCCACCTCGCGGCTGGAGAGATTGAGGGGCATGAGGCTTGCCTCGGCGAAGGTCTGGCGCCAGAAATCGGCGAAATCCGAGGGTGTTTCGGGAGCCTGGACGGCGAGGAGTTGCTCCAGATCGTAGCCGTAGGTCGGGTCAAACGGGAAGGAGTGTTCCAACTGAGGAGCGGGCCGGTTCATGAAGGCCGGGAGTTAAAGGCCTTGCGGAATGCGGCGGAAGCAAAAACTCCTCTTGAGGAGGTGCAGGGTTGTGCTTAATAGTTCACCTCACTCTCATGTTTCTTCCCATCCCTCACCTTATTGTAGAGCCGGATGACGGCCTCGGCCCGGTACGCGAATTTATCGGCGCCGCCAAAAAGACCCTGCTGATCAAACAGTTCACTTTTTCCGAGCCCGGCCTGCTGCAGGCGGTGGTCGATCGCCACAAGGCGGGAGTGGATGTGCGTGTGATGCTGAACCCGAAGCGCTCCGGCGGAGATCGGGCGAACGACGACACGTTTGAATACTTCAAGAACGCCGGGGTCAACATCCAGTGGGCCAATCCGAAATTTTACGTGACCCATGAGAAGTCCATCGTGATCGATGGCGAGGCAGCGCTGATCGCGACCTTCAATCTCTGCCTGAAATACTTCACGCAAACGCGCGATTACGGAATCGTGACCCAGGACCCGGCCCGCGTGGCGCAGGTGATCGAGGGCTTCGAGGCGGATTGGGAGCATCGCGACTGGATGCCGGCCGAGGGCTCGGGATTGTTGTGGAGCAATTCGAATTCCCGCATCCACATGTCGCATTTCATCGATGCGGCCCGGACCCGGCTTGATATCCAACATCCCAAATTCGTCGATGCGGTGATCCTCGACCGCATCATGGCGGCGGCGGAGCGCGGGGTGCACGTGCGCGTACTCTGCGGCGGCAAGCATGGCATCAGCGATTGGGACGTGCTGGATACCTTTTCCTCGCTGCGCGTGCTGAAGCGCTTTGGCGTCAAAGTGCACAAGCAGAAAAACCTCCGCCTGCATGCCAAGCTCATTATTGTGGATAACGAGCATGCGCTGGTCGGCTCGATGAATATCGATCGCAGCGCCTTTGATCTGCGCCGGGAACTCGGCACGACGATCAAGGATGAAGCGATCGTGAATCGCCTGCTCGATGTGTTCGACCAGGATTGGGATTCCTCGCACAGCTACGATCCGCCGGATCCGCTCGAGCCGAAGGAGCACAAGGAGACGGATTTCCCGCACGACAAAGACCTCGTGCATGAGTGATTCCGTAGAGCCGGCTCCGGACGCTTTGCCGCGGGTCTCGCTTTTCGATCTGGCGCTCACTTTTAACCACATCGCCCTCGCTTCGTTCGGGGGCGGGCTTTCCGCCTGGTCCCGAGAGGTGCTGGTGGTGGAAAAGAAGTGGATGGGTGAGGAGGAGTTTCTCAGCGCCATCACGATGTGCCGTATTTTGCCGGGGGCCAATCAGGTGAATCTGGCGGTCTTTGTGGGAGCCAAGATGGCAGGGCTGCCCGGGACCTTTGCGGCGGTCTTTGGACTGACTTTTGTGCCGGTGCTGATCGTGCTGGCGATGGGGTATGGGTACTTCACCTTTCACCATGTGCCGGCCTTGCAGAATATCCTGCGTGGAGCGGCTGGGGCGGCCGTTGCTCTGACCCTGGCCATGGCGGTGAAAACCGGCAAGAAGTGCCTCGGTGGAGTGGTGCCGGTCACGCTATTCGTGGGAATGTTTTTGCTGAACGGAGTCTTCCGGATTCACCTGCTGCCGGCGCTGGCCATGCTGGCTCCGCTAAGTCTGCTTTGGGCCTGGCCCCGCAATAAGAAGGCATGAGCGCGCGGACTTTTCTTCATATTTTGACGCTCTTTGCGTCGCTGTCGCTGCTGTCCATCGGTGGCGGTAATACGGTGATTCCGGAAATGCACCTGAAGGCGGTGCAGGATTACAAGTGGATGGGGAACAGCCAGTTTTCGGATATCTTTGCCATCTCGCAGGCGGCCCCTGGTCCCAGCGTGCTGATTGTGACTCTGGTTGGCTACAAAGCAGGGCTCGATATTGGGGGTGAGTATGCCCAGGTCTGGGCGGTGCTGGGAGCGATTCTTGCGACGGTGGCGATGATGCTGCCTGCCGGTATTCTCGTTTATCTCGTGGCGCAGATTTGGGGCCGGCTCAAGGATTCGCCGATTCGCAAGGCGGTGGAGAAGGGCTTTGCTCCGCTGACGGTGGGCCTCGTGCTCGCGAGTGGCTATGTGATGGGCAAGACGACGGACTTAAACTGGCACGGGTATCTGCTGACGGCCATTTGCACGGTGATCTTTGTTTATTCCAAGGTGAACCCGCTGATTATTGTTGCGCTGGCCGGGGTGATTGGGTGGATGGGGTGGTTGTCCTAAGCAGCGCTTAGGGCGTAGGCAGTTGCTTATAGTCGGGGCGGATGTCAAAGATTTCGGGGGGCTTGGTCCAATCGCTGTCCTTACGGAAGACGACGTAGTCGGCCCCGAGGTCGACCGCATCGTCTTCCCAACCGGGGGATTGGCTCAGGACGAGATTGAGGCGGCGGAGCTTGTCCTGGTAGTTGAGGCCGTGGCTCCAGAGATGGCCTTCGTAACCGCAGACGACTTTGCGACCGAGAAGGATGAGCGGGTTGTTGAAATCGGGGACGACGGCGAAAGTGGCGGTTGGGGAGATTTCGCGGGTGGCGGTGCGCCAGGCGTCGAGTTCGGAGCGATGGGCAATGGTATAGCCGTGGCGGCCGTCGAGGCCTCCCACCAGGGAGACTGCGCCGGAGAAGAATAGGGCAATGCAGAGGGCCACGCGGGCGGGAATGGGGAGGGGAGCAATGAGCTTGGTCCAAAGATAGGGAGCCAGCGCCAGCCAGGCCCAGACTACGAGCTTCATATTGTCCCAAGGCCAGGGAGCAAACTTGACGAAACAGCAGATGATGAAAAGTACGATGGCGGTCCAGACGAAGCAGCGGGCTTCGACGTCCTTTTTGATGAAGAGGAGAACTCCGAGGACGGCCGCGAGGGGCAGAGTGAGGCCATAATTTATCGTCCAATCGTGGAACACCTTGCCAGCCATGATGCCTTGCCAGATGCCGGTGATCTTGGAAGCGGAAAAGCAGGCGGTGACGAGGAGAACGCAGAGGGTGGCGGGGATGAAAGAGAGCGCGACGAAGGCGGCCAGCTCTCGCCGGGCCGAGGATTTGGCGAGAAAGATGACGAGGAGAATGGTGCTGAGGAAGAGGAAGGCGTGGAAGTTGAAAAGCGGGATGCCCGCATAGAGGAGCACCTGGAGCCAGAGAGGCAATATTCGCCGGCCACTCCGAAAATAAACCTCACGCCAGACGGTAAGTAGAAGCAGCCCGGCGGGCAGGGCGACGAGCAGACCGCGCTGGGTGACGAACATGGAGAGGAAGAAATTTTTCCAGACCAGTTCGGACTGGTAGTCTTGGAAGGCATAGTTTTGCAGGAAGACGAAGCCGGCGAGGCCGCCGTTGAAGAGAAACGCGGCAACGGTGAAGGTGCCGCCCCAGCGCCAGAGCAGGAAACCGGTGAGGGCCGCGCCTCCCAGGGCGGTGCAAACGAGCACACGGTAGGTGTCGAAGCCGGTGACCTCGAAGAGGCTGTTGAAAAAATCGGCTCCGAGCGGATAGGCGAGGGACACCCCGGTGAGAATGGGGCTTTGCGGCCAGAAGGGCACCCCGCTGGCGAGATAGCGGATGAAATTGAGGTGCAGCGACATGTCGCCGAGGTTATTCGGCGAGAGCACGCAGACTTCGTCGCCCTTCGTGTAGATGACCCAGAGAAAGGCGCGAAGCGAGGCCAGGGCGAAGACGCCTAGCATGATCCCATCCCAAAGGCGAATGGGAGGCGAGGGCCAGGACTCGGTTTTCCACCAGGCGAGACTTGCGGCGATGAGGCCCAGCGCGAGCGACACGATGGCGCCGGTGGAGTGCAGGCCCGAGAAGACGGTGGCGCTGCCGATGGCGGCCAGAACGCTGGCGTAGACCAGCGTGAGGAGAGCGGTGGCCAGCCTCACGGGGCGGAGGGTTTCTGGATCTCCGGGGTTTGCCCCTTGAAGTACTCGGCGAAGGGGGCTTCCCGGAAATAGGCGAAGCACTCGCCCTGGGAGTCGCGCAGGTGGAGGCTGCGGCGGAAGTAATTGCCCTTCAGGCCGGCTTCTACGTTGGAGGCATTTTCCTTGAGGGTGAGGAGGAAGTCGGCGTCGTAGTTGCCTGGAGGGTCTTTGTAGTAACCAAGGTTGGTGAAATCGCCGAGCATCCAAGGCAGGGGATAGTAGCTATCGAGAATGATCTGCCCGTTCTTGTGGTAATAGCCCGGGTCTTTCCTAGCCATGGTGAGGAGGGGATCGGTGAAGGTGTAGATGCCCGGGTAGGTCTGGACGTAGACGTAGGGCTCTTTTTCGTCGGTGAAGTGGTAGAAATTGAGGTTGATGCTCTTGCCGAGGCTGGCGAGCAGGAGGGGGGCGATAAGAAGGGCCAAAATCCATCCGGCGACCTTTTCCTTTTCAATGGCTTTGACGCCTTCCATGAGGATCGCCCCGAAGAGCAGGAGGAAGGGCCAGAGAATCGAGATGATGCACCAGGGAGTCTTGTAGCTGATGATCGAGTAGGCGTAGAGCACGCCGCTGGCATAGATGGCGATGTAGCGCAGGCGGGCATCGGAGGGCAGCACGTAGCGGAGGCAGGCGAGGAAGCCGATAAAGGCAGGCCACTCGTAGCGGAACATGAGGGCGACCCAGTAGTAGTTGAGGAAGTTGGAGAGATTGATTTTGCCGATGTTTAGAGGGGGCAGCTGGTAGGTGGTCTTTTCATGTCCAGCTGCATCCACGCCGGTGTGGATCCAGGTGGCAAAGGTTTGGTAGAGGCCCCTGAGGCCAGGAAAGTCGAGGAAGTTGCCGGAGTAGAAGAAAATGATGGCGAAGAGGGAAAGGGCCAGGGCGAGGGAGAAATCCCGCCAGGTCCAGAGGCCCCGGACTCGGGGAAAGGCCGGGGTGGAAGGGAGGGCTTTTTGCCAGAGCCAGAGGACGCCGCCAGCCAGGGCGAAGCTCACGACGTGGACGAGGTAGGTCTCCTTGGTCAGGATCATCCCGGTGCCCCCGATAAAGAGGGCGAAGAGGAAGCGTCGCTCGCCTTTTTCCCATAGGCCGAGGATGCCCCAGAGAAACATGGCGGCGAAGAAGACCATCCAGGATTCGTGGATGGAGTAGCGGCCGTAGAAAACGAAGGCGGGCGAGACGGCCATGGCGAGGGCGGCCAGTCGCACTGCGGCGGGGCCAAAGAATTCCCGGAATTTCAGGATCATCCCGATGCCGAGCAGGCTGGCGATGATCGCCGGGAGACGCAGGGCCCAGAGGTGGCGGCCGAAGAGGGTCTGGGAAACGAAGACCGCGTACATATGGAGCGGGCCGTGGTAGTTGGTCGGATCGTAGTGGTAGAAGCCGCGTTCCCTCATCTGGTCGGCGAACCACCCATTTACGCCCTCATCAAAGTGAGGCGGCTTGATGTCGAGGAGCACAGTGCGTAAAACGACCGCCAGCAAAAATATGCCGATTTCGACCCAAGGGAGTTTTGACCAACGCTCGCTCACGCGAATGGGATAGTATCCAACCGATGCCTGATCAAGCTCCACGCGTTTCTATTGTCGTTCCCTGCCGGAATGAATCGCGCCGACTCCCCGCCACCTTGCAGGCTCTGGTGACTTTTCTGGACGCTTCCGGCCTGTCGGCCGAGGTGATTGTCGTGGTCGAGAAGGGCTCCGACCGGACGGACGAGATCGCCCGGGAGGCGGCGGCGAGAGATCCGCGCTTCCATGCCATTTGCAATAGCGTGGGGCGGGGCAAGGGCTATGCGGTGAAGACCGGCATGCTGGCGGCGAAGGGAGAGATCGTTTTCTTCATGGATGCGGATCTCAGCGTGCCGCTGCGGTGTGTGCCGGAGTTTTTGCCCTATTTTGACGAGGGGGCCGACGTGGTCTTTGGCAGCCGGCGGCACCGGGAGAGCGTGATCCCGCGGAACCAGAGCTTTTTCCGGGTGTTGTCGGGGCGGCTCTTCAACCATGCGCTGCGGCTGACGGGGGCGACTTCGTTCAAGGATACGCAATGCGGGTTCAAGGCCTTTCGCCAGGCGGCGGCGCAGAGGATCTTTTCCAAGGTGGAACTGGATGGGTTTGCCTTTGATGTGGAGGCTCTCGCGCTGGCAGAAGTATTTGGTTATAAGATCGTTGAGCGTCCGGTGGAATGGGCGGATGCCCCTGGTTCCACCGTGAATGCGAGGAGTGGGGCCTCGGCTTTTTATGACGCCGTGCTTGCGGCGCACCGGGTGCAAAGGGAGAATCGCTGACCCCTTATGTTGAAGCTTGGAGTAAATATCGATCATGTCGCGACCCTGCGACAGGCGCGCTACCGTGAGACACCGGAGGCCTTTAATGCGGAGCCCGATCCGGTGCAGGCGGCGCTCGTCTCGGAAAGAGCGGGCGCGTTGGGCATAACAGCGCACCTGCGGCAGGACCGCCGGCATATCCTCGACCGTGATATTTTTGCGCTGCGGGAACAGATCGGGACGAAGCTTAACCTGGAGATGGGCAATACCTCGGAGATCCTGGAGATTGCCTTGAAGGTACAGCCCGAAGATGTGTGTCTCGTTCCGGAAAACCGGCGCGAGGTGACGACGGAAGGCGGGCTGGATTGCGCGGGGCAGAAGGCTTCGCTTCAGCCAACGGTAAAGCGGTTGCAGGAACGCGGGATCGTGGTGAGCATGTTCGTCGATCCCGATGAGGAGCAGATCGCGGCATCCGCGGAACTGGGGGCGGAATTTGTGGAACTGCATACGGGGGCCTTTGCGAACAATGTCGGGGCGGAGCGGGAGATCGAGTTGGCGCGATTGATTCGCGGAGCGGAATTGGCGCACTCGGCCGGGCTGAAGGTGAACGCGGGGCATGGGATCAACTACGAGAACATCGGCGACATCCTGCGCATGCCGCATCTGGTGGAGCTGAATATCGGGCATTCCATTATCTCCCGGGCGGTCTTTACCGGGCTGGAATCGGCGGTGCGCGAAATGCTGAGGTTGATGCGCGGCTCGTGAGCGAGCTGGATGCATTTTTGGCGGAACGGCTGGCGAAGGTCGAAGCGGCGGGGCTGCGGAGATCGCTGCGGGTACTGGAGTCGGAGCAGGGGCCGGAGGTGGTGCTCGATGGGCGGCGCTATGTGAATTTTTCCTCAAACGATTACCTGGGGCTGGCGGCGCACACCCGATTGCGAGAAGCGGCGGCGGAGTCGCTGGAGAAATACGGAGCGGGCGCTGGGGCCTCGCGGTTGATCTCGGGAAATCATATTGAGCACGAGCGGCTGGAGGAAGCGCTGGCGCGCTTCAAGGGGACGGAGGCCGCGCTGACTTTCTCCACGGGCTATGCGGCGGCGGTGGGGACGATTCCCGCGCTGGTGGGCGAGGGGGATGTGGTGATTTTGGACAAGCTCTGCCATGCCTGTCTGGTGGATGGGGCGCGGTTGAGTGGGGCGGCGATGCGGGTATTTCCGCACAACAATCTGGAGAAGCTGGAGAGCCATTTGCGCTGGGCGCGGGAGAAGTATCCGCAGGGCCGTGTGCTCGTGTTGACGGAATCGGTCTTCAGCATGGATGGCGATGTGGCGCCGCTCGGGGAAATCGTGGAGCTCAAGGAACGCCACGGGGCTTGGCTGATGGTGGACGAGGCGCATGCGGTTGGCGTGATTGGCCGTGGGGGAAGGGGGCTGGCGGATGAACTGCGCCTGGCGGGGCGCATCGAGGTGCAGATGGGTACGCTGGGGAAGGCGCTGGGCTCTTCGGGGGCGTATATTTGCGGGAGGGGGCTGCTGCGGGATTTTCTGATCAATAGCGCGCGGAGTTTTATTTTCTCCACGGCACCGTCGCCGCATGTGGCTGCGGCCTCGCGAGCGGCGGTGGAGTTGCTGCAAACGAGCGAGGGCGAAGCTTTGGTGAGAAACCTTTGGAAGAATATTGGGCTGATGGGGGCGGGCTTGAAAATGGCGCAGCCGGTGAGCGCGATCTTTCCCGTGATAATCGGGGCCGAGACTGATGCGGTGGGGGCTTCGCGGAGATTGCTGGGTGCGGGGTTGCTCGTGCCGGCGATCCGGTATCCGACGGTGGCCAAGGGGACCGCGCGGCTTAGGATTACGGTGACGGCGGCTCATTCTGAGAAAGCGGTGGAGCAGCTGGAGGCTGTTTTGAGTCCAGCGAAAGTTTAGGGCTCGTCGCGGCGGACCTTCTCGTGGCAGGGTACCCCTCCGATGACGCGGCGTGCTTTGAAGATAGGCCTGATTCTGCTCGTGGTGGCGTACGCCGTGGTGACCACTGTCATGTATGTCTTTCAGGACTCGCTGGTGTTTGCGCCGACGCGGCACTCCTTCGAGGAAATGGCGGCGGAGGCCAAGCGGAATGGATTTGAGCCCTGGCTGAATGCCAAAGGGGAGCGGATCGGCTGGCAATCGACCGCGGGTGATGGCCGGGAAGTTATTCTCGCCTTTAATGGACAGGGAGGGAATGCGCTTAGCCTTTGTTTTATCGGGCGGTGCTGCCGGCGTGCGCCTGGGAACTGGAAGACGTTTTTGATGGAATATCCCGGCTACGGGAGTCGCGAAGGGCGGCCCTCGGAGAAGGCTTTTACGGCTGCGGGAGTGGAGGCGGTGGATACGCTGGCGGCGGTGCCTGGTCGCAAGATCTGGCTGGCGGGACAATCCCTGGGGAGTGGAACGGCCTGCGCCACGGTGCGTGAGCGAGGGGATAAGATCGCTGGGGTCTTGTTGCTTACGCCCTTCAATTCTTTGGTGGCGACTTCGGCGGGCCGGTACCCTTGGCTGCCCGTGTCGCTGTTGCTGAGGACGCGCTTTGAATCCGATAAGAATCTGGCGAATTATCCGGGGCCGGTGGCGATCTTTGTTTGTGTGAGGGACACGATCGTGCCAGCGACGCTGGGGAAGAAGCTTTACGAGGGATATCCGGGCCGCAAGCGACTTTGGATTGACCACGAGCGAAATCATGACGCGTCCGGGCTGGTCTCGCGGAATTGGGGGGAGATTGTGGAGTGGCTGGAGGCTCCGGCTGGCAAGGTGGCGATTCCTTAGTAATTGGCGAGGCGGAATTAAATGGTCGGCTGGGCGGAAAAGAGCTAGCTCTGGAACGAATGAAAAAAGCCGGTGTGGTGCTCTTAATCCTGCTGGCAATTGGGTATATTGCCGTTTGCGTGGTCCTTTATATCAAGCAGGATGCGATGGTTTTTGATCCGAGGCGAGAGTCCTTTGAGGAGATGGAGGCCGAGGCGCGGGGGCGGGGGTTTGAGCCCTGGCTGAATGCGAAGGGAGAGCGGATCGGCTGGCAGTCGACGGAAGGGAACGAGGATCAGGTTTTGCTGGGCTTCAGCGGGCAGGCGGGCAATGCGCTCGATCTTTGCTTTCTGAGGGATTGCTGCAAGCGTGAGGAGAGTAACTGGAAAACATATTTGATGGAATACCCGGGCTATGGGAGCCGCGAGGGCAAGCCTTCGGAGAAGGCATTCACCGCAGCGGCTGTTGAAGCGGTGGATATGTTGACCGCGATGCCCGGGAGAAAAATCTGGCTGGTCGGTCAATCGATGGGCAGCGGTACGGCCTGCGCGACGGTGCGGGAGCGAGGAACCAAGATCGCGGGGGTGCTGCTTTTGACGCCATTTAATTCGCTCGTGGCCGTGGCAAAAGGGCGCATGCACTGGATACCGGTCTCGCTGCTTTTGCGGACGCGTTTCCGATCGGACAAGAATCTGGCGAAGTATCCGGGCCCGGTGGCCATATTCATCTCGGGCAAGGATACAGTGGTGCCGCCCGCGCTGGGACAAAAACTCTATGATGGCTATCGGGGAAAGAAGCGGCTCTGGGTCGACCCGGAAAGCGACCATGATGTATCGGAATTGCTCAAAAAGGACTGGGGAAAAATTGTGGAGTGGCTGGAGGCTCCGGCCGACAAGTAGGCTGTGTCCTTGGGCTATAGCAGTCGAGTCGAGCGCGGCTGATCTCGGCCGAAAGCAACCCCCAAAAAAAGCCACACCTTCCCGGCAAGTTGGGACACTTGGGTGAAACGATTTAGGATGACTCTTGTAAAAAGGCAATCGGTTGCTTCTAGGGAGATACTGCAGGCGTGAATCAAAAGGCTCCGTGGCACGGTAACTGCTTGGAGACGGCGAATGGGCGCAGGGCTTCTCGAAACCAAGGAAAAAGTACGCATTCGGCTCGCCGAGAATAAGGAGATCACCACGGCGGATGATGCTGTCTTTGAAGCGCAGCATCAGGAAGAGGCGCGCATGATGATCTTTGAAGGCGACTTTTTGAAGGACCATCTCGAGGGCATCTCGACCCACATGTTGCTGGGCAAGCCGCAGTTTGTGGTGGTGACGGAGGTGGGCCGGCAAACGACCTTTCGCTACGATCGGCCGCCGGGCCGCACCATATTGCTGACTCGGGCGCATCATGGAATCGAGGAGTTGTTGAAGGAGTCGGAATAAAGAATCGCGCATGGAGCAAACTTCCGCGGTCGTCCAATTGAACAAACTGCTGGCAGGCCTTTATGTGCAGCCGGGGGTGACGGGCGCGTGCCTCCAACTTGGCGGCACGATGCTGATTCATGATCTGCCCTACTCGGATGCGCGGGTGACGAATCTGGCCGAGCGGATCAATACGCTGGTGGCCAGCTACGAAAGCGTGGGGCGCACGATCTGGCAGATTTGTGCGGGATTTGAGAATTTTCGGCTGCTCATTGTGGTGCATTCCAACATGCGACTGACCTTGATGATTCATCCCGAGATGGATCCGGCGCTGGCCGGGGCGAGGGGGATGCATTTGCTGATGGAGGCTAAAAATCACGCACCTCCTGAGTTGGTGGTGGAGAAGGAGGCACCGGCAGATGGCTCACATATCGGCCGGGAGGAATTTGAAAGACTGGTCTCCGGACTAATGGGCCGGGTGACGGGATCGGCGCAGGCGGCGAGGTTGATCCAGCGCGAGCTGGCCACCCAGAAGCTCAATGGAAACACCATGCTGCCCAAGGACGAGGCGCGGCGCATTGGGATTACCATTCTCGACTACATCCCCAATCGCGGCAAACGGGCCGCGCTCAGTTCGGAATTTCTCAACGCCTTAGAACAATGAAACCTATCGCCGCCATCCTCATCGCCACGCTTGTTGCCAGTGCCTCGCTCTTCGCGCAGGACGCTCCGCCGCCGTCTCCCGAGATGGAGGGGTTCATGAAGCGGAGCGAGAAATCGCAGGCGCAGCTTTTAGAGAGCAGTAGTCAGATTCTGGAGCAGCTTCGCAAGATGGAGAAGGCGCAGACGGCTCCAGCTGCGGCGATGCCGGCGAGCCCGGATCTCAAGGCCTTTGAAGAACGCCTGAAGATGCTGGAAGCCAAGGCAGCAGCACCTACCCCAGCAGCGGCCCCGGCGGCAGATGCGCCGGACCTGCAGAAGAACATCAATGCGGTGTGGATCGTGGTGACGGCGGCGCTGGTCTTTTTTATGCAGGCGGGCTTCTGCATGCTGGAGCTCGGACTGACCCGGGCCAAAAATGCGATCAACATCTGCATGAAGAACTTCCTGGATTTCTGCGTGGGGGCGATCTGCTTTCTCTTTGTGGGATTCGGCCTGATGTTTGGCAAGGACCTAGCGGGAGTGATCGGCACGGGGCCCTTCTGGATATCGGATATTCCAGCCAACCGGGACCTTTGGTGCTTCTGGTTTTTTCAACTCGTTTTTTGCGGCACGAGCGCAACGATCATTTCCGGCGCGATGGCGGAGCGGACGAAATTCATCGGCTATCTGCTCTATACCGCGGCGATGACGGCGCTGATCTACCCCATCCTTGGCCACTGGGCGTGGGGGAGCTTTGGTGAGGCGTTTGGTTACGGAGGGGGCCAGGGCTGGTTGCAGGCCATGGGCTATGTGGACTTTGCGGGATCGAGTGTGGTGCATGCCATTGGCGGTGCGGCCTCGCTGGCGGGCATCATCGTGATTGGGCCGCGCATCGGGCGTTTCCGCCCGGATGGCAGCGCCAACCTGATCAGCGGACACAATTTGCCCTTTGCCGCGCTCGGTACGTTTATCCTCTGGTTTGGGTGGTATGGCTTCAATCCCGGCTCCACGCTGGTGGGTGATCCCAACATTGGCCGCATCGCGGTGAATACCACCATCGCCCCGGCCGCCGGAGCGTTGATGGGCATGTTGGCCATGTGGCTACACCAGGGGAAGCCGGATCTGGCCATGACGCTTAATGGGGCACTGGGTGGATTAGTCGGCATTACGGCGAATTGCCACTGCGTCACACCGTTCTCCGCGGTGATCATCGGATTAGTGGCGGGGGTGATCGCGACCTTCGGCTGTATCCTGCTGGAGCGCCTGCGCCTGGACGATGCGGTGGGCGCGGTGCCGGTACATCTCTTCTGCGGTGTGTGGGGCATCCTCTCGGTGGCACTCTTTAATGAAGCGGGCTTTAATCCGCACAATCTGGGGGTGCAGGCCCTGGGGGTTGGCAGCATCGTGGCGGCGGCTTTTGTGGGCGCTTATATCGTGTTTTTCCTCATCGACAAATTGATCGGCCTGCGAGCGAGCGAGGATGAACAGGACCTGGGGCTCGACTTTACCGAGCACTCCGGCGCGGCGTATCCGGACTTCACCACCAGCGAGCAGGATCTGGTGATCAAGTAGAGGACGGGCGCGAAACTAGCGCGGAGGCAGGGTGACCTTTGGAGTCACCAGCAGGAGGGTCATTATGGGAAAGCCATTGGTGCCAATGGTATTTCTCACGGCCTGGGGGTTGGCATTGGCCTGCCAATCCTGCTCGGTGGTACCGTGGGCGAGTTGAATGCGAATCTCGTCGTTGAGCTTGGAGAGCGCGGCCGCAAGGTATCCTTGATAGACTTCAGGAAAGACCTCGGGGTTGGCGGCAGTGACAGCGGAGATGCGAAGTAATTTCGCCTTGGCCGCATAGAGCTTGCCCAGAAAGATGTAGTCATACATGGCGCCCGCCACAACTGCCGGTGCGTAGTCGGGGGCAGTGGCGGATTTGGTCCGCAAGTACTGGGCAAGCTGGGGAATCTTGTTGGCCTTCCAGAGGGAGAAGACCTGGCCGGCCACTTCCTCGGGGGCTTGCGGTGGCGCGGCCCAGCCTGGGGCCAAAGGGGCAAGAGCGAGCAGGGCGAAAGCCATGCTCCTGAGGCGGAGGAACACGCCGCTAGGGAGTGGGCAGGCCGGGAAGCCCCACGCCTGGTGTAGGCAGGAGGCCGGTACCCGGAGCCGAAGGAAGGCCTCCGCCCGTGCCCAAGCCGCTGAGCGGAGAGGTGGGAAGGGAGCTCATGCCGGGCTGAGAAAAGAGGGGCATAAAAGGCAACTGGGTGGAATCCGTCGAGGCAGTCTTGTCCTTTTGCTCGCCATCGGACGAGGAGTCCTTCTTCGGGTTGTCCTTCTGATAATTGGAGATGAGCCCTTGAAAGGGAAGTAACTCGGCCAGGCTGATCTCCAGCGTGCCGTTGTCCTTGGATTTGTCGCCTTTGGAGGAATCCTTCCGCTGCTGGTCATTGACGGCATCCTGCCGATCCGACCAGAAGCGTCCATCCTGCGAGCGGTCCTTGTTGAAACCGTATTTCTTGAAATCGGATTCTCCCAACATGGAGAGGGCGATTTTCTGAATGCCGGAATCGCTGCTCACCTTGAGAGTGTAGTCGTCGGTCAACTCCACCTTGCCAAAGAGCACCGAGCCATCGAGGAGCATGATGGTCTTGGGCTTTTTGTCGTTTTTCGTATTGGAGTTATTGTTGTTGGTGTCGCCGTTCCCATTATCGGGGGTGGCCGGAGTAGTGCCGTTGGCACCATCGCCAGCATACGAGACCAGACAAAACGCCGAGAGCGCGGCGAAAGAAAACGCGAGTAACCGGAGTCGGGGAGTTTTCACGGTGATGGAAGTGTCCTACGAAATCACTGGGTTTGCAATGATTTCATAGGGTGGCAGAATAACCGCGCTCCCTCATGAATCGCAAAACGCACTATGAAGTCCTTGGCGTGGATGCCTCCGCCACGAGTGATGCGATCAAGAAGGCCTATCTCGTGCGGAGCAAGATGTTCCATCCGGACCGGTTCGATCCCGAGAGCCAACGGAGCGAATGGGAGGTGGCCAATGACATGCTGAAGGAACTCAACGAGTCCTATGCCGTACTGCGGGATCCCCGGCAAAGGGCGGCCTACTCATTGTCGCTCAAGACTAGTACCCTGGCGCGGTCGCCCGCCGTGCAGAGACCGCCGGCCCAATATCCCGTTCCGGCGACCCGGAGCCAACCGGAGCCTCGGAGAGCAAGGAAGCCCAGGTTGATCCTGCCGATCCTCTGGCTCCTGGCTTTTTTTGTCGTGCTGGCCATAGCGCTGGCCAAGCTGAATAGCACCTTCGGCCTGCTGGATCGGCTGCCCATGCCCCACTTCCCGACGGCCTCGCAACTCCGTGTGCTTACCTTGCCGCCGAGTGGTGAAACGAAGAACTTTTCCAATGGAGCGGCGGTGGCCCCGTTTCAGATTAAGGCTCCGGCAGGTAGTAGCTTTTTGGTTAAGATGGATGATGCTTCGACCCTGCAGCCAGCCCTCACGATCTTTGTGCGCGGCGGGGAGACGGTGAAGGTTCGCGTGCCGCTCGGAACCTATATCGTGAAATATGCCTTTGGGGAGACCTGGTATGGTGGCGAGGATCTTTTTGGGCCGGAGACACGATACTCCAAGGCGGAGCGTCCGTTTGTTTTCCAAAAAGAGGGAGCGCAGTACACTGGCTATTCCCTCACTTTATCGGAGCCGGCCAGGGGAAATTTGAAGGCGACGGGAATAAACGCCGATGAGTTTTAGTCTGGGTTGGAGATGAAACCATCTGCCCTGATCATTGGCGCCTCTTCTGGAATTGGCCTGGCCCTCGCCAAGGTGCTATCTCGCAAAGGCTTTCGGTTGGGCCTGGCGGCGCGGAGGAAGGATCTGCTGGAAAGCCATGCGGCGAGTGATGATGGGGTGGTCTGTGCGGAATCAATGGATGTCGCTTCGCCGCGCTCCGTTGAAACCTTCCGCGAAATGGGCCGCGTTCTTGGCCAGGTTGATTACGTATATTTCGTCGCCGGGGTAGGGCATATCAATGAAGGCTTGGATTGGCCGCCGGAGGAGGAGACGATCGAGATCAATGTGAAGGGCTTTGCCCGGCTCTGCGGCGAGATCATCCATCTGTTTGAGCAGCAGGGACACGGGCACTTGGTTGGAGTCTCCTCGTTGGCCGCGCTGCGAGGATCGGCCGAGGCACCAGCCTATGGCGCGTCCAAGGCCTTTATGTCGCGGTACCTTCAGGCCTTGCGCTTCCGGGCCAAAAAATCAGGCCGGCCTATTTTTGTCACCGACGTCCGGCCCGGCTTTGTCGATACGGCCATGATGAAGGCGGATTCGCCGTTTTGGGTGGCGACGCCGGAAAAAGCAGCCCGGCAAATCGTCGCCGTGGTCGAGCGAAGGCGGGGAGTGGCCTATATCACCCGGCGGTGGAGCCTCATCGCGGCGCTGCTGAAATTACTGCCGGATTGAGGCTAAGTCTCTGGAGCTTCTGGCTTTTTTGCGGCCCGATAGAATACCGCGGTATGGCCGACCTGTTGCACGAGGAGGGCGCCTGCTCGTTGGGCCAGTTGTTTGGCCATCACCTTGCGCTCGTCCTTGAAGTGTTCAAAGCGAAGCTTCACGAGGGGGGCGTGCTTAAAGGTCTCCTCAAAGGCCTTGAGAAACTCCGGAGTGATGCCCGCTTTTCCCAGGCGGATGATGGGATCGAGCTTCTGCGCGCGGACTTTCAATTCCCGCAAGTTGACTTCTTCTTCCGACATAGTTTGCGCATTATGAGAGGACCGGAGCGAACGGAAAGCCTTTTGAGGGGATGTTTAGTATTGTCTCGTCACGAGGAATCTCCTTACCTTCCCATCCATGATCAGGCTTGATCGAATGGGGCAGGGGCGATTTCAAGTGTTGGGGGCCACCTCGCTCGCTCTGTTTCTTTTTTTAATGCCGGGCTGCAAGAAGCCGGAGCCTCCTCCTCCTGCCCCGGTGGAGGTGAGCGTGGCCAAGCCCGTGGAAAAGACCGTGACCGAGTGGGACGAGTTCACCGGCCGTCTCGAGCCCATCAAGTCGGTCGATGTGCGGTGCCGGGTGAGTGGCTATCTCGACTCGATTCATTTCAAGGACGGTCAATTGGTCAAGACGGGGGATCTCCTCTTTGTGATCGATCCGCGTCCCTATCAGGCAGAGTTTGATCGCACCCAGGCCCTGTTGAAAAAGGCCCAGGCCGCGCGGGATCTGGCCAAGTTGAATCTCAACCGTGCCCAGAAGCTCATCGAGGGAAAGACGATCGCCGCGGAGCAATACGATTCGCGCAAGAACGAATATGATATCGCCGACGCCGATGTGGGCGAGGCGGAGGCGGCGGCCAAGGCAGCGGCGCTCAACCTGGAATTTACGCAGGTCAAGGCGCCCATCGATGGCCGGGTGAGCAAGCGCTACGTGGACGAGGGAAATTTCATCAATGGAGGCTCCGAGCAGTCAACACTCCTCACCACCATCGTGCCGGGCAATCCGCTTTATGCCACCTTCGACGTCGATGAGCGCACGGTGCTGAAATACACCCGCCTCAATCTCAGCGGGCAGCGGAAGTCCTCGCGGGATGTGGCCAATCCGGTGCGCATCGCGCTCTCGGATGAGAAGAAATTTGGCCACGAGGGCACGATGAACTTCGTCGACAATCGTCTCGATCCGGATACCGGAACATTGCGAGCGCGCGCCTTGATCGACAATTCCGATGGGCTGCTCACGCCGGGGCTCTTTGTGCGGGTGCAGCTCAAGGGGCGGGGCCCCTTCAAGACGCTGCTCATTCCCGATGAGGCCATCGGCAACGACCAGTCCAAGAAATTCGTCATGATCGTGGTGCAGGGCGACGTGGCGCAGCGGCGCTTTGTTGAGATCGGGCGACTCTACGATGGGCTGCGCGAGATCACGGTGGGGCTGGAGCCAAACGACCGGGTCATCATTGGTGGCGCGCTCAAGGCCCGGCCCGGCGCACCCGTGAAACCCATTCTCACCGAACTCGCACCCGGCGTGGACGATACGGACAACAGCTAGCGACTGAGCCGCATGAACTTCTCGCGGACCTTCATCGATCGGCCGATCTTCGCTGCGGTCCTGTCCATTGTCATCGTCATCGTCGGCGCCATTGCCTACCGCACGCTGCCGCTGGCGCAGTACCCCGAGGTGGCCCCTCCGACCATCATCGTCAAAGCGTCGTATCCCGGCGCGAGCCCGCAGGTCATCGCTGAGACGGTGGCCACGCCGATCGAGCAGGAGGTCAACGGCGTGGAAGACATGCTGTATATGTCGAGCCAGAGCACGAGCGACGGCTCGATGACGCTGACCATCACCTTTAAGCTCGGCACCGATCTCGATAAGGCCCAGGTGCTGGTGCAAAACCGCGTGAGCATCGCCGAGCCCAAGCTGCCGGAAGATGTGCGGCGCGGCGGCATCACCACGCTGAAGGCCTCGCCCGATCTCCTCATGGTCGTGCACATGGTCTCGCCCAACGATGCCTATGACCAACTCTACATCAGCAACTACGCCATCCTGCAGGTGCGCGAGAAGCTGAAGCGCCTCGATGGCGTGGGCGACGTGAATCTCTACGGCTCCCGCGAGTACAGCATGCGCGTGTGGCTCGATCCGAGCCGTCTTACTTTCCAGAACATGACGACTGATGAGGTGGTCACCGCCCTGCGCAATCAAAACGTGCAGGTCGCGGCCGGCGTCATCGGCCAGCCGCCGCTCCAGAGCGATCGGGCCTTCCAGATCAATGTTACGGCCCAGGGGCGGCTCATTACGCCGGAGGAATTTGGCAACATCATCGTGAAGCGCGCACCGGGCGGGCGGGTGCTCTATCTGCGCGATGTGGCGCGAGTGGAACTCGGCGCGCAGGACTACGTCGTCAATAGCTACCTCGACGGCAAGCCCGCCGTGGCCATGATCGTGCAGCAGCGTCCCGGCTCCAACGCGCTGGCCACCGCGCAGCGGGTGCGGGCCATGATGAAGACGCTCAGCGAGGATTTCCCCACCGGTCTCGAGTACCGCATCATCTACGATCCCACGGTCTTCATCGAGCAATCGGTGGATGCCGTGCTGCACACCATCTTTGAGGCGGCGCTGCTCGTGGTGGTTGTCGTGATGGTCTTTCTGCAATCCTGGCGGGCCGCGCTTATCCCCATTCTCGCGATTCCCGTCTCGCTGGTCGGCACCTTTGCCGTGATGGCCGCGCTGGGCTTCTCGCTGAATAATCTCTCGCTCTTCGGCCTCGTGCTGGCCATCGGTATTGTGGTGGATGACGCCATCGTGGTGGTCGAGAATGTGGAGCGCAATCTCCAGGCGGGCCTGGCTCCGCGCGAGGCCACGATCAAGGCCATGGAAGAGGTGGGGGGAGCCCTCATTGCGATCGCGCTGGTGCTGAGCGCGGTCTTTATTCCCACCGCGTTTATCTCCGGCATCTCGGGGCAATTTTACCGGCAGTTCGCCCTGACCATTGCCATGGCCACGGTCTTTTCCTGCTTTGTCTCGCTTACGCTCAGCCCGGCGCTGTGCCATGTGCTGCTCCAGCCGCATGGCGCCAAGCGCGACTGGTTTGCCCGCATGTGGGATTTTATCCTGGGCTGGTTTTTCAAACTGTTCAATCGCACCTTCGAGCACGGCGCGCGCGGTTACGCCCGCGTCGTCGCCGGCTTCACCCGCCGCACCGCCATTGTGCTGGTGATCTATGCCGGGCTACTCACCCTCACCGTCTTTGGCTTTAACAAGATTCCCGCCGGGTTCATTCCCTCGCAGGATCAGGGCTACTTCATCATCATCACCCAACTGCCCGAGGGCGCGTCGCTCTCCCGCACTGATAAGATCGTGCAGCAGATCGTCGGCATCGCGGGGAAGGTCAAAGGCATCCGCAACGTCGTTGCCTTTGCCGGGTTTGACGGCGCGACCGGCACAAATTCCCCCAACAAAGCCGCTCTGTTTCCCTGCATGGCATCCTTCGAGGAGCGTCGCAAGATGGGGGTGACGGGAGCGCAAATCCTCGCCGAGCTGCGCCAGAAACTCGCCGCCGTCGATGGCGCGGTCGTCCTGGTCTTCCCGCCGCCTCCGGTGCGCGGCATGGGCAACATTGGCGGCTTCCGCATGATGGTCGAAGATCAGCGTGGCCGGGGCTACACCGCCCTCCAGCAAGCGGCCGGTGACGTCGTCAACGCTGGCCGCAAGCAACCCGGCATCGTCGGCCTCTACACCGGCTATCGGGCGGACTCGCCGCAATTCTACGCTGATATCGACCGCACGAAGGCCCAGATGCTCAATGTCCCGGTCGAGAATATCTTCGCCACCCTGCAAACCCAGCTTGGTTCGCTCTACGTCAACGACCTCAATCTCTTCGGCCGCACCTTCCGGGTGATCGCACAGGCGGATTCGCGTTTCCGCCAGGACCCCGAGGACATCAGTAAGCTTCGCACGCGCAGTACCACCGGCGCCTCCGTGCCGCTCGGCACCATCATGTCGGTCGAGATGAGATCCGGCCCGGCCCGGGTCGAGCGGTACAATCTTTATCCTGCGGCGGCTCTCGATGGCGACACCGCGCCGGGTTACAGTTCCGGCCAGGCCCTTACCACCATGGCCCATGTCGCCAAGAATGAACTCCCTGACGGCTTCGGCTACGAGTGGACCGCGCTGGCCTACCAGCAGATCATCGCCGGCAACACCGCAGCCTACATCTTTCCGCTCTGCGTTCTCTTCGTCTTCCTCATCCTCGCCGCGCTGTACGAAAGCTGGACGCTCCCGCTGGCCATCATCCTGGTCGTTCCCATGTGTATTCTCGCGGCTCTGAGCGGCGTCTGGCTCCGCGGGATGGACAACAATATCCTTACGCAGATCGGCTTTGTCGTTCTCGTCGGGCTGGCCTGTAAGAACGCCATCCTCATTGTGGAATTCGCCAAGCAGCTTGAAGACACCGGCAAGTCGCGCTTCGACGCCGTAGTCGAGGCCTGCCGCCTGCGCTTGCGGCCTATTCTCATGACCAGCTTTGCCTTCATCCTTGGGGTGCTTCCTCTTGTACTGGCGGAAGGCGCCGGTGCCGAGATGCGTCAGGCGCTGGGTACGGCGGTCTTCTTTGGCATGCTGGGCGTGACGTTCTTTGGCTTGCTGCTGACGCCGGTGTTTTATGTGGTGATTCGGAAGTATGCGCAGGCGCCGAAGGCGGTGCCTGCGACAGGTAAAGCGCCGGTGGCTACTCCGGTCTAGGAAGCGCCCGGCCAACAGGCTTATTTCCAGTCAATCTCCCATGATCAAAGCTGTTCTCTTCGATTTGGATCGTACCCTGCTTGATCGCGACACGGCGTTCCGGAATTTTGTGGTGTCCCAGCAGCGAAAATTCGCGGATGCGCTTTCCGGTATTCCGGCGGCCGTTTTCATCGAACGGGTCATCTTGCTGGACAAACATGGTCTGCTTTGGAAGGACGAAGTCTATCAGGCGATTGTTCGCGAATTTGGCATTGCCTCGCTGCGCTGGGAGGAACTTTTTGAGGATTTCGCGCTCCGTGTGGCCGACTATTACATGCCGTTTCCGGGCTTGCGGGAGATGTTGGATACGCTGAAGTCGAGAGGTTACTTGCTTGGCTTGGTCACCAATGGCCGCGAAGCCTTTCAAAAGCAGTCCATCCGCGCCCTGGGTCTTGATCGCGATTTTCAAGCCGTCCTGATTTCCGAAGTCGAAGGCGTCCGGAAGCCGGAGCCGGATATTTTCTGCCGCGCCTTGTCCCGGCTGTCTTGCCAACCCCAGGAAGCTGTGTTTGTCGGAGACAGCGTCGAAGCCGACATCCTCGGGGCAAAGCGGGTTGGCATGTTCACCGCGTGGAAGAGAGATCCCTTGTTCCTGGATCCGGTGGATGCGGATATTGTCTTTGACGATCTGGGGGAGCTTCCTGGAGCCATTGATGGGCTAAGTATTCCGTGATTGCAACCAATCCCGGAGAGTTGACAAAGCCATTTTCAGAGGCTAATGTTGCAAAAGTTATGTTTTATCGTGTGCTCAAAACAATTACGTTTGCCCGGCGTTGCGCCAGGGCTGGGAGCACTTTGTCTTAAGAGAATTTAAGAAGAGCTAATCATTTCGATTTGTCCCGGAAGCCCTGCCGCATGCGTGTCAGGGCTTTTTTGCGTTCTGGAACTCCTCTCACCAAATCGAAAACCAATTCTGATTATGACTCTACTTGCGACCAAACTTAATGCAATGAACGTATCCGCCACCAGGCGACTGCGAAATATCGGTATTGTCGCGCACATTGATGCCGGCAAGACCACGCTTACGGAACGAATCCTCTATTTTGCGGGTGTGATCCACAGCGCGGGTGACGTCCATGAGGGCAATACAAAGATGGACTATGATCCCATCGAGCGCGAAAAAGGCATTACCATTTCGGCGGCAGCGGTTCCGTTCCCATGGACGGTTCAGCGCGAAGCTGGCCTCGTGAAGTTATTCGCGGGCGAGGAATACCACTTCAACATCATCGATACGCCGGGACACGTCGACTTCACCGCCGAGGTGGAGCGTTCCCTGCGGGTGTTGGATGGCGCGATTGCGGTGTTTTCCGGTGTAGATGGCGTACAGCCTCAATCCGAAACTGTTTGGCGGCAGGCGGACCACTACACCGTGCCTCGGATCGCATTCATTAATAAGATGGACCGCACGGGAGCCGACTTCATGGCTGCCGTGGCCGAGCTCAATGACAAGCTGCATGCCAATGCCTGGCCGGTTCTTCTGCCCTTGGGTAGCGAGGACACGCTGCGCGGGCAGTTGGATATCGTCAATCGCAAGGCCCTGGTTTTCAATCAGGGTCGCGAGGGAGGCTATGTCGTCGAAGAGGTGCCTGCGGAACTGGCTGAAACGGTCGAACAAATGCGGCGGGAACTCGTGGCTCGCCTGGCGGAGATCGACGATGAGATGGCCGGGGTCTGGCTGGATAACCAGCCCATGTCCGCGGAACTTCTGCAGGCGGCGATCCGCCGTCAGACGATTCGCAATCGATTCGTACCGGTCATTGGAGGAAGTGCTTACAAATTCATTGGCGTGGAGCCACTGATCGATGCGGTCGTGCAGTATCTGCCGTCGCCCGATGATTTGCCGGCGGTGCAGGTGGACGATGAAGGCATCGAACCCGATGCCGAAGGTCCACTGGTGGCGCTGGCTTTCAAGCAGGTGAACGACAGGCTGACGGGCCGTCTCGTCTTCGTGCGGGTCTATCGCGGGGCGTTGCGCAAGGGCGACTCCGTGTGGAATCCCCGCCTGCGGAGGAGCGAGCGGGTCGGAAGACTCGTGCGTGTCATTGCCGATCGCCGCGAGGAGATCGAAAGCTCTACCGCCGGCGAGATCTGCGCGATCATTGGCCTCAAGGGCTTTGCCACGGGAGATACCCTGTGCGATCCCGAGCGGCCGGTGATGCTGGAGCCTCCGAGTTTTCCCGAGCCGGTGGTGAGTATGGCGATTGAGTTGAAAACCAGCGCTGATCAACAGCGTTTGGCGACAGCTTTGGGACGCTTGAGCGATGAAGATCCGACCTTTCGGACCTTCACCGATCCGGAGACTGGGCAATGTATCATCGCGGGCATGGGTGAGCTTCATCTGGAAGTCATCCGGAGAAAGCTCGCCGAACAGCATGGCGTGGAAACACGGGCTGGCGCACCCGAGATTGCCTACCGCGAAACGGTGACGGGCGAAGGCCGGGCCGATCATCTGCTCAAAAAGCAGACCGGTGGCAGCGGTATGTATGCGAGGGTCATCCTCTCGGTGCAGCCCGGCGCGTCCGGCAGCGGACTCGTGGTCGAAAACCGGGTGGTCGGCGGTCGCATCCCCGCGGAGTTTATCTCTGCGGTGGAGCGTGGCATCCGGCAGACGGCGCAAAGCGGAGTGCTGGCGGGCTATCCGTTGGTCGATCTTCATGTGCGAATCCTTGATGGGGCCGCGCATGCGAAGGACTCCAACGACATGGCCTTCCAAATCGCTGGCACCGAGGCCCTGCGCGAAGCGGTAAAAGCCGCCAAGCCAGTGCTGCTGGAGCCGATCATGCGAGTCGAGTGCACGGTGCCCAACGAGCAGCAGGGTGACATCCTGGGCGACCTCAACCGTCGCCGGGGAAAAATCCTGGCCCTGGGTGACAAGCACGGAACCTGTCTGGTCACGGCCGATGTGCCGCTGGCTGAGATGTTTGGCTACGCCAATGCCATTCGCAGCCTGTCCCACGGGCGGGCATCCTATGGCATGACGCCGGAGCGGTTTGAGCAGGTGCCATCAAGTGTGGCCGAGGCGGTCTTGAAGAAGGCCGGTTAAACAATAAGAGCAACAACATCGGCGAGGTTCGTATCAAGCGGGCCTCGCCGATTTGCGTTGCTGAAGTCATTCACCAGCACGGAGTGGCCAATCTATCTGCGAAGATTTTTCCGAATGCTGTTCGGATCCTGGCGAAGATTCATTACCCCCGCGATGATGATGCGGCGTCCCTCAATCGTATAGAAGATGCCGTAGGGAAACCCGTGAACTAGTAATCGCCGGTAGGTTCCGTGAAAGAGCGGGGCAATCTCCGGAAAAGCGCGAAGGGTTCCGAAAGAAATGTCCAGGTGGCGCATGAATATATCGCCCTGACCTTTTTGGTACGCCTCGTAAAACTCGTAAGCAGACTGAATGTCTGCGTCGGCTGAGAAAGGAAAACAAACTCACTCACGGCCGAGGGACCGGCCGAGAATGCGATGTTGAATGTCCTCCCAGGAGGTCACCTGGTTGGGGTTGCGGCGGTATTCGTCCATTCGCTGATCGAGTTCTGCAATATGCTCACGCGACACTGGGATCTCGGTCGGGTGAGCCGCCAGGTCATCCCAAAGCTCGCCAACGAGGAGAAGCTTCTCCGCGGCGGTCAATCGATTCACGTCGGGAATTGTTTCGAGAATCATGATAGTAAAGTAGCCCTTGACGGTTTTTGGAGCAAGCTCAGAAGCGACAAGGGCCGTCAACCCACCAGCGCGATCTTCAGCGCTTCATCCACATGCTCGATGGGAATGAAGGTCAGCTTTTCGTGGGCCTCTGCTGGGATATCCACCAGGTCGCGCTCGTTGCCTTTGGGGATGATGACGGTCTTCAATCCGGCTCGCATGGCGGCGAGGCTCTTTTCCTTGAGGCCGCCGATGGGCAGGACCAGGCCGCGCAGCGTGATTTCGCCGGTCATGCCGACATCGGCGCGGACGGCGCGGTTGGTGAAGAGCGAGGCAATGGCGATGAACATGGCTACGCCAGCGGAAGGGCCATCCTTGGGCACTGCGCCGGCGGGGACGTGGACGTGGAAATCGGTGTCGCGGAAGACGGACTCTTCGATGCCGAGTTCCTTGGCACGGCTACGGACGTGGCTGAAGGCGGCCGAGGCCGACTCCTTCATGACGTCACCGATCTGGCCGGTGAGTTTCATGTTGCCGGAGCCTGCATAGCGCGTGGCCTCAATGTGCAGAATCTCTCCGCCCAGCGGGGTATAGGCCAGGCCTGTCACCACACCGACGGCGTCTTGTTTGAGGCGTTCCTCGTGCGAGACGCGCGGCGGGCCGAGCAGCTTCATCACAGTCTCCCGGGTGATCACTTGAGCTTCGCTTTCGCCCTGCGCCACTTTTGCAGCGAGGCCACGGCAGACGGAACCGATCTGGCGTTCCAGGTCGCGCACGCCGGCTTCCCGCGTGTATTCGCTGATCACCATCCGCAACGCGTCGTCCTGCCATTGGGCTTGCTCCGGGGTGAGCCCGTTTTCCGCCAGCTGGCGCCGAACCAGGTAGTTGCGCGCGATCTCCAGCTTCTCGCGTTCGGTGTAGCCGGGGATGTCGATCACCTCCATGCGATCGCGCAGGGGAGCGGGGATGCCCTCCATGTAGTTCGCGGTGGCGATGAATAGAATCTTTGAAAAATCAAACGGCACATCGAGATACCGGTCCACAAAGGCCTGGTTTTGACGCGGATCGAGCACCTCCAACAGCGCGCTGGCCGGGTCGCCGCGCGAGTCCGCGCCGAGCTTGTCGATCTCGTCGAGCATGAGGACGGGATTGCTCGTGCCGAGGCGGCGGAGTTCCTGAATGAGGCGGCCCGGCATCGAGCCAATGTAAGTACGGCGATGTCCACGAATCTCCGCCTCGTCGCGAATACCTCCCAGGCTGATGCGGGAGAATTTCCGGCCCAGCGCATCTGCGATGGATTGGCCCAGGCTAGTCTTGCCCACGCCGGGAGGGCCGAGGAAGCAAAGAATGGGGCCGCGTCCGTTGGGATTCAGCTTCCGCACGGCGAGATACTCAATGAGGCGGCGCTTCACCTTGGTCAGCCCGTAGTGATCGCGGTCGAGGATGGCCTGGGCGTTCTCCAGATTCAGATTGTCATCGCTTAATTTTTTCCACGGCAATTCCGCGATGATTTCGAGGTAGCTGACGATGACGGAATACTCCGGGCTTTGCGGCGGGATCACGGCGAGGCGCTTCAGCTCACGCTCCGCTTCGGCCATGACCTCGGCGGGCGGTTGGGCATCCTCCAATTTTTTGCGCAAAGCCTCGGTCTGCTCGTCCACGCCGGTCTCGCCTTCGCCGAGTTCGCGCTGGATCGCGCGGATCTGCTCGCGCAGATAGGCCTTGCGCTGTGCGTCGGAGAATTGTGAGGCGACATCCTTTTGCAGGCGCTGTTGGATTTCCGCGATCTCCAGCTGGCCCGTGATGTGGATCTGCACCGCATGCACGCGCTTTTGCACATCGAGTTCCTCCAGCAGGGTCTGCTTCTGCGCGATATCCACCGGCAGGTTGGTGGAGAGAAAATCCGCGAGTTGCCCGGCATCCTCGATATTCAGGATCAGCGTGCGCGCATGCTCCGGCACATCCGGGATCAGCGCCATGATCTTCAGGGCACCTTCGCGCAGGTTCTTGCCCTCGGCTTCCCATTCCTTGCTGGGCGGGGGAGTGATGGATTTCAGCGGATGGACCTCCGCCTTGATGAATGGCTCGGAACTCACCGAGCGAACCAGCGCAATACGACGCAAGGCCTGTCCGATAATCAAGACGCCGCCATCCGGCTGGCGGATGAGTTTCAACACCGTGATCGCCACGCCAACATGGTAGAGATCCTCGAAGGCGGGGTTCTCCTTGGTGGCATCGCGCTGGGTGGCGACCCCGATGATCTTGCTTTGGGCCAGCGACTCGTCGAGCAGCTTGAGCGAGGATTCCCGGGTGATGGTTAGCGGAACCACGGTGCCTGGAAAAACGACGATATCCGGCAGGGCCAGGATCGGCAGCACATCGGGGATGGCCGGGCTGTCTTCCGTCTGGCTCGTGTCCGAGATGCCAAGCAGCGGGGGCTGGTTGTGTCCGCCCGCGGCATCACTACCGCTGCGGGTGGTGTTGGTTTCTTCGCTCATCGACTTATGGTCAGGTTAATCCAAAGAAGGCCGTTTAGTTGGACGGCGCTGGATTTCTCCGGGAGCACATCCACCGGCAGGATGAGCTCGCGCACGAAGGGGCCGTGGTCGATTTCCATGGCGAGGATCTGTAGGGCGACGGGCTCGTCTCGGGTCGGCTCGGGAGCAGGGCGCACGCCCCGGATGACCAGGCGGCGAGGCTCGATACTCAGGTCGATCTCCGCCTTGTCCACCCCGGCCAAATCCACGCAGACCTTGATGCATTCATCGCAGCGGTAGGCGTTTACGGAAGGTTGCCATCCCTCGGGGCGGGCGTATTGGGAGAAATTGCGGCGCTGCAACTCGCGCGCAAGGTCGTGAAGCTCTCCTTGAAACCATCGTAGGCGGATTCGTTCCATAGCAGTTCGCTGCAATATCGCGGCGTTTACGTAAAAAACCAGTAACTTTCGCGCCCCGTTCCAACCGGAATTTGAGTTGATTTTTGGCCTGTTCTGGGCGAAGACATCAATGCTGTGCTAACCCCGCGCTGCTCTCCCCTGCGCCTAGGCGTGAACAAGGGAAAAATGCGGTTTTTTGGCATCCTGTTGACCTCGATTTTTGGGTTCTCGATTTCCGGTGTTTTGGCGGAGCCTTCTGCGCCTGCCCCCAGCGTATCGTTTGGCGTAAAGGAATCGCGTCTCTGGCTGGGGCGCACGCAGGTTATTCCGGTCACTTTGCCCGAGCCTGCGGCGGACAAGATGGTCCTCGCCACTTCCGTCGTTCCCCCGGATTCGGCGGATATTCTTCTGCCCGCCACCATCCTGAAAGGCGAGAAGATGGGCTTCCTTCGAATCCGCAGTCTCCTGCCCGGCAAGATCACTCTCCAGGTGGGGGACAAATCGCTTCCGCTCAGTGTGCAGCGCGATTCGGCGGATGCCGTGCCGGCTTCCCGCCCGCAAATTATCAGCCCGTCCGAAGGCGCATGCATCTACGGAACCATTACCGCCGGGGTCGAGGTCGATGTGGCGGAGGGGGGTAATCGCGCGGTTGAGCCCCGACTAATCCTGCCCGGTGGCAAGGAGCTTGTTCCCCGCGCGCAGACCCTGGACGGCACAGGCTCGACCCGGCTTTACGTCTATGACGTCAACGCCGATGAGTTGCCGCCCGGCCCCTGCAAGTTTCAGACCTACATGACTAATGAGCGGCACGAGCGCCAATCCGGCGAGGCCGTTTCGGTTAATGTCGTCCGCCCCGATGCCTCGGCGATGATCTCCGGCCCCTGCGTCGAACGGGTTAATGACCCGCGACCCCAGCATATTGGCGAAAAGCTCCCGAGCGTCGTGACCAACGACCCCAAGGTGCCTGATGGCTACGTGACCAACCCCAGCGCGAACCCCGCCTGGTGCCTCAAGGAGACCATCGAGAAACCGGGTCTCTACCAATTCACCATGCGCGTGCGCGGCGATCCCACGGCGGGGGCCTACCCTTCGATCGGCTTGGAACTCAATGAGAAGAACAAACCCGAATCCGCCGGGCGGCTGGTAGACAAGGAATGGCATCGCGTTCCCATTGGCCGCCCGATTCATCTGGATTCCGGTGAGCAGTATCTGACCGCCCGCTTTCTCAACGATTTTCAGGCGGGCAAGGGCACCGACCGCAACCTCTATCTTGAGCGTTATGAGTTGCTTCGCGTGGCCGAGGACAAGACCGATCCGGCCGACGGCGCCGAGGCCTCCATGATGATGTCGGGCGATAGCGGCGGGGCCATGATGATGTCGGGGGCGTCGGATTCTGGAGGTGGCATGAGGGTCTCCTTTGAGCACTCCCTGAATGGCCGGGTGGTGCAAGGGCCCCTGCGCCTGCGCGCCAAGGCGTGGCATCCTCCCAAAACGGAGGCTCCGGTGGTGGATTTACTAGTCAATGGTGGGGTCTTTTCCAGCCAGCAAGGGAGCGACTTGAATTTCTCGGTGCCGGTGGAAGCGCTTAAGAAGGGGCCAAATACGGTTCAACTTCGGGCGCGTACGGCGAATGGGGCATCAACCTTGAGTACTTTGGAATCAGTATCGGTTGACGATACTTTTGCGGGCCAAGGGGATATTCGACGTTCGTTCCGGTACACTGTAGAGGACCAATCCTGGGATCCCGGAATGAGCCAGCGAGTGGGCAAGGACCAGCCACCCGCTGCTGCGTTTTTCACCAATGGAGAGGCGATTCTTACCCTGCCGACGGATCTTGAAGGGGAATTTTTGGTGCAGGTGGAAGCCAAGGGGCAGGATTTTCAGGGTCCTCCGGTGGTTGAGGCGTATTTGAAAATTGAGGGCGCTGATCCGGTGAAGCTGGGCGAGAGTCCCATTAAGGATTTTTACAACGGAATCAAGGTGGGCAAGGCCACTTTGACCAAGGGACCCAAGCAAATCGTATTGCGATACAGCAATGATCTTTCCAAGGGGAAAGAGGGTGATCGGAATTGGTGGCTGAGGTCGGTCCAATTGGAAGAGCCGGTTAAATTTGCCGGGGAAGCGCCCAAGCTTCAGGTGCTCTATCCGCGATTTGCCAGCGCTCCTTTCCCCGTGGCGGGCGCAAGTGCGATCGTGGCCAAGGTCTTTGCGCGGGAGGGGATCGAGTGGACCGACCTGACGGTGGATGGAATTTCCCAGAACCTTCGCCTGAAGGACGACGATGGTTTGGGCCGCGTGGTGTTGCCGGTGGTCGCCACCACCTTGAAGGAAGGCAACCACGTTCTCCGGGTGGTCGCACACGGCAAGAACGGGAAGGAAACCATCTCCGAGCCCATCCCGCTGCGGGTGGAAGCGCCGGGTGGCAAAGGCGACGACACCTATGCCCGGGCGGTGTATTTGCTCAATCGCTTTGGCTATGGTCCCGAGCCTGAGGAACTGGCAGACGTCCTCCTGATGGGGCCGCACAATTGGCTGAAGGATCGCTTCGCCCGCTCGTGGAACGACGCCGGCGAGCAAGCGGCCTTCCAGCGCGCCTGGAATGAGTTTCCCCTGGTGGCCGATCGCGGGCAGGTGATTCCCCGGGTTATTTCCTATCTGCTACGCTCGCCAAATCCCGCTCGCTGCCGTTTTGTCCTGTGGACGGAGAACCATTTCTCCACCTGGATCGAGAAGGCCCAGGCCGACAATAAGTGGCGGGAGCACGAGCGTTTCCTCGAACTGGGTGCGGCTCCCTTTGGCGATCTGCTCATGGCTTCGGCGACCAGTCCGGCGATGATTGTTTACCTCGATCAGGCCCGGAGCTTCGCCAACAAGCTCAACGAAAACTACGCCCGCGAGATCATGGAACTGCACACCCTCGGCGTGCACGGCGGTTACAAGCAGGTGGATGTGACCAACCTAGCCTCCATTCTGACCGGCTGGACGCTTTCCGCCGATGCGCCGCTGAAGGGCTCGGTGCAGGAACTCACCAAGTCCTTCGTCTACGAGCCCGGCCTGAACAACGCCGCGGAGAAGACGGTCTTTGGCATGGAGTTTCCCAAGGCGGAGGATCGCAAGGCCCGGTACGATCGCACGCTCATGGCCCTGGAGATGCTGACTGCTCATCCCAGCACCGCTACTTTTATCACGCGGAAGATGGCCGAGCACTATGTGTCGATGCCTGCGCCCGATACTCTCGTGGCCAAGCTGGCTAATCGATTCCGCGAGACCGGAGGCGACACGACCGAGGTGCTGCTGGCGATCGTTGATAGTCCCGAGTTCTGGAGCGCGATGAACCAGCCCAAGGTGACCACGCCGTTGGATTTCAGCCTGCGCCTGTCCCGCCTGGCGGGCTTTACGAATCCCAATGTGGTGGGCGACTTCCTCCGGAAGAGCGGTACCGGGCTGTTTGATCGCGCCACGCCGGACGGCTATTCCGAGATCGATGGCGATTACATGAGTTCCAATGCGTTGTTGCAGCGCTGGCGCTTTACCCAGGCCCTGGCCGGTCCGCTGCAAAGGCTCCTGCCTCCCGCCGCCAGTCCGCCCGAGAATCCCTGGAGCACCGCCTCGCAGGAACGCGATGTCAGCCTCTTTGCCACGCGCCTGCTTGGTTATCCGCTCACCGGTTCCTCGCGTGAGGCCGCCATCCAATATCTCAGCAGAGCCACGGTGATCGACAACCGGGAAAAGACTGTGACCGCTCTCGTCTCGCAATTGCCCCCCGCCAGCCTTCGATAAAATCCATGAACATCACGCGCCGATATTTCTTGCAGACCAGCGGAGCCCTCGCGCTCTACTGCGGACTCGCACCGGGCCGCTTGCTGGCCGAAACAGGCATCCTGCCCGCCTCCGTCAAAACCGTAAAACGCGGCAAGACCATGGTCGTGATCTTCCTGCGCGGCGGCATGGACGGGTTGAACTTCATCGTGCCCTATGGCGATCCGGCCTATAAGGATCTGCGCAAATCCATCCTGCTGCCCAATCCCGGCCAGCCGGATGGCGTGCTCGATCTCAATGGTTTCTTCGGGCTGAACTCTCGCGCGGCGGCTCTAAAGCCGCTCTTCGACAATGGCCAGGCCCGTGCGCTGCACGCGGTGGGCTACGATCTTAATACGCGCTCGCACTTTGAAGAGCAGGATACCTGGGAAACGGGCGTCACGGGAAACACGGTGAGTTCCGATGGCTGGCTGAATCGCCACCTCGCCACCTCCAAGGGGCACGGCCCGGTGCGCGCGATATCCATCGGTGATAATCTTCCGCGCATCCTGCGTGGCAAGGCACCAGCCTTTGCTTTGCATGGTATCGCGGATCTGGCCATCCCCAGCGTGACGAAGGACGACGAAGTGGCCATGCGCGCCGCGCTGGAGCATGCCTATTGCACCCCTCTGCCGGAGCACCGCTCCGCCGCGCAGGATCTGCTCGCCGAGACCGCGCAGACTACCATCGAGGGCGTGGACGTGATCAAGAAGGCTGCCACCGCTGACTACAAGCCGAACGCGACCTATCCCAAGAATGAATTCTCCCGCCGCCTCATGGAGGCCGCGCGCTTGATCAAAGCCAATGTCGGCCTCGAAGTCGTGGAGATCGATTACGGCGGTTGGGACACCCACCAAAATCAAGGTGGAGCGCAGGGCAACTACGGCAATCTCGTGCAGAACCTGGCCGACGGCCTGGCTGCTTTCCATCAGGATCTCGGCGATCTCATGAACGATACGCTTGTCCTTACCATCAGCGACTTTGGCCGCACGGCGGCGGAGAATGGCACCGGCGGCACCGACCATGGGTGGGCGAATTGCATGCTCGCGCTCGGCGCAGTGGAAAACAAAGCTCCGTCCCCCATCATCACGCATTGGCCGGGTCTGGCAAAGGAGCAACTGCACCAGGGCCGCGATCTCCTGCACACCACCGACTTCCGCGATGTGTTGGGCGAGGCCGTGGCCAATCATTTGGGCAACTCGCTGGTGAAAACGGTGCTGCCCAATCACGATTTCAAGCCGGTCGGGTTGGTTTAAGCGGCGAAGTCTGGCTAGAGAGGCAAAGAAATAGTGTCGCCGAACCAGAGCGGCGGCCCGCAGGGCCGGACGCCAGGGGACTGGTGTAACTACAGCAAGTGCGCTTCCCGCCAAGGCGGGAAGCGGAACTAGTCGGCGGCTGACACAGCGGTCAGCCCTCCCGGGTTTATCGCTCCGATGACGATTTTCTGGCTCCTTGAAAACTACAGTTGCTACAACATAAGCGGGCCTGCGGCGCGTCGAAACATCCGAGCTGGCTCGCCATAATGCAGCTATAGAATTATTTAAAATGCGCTAGTTTGCCGGATCGTCGCTGATCAGGCGCTTTCCGAAACTCAGGGTGCGATCATTCGTGTAGCCGAGCCTTTCGTAGAAGGCCGCGGCGGCGGCGTTGGTGCCTCGGATTTGCAGGTTGAGTTTTGGGCAGCCGATTGCTTTCAGGATTCGTTCGGCTTCCTCGAGCAGCTTTCGGGCATAGCCCTGGCGCTGATGTTCGGGATGAACGGCGAGGTAGTTGATCCAGCCCCGGTGGCCTTCATAGCCGACCATGCATGATGCGATCACCTCGCCGTCCAGCTTTCCGATTAGGAACCACTCCGGGTTGACCGCGAGTTTTCGGGCGATGTCCTTGTGAGGATCATTATGCGGCACAACCAGACCGCAGGCTCGCCAGAGGGCGATAACCGCCTCCTCGTGGGAGGGTGAAAAAGGGCCGATGTGAAAGCCGGACATCCGAGAGAAATACCTCGAGGGCTGTGGAAAGGAAAGGCGCGACCGGCCCGGTGTTGGGGAGACCACCCGTAGGGCGAACGCCAGGGGACTGGCGTTGCTACAGCATGTCTGTGCCAAGCGACTCTTTCCTTTTGGTTGAGCCGAACTCGCAGGTCGTTGAGGTCAACGGCCCCTACCAAATGGCGGAGCAAACTGTTTGACGATGTGCGCTCTTTTGCGGCGATTTCCGAGAAAATGCTCTGGCTTGGCGAGGGCTCTGGCTTACTCCTTGGGCGCGGCGGGTGTTCCCTTGTTGGGGCGGGGGCCGTCGGTTTCGGAGGCCAGATCCTTGCGCTGCCAGACTCGAATGTAGTCGACGACGAAATCGCCGGGGAGTTGGGAGTCGTCGAGCATCTCGGTTTCCCAACCGCCGGTTACATTGTCGAGGAGGATGGCGCTCGAGACATTGGAAACACGAGGGCTGGTCCAGCGGGCACACTCCTTTCCATTGCCGTAGAGGACGATCGAGCCGGGCGTCCAGAGGAGCCCGACGACGAGGAAGCCGTCCTTGTCGGCGGGAACGTAGATGCCGCCCGAGCCGGTGGCTTTGTGCGTTTTGCCGTAGCCGTCCCAGTGCATGGCAAAGTTGAAACGCTGGGAGCCCCAGGCGGAAAGCTGCTCGACGATATCAAACTCCATGCCGCCAAAGCGCGTGGACTGACGCGCGCCCTGATCTCCCTTGCCGAGGCCGCGATCCGGCATCAGCCAAAAGGCGGGCCACAGGCAGGGGACCTTGGGCAATTTGAGGCGGGCCTCGAAGTAGCCATATTTCTGCACCCATTTGCCGTAGGTATCCGCAAAGCCCGTCACGTAGTCGGTTTCCTTGGCGGCCGGATCGTCATTGTGGTGACCGGTCTTTTTCTCGACCCGCAGGGTGAGCGTGCCGTCCTTCACGATGGCGTTGTCCTTGGAGAAATGCGTGCGTTTATCCCAGAAGTTCGGCGCGTAGATATTCCACTTGGTGAGATCGACCGCATTGCCATCGAAGTTGTCTTCAAAGGTCTTGATCCACTCGCCATCGACAGGTGGCTTCTGGCCGATCCACGAGGGGAGTTCGATGGTGGGATTTTCCCCGGCGACGCTGGAAACGAGGAGGGTCTTTGCGCCCGGTGTTTCATCACCGAGAATGGTTACGCCGGTTACGCGATGGCTTACAAAATTGGTGCCGGTGGCTGGCGTGCCTTTGAAGTCCTTCTTGATTTCCGTATTTGCCATGTCGGGAACATCCACTCCCTGCCAGGGAACCGTGGCGGCAAAGGGCACGATCACATCGGCGCTCTGCCCCGGCGCGATCGGCGCGGCGGCGGCGACCGTGGCGGTGGGGCCGGCCTTGCTTTCCACCCGCACCGATGGAGTGACGGGGGTGGAACCGGAGTTGGTCAAATGCACCCGCACCTGAAAGTAGTCGTTCAGATTCCAGCATCCCTGGGCGGGAGTGAGCGTGACACCATCCGCCTTGCCTCCGCCCACCTCCACTCGCAGGCCCTTGCCGGCATCCGCGGTGGCCTTGCCGGTTCCGATCGCGGTGAGTTGCTTGGTGAGGTCAAGCGAGGTGCCTGGACCAACGATCACGCCATTCGCCGGCCGGGTGACGACATTCTTGGGATCGACGGGCGGCTTCTCGTCGGCGGGCCCGGCGGCGGTGATGCTATTGACCCGGAAAGTTTGGGCCTCGGGCATCTTGCTGCCAAAAATAAGGATACCTGTGATGGCGCTGGATTTCAGCTTGGCCTTGGAACTGGCGTAGGCGAGGTAAACCGGAATGGTGCGGGTCTCACCCGGCGGAACGGCCACCGTGGCGGCGCCGGTTTCCTCGGTGGAATCATCCACCCGCAGGCTGAGGCGCATCACTTTTTGCGAGGTATTGGTGACGCTGGCCTCAATGCGCCCGTAGGCGGAAACGTTCCAGGGAGTCTCGGGCTTGATCTGAATGCCAGGGAACCCGGAGGTGCCTTTTTCCTGCACGGAAATCTCCACGCCATCCTTCGCGGTGACAAAGCTCACGTCGGGCTGGTTGGCCCCGTTGGGAAAGACCTGCTTCTCCCAACCAGCGACCCCGGGGCCAAAGAGGACCTTGGGGGGCTCCTCGGCGATGACGGTGGTGAGGCTGGCAATGGTGAGGACCGATAGGATCTGAGGAATAAACTTCATGAGAGTGGGAGCGAGGTGGCGGAACTGGGAGGAGGAGTAGTTCACCAAGGTGCCGACATTTGGAAAAATGTGGTAGTCCGCAGCCGACGGAAAATGTGTTCTCTTCTGATGCTTCGCGCCGGCCCCCCAGAGGGTGGGCCGCCTTTTTTACCTCGGAGCTTGGACAGGCGGGACCCGGCTGGGTATAGAGATGCCATGGTTGTATTCGAGAAATCGCAGAGCCGGGTGTGGCTTCCCCCCGGCGAGGTCCTGGAATCTTCGCTGAGCCGGTGCACGCATCTGGGCATTGGGGCGCATCAGGACGATTTGGAGTTTATGGCCTTTCACGGGATCAAGGAGTGCTTTGCCAGCGCGGAAAAATGGTTTGTCGGGGTGACCTGTACCGATGGGGGCGGGAGCTCGCGCACCGGCCCCTATAAGGATTTTACGGATGAGCAGATGAAGCAGGTCCGCGTCGAGGAGCAGGAGAAGGCCGCGGCCTTGGGGGAATTTTCGGCCATGCTGCAACTCGGCTATCCCAGCGCGGAGATCAAAGGGGAGGGGAAGGCGGCCCTGGCGACTGATCTCGTGAAGGTGCTCCGAGCGACCCGGCCCGAGATTGTTTACACGCACAACCCCGCGGACAAACATGAGACGCATCTCGCGGTGTTGGAAGGAGTGCTCTCCGCCATCCACCAGCTCCCGCGCGAAGAGCGCCCGCAACGCCTGCTGGGCTGCGAAGGTTGGCGTGGACTGGATTGGATGCTCGACTCGGACAAAGTGCTGCTCGACGTAGGCGGGCTCGACGATCTCGCCAAGGGGCTCAATGCGCTCTTCGATTCCCAGATCGCCGGCGGCAAGCGCTACGATCTCGCGGTGATGGGCCGCCGCCGGGCCAATGCCACCTTTCTCGATTCCCACAGCGGCGACAGCGCGCAGGAAGTCTCGCTGGCCATGGACCTCACGCCGCTCATTCTCGACGAGACCACCAGTATCGTGGATTTCACGCGGCCTTTCATCGAGCGTTTCGCCGCTGATGTCACAACCAAGCTGAGCCGCCAATTCGGAGCCTAAGTTTTTATGGAAATCATCATTTTGCCGAGCGCACAGGAAGCCTGCATCTATGCCGCCCGTGCCGTGGCGGGCTTGATCACCCGAAAGCCCACCGCCGTGCTGGGCCTCGCAACCGGGAGTACGCCTCTCCCTTTTTATCACGAACTCGTGCGCCAGCATCGCGAGGAGGGCCTCGATCTTGGCCAGGTCACCACCTTCAACCTCGATGAATACGTGGGCCTCGCGCCGGAGCACCCCGCTTCCTACCACCATTTCATGCGGGAGAATTTCTTTAGCAAAGTCAACATCCCGGCCAGTCAAACCAACGTTCCGGATGGTCTCGGCACCGACATTCCTGCGACCTGCCAAGCCTACGAGGCCGATATCGCCGGGGCGGGCGGCATCGATGTGCAGATCCTCGGCATCGGCGGCGATGGTCATATTGGTTTCAATGAGCCCAGCTCCTCGCTCGCCTCGCGCACGCGGATCAAGACGCTCACCCAGCGCACCCGGGAGGACAATGCTCCGTTTTTCAGCAATCCTCAGGAGGTGCCGCATCACGTGATCACGATGGGCGTGGGCACCATCATGGAAACGAGGCATGTGATTCTCCTCGCCTTTGGTGAAAAGAAAGCGCAGGCCGTGGCCGAGAGCGTCGAAGGCCCCATCACGGCCATGGTTCCAGCATCCGTCCTGCAATTGCATCGGCAGGCCACCATCCTGCTCGACGAGGGCTCTGCTTCCAAACTGAAGCGCGCGGAATATTATCGCTGGGTCTTCGAGAATAAGCCGGCCTGGCAGCGGGTGTAGAACCCAGATCAGTCCGCCAGGGGCACGGTGGTCTTTGGGGCAAAGGAAGATTTCAGATAGATGGCAATGGCCGACCAGATGAGCAGAAAGGCGATGGCCTCGCGCAGGCTGAAGGGCTCGTGGTACAGGGCCACGCCGAGCAGGAGCTGAAGGGTGGGGGCCAGGTATTGAAAGAAGCCCAAAGTCGAAAGGGGCAAAAGCTTGGCGGCGTTGTTGAACCAGATGAGCGGCAGTGAGGTGACGATGCCCGCGCCGATGAAAATCAACGTGAGGTGCGGTGAATTGGTGAATTGCGTAGTATGGTGGGCCGAGAGCCACCAGATCGCCGCGCCGGCGAGGGGCAGCATGAGCGCGGTCTCCACCAGCAGGCCAACAATGGGCGTGACGGCCACGATTTTGCGGAGCAGCCCATACAAGGCAAAGGTCGCCGCGAGGCCCAGGGCGATCCAGGGAATTTTCCCGAGATGCCAGCCAAACCAGATGACTCCGCAGGCGGCGAGCAGACAGGCGACCACCTGCGCGCGCGACAGGCGCTCCTTGAGCACAAAGAATCCCAGCAGCACATTGACCAGGGGATTGATGAAGTAGCCCATGCTGCTCTCGACGACCTGGTTGGAATTCACGCCGTAAATAAAGAGTGCCCAATTCGCGCTGAGCAGCGACACCGTACCGAAGAGGAATACGAGGCGCTTGGGCGAGCGAAGAACCGAGCGCAGTTCAGGCCCATCTTTCCGCCACCAGGCGAGCAACGCGAGAAAGAGGAGCGACCAGACGATGCGATGGGAGATGACCTCCAACGTGGGGGCTGTGCCGAAGAGTTTCCAATAAATCGGAAAGATGCCCCACGATGCATAAGCCAGCACGGCGTAGACCGCACCCACCCACGGAGCTCGGGCCGGAACGGAACCTTCGGTGGGAGAGGCGGGCATGAGAGCGGCTACTTCACCAAGTCTCCGGCGGGGCGGCAAGCCATGGTGCGGATTTTGGCTTTCGCGGGCGGGTGGAAACAGGTTTCATGCCGACGATCGCATGCCTGAACCGACAAAATGGAGCCGCCGCATCCGAGGCGGATTGGAGGCCTATTTCCGGAGGAAAAGCTCGCCGCGTTTCATCCTCGGGCTGATCATTTTCCTCACCGCCCTCGTGGGCTGGCTCCTTTCCTACCTGATGCTGCACCATGGAATGGAGGCCATGTGGAAACGATATCCGTTGGCGGTGCTCGGCGGGTATGGCGTTTTTCTTATGCTGCTTCGTCTTTGGGCGGAATATGAGCGGACCCAGATGGATGCAAGTGATCCCGCTATTCGGCAGGCAGCGGAGAGCGGGGACGAGGAACGCGTGGCGGGAGAACTGCCTGCGGCTGATCCCAGCGTGAGCGATTACCGAGTATCGGACGAAAAAGGATCCTGGTATGACTGGCTGGACGTGCCTGATTTTGGCGCCGGCGACGAAGGCTGCCTCATCCTAGTCTTGCTGGGTGCGCTGGTTGGCGTGGTGCTGCTGTTCTTCTCCGCCTTGTCAGGAGCGCCGGCATTGCTCACCGAGGTCTTTATCGATGCGTGCCTCGCGGGAGCATTGTATCGGCGATTGCGCATTGCGGCACACGAGCATTGGCTGGCTACCGCGGTGAGAAATACGTGGGCCTATGTGCTCGCCGCGGCCTTGCTCCTCGGCTTGGCCGGCGGTTGCCTGGATCTCATGGCGCCCGGCGCGAATACCGCAGGGCCGGCCTTGCGAGAGATGATTTTTGGCGCGCCGGCAAAATAGGAGCGGCAAGATGGCCTACTGCACTTCGAGCTTGTTGGAGATCTTTTTGGCTCCCGCCTTGATGGCATAGCCCTCGATGGTCGTTGATTCCTGCAGGCTTTTCACCGAGCCATGCAACACCACTTTGCCCTTGTCGGTCGTGATGACCTTCACGTTCTTCGCGGCGAAGGAAAGGGAGCGATCCAGGTCGATCATGTGCAGGATGGTCGCGGTCATTTTCACCGCCTCGGGATCGCTCGATTGAACCGACTTGGTATGGTTCGGCTTGATGGGATCAACCGGAGTTACCGGCGTTTCCTGGGCCAAAAGCAGAGAGCTTGCGGCCAGTATTCCAGCCAGGGCGATCAATAGAGTTTTCATGGTTTCTTGGGGTGGGCTCAAAGTAACAAAGGGACTGGGATTTGGCCACCCTTCTCCCCGCAGAGGCTGCCATGCGCCTCCTGCTCGCCGAACCGGGACGCAAACTCGTTGAATCCGGCGGTCCGGCTGCGTTGCCGCGTTGACCTGCTTCCGGTTTGGAGGGAACATGGTGAGGTGATCGGCAAATTTAAGTACTGGCTGTCCCATGCCTCCTCCTTTTGGCAGGTCAATATGGTCGGCTGGCTCCTTTTCGCCATTGTGGCGGTAGGCATTCGCACCATTGCGCAGAATGATGTGTGGCGGGCCTTCGGTTTCACCATCTTTCAGACCCCCATTGCCATCGCTCTCTCGGCCGGTCTCTATCTCGTCTACCGGCGTCCGCGATTGAGCGGTTCCTTTCGCGTGCGCACGGCGGCATGGGTCATCGGGTTAAGTCTCCTCGCGGCTCTGCTGGAGTCGGGAGCGGCGATCTGGTTGGTTTCTGTCACCGGTTGGACGAATCCCCCCTGGACTCCGCATGATGAATGGCTGCTGCGCATCATCTTTCTCTGGCTCGTCTATATGGGGTGGAGCCTGGCCTATTTCTGGGCCAAGGCCGAACTCACCACCCAACTCGAAAGCCAGCGCGCCGAGCATGCCTTGGGCGAAGCGCAGCGCATGGAATTGCAGCTCCTCCGGCTCCAGCTCGATCCACACTTCCTTTTCAATTCCCTCAACGGCATCGCGGCCGAGATCGCGCCGCATCCCACCGCCGCGACCAATATGGTGCGCGAACTCGCCGAGTATCTGCGGTATTCGCTGGACCAGCGCCATCGCGCGCTCGTTCCGCTGGCGGTGGAGATCGATGCGATGACGGCCTATCTGCGCATCGAGCAGGCCCGCTTTGGCGAGCAGCTGGTCGTGGAGCTCGAGGTGGACGAGCGGGCCCGGCGCGAATTGGTCCCGAGCTTTCTCCTGCAGCCCCTGGTGGAAAATGCCGTGAAGCATGGCCTGCAGACCAGCCGCCCGCCGTGGCGCATCCTCATTCGCGCGGCCAAGCCCGGCACCGTGCTCCAGCTCGAGGTTTGCAACTCCGGCAAGATTCATTCCAACTCCGGCGGGCGTGTCGGCCTGGAGACCCTGCATCGGCGGCTCGATCTTTATTATCCCGACCGCCACGAGTTCACCTTGCTGGAAAAAGATGGCCTGGTGCGCGCCGGCCTGCTGCTGGAGGGCGACCCATGCTTCGCGTAGCGCTGGTCGACGACGAGCGCCTGGCCCGCCAGGGTTTGCGGCAGATGCTGGATACTCTTGGCACAGTCGGCGTGGTGGGGGAGGCCGATAGTGCGGAGGCCGCGGCCGAGGTTATTCACCGTGAGAAGCCCGACGCCATTTTCCTCGATATCCACATGCCGCTGATGAGTGGCTTTGAAATGTTGAAAACGCTGGAGAAGCCCCCCCGCGTCGTCTTCGTCACCGCTCATTCCCAACACGCCTTGCAGGCCTTCGAGGTCAGCGCGGTCGATTATCTGCTCAAGCCTGTCCGCCCGGAACGTCTGGCCGATGCGGTGAAGCGGCTCGAAGAAGCGTGTGGGATCACGCCGCAGGATTCCGTGGTACCCTACCAGCCCAAGGATCGCATCTGCCTGCGCCTGCCACATCGCACCATTGTCGCCTCCATTGCGGATATCGCCGCGCTCCAGGCCGAGGGGGATTTTACCCGGGTCATCGGCACCTCCGAGCCCAATCTCCTGATCTACCGGCCGCTGGGCCATTACGCGGACCTGCTTCCAAGCCCGCCCTTTGTGCGGGTCGACCGGTCCCTACTCATCAATGGCGATCGCATCGCCCGCACGGAGCGAGTCTCACGGGATACGATGAAGCTCTGGATGCGCGATTTGCCGGAGCCTTTTCTGCTTGGCAGAGCCGCTCAAGCCCGGCTCAAGGCCAGCGTCTTTGTCGCGGGCTGATCGAGTCTATCCCACCTGCGCTGTGCTGTCTTTTCCGCCCCCCAGGACTCCCACCCGACGGGGCTATCATCCCGAGGCATTATGCCAGAGCGGAAAAGACAGCACGAGGCGCCGTACGCCATTGCCCTCCAGATCCGCACAGCCCAAGAAACCCTGTCCTAGCGCGGGCAGCAGGCTTATCCTTTTAGGGCGGCCTTCTGCTGTTGGAGGACGGGAAACGTATCACACCCTGCGGCAAAGTCAAATCGTTCTTTGCCCCGTCCGTTTTTGCTGCGACATGCGATTCCATTCCGGCAGCATTTCCTCATGATCACCCCTCTGGCCGAAAATCTCTGGATGCTCCGCTACCCGCTCAAGGCTCTCGGCGCGGACCTCCGGCGCAATGTCACCATCATCCGTCTTTCTTCGGGCGATCTCGTGATTCACTCCACCGGCCCTTTTACCGCAGAAGACCTCGCGGAAATTTCCCGCCTTGGCCGCCCGGCCTGGCTGGTCGATTCCATGCTTCGGCACGATACCTTTGCCAAGGAAGGCCGCGCGGCGTTTCCTGATTTGCCCTATCTCGCGCCTCCCGGTTTTTCGATGCAGGAGGAATGCTCCACCCGGCCGCTCCTGCCTGCGCCCATCGAGTGGGGAGAGGAGCTTCTCGTGCTGGAGGTTCGCGGCATGCCGGATTTCAAGGAGCATCTCTTCTTTCACCCGGCCTCCCGCACCCTCATTGTCGCCGATCTCGCTTTCAACTTCGGCTCCCACGAGCCCTGGTGGACAGAGCTTCTGCTCAAGGCCGCGGTTGGCTCCGAGCACCATCCCGGCATGTCCAAACCCTTCAAGGCAGCCGTGAAGGATGAGGCGGCCTTCCGCGATTCCATGGCCCAAATGCTGGCCTGGGATTTTGATCGCGTGGTCGTCGGGCATGGGGATGTGCTGGAGACCGGTGGCCATGGGAAGCTGGCCCGCATGCTGGCGGCCGCAGGATTCTGATTGTCTTTGCCTTGGACATCGTTCTAAAAGTCTTCCTCCCCAATGAACGTGATCGCGCCTCTTGCCACTTTGTTTGTGCCGCTGGCCTTGTCTGCTTGCACCGACTTTGATACCAGCGTGGATCACAACAACGGGATGGCTCCCGCCGATGCGTATATCAGCAAGGTCACTCCCGGATCCGAAAACGACACCAAATTCAACCGCGGCCTTGGCGCCACCCCGACCTACTAAATCGAATTCCCCCGAAAATTGCGCTGGAGTCTCGGGCGATTTACGGGTTGCCTTAAGACCTTCACCCCTCCAAGCTACTTTTAATCTCAATCATACCTAACATGCCCGCCACACCTAAAACCCGCAAACCGAACGCAGCCCTGATGAAACCCGTGCAGCCCGACGAGTTGCTCGCCAAGATCGTAGGATCTTCGCCTGTCACCCGTGGCGAGCTCACGAAGAAAGTCTGGGACTACATCAAGAAGCACAAGCTCCAGGACGAGAAGAAGAAAACCCTCATCAATGCGGACGACGCGTTGAAGGCCGTCTTCGGAGGCAAGAAGCAAGTGACGATGTTCGAGATGACCAAGCACGTCTCCGGCCACGTCAAATAACCAACCTACATTTTAGGATTGCCGCTGGCGGGTTTTTCCTGTCGGCGAGGTCCTGAAAGACAAAGGGAAAACGCGCGAGCGTTTTCCCTTTTTTCTTTTCGGGACTGGTTGCCCGGTCTCCTCACAAAGAAAACGCCGGCGAAGTTTCCTCCGCCGGCGTTCGTCTTAAGGCTATCGTCGATTAGGGCGTTTTCAGCAGACCCATCGAGTGCAGATCGTCAAACGACTTGGGGCCGGTGCCCGAGGCAGGGTCGATGCGGAAAGGCCACTGGGTGCTGTTGAATGGCACGAGTGGCGGCAGCAGGGGCTTCTGTCCCATCTTCGCCATTTCCTTCTCGATCGCGGCGCGTCCGCCAAAGCCGAGCAGTTCATAGTCCATCAGGCGGTCGTCGTTAAAGAAGACCTTGCCCAGCACGCGGTCCGAGACGATGCGGGCAAAGGCCGTCATCATGTCTTCCGGCGTGGTTTGGAAGTCCGTCGTCTCAAGCATCAACACGTGGTCGTTCATCTTGTTCTCGCCAAAGAATTGAACGAGCACGGAGAACAGGATGTTGTTTTGGCGGGCGACGTAGATCGAGTTCGACAGCGCGTACGTGCGATCCCAATCCTTGCCGAGCAGCTTCTTCCACTCGGTCATCACCTCAAACCAATGTGCGACCTGGGCTCCCGAGGCGATGGCGATGAGTTTCTCCAGCGTGGGCTCGATGCCGCGGGCATAGGTTTTTACTTCCTCGTAGGAGAAGGAACCGTTTTTCAGGCAGGCATCCTGGAACGCCAGGATCTGCGCGAGCGCGTCCTGCAATACGGCTTGATCCTCAGGCTTGATGTCGAGATTCACGATGCTGTCCTTCGCCACCTGGATCTCCTGGCGGTAGGCCTTCATCAGCGAAACCCATGCCTGGTCTTCCTTGGAGGTCGCAATATACGGAGCACACAGCGCGTACGTAGCCATCGCGGTGTGGCCGACGGATTTCGCGATCTGGTACACCACTGGCACGCTGGGCGCCTCGAGCGGGGGCTGGCCGGGCCGGTACAAAATGAAACGTCCACCCTTGCCGCTGAACAGCGCCATGATCAGGGGCACATTGTTCCGAATGTTCTTTTGGTAGATGCTCAGCGAGTTGTCGTAGACATTGAACATGGTGTTGTTCAACTGGACGATGTCGCGGATCGCGGTCTGTTCCTTGGTCAGTGGCGGCTGGGTATTCAGGACGACTTCTTTAAGGAAGTCCGGAACCTCTTCGGCGCGGGATGTCGTGGCGCAGACGAGCGAGAGCGCAACTGCGGCGAGGATGGCGGGTTTGGTTTTCATTTTCTGATTTTGTGGTGGGTGGTTGCTGAGATTGATTTTACCAGGGCAGGAGGCGCCACAAGACGGCGACTTCCAGCGCAAAGAGGACGGCCAGGATACCAAGCCCTTTGAGAGTGACCCGTGCCGTGCCGGCATCGGGCGGGAAAAGCCACCAGCCAAACCAGCGCACGAAGAGCGGCATGGTGATAAAGCTGGTTACGGCCACGCTGCCGGTGTTGCCGATGAAAGTCGCCAAGGAGGAATTAATATGGAATTTGGCAAGCTCCGGGCTGAGAAACCGGAGTTCCAGCATCACCGTGGGAAAAAGCCCGAGCAGCACGAGTAGCGCCGTCTTCCAATCCGGCGGTCCCTTGCCCGTGGCGGGATCCACCGGTACCCAACCGGGAAAGGAGGTGGCCAGGCGCGACAATTCCTCGCTCTCGATGAAAGCCTTGGATTCCTCCAGCAGCTTGGCCCGCTCCGGGGCGGCCATCCATTTTTCCAGGTGCTCCGCGGTGTCGTAGCGCACGAGTGTCGTCCAGCGTCCGCCAATCGTCGCGGGCGGTTGGAGATACATGCCGCGATATCCCGGGTAGTGGGCCTGCGCCTGCTGGATCCGCACCGACCATTCGCGATACCGGTCTTCCATGCCCGGCTTGACCTTGGACAGGATCACCTCCGTAACCGTCGTAGCTGGCGCCTCCGCCGCTTCGTCATAGGGCATGGCCTGCCCAATATCGCCGCCGATAAAGAGGGGCACAGCCTCTGCGATGATGGCCGCACGTTCCGGCGATTTCTGCCACGCCGTCAGTTGGGCGGGCGTCTGAAAATTCAGGATGATGGTCCACTCTCCTCCGTGCTCCGGCCCGGTGGGCATGATGTCGCTGCTCACAAAGCCCGGGAATTTCGACACCACGGTGTCGTGATGAAGCTGCCATTTGGCAAAAGCCTCTTCGTCTCCCGGACGAATCTTCGCGGTCGCAACGAATACGCCAGGAGCGCTCATTTATTTGGCTCCCTGGAGTTGGGCAAAGATGCGGTCCGCGCTGAAGGGCAGGCTTTCAAAGCGCAGGCCCGTCGCGTCGGCCAGCGCATTGCCCAGCGCCGGAGCCACGGGAATGATGGGCGTCTCACCCGCGGATTTCGCCCCCAGCGGCCCGTAGGCATCGTAGGTATCGGCAAAGAAAATCTCGGTGCGCGGAATATCCGCAAAAGCCGAGATGCGGTAGTTGCGGAACGTCGGATTGATCATTTTTCCGTTCGCATCAAAGACCATGCGCTCAAACAGCACGCTGCCGATGCCCTGCGCCACGCCGCCTTCCACCTGGCCGCGGCACTGCATGGGATTCAGAATCGTTCCGGCATCCACGCCCTGCACGCTTTGCAGAATGCGGATCTCCCCGGTCACCTTGTGCACCGCCACGCGGAAACCGTGCACGTTGAAGCACGTCGTGCGAGGCGACCCATAGGCCTTGCGCATTACCTGCATCTTGTGACGCGCGTCCGGCACGGAGGCGTAAAGTTCGGTCAGCGGGATTCTCCGGCTCCCGCACACCATCGTATCATCATCCAGCTTGCACGCCTCGAGTGGCGCACCGCTGAATTCACTCGCGATCTTCTCCAGGTTCTCACGCAGATTCTCCGCAGCAAGGCTCACCGATTTACAGGAAACGCTCGTGCCCACACTGGAAAAGGTTCCCGAGTCGTACGGCGTTTTGTCGGTATCCGCGATGACCAGTTCTACCCGGCTCGCCTTGGCATTCAACACGGATGCCGCCACCTGCCGCATGGAGTTGAGGGTGCCATTGCCCATCTCCGTCACGCCATTGGTGAGGTAATAGGTGCCGTCTTCACGCAGGTTGATATGCGCTTCCGAGCGTTGCTCCGTGGGCGGAATACAGTCGTGCATGTGGATGGCGTGCCCCTTGCCTTCGAGCCATTCGTCGCCTTCCGGCTTCCTGGCACCCCGGCCGCTGGCCAGCGCTTTTTCCACAAAGTCCATGCACTGATCCAGCCCGTAGCTGCCCATTTCCGCGTCGGAAGGGCCTTCCCAGATGCTGTGCACCGCGTCTCCGGGGCGCACCACATTCTTGCGCTGCAATTCAAAGAGCCCCATGCCCAGCTTGCGGGCCAGTTCGTCCATGGCTGATTCGATGGCAAAGGTCGTCTGCGACGAGCCATAGCCACGGAACGCGCCTGAGGGCACGATATTCGTATACACCGCGTAGCCGTCGCCCTTCATGTTGGGGCACTTGTAAACCTGGAGCGATTGGCTCAGGGATGCGGCCAGGGTTTCACCGCCGTGGTTCCCGTAGGCTCCCGTGTTGGATACCACCCGGACGTAGATCGCCGTCAGCGTGCCGTCCTGCTTGGCTCCGACCTTGGTTTCCACCTTCATGGGGTGCCGGGACACTCCCGCGATGAATTCTTCTTCCCGGGTAAATTCCCACTTCACCGGCCGCCTGGTCTTCAACATGGCCAGCACGCAAAGCTCCTCGCAGAGCATCTCCTGCTTGCCGCCAAAGCCCCCGCCGACGCGCTCCGTGTAAACATGAACGTCCTGCAGCGGGATGCCGAAAAGGTAGGCCAGCTTCGATTTCGTCTGGAACGGCGCCTGCGAGCTCGTGCGCACATGAATGCGCCCGTCTTCGGTTTGCGACGCGATGGAAATATGCGTCTCCAAATGCGCGTGCGAGATCTTGTTGCTCGTGTACGTGCCTTCGACGATGACGTCGGCCTCGGCAAAGCCCTTCTCCACATTGCCGTACTCGCTGTTGATTTGGAGAAAGATATTCTGCGAAGCCTTCTGGATGCGCGAATTCGCATCCTTATTGTGCAAGATCGGCGCGCCCGGCTTCATCGCTTCCTCGGGGTCAAATACCGACGGCAGCACCTCGTAGTCCACCTCGATGAGGCGGCACGCAGCCTCCGCCGCGCCTTCCGTTTCCGCCACCACCGCGGCGACGCGCTGCCCAACAAATCGCATGACCGTATCGAGCACCACGGTATCGTCCGGGTCGACGCGGTAGTCGTCGTGCAAGGCCGAGGTGAACGGCCGCTTGGGCGAGTCTTCGTGCGTGAAAACACCATGCACTCCTGGCACGGCTTTCGCCTTGTCCGTGCGAATCGCCACGATTTTGGCGTGGGCATGCGGCGAGCGCAGCACTTTGAGGTGGAGCATTCCCTCCACCTTCACATCCGCCGTATATCGGGCCTGGCCCATCACGATATCCCGTGCGATCGGGCTCTGCAGGCTCGACCCGCAGGCCTTTCCCGCCACGTCTTCTTCCACCGACCCGATGCCGTTCAACGCATCCTCAATCGCATGGTAGCCCGTGCAACGACACAGGTTGCCCTTGAGGCGAAAAGGAAGGTCCTTCTTTTGCTCTTCGGTCAGGCTGGCCGAGGTCATGATCATGCCCGCCGCGCAAAAACCGCACTGGAAGGCCTGCGCATCCAGGAACGACTGCTGCATCGGGTGCAGCTTGCCTTCGCAGGCCAGCCCTTCGATCGTCGTTACTTCGCGACCTTCGGCCCGAAAAGCCGGCACCAGACAGCTATGGACCGGCTTGCCGTCGAGCCATACCGTACACGCTCCACAGTCGCCGCCATCGCAGCCCTTCTTCACGCCGAACCACCCGAGGTCCCGTGCAAAAGTTCTGAGGCACTGCCCGGGCCGCGGTTGCTCCGTGAATTCCTTGCCGTTGATTTTGTAGCTCATGGGATTTTCCTAGGCCGAAAGTTCCTCGCGAATTTGCTCCGCAAAATAGTAGGTGAGATGCTGCCGGTGCTCGGGCGAGCCGTGCGTATCGGAGAGATAAATTTCGACCCCCCCGGCTGCATCAATGGCGCTTTTCACCGCGTCCGCCGATGGCACCTGGTCAAAGCGAAGCTGCACTGGCCGCAAGGTCGAGGCCGTGATCGTGAGCAGGAAGGTGCCGGTCGTAGGGCAGAGCGTTCCAATCAGCAGGGTCTCGGAGCGGCCCAGATGAGTCAGCGTAAAACGTCGGAAGGCAAACCGCTTCTTCAGCGCAGAGGCGGGCAGGAAGATGCTGCGCATCAATTCGCCCGGGGCCAAAACGTTCTGGTGATTTCCCGTTACGAAATCGACCACGGCCACCTTGCGAGGCTCGCCGCCCCGGGGCCACAGCGTCACCACGCCCTCCAACGAGGAGGTGAGCGAGATCATCGGGCCTGCTGGCAGCGACATGATCAGGTTGCCGCCCACGCTGGCTTCGTTCCAGATCTTGAACGAGGCGAGAAACGAGTGGCAGCACTCGCTGATCAGCGGTGTGGCGATCCACTCCTGCGGTCCGCGAAAACTATCGAGGTCGACCACCTTGCAGGTCGCTGCGATCTCCAGCCCTTCGTCGGTGGCAGTGAGTGAGGGCCACTTCAGCCCATCGAGGTCGATCAGCGTCGTCAGCGCCGGTTGTTGCTCGGAGAAAAGCCAGGTTCCTCCGGCCAGCCAGGCAAAATCTGGTTTCCATTCAGTGATGGATTCTGCGCTCGTCGGGCGCCGAATCTCGGTGATTGTGTTTAAATCCATGGATGCCGATCAGCGGTTGTTATGGGGTGATAACGCTGGCGGAGCATAGGAAAATAGCCCGCTCCCTTTCAAGGACAGACCGGCTGGGATCGTTATTTTTATACTTAACGTCCCTAGACAACGGTCTCAACGATTTGGTGCGTGCCCCGGTTTGGTCTTTCACGGCCTCGATACTACCGCACGTCACATTAAGGGAAGATGAAGACGGCGATTTATTCGCTCTAAAAAAGCAGGGTCACCCGCAGCGTTGCGGCCCAGGCCGGGGCGTATTCAGAGCTTCCTCCCGGGGTGGGGATATAGCTGATCGCCGGTTCAAAATAGAGTCCCCCCACGATATTCGCCTGGTAATAGGTTTGAAACATCAGCTCGCTGCTTCGGTTGAAGATGCTCCGGTTCAGCCAGGACCACGCCAGGCCCACGCCTGCCGAGTCTTTCGGGCGCCCCGGCACCAGTCCAAACTCCGTCAAGCCCATGCCGAAGTACTGGGTGAAGGGTAGTACCGAGGAGTCGGTCACGCCGAATTGATAAAATGTACTTATCCCGCTGTTATCCTTCCCGGGATGCTGAAACCAGAGTCTCTGTGAACCAAAGACGTACACGCCGTTGGCGCCATTCTCCACCGTGCCCTTCCCCCGGATGATGCCTGTCTGGTGCCAAAGGCCGGCTCCGATATTGCCGGGCAATTTGTCGGGTCCCAACTCCCACGCCGCCCCGGCTTCCCAGATATGAAAGTAGTATCCGTTGAATTCCGGCCCGATCATGCCGGTTTGTACTTGGTTCGCGATATTGCCGTCGTAAAATCCGTATGAGAGATAGGTCGTCTTGGTTGGCGCCACCGTCACCGTTAATCCGCAGGTCGAGTTGTAAGAGCCGCCCATCACTCCAATGAGCGTGGGATTTTTAAAAATCGGCGTGTATCCCAAACCCGATACGCCCGGAATGGCATGCGTTGGATCATCTGTCGCCACCGGCCTAATCACGTTGTTAAAGTCCGCCGTTGGCACCATCTTCCCGATGCGGAAACTCAGCTTGCCGTCAAAAAACTCCTGGCTCACCCAGAGTTGCAAGAGTTCCGTGCGCTCCTGGGGTGCTGGCGCAGGCAGGGAATCGTATCCTTGCGCGCTGCCGGCCTGCTCGTTGCTGTCCTGCGTATTAGCTTGGAGAAACGACATGCCAAATTTTCCGCCTTTCCAGCCAAAGAGCTTCTCCGTGTCCAGGCCCAGGCTCGCGACGAAATTGCTGTTGAAGCTCCAATGTTGGGGGTTCTTTCCCCCCGCGATCACGTAATCGGTGTCGCCCTCCCAAAAACCGCCGATGTAGATGCCCCAATCCCGCTTCAGCCCCAGCCATCGCGCCAGTTGGCCCGTCCCCGCATTTTTGTAGGTCGCGCTGGGATTGGAGCTGATTCCCAGACTGGAAAAGAGGAGGGGATGGCCTTCCATGTCGTCATAGGGAGTCCCCTCTTGTTCGTTCTTCACCGTCGGTGTCGGCGATGGCTTCGCTGCCGAGACCTTCGCTTGCTCAATCGGTGAAGCGGCCGGCTTGGGTTCTGCTCCCAGGGTCGTCCCTATGCACCAGACGGTGACCAATCCCGCCAGGAATATACCCAGTTTGGCATAGGCGCGATTATGGTGGTTTTTGGGGAGCATGCGCGGATCGAAATTATTCACGGCCGCCGGTGGCTTTGCGCATGGTTTCCTCCGCTCGCGTCAAAAGCACAATACAAATTTATCCGCCTCGCGGCTTGATCGCTCTTTATAGCGGGTTACTGTTCCCGCCTTGAATGGTCAATTTCGCAAGCTAAGTGAGGCGCTGGCTCGCGGCCCTGTTGCCATGGCTGTGGTGGTGTCCGCTCGCGGTTCCACCCCTCGCGTGGCGGGGGCTCGTCAATTCATCACCACGGCTGGCGAGCCTTGGGGCACCGTCGGCGGAGGTGTTGCCGAATCCCGCGCCCTGGCTCTGGCCCGCGAGACTCTCGCCGATGGCCAGCCCCGCAAATTCCACGCCGATCTTCATGGCCGTCCCGGTGATATTCGCGATGGCGTGTGCGGTGGCGCGATGGATGTCTGGATCGTCCAACTCCAATCCCCCGCGGATGTTGCTGCCGTGGATTCCGTCAATCAGGCCCTGCACGAGGGAAAAAAGATTTCCGTCGTCACCTCCCTTTCCGCTCCGAATCCCATCTCCCTTGGTCTCTCCAGCGATGCTCCCGGCGTCGTGGCCGACTCTTTTACGGAAATCGTCGAGCCCCCGCCGCGCCTGCTCGTCGTGGGCGCCGGTCATATCGGCCGCTCGCTCGCCCGCTTGATCAACGACCTGGGCTTCGTCGTCGCCGTGCAGGATGCCCGTGCCGACTGGCTCGTCCCCGAAGCCTTTCCCTCCACCTGCTATCTGGAAAAGGACATCGCCTCCGCCGTCGCCGCTCTCGGCCAGTGGGAGGGAGGCAAATTCACCACGCTGGTCACCCGCGGTTTCCCGCAGGATGTCGAAGCTCTCGCCGCCTTGGGTCAAATTTCCAACTTGGACTATGTC
>FTBG01000257.1_pt1 | contig 56763 bp, 37 predicted proteins | sample 1639311 | NCBI WGS metagenome assembly FTBG01 (sample SAMEA3914864, study PRJEB12502) | metagenome | biome: forest; material: soil | place: USA | collected 2012-03-12 | depth 0.3 m | reverse complement strand
TGGCTATCCTTCTTTTCCGGCGTCGCCGCCGTGGCCTCCGGCTTTTTCAGCCAAAGCACCGCCTCCACGCGATCGCGCGGCACACGGAGCGTTTCGAGGCCGGAGAGAAAGCCGAAGTGCGTGCGAGTCATGGCTTCGATTTCACCGCGAAGCACGTCGCCGTTTGCGGCCAGCAAAGCATGCTGAGGAGGTGTGTCTCGGCGAGAGCGCGGGACTGTTAACGTTTGTGATTTTACGTCGGCCGTTACATTGGGTGACCAGGTGTGCCCGGGAGAAAAAGCAGCCGTGATTCCGCTCCATGAAATCGGGCGCACCCCGTTGCCCCAAAGGCTCGAGGGTTCTATGATGAAGCCTGAGCCGAATCGTTTTTCAGGTTCCGCGGGGACTTTCTGCATTAGGTCACCGTTAAGATAAACTTCGAAGTCTCTTTCCTGGATGACAAAGCGAAGCTCCAGGGGTTGCTTCCGCGAGACCACCTCGTTGCGTTGGTACGAAAGCTGGCCCTCCGTGCTTTCCAACCCCATGGTGATGCGATTGCCCTGGCGGGCGAGCAAAAAGTTAGTTGAATGTGAACTATCCGTCCCCGCGCAAAACAAGCGGAGGCGCGCGTACCAAAAGTCTGCATTGGATGTGGTGAGCGTAACCTCGCTGCACTGGAGCAGCGTGGGATGGCCGATGGAAGTTTCCGGCTCCATTTCAATGGATTCCCCATTGATACGGACGGATTCCGCATTTCCTTTCAGGATGGTCCAGCCTGGATCTTGGAAACCGTGAATGGCCGTCGGGATACGGGCGTTGAATTGAATAGCGTCCAGGTTTGCGGCGGCGAGTTTCGTCTTTTCGATCACGGAGGATTCGAATTCGACCCCAGTCCGATCGACGCTCACTGGACTGGCGGGAAGGATTTCGCCGGTTGTCGTATAGAAAAGCGCTGGAGCAAAAGGGATCTCTTTCCCCGCGGGAAACACTCGCGTGATTTCAAATGGCGCGTCCTCTTTTAAAGTAACAGGCTTTGCTCCGCCAACGGGCATCCAGCCAGGAGTGCGCTGGCCGCCGGACGTGAATGTTCCGTGCAGCTTATTTTTCTGCACGGTGAGCTGGTCCAACTTAGCGAGAGCAAGATCGTCCGCCATGGCTGCTGGCGACGGCTGGTCGAATAGCAATTGCCGCAATCCCTGCGCGCGGGAAATCACGGGCAGATCGGAAAAGGCAGTCGTCATTCCGATCCATCCTTCTTTCATCCACTCGAGGCGGCCCATGAGGAAGGTTCCATCCGCGAAACTGAGTGCGGCATTGTGCGGCACGGGTCGGATCGGCTCCGTGGAAAGAATGATCTCGTCGATCTTCGCCAAAGGCATGTCCGCTGGTTGCTCCTGTCCATCGGAACGCAAAGAGAGCGATTCGTTGGCGCAGGTGGAAACCAGGCCTTCCATGACGCTGCCGTCGGCCAGCGTGAGCCGCGGATTCCGCAAATCCTGTTTCGGCGGTGGATTTCCATCCCAGGTTCGGATAGACAAGTAATCCAGCGAGAGCGTGCGACTTTTGTTATGCAGCATCAGCCCGCCGCAGGCTTCCTTGGATTCCGCGGGCAAATCCCAATTGATGAGCGGCTCGCCTGTTTCCGTGAAAAGGGCGCATTTCCGATCTTTGCGATCCCAAGTAAGGCGGAGGCCGATTTCCTTTTCCTCCGGAGTGAGTTTGCGGATCAATTTGAATTTGTCCCCGGAACTTAACACGAGATCGTCATCCCAGGTTTCCACGGAGATCAGGTTTTTCTCTGAGCCGGTCCCGCCTTTTGCCGCTAGTTTAAACGCGGGCTGACCGGAGAAACGCAGGCGAAAAGTAATGTCCACCTTTTCCGGTAAAGTAACTGCCAGCCAGGCCTCCGTATTCCAGTAGGGAAAGGAGAGAGCGCCGCCCGGTCCGCAGACCAGTGAGGGCGGTTTCACATTTTCAGGGGAGTCCGCAGGCGCGTTGCCGTTTTCTCGGGCCGACTGCGGTTTCCAACCGACATCGCCATTGGGGCCGGCGGCGAGCAAGGCGGCGTTGTGGGAGCGGCGAATTGTCAGGACGTCGGCGCGCTTCAGGCTCGTATAGCTATGGCGCGCGCTTTGCACGGAAATCGTATCGGCATCGATGGAAACCAGATCGCCGTGAAGATGGCTGCCATCGCGAAGGGTAAAGTCGAATCCGTCAGGAGCGGCGGTGGGCGCCAGAGCACTGTCGATTCTGCGCAATTCCGGGAGATGAAGGGCCAGCGGTTCCTGAAACAGCGATGATTTCCAGGAAAGTACGCCGTCCCCCGCTTCGGTAAGTTCGCCAGTGATGGTCTCGCCATTGCGCCAGAGCAGATGCGCTTGGGGAGGTGTGGATGGCTTGGCCTCCGCGGCCCAAAGAGAGCCGGCTCCTTTTACAAGTAACGCTAGGCAGAGCGCGCTGATTTTCTTCATCGCTCGTAAATCGGCAGAAATCGGTAGTTGAGGGCGACCGCCAGCAGAGACATGCCGGTGCCGTAGGCGCCATTGCCAAAAGAGCCGTCGTCGTGCTGCGCGTCATGCAGGCTGCGCACCGTGGCGGCATTCCACTTTTGCCAGGCTTGATAGTCCCCCTGAAAAAGCGCTTGAGCCATATAGTAACGGAAGTATTCCGGGTAATTATTGGCAGGCTCCGGCGCGTCGATGCTATCGACGATCCGTTTCAGGCTCGCTTGGTATTGTTCCGTTTCCTTGGAGCGAGAGACCGCACCGGTCAGAGTGGCCACCGCGGAAAGATTCATCGATCCAAACATGCCGCCAAAGCCGCCGGCATATGCGACCGAGCCATCTTTGCCTGTGCTGCGCTGCATATATTCCATGGCGGAGTGAATCATTTCGTCCGATACATCCATGCCGGCATTGCGCGCCGCCATCAGGCCCATCAGCACTGCGCCCGTCACCGAAGTATCCGCATCGGTGGCCTCCGGAGAATAGCGCCAGCCGCCCCAGCGATTTTTCTTTTGCGCGGTGGCGGCGCACCGGATGGCGAGATCCAGCGTCTGAGCGATGCTGCGCACCGGTTTTTCGCCTTCCCAGAGCAGCGTTTCATCGACGGAGCCATACGCTTCGGCGAGAGCTAGCATGGCAAATCCGTGATGGTACATGCTTTCCGGCAAGTAACCGGTCTTCTCGTCCTGTTTCTTAATCAGAGCGCGCAAAGCACGCCGCACGTTGGCGGCATGGTGTCCGAAATTCGGATCTTCTCCGCCGGCTAGAAAGGCCATGAGGCAGATGCCATCCACGCCACAACCCTGGTAGTTATAATCGCCTTTCCAATTGCCCTCGGGAGATTGTGCGGCGGCCAGCCAAGCCAGGCCTCGTTCGTAGATGGTATCGACCTCCGGAGGAATTCTGCCGCCAAACCGAAGGCTCGTGTCCTGGGCGGGCGCGACTTGAGCGCCAAAGAAGAGGAGCGCGAGGAGTAATAGAGATTGTTTCATTTCTTTTCCGCCTCGCCGCTTTGCTTTTTCTCCGCTTTGACGCGTTGCTCGTGGTTTTGGCGCAGCATATTCCAATTACTGTTTGCCCAGCTAAATTCGTTGCTTCCCTTCCACCGATCCGATTGCTCTTTGGTCAGGATTTCGTTGAGATCCTTCTCCGGAATGGCGAGGATCATCACGTATCGATAGTAAGACATGTACCACGTCGTAGAGTTGCTATACCAATTCTTGAGATCCGGCAGATATTCGTGGATGGTTTTGGCAAGTAACGGTTGAAGCTTGTCGCGTTGCTCGGGTTTCAAGGTGGTGAATTCGGAGAAATTCTCCATAAGAGCGATAACGCTGGTCTCTTCCGAGTAGGCATCCCGCGCGTCCAGCTCTTTCTTCCAGGCTGCTTGTTGTTCCTCCTTCAGCTCTGTTTTGACAGCATCGTCCCAAACTGCCTGAGTCGAGAGGTTAGTTCCCGCATATCGCTGAAATCCATATTGCTGGCCCACGCTCGCCAGGCGTTGCTTGATATTTTTCGCGGTCAGGTTTCCCGCATTGGCCCGAAAGTTTTCCGCCAACGAACCGCTCCACTCTTCCAATGCCCGCTCCGCTGCTCCCCGGGCTGCGGTTTGCAGGCGGTCAAGGGTAGCGGGAGCGAGCGAATTGATTCTTGAAATATCTTCTACCCTTAACATCCGTGCATCCAGTTCCGCCTTCCTGCTGCTTGCGAAGATGGTAGCCAGGTAATCGGAGACCGCGTGTTCCACGTCTTCCGGCTCCGGCGTTTTGGGAAGCGTTGCTTGATCGATCTCGGTTGCTTCCTCGTTCTCAGAATCATCTTCAAATGGATTGCTCTGCAGTGAACTGCAGGCGCTTTGCCAATGTTTGCACTGGCTCGCTTCGAGAATGGGCGAAAGTTGTTTTTCCGTGGCCTTCATTTCCGCGAGCCGCAGTCCGTTAAATGCCCCATTTTCAAATAACGAAGATTCTTCCGCCGTCAGAAGGCTGGGTTCTCCTTTCACCAGTTGTTCGGCGAGCGGTTTGAGCTTTTCCCGTTGTGCCGCAGTGAAGGCACAACTGTTGTCCATAGTGGAAATCAAAACGCGGCCCAGCATGCTCCCTAGTCTTTCGGTTCGCGAGTTCTCGGCATCCTTCAGCTTTTGCTGATCCTGAGCGGAAAGAATTTTAGCAAGGCCGTCCCTCCATACCGATTGTTTTTCCGGAGCCACAGCCTCCTCATTGTTAAAATAAAAAGCCCGTTGCTTGAGGATTTGCATCCGCTGTGTTTCCGGTAGCGAAAGAACGTATTTCTCGGCGGATTTTTGCCACTCCTCCATCGTTTTACCCACGGCTTCTTTCGAGAGAGCCTTGAGTGCCTCGGAACTTTCTTTCGAGAGAGGCGTCAAGGCTAGCTCGATCCCGGCAATTTTCTTCTCCATGGCTTCCTCGTACGAGTTTTTCATCCGAGCATTGCCGGTATTGAGGGGGCCGGCCATTTGCTTGAGAGTGGCGTCGCGGCGATCCGCCAAGGTTTTCTGCCAGGCCGCAAGTTGGCTGGCGGAAAGCACACGCTGGAGTGTGTCGCTCCAGCTCGATTGTTCGTCAGGTTCGACGACTCCTGTCAGGCTGCCCGATCCTGCGATAATGGCGTCCACGTTGTCGCGCCATTGCTTGATGATAAAAGGAATCTGCTGCGGATTTCGTCTGAACTGTTTTCGATAAACGGAATCCATGGCTTTCGCGAATTGATCCGCGCCGGGATCAATTGCTGCCTGTATGGCCGCTTGCAGCGGCTTTGCGCCTTCATCGTTCAAACCCGTGACTTGTTTGAGTTCTTCGATGACCTTGCTCATCTTCGTGCCCCAGGCCTTCCGCTTTGCCACGGTTACCTTTTGCGTAAAATCTGCGAGGGACTTCTCGATCTCCGGCGAAAATTTATCCTCCGCTGCACCATTGTTTTCTGGAGCGGCCGCATTATCGGCAGCGGAGCAGGCCGCCGTTAGCCAGAATCCTGCCAGCGCAGCCAGCAGCAGATGATGGAAAGCGCGCGTGCGAGGCGGATGAGATCTAAAGAAGCGCAGCACGAACAAGTAACAGGTTGGCGAGGCGATGGGGTGGAGAATGGACAATTCAGCGGGAAGACTGCGGCGCGTGTTGGCAAAACGGGCTTACCGAACCGCGGGCGAGGCTTCGAGCAGATTGAAGTACGCGTCCAGGCCGGTCTTGAACTCCTCGGGAAATTCCTTTCCGGCGCGGCCCGTGGCCTGGCCTACCTGGCGCGTGGCAACGACACTGGCCGCATCTGAGCCCGGACCGAGATCAGCCAAAGCCGCGGCAGTCGCCGATCCGCGGCCCCCGCCGCCGGGATTTGCGCCTCCACCTCCGCCCCCTTTGGGACTCTGGCGCTTGGCTTGAAGTAACAGCTCGATTGCTTCCGTTTCCGCGGCGATCGCTTTGGCACCGGTGTCTGGCGTGGCGAGGATGTCTTTGCTTTCATCCATGACATTGATCACCGCGCCAAGCAGACGCAGCTCTTTGCCAAACTTGGCGCTGCCTTCCGGCAAGGCGAGAATGGCGTCCACCGCGCCTTGTGTATGAGTGCTGATACCAGATTGCGTTTCGCTAAGAGCCGTGGCGTCGGCGGTGTATTTCGCGGTCTCGACGGCGTCCTTTGAGGTCTCCGTTTCACGGGTTTGATCGCGTAACTTCATCTCGTCGCGCAGCGATTGCATGACTTTCAGGACCACTTCCGGCGGCAAGCTATCGCCGCTGCAGGAAGAGCATGATTTGCAATTACTGGCATCGACGAGATCTTCCGCCCAGCGATCCAGTGTATCCCCCCAATATTCCGAGCCGATAAGCGACTGGCCGTTAAGATTGACGAGGACTTTGTCTCCATCTCCCGCGAGCGCGCGCACGATTTGCGTTTTCTTCATCTCGTCGAGGATCGTTTTGAAGTGCGTGTCCTGTTTCCGCTGATAGTAAGCCTCCAGATCGCTCTGGATGACTCGCACGATTTCGCTTTGATCCTTGGCGCGCTTGGCAATGGGAGGTGCGGTGTTGACCGGTGTCTTTTCCACGCCGAAGGCATCCAGTGCGGATTTATTGATAGTGGAAGCGATGCCCATCTGCTGCCGTGATGCGCCTTTGAGCCGTTTTACGAAAGTGCTCGCTTCGAGGCTGGCCAGGATATCGTTGAGTTGATCGGAAACCTTGGCGAATTCCGCGAGCAAATCCTTTTGCTCGGTGATCGCGGCTTCCATTTTTTCCTGTGCCGGGGAAGCGGGCGGAGGCGGGGCCGCGCCATCGTCTTTTTTGTTACTTGGAGCTGCGGCGAGCATGGTGGTAGGCAGACGCAATTTGCCGCCGCCGGGTGCAACCGGCGGTGCATTGGGATCGGCGGGTTTTGCTTCTCCCGGTTTGTTATATCCCGCTTCGCGATCGGAGATGCTCGGGGCCGCCGGCTTGGGCGTTGCGTTGGGATCGATGGGTGGCGGTGCGCTCGGCGTGCCGGCGAGCGGCGCACCCTGGCTCACATTGGGTGCGCTTTGCGTGGGAGTGGAATCCGTTTTTGCTAGTTGAGATTGTTGCGAAGATGGCTGTGCATTGTTGCCATTCGCTGGAGAGCCGCCAGGTTTCACGCCCGGTGCGGCAGCCGTTTGTTTGAGCAGATCGGTCACGCTTGGCATCCGATTAGCCGCGATGTCTTGGAGCGACTTGAGCATGGTGGCCCAGGATTCGAGGCGTTTGGCATCAAACTCATCGTTTTTGGTTGCTTGTTCCACGAGGTTGCGTCCGGCGTGCGTGAGGCCATCGAGACGCGCGGCGTTGGAAGTTTCCGCCGAGGCTTGCTGCGAGACACGCCGGCGATTTTCCGGGCGATCCAGTTCGGCGGGGCTCAGGGCGCGCAGCTCCTTGTTGGACTGGTGAAGCTGCTGCTCGCGCTCGTAGCTTTCCTTGGCCGCTTCCAGCCATTTGCCAAATTGCTCCGTTAACCAAATTGCGTGGTCGGTTTTATTCAGCACCTGCAGGGTAAAGGTCGCCGAATGCGAACGCTGCCGTCCGGGTAAATAATCCGTCGCCCAGGCACGGATAGCGAGCGTCTGCGGAGCGACTCCTTCGCGCGTCGCGCAAAAGGTGGCGCGCGCGGAGACATCCTTCGCTTCGTTGCCGCCGCTCGAGGAAATCTTTTCCCCGGTGACCGGAGTTTTTCCATCAGCCTCCGTCTCCGAGCCGGTCCATTCGAGGCCCACGCTTTTCACACCGAAATCATCCGAGGCATTGACGTCAAAAGTAACCACTTCCGAGTCGAGCACCACCTGATCCGGCGAATCGCGCCGGGCCAGAATCTTCGGCGGTTCATCTTCCACAGCGCGCACTTTAAGAACGAAGGGATCGCGCGGCGCCAGTCCATCACGATCTTTCCAGGTGAAGGTGCGGTCTTCGTCTTTGGAGATTACTTGATAGCTCGTGGCGATCTTGTCGCGATCCACAATTTGCGTCTGGCCATCGAGCCGGGCACTGGCCAGCGAATGGTTAGCCGTTGCTTCAAAGGCCGCTTCCGCTCCCTTCAGCACATTCACCGCATTGCCGTGCACATCGATATGCTGTTCAGATTTATAGCCGAGATAATCTGGAAGCCGTACTTCCAGCGCGAGCTCCGAGAGCTCCGGCCGGGCGCGCGGCGCAATGAGAATCGTCTGGCGCACGTCACCGACCGACATGGAAAGCGGCGCGTCCTGCTTTTGTGGGGGAAATGCGAAAGGATAGGCGCCGGATGCTAGTTTAACGGTGACTTCCGGTTGCTTGCCGATGCGGGCGGTGCCTTGGTCAGGCGTGGACCGGGTGTTGCCCTCGAGTTGCACAGGGAGGTCAAATGGCTCCGCATACGGAACGACGAGCCGTGCTGGAAGCGTTTGCACGCGAGTGAAGGTAAAACGCTTCACGTGCCGCCACGGCATGAGCCAGCGGGCGAAGGCATTGCCCGCGGCGTCGTTAACCATGGCAAAAGCCAGCAGGACCACGGCCAACCCGCCTCCAGCCGCCCAGGCCCAATGGCGATGGCGGGCATTCGGCACCGCATGGGTGAAATCCCGATCCTTGATTGCAGCGGCGGCTTGCTCCATGGCCGCGCGTACCAGGCGATCGCTGCGCCCGGCAGCGGCGTGATCCGCCCGGGCCAGTTCAACGAGGCCGAGCAATTGGTCGCCCAATTTCGGAAAGTTATGGCGAAGCAGGCGTGCGGCGTCTTCGAGCCGGCGCTGACGCCAGACCCACTGATGCCATTTCAAGGGCAGCCCTAATCCCAGCCCGGCAGCGCCCACGATGAGCAGGCTGAGCCGTACCCAGGCCGGCGTTTCAAAGAAACGATCCAGCGCAAATACGAAAAGATAGGAAAGAGCGAGGCCGAAGACCGCGGCAAGCACTCCTTCCGCGAGTTTAACGGCCCAGACGCGCTGGCGGAATTCGGCCAGCTTGGTTTCGAGGACAGGAGGGAGGTTGGTGTTCACGAGAGTAGTGGTGTTTTGGGTTCCTCGCAGACGTGGATGAAATATGGGTGAGAAAGAAGAGGCGTTATTTAGAAAACGCTAAAGCCGGTGTTGATGCCCCAGCAGTGGTTCCGTGCCGGTCGGGCCATGGGAAAGCAACGCTCCATTTCCGCCGACTGACGGATTGGCGACCGCGCATATTGAAGCAAAATATGCAAGAGGCCTACCATGGAGCATTTGGAGGAAAATTCAAGCAGAGGGTTGCCGGCGATTTGAACAGCCGCAGCCGGTTCGCGAAATGGGACAAAACTGGTGGAGAAAGTGTTCATTGCCGCTCCTAAAACGCGCCGGCACTTTTCCGTCCGATCCAGAAAACGCAGAGTAGTAAAACGACGAAACCCGCCCACAACGGGTGCGCCCAGAGCTGGATCCGGCGCTCTTGCGGTTCCGGACTCGGCAGGGCAGCGATAGCAGCAGTGACGGCGGCCGGATCAGCGCTTTCCAGCAGGCGGCCACGCGTGATTTGCGCGATCTCGCGCAGGACGTCGAGCTTGGCCGGCTGGCCCAGCTTTTCGCGGCTCGTGCCTTGCACGGAGATAGTGGAATCCAGCGCCGAGCCGGCCTCCACACAAGTAAGATGCACGTGATGCTCTCCCGGCTCCGAAGGCGTGAAGACGCCGGAGAAAAGACCCCACGCATCTTCGCCCGCCGGGCTTAGGCGTACGGTGGCGGTTTTGCCGGAAGGGGCGGAAATTTGCGCGATCACCGCGCCGTCGCGCAGCGGTTCCCCGGTGAGACTAGTCACGTTGGCATTCAGCGTGATGGCGGCCCCGGCAATGGGGCGATCCGGTGAATAGAAAAGCCGCATCTTATCGCCCTGCGACATGTTGCGTTGATACGCCATCCAGCGCGCGACCTGTCCCCAGAAACGATAGTGATAGCGATCTTCCACGCCTTTGCGCCAGCGCCACGCGCCGTCGGTGCCCATGAAAAGGATCTTTCCCGCGCCGTACGTTTTCGTGACGATGAGTGGGATGCGGCCAAAGCGATTCGTTTCGTTGGCATGCGTCGCTAGTATTTCCGCTCCGGCTTTCGCGCGCAGGGCCGGTGCGTACCATTGGAAGCCGGGAAGCGTTTGCCACACTTTGGCGCTGGCCTCATCGGTGTCCTCGAGCTTGGTCAGCAAGCTGTGCGTGCCGGCTTCCGTAAGTGCGAAATTGCCCGGCGCAGACGTGCCCCAGCCGCGCGGCTGCGCGTCGTCCCACACAATGGGATTGAGCTCTGCCAGCGGGCCGCTTTGCAGCGAAGCCTGATTCCCGCGAAGGCCGGGCAGGAAGACCAGCCCCGCGGCCTGATCACGCACCAGCTTTTGCAGAGCCGTACATTGCTCCGGGGTGAGCATGCCTTTGTCCATGCCTACGTCGCCGAGAAAGACGACGTCGTACTTTGTTAGCTCTTCCTCTTTAGGGATAGCGGGCAAGTAACCTTTGCCCACGCCCGCTTTGCCGAGATCGGGCTGAAAGAGCACGCAATTGAGATCCACTCCCGGGTCGCGTTGCAATGCATTGCGCAGGTAGCGATATTCCCAGCGCGGAAAGGATTCGATGAGGAGCACGTGCAATTGCTCCCGCCGAATCGAGAGCGGCGCGTCGATGGAATGATTTTGCTGCACATGCTCGCCTTCCACCGGCGGGATGCTCAGCGTGAGCGTGAGGTCGCCCGGCTTTTCCGGCTTCCAGGTCATCACATCCTGAAAGCGGCTCATCGCGGGAATCACCACGGATTTTGTGATGATTTCGCCGGTGCTGGATTTCATTTCCAGCGTCGCCGGTTCATCGCGAGGCATGGAGCTTTCGATCGTAAAAGGAATGCGGAGCGGCTTGCCGGCAATGGCAAAGATCGGCGCTTCAAAGCTAGTTAGCTCCACGCCGGGCAGACGTGTCTCCGAGCCGAGGGGTACGGCAAAGACCGGGATATCGTGCATGCGCAGGCGGGTGGCGACCTGCGCCGGCGGCTGGCCGGTATTCCAATCGCCATCGCTCAGGAGTAGTACCGCGCTGAGGTGCGGATGCTTTTCCGCCGCTTGTGAAAGAGCCGCGCTGAGGTCAGTGCCTTCCTCCGGCGGTTGTTCGCTCGAAGAAAAGGGTTCCACGACGATGTCCATCTTTTGCGCGAGGCTCTGCCAGGTCGCCGGATCGGCGAGGGGCGCGGCGGATTCCGCACGCGTTTTGGCATCGGCCTTGGGATTGCTGGCGTCGAGCACATCCCGCGTTTGCATGGAGTGCGAGGTGTCGGAGAGAATGGCGAGCGTCGGCTTGTGGGTCGGTTTGAAGAGTTCGCGCCATTCCGGCTGGTTTAAAGTAACCGCCACGCACACGGCGATGAGGATGCGCAATCCTTCCAGCAAACCCGTGGCCAGCCGGTAGCCGCTGCGCTCCCAGGCCATCCATGCCAGACAAGCAATGATTACCACAAAGGCGACCGCGGCCGATACCGAGGCCGTGGTGCACGTAAAAACCAGTGACTGGCTATCGGCCGTCATGCGGTTGTTTCCGCGGGCTGAGGTTTGCGGGAAGGAAAACCGCTGGTCTTCGAATCCTTAGCGTCTGGCTCCCTCCGACCGGGCATGCAAAGTAACGCTTCGCCGAGCAGAGCGAGCGCGACGGCGATGAGAAATGTGCGCCAGACTTCATTGGTCAGGCTTCGCGTGTTTTCCACGGAGTCGGAAAGCACGCGAAAGTCGAGCCCGTTGAATAGCTCGTTTAGTTCCGCTGTGCCGACGACCTGCGAATCATCCTCGCCGGGTGGGCGATTGAGAGCGACAAGCTTGTCGCCGGAAGCCACCACGCCCGCGTGAAAGGGCAGATCACTAGCGATCACGGGTTTGGCTTTTTCGTCGGCGGCATGCCATTGGCTGGGGTCCGTTCCGAGGGCCGATGCCGAGACGAAACGCTGCTGGGCTTTGCCCATCGTCTGACCGGCTTCCGCGAGCGCGCGATGCAGCAAAGCGAAGAGGACGACACCGTCCCTTGCGAGGCTTGAGGAAGCGGGGCTCGGCAGCGTGCCGAGGAAATAGGCGCGCCCGGCGAGTTCACCAGCGGCGCGAACAAGTAACGGATCGTGCTCCGATGTGCGAGCCAGCGGGACGCCTTCGCCCGCGATGGCGCACCGCCGCGTGAGTTCCAGCGCGCCGACGGGCAGGGCGGAACCGTCGCGCGTATTAGCGAGCAGATCGGCGTCGTTGCGCCACCATTCGATCGATGTTACTTGGTTCGCCGTGGATTGCGTCCATTGGCTCCAGTTGAGGCCAAAAATGGGCGTGTCATCCGGTGATTCCGGTGGCAGGAAAAGAACGGTGCGCCCCGCCGCCACATGGCTTTGAAGCTGATGCGCCAGCACGTCATCTGGTTTCGGAATGGGCGCCTGCCAGACGATGAACGCGGCGTCCTCCCAGGGAATCTCCGCGGCGCGATTTAACGGCAGCGTCGTAGTTTGATATTTGCGCGCCGGATCAGCGGCAGCGGAAAGCGCGGCGTTGATCGGGCCGGATTCCGCCTCATCGTCCGAGACGATCACCGAATGCAGCACGGGATCTTCAGCGAAAACGAAATGGTAGCTATTGTTCGCCGGAGAAGGGTCAGCGGGCAATTCGACACGGCCCCAGCCGCGCTTCACGCCGCGGTCGATGGGAATGGCGTGCGCCTGCAGCACGAGCTGGTTTTCGGTGATGGTTACTTTTTCCGTCACCGGTGTGCCATTGACCACAAAGCGCAGCGGTACTTCGAGCGGTTGCGGATGCTCCTGCTGCCGAGTGAGCCGCAGATCGATGAGCAGTTCGGCCTTATCGCTCGTTTCATGCCGTGCGACGTGTTCGACCGTGACGCCTAAATCATCCGGCGCATGTTGAGGATAGCAAAGCAGATGAAAACGTACTCCTTGCACGGAAGCGAAAGCCCCACGGAGCGATTGCCAGCGCCCGCTGGTCGCGTCCCAATCGCCGCGTTGCAGATCACTGAGCATCCAAACATCGGTGCGGCCGGTTTTATTGGTGCTGATGTAGTCGAGCGCGCTTTGCAGCAATCCGGGAATATCGGCCGCCGTATCGGTCGCTTCCGTCTGCGGCAAATCCACCAGCGCATCGGCCTTTTCCAGCATGATCGGCTTGTGCGTGGCGCTGTCGATGAGCACGAGCCGCGAGCGCGAGCCGACGGCATCATTAATCGCCTTGGCGATGTTCCGCAAGCCGGCGGCGCGTTTGCTCACACCGGTGGCCAGGTTCTGCTCATTCATGCTCGCCGAGCGATCAAGTAACACCATGACGGTGTCCGGCGCGCCGCCAGTGAGGCCGAGCCAGCCGCCGGCGAGCGGACGTGCGATCAGGAAAATCAGTGCCGCCACCGCAATCACCCGAAATGCTAGAATGAGCACCTGACGCAAGCGCGAAAGACCTTTATTCATCCGCTGTGCAGCCAGCAAAAACATCATTGCCGCCCACTTAATCTGCCGACGGCGATAGAGATGAATGAGGTGAATGATCACCGGCAGCGCGGCGAGCGGCAGAGCGAAAAGAAAAGCGGATTGAAGAAAGGTCACCGGCCGGAGCGTTTGGGGGTTCGACCGAGGAGAAACTTCACCAGCACATCGTCGTAGCGGCCATGGAGTTTCACCCGATGGTAATCAATCGCCGTGGTGCGCACGAGTTCGTCGATCTCCGCAAAATAAAGGCGCACCGCTTCGCGATAGTTGCGAGCGATGAGCGAGGGATCGGCGAGCACCGCTTCGCCCCCTTCCATATCGACAAAGCGCGCGGGCCGGTCGAAATCGAACTCCAGCTCTTTTTGATCGAGCAGATGAAACGCTGCGATATCGTGCTTGCTAAAGCGGAGATGTTGAAGGGCTGACTTCAGCTCCGCCGGAGGCACGAAGAAATCCGAAAATATAACAACAAGCGCGCGCTGCCGGATCTTTTCCGCGGCGTCGTGCAGCGCAGAAACCAGGGTGGTGCCGCCGACAGGCTTGATCCCACTCATTTGATCCAGCACCAGTCCCAGATGCCGTGGCCCGCGCCGGGCTGGAATTTCCAGAGGCGTCTGTGCCATGCTCCAAAGGCCTACGGCGTCGCCTTGCTTCGCTGCCAAGTAACCAAGCGTTCCCGCCAGGCGCAGGGCGTAATCCAGGCGCGTCGCCCCGGGATTTCCAAAGCCCATGGAGCCGCTGGTATCGATCAACAAGCAAAGACGCAGATTGGTATCCGCCTCAAATTCCTTGATGTAAAAGCGGTCGCTGCGGCCCCAGGTGCGCCAATCCAGGCGACGCGTGTCATCGCCCGGCACATATTTGCGATACTGCGCAAATTCCAGCGAAGAACCGCGCACCGGGCTGCGATGTTTTCCCGAGACGCTGCCAAGCATCGCGTGGCGAGCATGCAAGGGCAGGGCGAGGAGACGCGCCAGCACCGCGGGTTCCAGGAACGATCGTTTGTCCGCGGCCATGGCTCCGGAGCGTTACTTTATGCCGCGCGGCTCAGCTCTTCGACGAGGCGTTTGGTCAGGTCGCGACTGGTCACGCCTTCGGATTCCGCAGTGAACGTTGTCATCACGCGGTGGCGTAACACCGGATCAGCCACTTCCATGATGTCTTCCATGCGCACGACATAGCTGCCGTGGAAAGCAGCGCGCGCTTTGGCGCCCAGGATGAGATATTGCACGGCGCGCGGGCCTGCACCCCAGCTCACGAGCGGTTTGATCCACGAGGGCGACTCGCTGTTGTTGGGCCGCGTGCGCCGGGCGAGATCGACGGCAAATTCGTAAAGATGATCCGGTACCGGAACTCTGCGCACGAGATCCTGAAAGGCCATCACGCGTGGGCCGTCGAGCACGTGATCGAGCTTGGGCAATTCCTGGCCCGTGGTGGTGCGGGCGATGGCGATCTCTTCGTCGCGCGAAGGGTAGTCCACGCCGATCATAAACATGAACCGGTCAAGCTGTGCCTCGGGCAGAGGATAAGTGCCTTCCTGCTCGATGGGATTTTGCGTTGCCAGCACAAAGAACGGCGCGTCCAGAGGATAGGTGCGGCCCGCCACGGTCACGCGATGTTCCTGCATGGCCTCGAGCATGGCTGCCTGCGTTTTCGACGGGGCGCGATTGATTTCATCCGCCAGCACGATATTGGCAAAGACCGGCCCTTTGGCGAATTCGAAGGCGCGCTTTCCTTTCTGCGTATCCTGCAAAATATCCGTGCCGGTAATGTCCATCGGCATCAGGTCCGGCGTGAATTGAATGCGGCTAAAGCTCAGCGACATCGTCTCCGCGAGGCGGCTGATGAGGAGCGTCTTTGCCAGGCCGGGCACCCCCATGAGCAAAGCGTGGCCGCGGGCAAAGAGGCAGATGGCCAACTGCTCAATGACCTGCTGCTGGCCGACGATAATCTTTTTCAGTTCGTCGGCGAGCTTTCCATAGACTTGGCGCAGTTCATCGATGGCCTCGACGTCGTCTTCGGGAATGAGCCTTTCTTCTTTGGGTGTGGCCTTGGAGCGGGAAGTGGAAGGCATAGGCGTTCTAGGGATGATAACGTGCTACGGCAATAGCAGAGGACGAAATGATCACAATGCTTATTCAGTGGGATTGTAACGGAACGGCTCCATAAGACATGGGAGCCGGGGTTTTGTTCACGAAGATTTCAATCAAAGGCGACCTGCACTGCCGGCTGCCGCTCGCTCACAATCCACTGTTACTTGTGGCGCCTGCCTTCACGGTAATTCCGTCACCGTTTCTGGTCTTTTCGACCGATTTCCTCGATGAGAGTCGAAAGCTTCGCCGCATCGGCCGCGAGCTCTTGGGCCCTAATCCGGAGCCGCTTGGAATCTTCCAAAAGTTCGGCGAGCGTCGGCTTAGCCTGGCGTGTCGGCTTCATGCGATCCGCGTCTTTGGTCATCAACCCCGAAACCTGCCACTGGTGCCGGCCGGGAGGGCAGAACATTTACAATTGCATTACAATTTTGCGGGCGAAGGGGGAGCGCTGATCGCGCAAAGACTGATCTGGGAAAGGAGGGGGCTGCGTGTATTTGATATAAGTAGTTCATTGTGAGTTATTTGTGTTGATTGCTGGGTTCAAATCCAGGGATTCGACCTTTAAGCCAGGCGTGGTGGCACACCCCCTGCATCTGATTTGGCTGCTTCACATTCAGTGACAAACGAATTTGAATTCCACCATGTCTTTCTAAGTTCCTTTCTTCCGGAGGGTTAAGCCAATCATCCCCTGGCGCGGCCGGCCCTCGCCTTCCTCAGTTTCCGTTGATTATCCCCTCATCCTAAAGCACCTTAAAATGTGAAGGCGGACCCCACTTCGCACAGGACTCATTTGCTCGCCGCGTCGCTGGCGCTCTTTCTCGCCAGCGTCTGTGTCGTCGTGGGCTATTGGCGCTGCAGCGAGTGGGAGCATCATTACATCCACGCGCTGGCTCCCGAGTTCTACGATGTGAAACTGCAGGGGGTGGCTTTGCAAAAGGAAGCGTTTGCCCAGCCCGATCTTCTGGTCCTGTACGGCAGTTCGGAGCTGGTGCGCGAGATGCCAAACAACGCGACGCAGTTTTTTCAGGATTACCCGACTGGCTTTGGCATCTTTCCGGTGGGCAAGCCCGGCGCGACTTCCCTGTCGATCCTGCAAAAAATCGCCTCAGTGGGGAAAGATATCCGTGGCCGCAAAGTCGCCTTTTCGATTTCGCCGGGTTGGTTTTTCACAAAGGAATTCGATCCCAAATATTACGAGGGGAATTTCTCTGAACTACAGGCAAGCGAGGTGGCTTTTTCTTCGGTGCTCAGTAGCGATCTAAAGCGCGACGTCGCCCGGCGCATGCTGGCCTATCCCCGCACCTTTAACCACCGTGCGCTTCTGAAATTCGTGCTCAACCGCCTGGCAGGGGATACCTTCTGGGATCATTGCCTGTACTGGACCGTCTGGCCGCTCGGTAAACTGCACAACGCGGTGGGCCGGCTCCAGGATCATCTCGAGGTGGCCATCCACATTCTCGACGAGGACGAGCATCTCGATGTGGTCACAGCCAGCAGCCGAAGCGGTCATCATCTCATCTGGAACGACTTGCTGAAGCGCGCGGCGCGGTTTGCCAACTCCACGGCGCTACAGGCCAAGCGCAATGAAGTCGTCCGCCGCCATTTGCCGCGGGCCTCGCGTGACAAGACTTTCATCCAGACCATGGAGACGGCCAACGAATGGACCGACGTGGAACTGCTCATGCGCACTTTCAAGGAATTGGGCGCCGAACCGCTTTTCCTCAGCATGCCGATCGAGGATATCCGGCTCGAAGTCTATGGCATTTCGCCGGAAGCCCGCAGCGCTTACGTCGATCGCATCGACGGCCTCGCCAAGCAATACGACATCCCGTTACTTGATTTTCACGAATACGAAAAGGACCCGGCTTTTTTGGTCGATTTTCTCGATCATCTCAGCGGCAAAGGCTGGCTGTATTACAACAAGGCCCTGGACGATTTTTTCCATGGTCATGTGAGCAGCCTTTGACTTTTCCCGGAATGCCTCTTTTGTAGTCGCCCTTTTCCCTATGGCAGAAACGACAGATAAAATCATAGACGTCCTCGCCAACGTCGCCGAAACCGATGAAGTCCGCTCCAATCCGGACCTCGCCCTTTACGATCTCCAAATTCTCGATTCCATGAAGACCGTGGAATTGATGGTCGCGCTCTCGAGCGAAATCGGCGTTGAGGTTTCGCCCGCCGAATTTGAGCGGGAGAACTGGGCCACGCCTCGAAAGCTCGTGGCTGACGTCCTGGGACGCATGGCCAGCTAGAAACCGATCTTTCCTCCGATGCCCGCCCGCATCAAAGCCTGGATCGAGAGCCATCCGCGTACTCGCATGGCGCTGCTTACGCTTTACTACTTTGCCGTGGTTGCCGGGTTGATCGCTCTATACGGGCGTGGCGATTTTTCGACGCCGGCTTTTGTGTACCAGGAGTTTTAGGGTTTGCGCTCGATTAAAAGGGGAGATTTCTCACTTACAGAAGCGACCTGAGGGCGAGTTGTTCATCCGAGTTCATATTGAGGACCCGGATCGTGGTCCGTCCAAGGCGGTTTTCCCCGCGATATAGACTCCCTCCCAACGAAAATGATCCCCCCACCGGTCCTGACGAGGGTGGAAGAGTTTCGCAAGATTCTGAGTCAACGGATCTATTCCTGTGAGATTGGAACCTTTATGCAGGTTGCAGTCGATACAGGCTAGACCTAGATTTTGCGGGTCATCGCTGCCTCCATGTTTTCGTGGACAGATATGCTCTACATGCAGTGTGAAAAGTGGCGAATTTTCCTGACGAAGCTGACAATATTCGCAACGATTTCCTGCACGTTTCCTAATCAGTGCCTTTACTGACTCATCCATTACGCACCTTCGCGATTCGCCATGCGAAGGGCCTCCTGCCGGAGGATTGCCGTAAATTTATTGGCTCGAACATAGCCCTCATACTCCGCGCGTTCTTCCGGCGTCAGTTCTCCTTCGGTGGATTTTGTGGCGAGCTCAGAAATTCGCTCCTGGAGTCGTGGATCGGGTCGCAATCCAAGCACTTGGTTTATTTTTTCCGGCAAGATTATTTTGAGCACCGGTTCGATGCCTTTCTCGAAAGCGATTGCTTCGGTGGTCATGGAAAAATCGTATCACGTAGTACGGGCTCTCACAACGAAAGACTCAATTTCCAAAGGCCCGCACTGCTTTGTAAGTTTTAAGCATTTTAACACTCATCAAATGGAGCAAGTCTCTTCCGCCATGCACCTTCTCGACCGTATCGACCATTGGGGAAAAATCGCACCGGATCGCGTCGCGCATCGCAGCGGTGGACGGACGCTGACTTATGGCGAATTACGGGCTCGGTCTGATGCGCTGGCGGCGTGGATCGAGAGCGAACTGGGCGCGAGCCGGTCACCCATCGCGGTGCACGGACACAAAGAGCCGGAGATGCTCATCGCCTTTCTCGCGGCGGTGAAATCCGGCAGGCCCTACGTGCCGATCGATTTTTCCATTCCGGCGCAGCGTGTTGAGCGGATCATCGAGGTGGCGGGAGCGGCGGTAGTACTCACGCCGGAGCGGGTCGCTAACCTGGGTTCGGAGAGCCGGCAAGCCGGGTCGCGCCGTGTGGAAAGCAACGATCCCTTTTATATTCTCTTCACCTCGGGGAGCACCGGCGAGCCGAAGGGTGTGGTGATCACACTGGCTAATCTCACCCATTTCGTGGAGTGGATGCTGGCCGAGCAGAAGTTCACAGAACTCGGCGAGACCTTTCTCAATCAGGCGCCCTTTTCGTTCGATTTATCGGTCATGGATCTCTATCCATGCCTGGTCACGGGCGGAACACTATTTAGTGTTACCAAAGATCACGTTGCTAATTTGAAGAATCTTTATTCCGCGTTCGCGGAATCGGCGGTCACAAGCTGGGTATCGACGCCGTCCTTTGCCCAGATGTGTCTGATCGAGAAAAGCTTTACCCAAACGATGATGTCGGAAGTGCGGCGGTTTCTTTTTTGCGGCGAAACACTAGCGCCCGAAACGGCGTCGCAACTCGTTGAGCGTTTCCCCAAGGCCGAAGTTTGGAATACTTACGGACCAACGGAAGCGACGGTGGCGACCACCTCGATTTTGGTGGATCGCAAGGTCTTGAACGAATATTCACCGTTGCCCGTCGGTGCTGTGATGCCGGGCACGAACATCTTTATACTTGACGAAAAGAAGAGCGAAGTGCCGGAGGGTGAACGCGGCGAAATCGTGATCGCGGGGCCAAACGTGAGCCCCGGCTACCTCGGCCGCGAGGATCTTACGGAAAAGGCTTTTTATGAAATCGACGGCTCACGCGCTTATCGCACTGGGGACTGGGGTCGGATGAAAAATGGGCAGCTCTTTTTCGAAGGGCGCATGGATAGCCAGGTGAAAGTGCACGGTTATCGCATCGAACTCGGTGATCTTGAGGCGAATCTGCGGGCTCTTCCCGAGATCGCTGATGCCGTGGTCCTGCCGGTGATGAAGCAGGAGCGCATTGACTCGCTGGCGGCGATCGTTGTGCTGGCCGTGGAGAAATCCGGCTCCGATTTCGAAATGTCGGCGCGGCTGAAAAGCAGGCTGGGCGAGCGGTTGCCCGCCTATATGGTCCCGCGCAAATTTATTTATGTGGACGCCTTTCCCATGACGGCGAACGGAAAGGCGGATCGCCGGAAGCTGGCAGAATTGCTTGCGTAAATGTCATTTGGCGGGTGGCGCCTAATGCCCCTAAGTTGAAAGGGAACGCACGGTAATCCTTCAGTTCCCCTACGCTGCACGGGATTCGCCACCCACCCAAACCCAATTGCCTCTTGGCTCAGGCTTCCCGCCTGCTGTAACAACCCGCTTCCCTTCGTCTTTCCGATTTCCTGATGTCCCCTCCCTACGCCGATTTCATGTTCTTCGCGATGATGCTGTACATCATCATCCCGACGATCCTCCTCGGCTTGTTCGGATGTGCGGGTCGCTACTGGACGCTCTTCGTCACGCTGCTCGTCCTGGGAGTGCAATTCTGGTTCACGGCCGATCTTCCGCTGACCCCCACGCGCAATCTCAACGTGCTTGGGATTATCTCCGGGTATGCAGTCTATCAGGGATTGGTGAGCTGGGCTTTTCTTCGGTGGAAATCGCGGCCTGCGTTCTATGCGGCGATCATCTTAAGCATTTTGCCGCTGGCTTTTGCAAAATTCCTGCCGCTCTTCGCGCCCGACAGCGCCTTCGGTTTTCTGGGAATATCCTATGTATCGTTTCGCGCGTTGGATGTGATTTTTTCCATTAACGATCGCGTTATTACGTCGCTCAATCCCGTCCAGTATTTCACATTTGTTTTTTTCTTTCCCACGGTTTCCTCGGGGCCGATCGATCGTTATCGCCGATTTGGCCAGGATTGGGTAAAGTCGCGCACACGCGCGGATTTCTTGACGGACCTGGATGCGGCGATCCAGCGCGTCTTCGAGGGCTTTCTCTTCAAATTCATCATCGCTGCTTTGCTAAAGATTCATTGGGTAAATCGGGTATCCGCACACCCGAGCGCAGGCGCCATCATTAGCTACATGTACGCGTACACGTTTTATCTGTATTTCGATTTTGCGGGCTATAGTGCATTCGCCATCGGGTTTTCGCGGCTGTTTGGGATTCGCACGCCGGAGAATTTCGACCGGCCCTTCTTATCCAAAAACATTCGTGACTTTTGGAATCGCTGGCACGTCTCCCTTTCTTTCTGGTTTCGAGACCATATCTATATGCGCTTCCTGCTCGCGGCGGGAAAAGGCAAATGGTTTAAAGGCAAGCATACCGCTTCCTATATTGGGCTTTATCTCACTTTTGGGATCATGGGGATATGGCATGGTCCGGAGTGGCATTACATACTCTACGGCCTCTATCACGCCACGCTTCTGTCGGGTTACGATGCTTTTGCCCGCTGGAACAAGCAACGAAAGCTTTGGCGCGACGGCCCCTGGTGGCGCGTAGCGAATATCCTTCTCACCTTCCACGCCTTTGCCTTTGGCCTGCTGATTTTTTCCGGGCGGCTTTCACCGCCCGTGCCGCCGCGCCGGGATGAAGTGGCCGATCGCATCGACTGCTACCGCGTGACCGGCTGGGCCTGGGATCGCGAAAAAGGCGACACGCCGCTGCATGTGGATATTTATGTGGACGATACCTATGTGGGCCGCGTTCTCGCCGATCAATATATCGAAGAGCTCCATGATCGCGGCTACGGCAGCGGCAATCACGGATTCACGTTCAAGCTCCCGGATTATATTCACGACGGGCGCTCGCATAACATTGAGGCGCGAGTCATGGAAAGCGGAAGGGTGTTGAGAGGAACGCCAGATTCGGTAAGTTGTCCGCGACCCTGATCCCATGCAGTCTCTGGAAACTCTGCCTCCCCCGCACTTGGAGAATCGCGCCGACCATACGGTTGCCATTCGTCCTGAGCAGTCGCACGTCTGGGCTTTCCTGCTGGGGTTGGTCTGTATGGGGGTTCTTCTTGTTTATCAAACGGAAAGGATGCGGCAGATGGAGCGGATGGCGATCCACTGGGTGGCTCAAGAGGCCGCGGAATATACGACGGAGAAAAATACTGAACCGCGGCTCGAAAAAATCACCAATTTCGGCATGGCTCTGCAGCGGCAGGCCATGGCTGAGGCAGATTTGCTGCCATTTTACGGAAGCTCGGAATTGGCCAAACCCGTTGAGGATCGCGCCAGCGCCTTCTTCAAGAATAGCCCGACAGGCTTCGAAGTATTTCCCGTGGGAAAGGCCGGCACCACATCGCTCGTGATTTTGCAAAAGATCGCCGCCTGCGCCGGAAATAATGAGGGACGCAAAGTGGCGATCCTTCTTTCTCCCGGCTGGTTTTTCTCCGTGACGACAGAAGGCCGTTTTTACGAGGGCAATTTTTCCCGGCAACAAGCCTCGGCGCTCGTTTTCAATCCTCGTTTGAGCATCGATCTCAAACAAGCCATTGCACGGAGAATGCAAGCTCGTCCCGCCACTTTGGAGCGAAATGCGTTGCTGCAATTTGCTTCTGCGCGGCTGGCCGATGGTTCGACAGGCTCCCGGTTGCTATACCATTTCACTGAACCCCTGGGATTCGTGCAAAATTGGATATACTCGCTGCAAGATGATGCTGAAGTTGCCGCGAATTTATCCGTGCAAAGAGATCAGTGGATGGCGCCGATGGCGAAGACTCCAGCGGTGTTGAATTGGGATGAATTGCTGGCCAGCGCGGATCGTGAATCACAAGACTCGGAGGATTTTGAACATCGCTGGCGCGGACATCGGCGGGAAATTAATACTTCATTTCGGGAGACGATGCTGCAATCGACCGAATGGGGTGATCTGGATTTGCTCCTCGAAACTTTGGACCAACTCAGGCTCGATCCATTGATCCTTTGTATGCCGCCCAATGGCGACTATCTGCAAAGGCAGGGCGTGGCTCGCCAAACGTTGGACCTTTTTGAGCAACGCCTGCGAGAGCACGTCGGGCGGCATGGGATGAGGCTGGTGGCGTTCGAAGACCATATCGACGATCGGCGATTTCTTGCGGACCATCACGACCACCTCAGCGCGAAGGGATGGATGTACATCAATCAGGCGCTGGATGAATTCTTCCACGGCAAAGAGCCACAGCTCAAGGCGCAGATCCCTGGCGATCGCACGTGATTTTTAGGCGGCTTCGGAAAAGGCTGGCGTCCGCCGAAGGAAGAAACACAAGATGGATTCGTGGACCGGTTACCTCGGGTCCGGCCATCCTTGCTTGCCTTATGAAAATCACAAATCTCTCCCTGGGTTCGCTATTCTTCGCTCTTTTCCTGGGATGGTGCGGCCTTTCTCACGCGGATCAAGTAACTGTAGATACCGGGATCCTTGAAGGAACCAGCGAAGGAGGAGCGCGTATATTTAAGGGCATCCCTTACGCTGCTCCGCCGGTGGGCGATCTTCGATGGAAAGCGCCTCAGCCTGCCGCTCATTGGGAAGGCGTGCGCAAGGCCGATCAATTCGGGGCTCGTGCGACGCAGGCCCGCCTTTTTGGTGATATGATTTTTCGAGATAACGGTCCCGGCGAGGATTGCCTCTATCTCAACGTTTGGACGCCGGCAAAGGATGCAACGGAAAAGCTGCCGGTGATGGTCTGGATTTATGGTGGCGGCTTTGTCGCCGGTGGCTCATCCGAACCTCGCCAGGATGGCGGCAATTTGGCGAAGAAAGGCGTGGTGGTGGTGAGCATGAACTATCGGCTGGGCATATTCGGTTTTTTCTCTCACCCGGAATTGACGGCGGAATCTAGCAATCATGCATCGGGAAACTATGGCCTGATGGATCAGGCCGCCGCGTTGGAGTGGGTGCATCGCAATATCGCCGCCTTTGGCGGTGATCCCAATCGCGTCACGATTTTTGGCGAATCGGCCGGCTCCTTTTCCGTCTCGGCGTTGATGGCTTCACCGCTTTCGCGAAATCTCATTCAGGGGGCCATTGGCGAAAGTGGCGCATTCTTTGGGGACACGCTCAGCGCCCCGCCCCTGGACCAATCTGAAAAGAACGGCGTCAAATTTGCACAAACGATGGGTGCGGAATCACTGGCGGCGTTGCGTGGAAAATCGGCGGAGGAAGTGTTAAAAGCTTCGATGGATAAAGGCGCGCCACGCTTTGGGCCGAATATCGACGGTTACTTTTTTCCGAAGGAAGTACGCGCCATCTTTGCCGCAGGCGAGCAGGCCCATATTCCTCTGCTCGCGGGATGGAATGCTCACGAGAGTGGAACTCCCGAAAGTAACAAGTCCACGTCGCCCACTTTTGCCGAGCAGGCCCGCCAGCTTTACGGCGAAAATGCCGACAAATTCCTCGAAGCCTATCCCGCCCGTACCGATGCCGAGGCCCGGGAATCATCCAGCGCCTTTTCTGGTGATCGTTTCATCGCCTTTGGCACGTGGAAATGGATCGAGATGCAAAAGCAAACTGGTGGCAAGCCCGTGTACCGCTATCGCTTTGACAATGCCTTGCCGCAGCCTGCCGGCACGAGCAGCCACGGCGCTTATCATTCCGCGGAGATCGAATTCGTCTTTGACAATCTAGCCAACAAGGAACTGCCCTTTGGCGCGGATGATCGTGCGGTTGCCGTGCTCATGTCCAGCTACTGGGCCAATTTCGCGAAGACCGGCGATCCGAATGGGAATGGCCTGCCGCCCTGGCCGCCTTATGAGGAGGCGACGGGTTATCAAGTAATGCACATCGATGCTACATCAAAAGCCAGTCCTGACGACCATCGGGCCCGGTATGAGTTTCTGGATACGCATCAACCAAGTAACAAGCGGTAGAATCCTGGGAGCGTCGGCATCCTTGCCGGCGAGTTTCTGAACGGCAAAGTAGTATGGGCATCCCGGCCCATGGAAAGAAACTACGGGCAGGATGCCCGTGCCACGCTTTGCTCCAGCCGATAAATGAGATCGACTACTTCACGCTGGGCTTATGCATGCGCGATTTCGAGATGAAGCTGCGGTGCGTGTGTCGGGTGCCACGGGTTCCGCTCAAAATTGTGCGCCTGAATTTCGCCGATGAAGTGACGGCACAATTCACAAACTGCTACCACATCCAGCGACAGATGTTTTGGTCCGAAGGGCTCGATGTTTGACGTCCCGAGATGGAAAAGCCTCACGGCCGGGCGAAGGCGCGTCGCGTCCTTCGGATGATGCGGACGGAGGAACTGCTTCTGCAAGTGAACGAAAGCACCGGCGATCTGGATAAGCCCTTGGTAGTAAGGCCGATTTTCGTCCCGGCACTGGAGCCACAGATGCTCGAGCACATCGTGTGCTTCATAATACTCACGCGCGTTGAAACAGGTGAAAAACCCGGCGTAGCACGGGTCCAGGCCGGCCGCCGGAGGGGTGCCAAGCTGGGAGACAAAGGCCGAAATGCGCTCATTTTTTTTCATCGCGCCGCAGGGGCTCGGCAACTATCCTGTGCGATTCTGTGTCTGACAAGATGCCAGTGAATCCTACGGAAAAGGACCTCTTTGAAAAATCGGGCCGGATGAGCCCGGCTTGGTCTCATTTTTTATTTTCCGCGGCTGACCGCTTTCCCGGAGCTGTCTGATGTCCGGCCCTCTGCTTTGGATCATTCCAGGGTTGCTGTTTCTCGTCGCCGGCTCGGTGCTCTTTTCGGCCATCGAGACCTCTTTTTTCTCGCTGACGCAGTTGCACATCGAACGCCTCAAAACGCGACGCGCGGATTTCGCCGCAGCGCTGGAGCGGCTCATGGAAAATCCGCGGCGGCTCATCAGCGCCATCTTGCTCGGCGATTCTCTGTTGAATTTGCCATTGATCGTCCTGTGCCTTTTTCTGCTGCGGCAAATCGTCTCGCCGCAGATGCCTTTCTGGGCGGCGGCGCTGCTCATTTTTACGTTGGTCGTTTTTATTTGCGATCTCGTGCCCAAAGTGGTGGCGCTGGCCCAGCCGTATCGCGTGGTGAAACTCGGCGTGCGCGTAATGCGCGTGCTCATGCCGGTGGTCGATCCCTTGGCGCGCGTGCTTCAATATATTGCAGAAAAGATCGCAGATGTAGTGACGCCGGAGAGTCTCAAGAAAAGCCATTTCCTCAGTGAAGAGGAACTCGAGACCCTGGTGGAATTGAGTGCGGAGGAAGGTGCGCTTCACGCCACTGAAAGCGAGATGATCCAGGAAATCATCAAGCTCGGCGATAAGACTGCGCGCGATTGCATGACGCCGCGCATCGACGCGTTTTTCATTCCGGATGACTTAACGAACGAAGAGCTCATCCCCAAGCTCCGCGCGGAAAGGCATGCACGGGTGCCGGTGTACGGCGATACGCCCGATGAAATCCTGGGTGTGCTCGATGTTCGCGCATTTCTGCTGGCCGAAGTGGAACTGCATTACACCGAACTTCTCATTCCGCCCTCCTTCGTGCCGGAGACGATGAAAGCGATCGATTTGCTGCACTCCTTTCTCACGCATCCTCAGGCGCTCGCCGTGGTGGCGGATGAGCATGGCGGCACGGAGGGCATCATCACCATCACAGATCTGGTGGAGGAAATTATATCGGACGCCGTACCCGCCGCGGATCGCGAGCTATACATCGAATCGCTGGATGATCACAACCTGATCGTGAACGGCAGCGCGCGCCTGGATGATATTAACGAACTCCTCAGTGTCCACCTTGAGGAGGAAGGCATCGATACGATTGGTGGATTGATTTTTAATCGATTGGGCACGCTGCCAAAAGTGGGCACGGAGCTAAAGTCTGAGGGGTTGACGCTGGTTGTGCGCCGCGTTTCCAGGAAGCGTGTAGAAGAGGTTTTAGTCAAAAGGGACCTCGAAGGAGAGAAGGAGGAGGGAGATGAGTAATCGTTCCGTGCTTAACGTTCGGAGTTCAACGAAAACGCGTGCGAGCCTAAGCGACGGCGCTACACCCGGGTGAAACAAATGATTTGGTTTGCCGTCATCCTCTGTTTGCTCATCTCCTTCATCTTTTCAGGGATTGAGGCGGGCATTCTATCGGTGAATCGAGTGCGGCTAAAGCACCGCATTAAATTGGGGGATGCCGCAGCGATTAAGTTGAACCGGCTTTTGTCAAAGCCCGAGAGGTTGCTTGTGACGGTGGTGATTGTCACTAATTTGATGAATATCACGGCGATCACGCTCGCCGGGCAGGAGTTGGTGCTTCGATTCGGAGACGCTGGATATTGGGTTACTTTATTCATTTTTCTGCCAATTTATTTATTCGGCCTTGAGCTTCTTCCTAAATCGCTTTTTCGCCGGTTTCCGTATCGCGCGCTCTCGGCTCTCGCGGAGCCATTGCGGCTGGCGGATACTTTGTTAAGCCCCATGCATTTCGTCGGCTGGCGCATCTCGCGACTGCTGTTGGGACATCACCATCCGGAGCAACGAAAACTCTTCGTGGCGCGTGAGGATTTCAAGTATCTCACCATCGAAAGCGAACGCACCGGAACCTTAACGCGCACAGAGCGGCAGATGATCCATAACGTGGTGGATTTTCGCAGCGTAGCGACGAAAGACGTGATGATTTCTCTGGACAAAGTGCGCACGATTTCCGCGGATTCTTCCATCGAAGATTTGCTCGCGCGCAGGAAGGAAGCGAAATTCGATCGCTGGCCGGTGGTGGGTGAAAACGGACAGATCACCGGTCTCGTTGATATCTTTGACATCGCCCTCGATGGCCGCCGGCGCGGGCCGGTGGAGCGCTTTCAGCGCCGCATCGTACGTGTCGATGTGAAAGAGCCGGCTTACTCCGCATTGCGCAAGCTCCGTGCAGCACGTGTTACGCTCGCAGTCGTGCGGGATGAACAGGGGAAACCGATTGGCATCGTTTCCCTGGAGGATTTGGTGAACCGCCTCGTAAATGTGGCGAAAAGCCAGCCGGCGGCAGAGGCGATCAAGAGTTGAGCGGCCCCAACTGCACGAGCGTGATTACAGGTTCACCTGTGCTGCGCGAAGCGGGAAGATCAATGCTGAACTCCGCGAGCCAGTCGTTCATTTCATCGGGATCAACCAGGGTTTGTTGAATTCTCCAGTGACTCTCTTCTTCACCAGGGAGCAGGTGGGTGTGTTGCAGATTACGCGCGGGTGGATCGAGCCGCAGGCGGCCGTGTCCGGTCAGGTACGCTTCGAGCGATTGCTTGAGAAGCTCGCTGGTCCAGGTGGCGCCATCCGGTCTTGTCGGGAAAGAGAGCGTGGTGAGTGCCCGGTTGCCGTCGCCGCTGGCCAGAGCGCGCAGGAAAGCGAAGATTCGATTACGGATGGCAGCAAGAAACTCTTTGCGGTTTGCAGTGACATCCTGGAGTGATTCCGCCGCTCCCGGGGGCCGAACCTCCGCAGCTACGCCAGGTTGATAGTTAGGATCGCGCAGCTTTTCCCATTCATCGAGCAGGCTGGAATCGATCTGCCGAAGCATCATGCCTAGATAAACCTCCATGTCTCGCACGGGCTCTGTTTTTGCCGAATCAGGCACCGTCTGACCGAGTACTTTATGCACTGCGGAAAGGTGGCGTAGCAACAGGCCTTCTGCTCGATGCAACCCGTAGATTTCGATGTAATCGGCAAATGACCGATACTCTTCAAACATTTCACGCGCGATGGATTTTGGTCGAATATTCTCCTGTCCGACCCAAGGGTGCCGCGCGGCAAATTCGTTAAATGTGGAATAGATAAACTCCCGGTTTGGTTTTGGATACTCGAGGTTTTCCAACTCGGCCATGCGTTGCTCGTATTCCATGCCTTGGGCCTTCATCTCCACGATTGCTTCGTCTTTTACGCGATCCAGTTGTTTGCGCAAAATAAGCTCGGGATTTTCGAGAATTGATTCCACCAGCGTGAGCAGGAGCAGGGGATATTCAGGCGACTGGGGATCGAGCATCGGCACGGTCTCGAGCAGATAAAGCGAGAGCGCCCGATCCATGGAGAAATCGTCCTGCAGCTCCACGTTAACGCGAAGCTTGGCGCCCGATTTGGTCTTCGGGATGAATTCAACGATCTTGCGCTCCACGAGCGGGCGGAATAATTGCCACGCGCGCTTGCCGAGCGATTTTTTGGATTTGGCAGATTCGTGGCTGTCGCGAATGAGCTGGCGCATGGCAGTGCAGCCGTCGCCGTCGCGGCTGAGCACATTGAGGAGCATGCCGTGCGTTACTTGAAAGCGTGAAGTGAGACGTTCTGGCGTTGCGCTGATGAGCCGGGCAAAGGTTTGCTTGTCCCAGTTGACGAAATTGCGCTCCGGGGGCTTGCGTTTGACGAACTTTTTCCCGCTTCCCGCCTTCTTTTGCTCGAGCTGGAGATTCTCGATCACGTGTTCCGGAGCTTGCACGACGACCCAGCCTACATCGTCGAAACCTTTGCGTCCGGCGCGCCCGGCGATCTGGTGGAAGTCTCGCGCGCTGAGGATGGCCGTCTTCTCGCCGTCGTACTTGCAAAGGCGCGTAAATAAGACCGTGCGGATCGGAACGTTAATGCCGACACCCAGGGTGTCCGTGCCGCAAATGACCTTTAGCAATCCCTTCTGCGCGAGCCGCTCCACAAGCAAACGGTACTTAGGGAGCAGCCCGGCGTGATGCAAACCGATCCCATGCCTGAGCCATTTTTTGATTTCCGGGCCATACGGGCTGTTAAAGCGGAAGCCTTCCAGTTCGGCGGAGATCGCGATTTTCTCTTCCTTACTGCAGACGTTGATACTGGTGAACTCCTGAGCGCTTTGTGCGGCATCCGCCTGGGTAAAGTGCACCACATAGATGGGCCCCTTTCCGCTCGTGACTAAATTTTCCAGATTTTGGGCAAGCGGGATTTCCGAATAGGTAAATTCCAGCGGCACCGGGCGCGTCTGCGATTGGACGGTGATCGTTTCGCGTTCGGTGCGTTTCGTGAGTTCTTCCTTAAAGAAAGTCGTGTCGCCCAAAGTAGCGGACATGAGGAGAAACCGCGTCTGCGGCAAGGTGAGTAACGGAACCTGCCACGCCACTCCGCGATCCCGATCCGCGTAGTAGTGAAATTCGTCCATGACCACATCGTGGACTTGCGCGTGTGATCCTTCGCGCAAAGCGATGTTCGCGAGGATTTCCGCGGTACAGCAAAGGATCGGCGCGTCGCGATTCACCGAGGCGTCTCCGGTGCTCAGGCCCACCTTTTCCGGGCCAAATTCACGGCAAAGCGCCAGCCATTTTTCGTTAACCAGAGCTTTGATCGGACAGGTATAGATAGACCTGCCTCCCTGTGCCACCGACTTGAAGTGCAGCGCTGCGGCGACGAGTGATTTGCCTGATCCGGTCGGGGTATTGAGGATCACATTGTGCTCGGCAAAGAGCTCGAGAACGGCGGCTTCCTGCGCAGGATAAAGCTGCAGGCCGGCAGTCTCCACATACTCGAGAAAGCGCCCGAGGAGCGTATCGTTGTCGGCTTGATCGAGAGGTGGTAGAAGATCGCCGAGCGTGCGGCGGGGAGGAAGCATTGGTTTGGAGTGCAGAGAGAACTCTCAACTCTCGACTTTCAACTCTCAACATCCAAAAGGGAAAGATGGTATCGAAATGCTTTCTGCGGCGCAAATTTCAGCTACCCTCACAGTAATGAGGGTTTTTCTCAAAATCTCGGTGATGCTCTTTGTGTTAAATGCGCCGGTCATTGCGCGTTTGGGCGATACGCTGGATCAAGCCGAGGCCCGCTATGGATTGCCGAAGAAAAAGCCGCTGACAGGAAAGATCGAACCCGTGCTGCTGGAAGGCGCAAAGGAATTGTGGTTTCAGCACGAAGGCTTTTGGATTCGGTGCGCGTTTCTTCCGGCAAAGGATAATCGCGAGTATGTGGTGAAAGAGGAGTACCGGCGGAAATGGGACGCCGCAGCGATGAAGAATGGTCAGCCGCCGGAAATCCTCGAGACGGAACGCGATGCTATATTGAAAGCGGAAGCAGGGCGGCGCACCTGGCAGCAGAAATCCGCCAGCGAATCTGATAATAGCCGAATCAAAGCCGCGACGAAGAAAGCCGTGGATGCTGTGGGATTGGAAGGCGGGATGTGGGTGCGCGACGATGGAGCGACCGCGCAGCTAAGCACGGCGTCCCTCAAAATGGTCCTGGAACTTCCGCAGGCCGCGAAATGGGCCAGTGAATGGAAGGCGCTTAACCAAAGCAAACCAAAGGCGGCGCCACCTTCATTTTAGCTCTTCGCTCTTTCGCCCAGAACACGCTGTGCCGTGTCCTTAAATTCCGCGTCGATTTCAAAAAGCTCCAGCCAGCGAGCTTTCGCCTCTTCGGCTTTCCCGAGGCTTTCCAGGCTGCGTGCCATGCGATAGAGAATCTCTTTCTGCAGCGCTTCATCTTCGCGTGCAAATTCGAGCGCCTGGCTGCGGGATTTTTCGCCGAGGCTTGGCAGGCTTACCTGGTCGTAGGCTTCCGCCAGCGCGAGGATCGATTCCACGCGAGAAGTGATCTTGGCATTTTTCCGCGCGCGCTGGAGATGAAGAATCGCGCCTGGGGCGTCGCCCTGACGCAAAAGAAGCGAACCTAAAGCAAGCCGCAACTCCAGATCGCTAGGCTGTTGCTTGACGAATTGCTCCAATTCTTCGCGCTCCTCCTCGGGCGTGAAGCTTCCTTGGCGTCGGCGAATTTCCCAGGCTTTGCGGCGAAGTGCCGGATTGTCCTCGATGCTTCGCCGATACGCGATCCATTCGAGTACTTCCGTTTCCTTCCCGGCGCGCTCCAGCACGAGGACGAGTTGATCAACGAGCGCCAGGTTTTCAGGTTCATTTCGGATCCGTTCCGAAAGCGTTTGCGCCTCGTCTTCGGCGGAAGCCGGCTTTACTACGTCGGTAAAGGTGCGGGCATCCTCCCAACCGGCGGCTGATGCGCCGTCAGCTTGAATATCGCGCAAAGCTTTTTGCAATCCTTGATGCGTCGGATATAGCAGCTGCGCCTTTTCCAGGATGGCGATAGCGCGCGAAAACTGCCGTTGGGTTCGCAGACCGGCGGCTTTTGCCACGATATTTTCGGCAGTCGGAGTGCCTTCGGCGATTTGATCGAGGCAAAGCTGTTCGATTTCCACCCAGCCGAGACGCTTGGCAGCGCTTTGGAGCAGCTGATTTCCGGGGATATCACACGGATTATCCTTCAGCGCGGTCTCGGCCAGTTCCGCGTCGCGCAGAGGATCAGGGCCCGTTTTCGCGGAAAAGAACGTGATGGTGCTGCCGATCTTGGCTGCGGGTTTGAGCGAGCCGTGTTTCTGTTGATAGCGCGAGTTTTGCGATTTGCGCAAGAGCAGGCGCGCGGCGTGTTCGGCAGGCTGTGTTCTCAGGATATTGAAACACAGCGTTTCGGCGTAGGCGAAGTTTCCGGTGGATTCGACCTGGCGTGCTTTGGTAAGTATCGCCTGAGTTTCGAGGGTTCCGATAGCAGAGGGGGCTGTAGTCATAGGGGGAGTGGCTGAAGTTTACCTCAGAATCGCGCGAGGGTAAAGTGAACCCAGCGCATTCTCCCCAAACAGATGCCTTGCGGACCGAATTGCAGAATAAAGCCGAGACGGGAACGGCGGGGCGCATTTATCGTTAGCGTTAGGCTGAACGAACTTTATGCTACCAAGGCAAATGCCGATCGGTGCGCTCTATGTTTGCCAGAGCTTACTCGCTGCCGTGCAGAAATGTGCCGTAGTAAAAATCCCGATCCTGGGAATCCACATCGGGCGCGAGCCACTTCGGAAGTGTCGAGTGACGATGCCCATACATATCCGTGTGCGTCGTGCAGGCGGAGAAAAGCGTGAGTGCAGCCAGCAAGAGGAGAAGCCGGGCAAAGAAACGGCCCTGTTTCTCACTCGGAGAAGCAGAGGATGTCCAAAACCAAAAGGATTTCGTTACTTGTTTTTCTGTTTTTTCCACTTGGCCCAGCGTGCCCGTTGCGCAGCAGCGATGCGTTCGCGAGCGGCCGGGCTGAGTTTTCCACGGCCACTTTTGGTGACTGCGGATTTTTTGGCGGTTCTGGCAGGAGCGGTCGCTGCGCTCGCGCTTTTGGCTTTTGCCCAACGTGCCCGCTGGGCGGCGGCGATGCGCGCACGCCCCGCGGCGGAGAGTTTGCGTTTTCCACCACGAGAGGTCTTCGAAACCAAGCCAGCGGAGGGTGAAATTCGTGGCGATACGGATGCGCCGCTCAGGTCGAGGATGGAAGCCAGTTCGGCTTGGAGCTTTTCGATCTTCTCGCTCAGCGTGATGGCACGACGGAGGGTTGCCGGCGAGGGTAAGTTTGCAATGGCCATTCTCGGAGCTTGCCAAGGCCTGACAACAAACGTCAAACAAAATTTTGCATCGCGGAAGGGCAGGGAGACGGCGGAAACTCGATTTAGGCTGCATTCAGAGGTCTTTTTCTGATATTAGATGGTAATGCTGATGTGTGGCGGGTGCTTTTTCCGATCGCGGATTGCTATTCCCTTCCGCGACATTAGTAAAGTAACGCGAAAGTTATTTATCTTTTGGTATATCTTCGGTTGCCGCTTCGCTTCGGCGCGGAATCACAGTGATCTCGCCATTGTTTTCGAGGATGGCGGCATGCACTTCCTCCACGGTGGTGCATCCCGCGGCGCGCAGTGCCGATTGAAGTTCGTGATGGGTGATGCAGACGCGCGTCATGACATCGGAAAATAGCTTTCCGTTATGCACAAGGATTTCCGGCCGGCCTTCCACCAGGGCTTCGAGGCGCTTGCTTTTGAAAGTAGCCAGGCCCACCAATCCATTTACGGTAACTAGCGTCACGGCGGAAACGAGCCCGCCGATCAGGGAATTGTCTCCGCCATTCATTGAGTTTTGCACTGCATTGCTAAGCACGAGGAGCAGGACCAGGTCGAAAGGAGCGAGTTGTCCTACCTGCCGCTTTCCCGTGAGTCGGAGCAGCACGATGAGAAAAGCGTAAACGATAGCGCTGCGGAGGATGAGTTCCCAGACGGAAACAGAGAGAGTCCACATGCTGGCAGGAAACAGAGGGGGGAGGGAGGTGTCAATGGAGAAGGGACGAGTGGATGAGTTCTTGGAAGAACGGTTAACGTTCAACGCTCAACTTTCAATGGGGCGAAGTCTGAGAGCGTTGGCCTCCCGTTTTTTTTACTGCCCTAAAAGGGAGCGCCCTTTGACTAACATTACAAACTAGCAATCGCCGGGTTTCGGGTGCTCTTTTTTAAGAGTGCAGCGCCTCGTGGAGCGCATCGAGCATCGCGTGAGCGGTATAAGGTTTCCGAAGGAAAGCTACTGCTCCTGCTTCCGTCGCCTGTGTCACCCGCTCTTCCGTGATCATGCCGCTCGCGGCGACAATGCGCGCCTTGGGATTGATGTCCTTAATGGCGCGAATGGTCGCGGCGCCATCCATGCCGGGCATGACCATATCAGTGAGCACGACGGCGATTTCTTCCATGCGTTCCAAATAAAGTCCGATGGCCGTTGAGCCATCCGATGCCGAGAGGACGCGATAGCCCAGGCTTTCGAGCGTCTGGCGCACGACCAGGCGGACCGAGGGTTCATCATCAACAAGTAACACAGTTTCTCCCTGACCCATTTGCCGGGCTTTGCGATCCGATTCGGGTTCCTCCTGGACGGCGGGAACGGCCGGGAGATAAAGGCTGAAGACCGTCCCTTTTCCCTCTTCGGAATCGAATTCCAATACCCCCCGATGGCCCTTCACGATGGCCAGCACGGTGGACAAACCGAGGCCGGTGCCACGCCCGATTTCTTTCGTGGTGAAGAACGGCTCGAAAATCTTTTCCCGAATCGCTTCCGGAATGCCCATGCCGTTGTCGCTGATTCGAATCAGGATGTGCGGCCCGGCGATGGGCCGGGTCATTACTTGTGCGGCGGATCCTTCTTCGGAGCCATTCTCTGCGGTGATTCTTAAGGCGCCGCCGTTGGGCATGGCGTCACGTGCATTGACGGAGAGGTTGAGCAGCACTTGGTGGAGTTGCGTGGCATCGCCAAAAACCGGCCAAAGGTCCGGAGAAATCGAGCAGCGCACCTCGATATTCTTGGGAAAGGTATCGTGAGCAATTTTATAGATTTCCTTGATGGCGCGTTCCGCCGGAAAGGCGACACGCTTGCCATCGACGCCGCGAGCAAAGTAAAGGATTTGCCGCACAAGATCCGCGCCGCGCTGAGCGCTCAGTTGCACGGCTTCCAGCAATTGATCGGCTCCAGGATGAGTTACTTTTTGGCGGAGCAGCTCGATCGACATGAGGATCGGTGCGAGGACGTTGTTGAGATCATGGGCGACGCCGCCGGCCAGAGTGCCGATGCTTTCCATGCGTTGCGCGCGGAGGAATTGCTCCTCGAGCTTTCGGCGCTCGGTGATGTCGGTGTTGATCACAAGCATCGACTTCGGCTTGCCCGCGGAGTCACGCAGCAAGGTCCAGCGGCTTTCCGTAATCACCGCTCGCCCCGCTTTGTCGCGCTGCTCCAGGTCTCCCGTCCATTCCCCGCGTTCGATGGTGGCATTTTTGGCCTCGACAAACTTATCGCCATCGGAAAAGAAAAGCCGGCCCATCTGGCTGCCGATGACTTCATCGATCCGCCAGCCGTAAACGCGTTCCGCGCCTTTGTTCCAGTAGAGGATGATATCGTTCAAGTCACGCACGACGATGGCGTCCTGAGCGTGATCCAGTAGGTCCGCCTGTTCCCGGATTCGCTCCTCCGCTTTGGTGCGCGCAGTGATATCGCGGAAGCTCCAGATGCGGCCTACACAATTTCCACTGACACGCTGAGGCTGGGAGTAGCGCTCGAAAATGCGCCCATCGGTGAATTCGAGGGTGTCGTAGCTATCTTCGTTTGGGTGCTGATACAGGTAAGCGATCTTTGCTCGAAATTCCTCCGCATCTTTCAATTGATTGGCGGCATACGCGATCAGTGGGGCGTCATCTTTGCTGGCAATGATGGATTCCGGAATGCGCCACAAGGAAAGAAATTTTCGATTAAAGCTGACCACTTTTCCCGCGTTGCTCACGACGAGGATGCCGTCGGCGGTGGATTCAAGCGTGGCGGTGACGAGTGAAAGAGAGTCCGCCAGCTTTTCCTGTGCGCGCATGCGTTCCGCCACCTCCTGCTCGAGTTCAGCAGTGCGCTCTTGCACGCGGTGCTCCAGATTGTCGTGAGCGGCCTGGAGCGCCACATCGCGCGACTGGATTTGGTCGAGCATGCCATTGAAGCCGTTGATGAGCTGCCCAAACTCGTCATCCGTTTCACGAGGCACGCGCACGGAGTAATCGCGCTGGGCGGAAACTAACTGCGTCGTGCGCGCCAGCTTGAGGATTGGTCCCGAGATATAGCGTTGCAATCGCGCAGAGAGGGTCAGCGCGACCAGGATGGAAGCCAGGAGTACCAGCGCCAGAGATAGAGCATAAGAGCGGAGCCGCTGCCGAATCCCGGAGAAGTCCGCGACCAAAACCACCTTTGCCACGGACCTTTTTTCCGCAGTATCATACAAATCCGTGGCAAAAGTGAGCCGATCGTTGGCAATCGTGTAACCCATCGGAGGGGGCCCGTCAGGACGCGAAAGCTGGACGCCGGCCCGCACATAGGTTGCCATCAAGTCACCCGAGTTTTTGAAGATGTAGGCGGCGACGATTTGTGGATCTGCGCCCAATCCGGCAAGCACCTCTTCCGCGGCGGCATCATCATCAAAAGTAACAGCGGCGAGACTATTCGCCGCCATCACGTCGGCCAGCGTCGAAAGGTCCTTTTGCAAGCGCGCCTGATACTCGCGGTACTCGTAGGAAAGCAGGGCTCCGCAAGCCAGGACCAGGGCCACCACCGCCGTGAGCATGACGATAGCCATGACTTTTTGGCGAATGGGGAGATGGCGAATCATTTGTGGGCGAGGCCGCGGGGGCCATTGCTTCGCACCTCTCTGGCCAGGTGCAGAAACTTCGAACTCACATGGACATGCGACCGCTCCGCCGCATCCAGATTGGCCCGATATACCACCTTTCCCTCTTCCACGGCAAGAGTCACTGCGGCGAATGGTTCCGCTTGTTCACAATCGGCCACGGTGAGGATTCCCCAGCTTTCAAGAAGACTGCAGCACTGCGCCAGGCGCTCACGCTCGGAGCAACTCACGAAAACGAGGTTGGCATCTCGCAGGTCGGAAATTTTCGAAGCGCGCTTCACGACAAGATAGTGATCGTTGATCGTTCGGCCGCGCAGAATGCGATCCAGACAGGAACCAAAGGGATCTTCGCCGAGCACACCGATCGTCACCGGATTGCCGGGCGGCAGAGTCGCGGCGGGAAATTCGGTATATTTCGCGATATTAAACAGAATCGCCGCCTTCACCTCGTACTCCGATATCGCTGCGCCTTGAGCGGCGGCCCGCACTGACAAAATCAGGAGTGCCCCGAGGACAGGGAGCCACCCGGCGACGCTCGTCCAGCGCCGCCCATCTTCGCGACGGGCTTTCTGCGGGAAAGGGCTCATCAAAAGTGGATGGTAGCCTTTCCGTAGATGCCGGATTCAACCTGAGTGGAGCCCGTGGCGATGGTGGTGGGGGTGAACTCTCGATGACGCCAGTCGAGAAGATTTTGACCGACGACCGAGAGCTCCAGATTTCGGGTCACATGCCAGCCCAGCCGCAAATCAAGAGTCAAGTAACCGGGCACGCTGCCTGCGGACAGGCTATCGACGTAGCGCAGGGTTCCGTCGAATTCGAAGCCGTGAGGCAGATCGAGCGATGATCGAAGAAAAAACTGATTTTGCGGGCTGCTGCCTTCCATGAAGAGTTCCGTGGTCGTATCAGTTCCGCCGTCCTTCCGATGGAGCTTTGAGAAAAGCAGGCTGTAGCCTGCGTTCAACCGCCACTGCGGTGTTACTTGAGCACTGGCGGCAATTTCGCCCCCGTAATTTTCACCTTTCAAGTCATTGGAAGCACGGAGGGCAACGTGAGGAGGAAATCCACCCAGATCAAACACCGGATTCTGCGGCTCGACGCTGCGCAGATCGTCGTACTGGTTGTAAAAGAGAGCGGTATCGAGCGAAAGCCAGTCGCGAATTTCACATCGGTACCCTGCCTCATAAGCAATCAGTTTTTCCGAATCGAAATCGTTGTTCCCCTCCACCTCCGTCACGGCTGCGGGCGACGGCTGCACAAATGGCGGTAAACCGCGGAACAAAGCTCCGCGCGGGTAAACGGGCTGCTGCCGGAGCGTAATATCTTCTTCGGCGCGCGAAGGGGTGCGCACCGCCCGCGAAATCGAAATCCAGGCGGATTGCTTTTCCGTCGGCGTCCACAGCAGCCGCGCGCTCGGCTGCAATTCAAATCCTGTATAGTCATTGTGCTCCAGCTTGGAGCCGAGCGTGAGCACGAGCCGCTTTGGCGCCAGCGTGATTTCATCCTGCAGAAACGCGCTGTAAAGATGAGTGGTGCGCTGTCCCGGATCGAATCCGAGGTCAAAGGTGCTCCGCAAATCATCCGCGAGCAGGCGAAACCCAGCGCCGGCGATGATCGTTTGCCGGCTGCCGATGGAAAACCGATGCTGCGCATCGATGTCGAAGGTGTTGAGATTGTCGCCGACGATCGAAGAATCGCGATGCGTGCGGTCAAAGTAAGTTTGAAAGACAAATTCTGAGCCATCGGAAAAATCGTGCGTCCAGCGGCCGAGGATGTTTCCGCCCGAGACCCGGTCTTCGTGAAACTCATTCCTCAGTGAAAACGGTGACTCCGGCATGAGCCGGCGGTACAGCTCATCTTCATACGCTTTATAGATATCACCTTGCAGCGTGAGCAGATTCCCGGCGGGCGCATTCCAGTCGATGCGAAAGCCTCCGCGTGCCGCATCCCAGTCATCGTCCGCGCGGCTGCCGCTCACCGGTGCGGAGTCTCCGCGGTCAAACCATTTGCCGTAAACTCGATAGTGAATTTGATCACCGAGCTGGCCGCCAAATCGCGCGCCGGTAAAGGCGTGTTCAAAGGAGCCGCCGCCCGCAGTCACGAGCAGCCCCTGCGTGTCGGCTGCCTTTTTCGTGATGATATTGATCACGCCATTGACGGCGTTTGCTCCCCACTGCGTTGCGCCCGGTCCGCGGATCACTTCGATGCGGTCGATATCCTCGAGCATGGTATCTTGCACATCCCAAAACACGCCGGAGAACAGCGGTGTATAGACGGTGCGGCCATCGATAAGGACGAGCAGCTTGTTGGCAAAGACGTCATTGAATCCGCGAGAACTGATTGCCCACGTGTGTGAATCCACCCGAGCGACGTCGAGGCCGGGAACCAGCCGGAGCGCCTCCGGGATGCTCGTAGCCCCGGAGCGGCGGATATCTTCCTGCGTGAGGACGGTGATGGCTGCGGCAGCCTGCGAGATTTTCTCCTCGCGTCGGCTGGGCGAGGTCACCGTGAGATTGAGCAATTGCTCGACCGAGAGATCGCCTAAGTTTTCGGCGTCAGGACGTGTCGGGTTTTCACCGTGCGCTCGGAGCGTGCACAGGTGAAAAATTATCGATAATGAGAATAAAACAGCGGGGTGGTGGCGAAACATTGGCCCTTCGGGGTGGGGAAAACGCCCCGAGGGGTGAGCATTTTCAAAACCAATTGCCCATATTTCTCAAAATTGCTGTAACGCGCAAGTGACTTTTTTCAGGTAGTACCCTGAAATCGGCCCCGAGCTACGCCGATTGAGGCGTGCAACGCTTATGGAACAGATGGGGCCTATGAAACCCACCGAGGCGCGAAAGATTAGCCTCGATGATGCCGAGCATTTTTTGAGTCGTGGGGGCATCTTTCACCGCAATGCGCAGCGCATGGCGGCCCAGCGAGGCGCCCATCGTCGATGCATCGCGAAGAAAGAGGCCGTCTTCCTGGCAGAGAGAAAGGAGCGATGAGACGCCGGGTCCTTCCGTCGGCAGATGAGCGAGCAGAAAATTTGCCCTCCCGGAAGTGACTTCCCATCCCAATCTCTCGAGCGCTGTCCGAAGCACGCCGCGCAAATCGTGTGTCTCCCGATAACGCGCGGCGTAGTAGGGGTAATCCTCCAGCGCGCGGACGCAGGCCACCTGGGCGGGAAGGCTGATGATCCAGGGCGGGGTGATCGCGCGGAGAGCTTCGAGCTGGTGGGAGCCGGCGCACAAGTAACCGGCGCGCATTCCGCTGAGCGCATAGACCTTCGACATCGACTTACAAACGAGAACGTTTTCCGACGCTGCTGCGAATTCTTCCATGGACTGCTCTGCGCCGGCGTAGTCGATGTACGTCTCGTCGATCCAGATGCGGGTGTTGCTGGGAATGCTCTGGAGCAAAGGAAGCAGTTCCGCGCGGTCGATGTGCTGGCCGGTCGGGCTGTTTGGATTAACGAGGACCACCAGGTCGTAATTTCTGCGTGAAAGCCGGTCGCGGAGCGTGGCAAGCTTGACGCGATAGTCATCGGCTTTCGAAAGCGTGAGCCGATCCACGTGGCAACCGATGACTTTCTCGAGCACGTGCGCGTATTCGCCGTACATCGGATCGAGAATGAGCACGCGCGATTCCGCAGAGAGCCAGTATCGGAAGGCGCGAAAAATGAGGTCGGAAGATCCCGCTCCCGGCAGGATATTTTCCGGCTGTACCCCGCGATGCATGGCTACGGATTCGATAAATCCTTCACAGGCCGCCGGTGGTGAAGTGCGCGCGAGCCAGGGCAGGTATTCGTGAATGGTGTCGAGCACGCCGGGCGAAGGCGGGAACCACGCGTCGAGCACATCGGCGTTGATGATTTCGCCGCTCCGCTGCAAGGCGTCGAATTTGGGGCCGATTGCACGAAAGAAGCTTCCGCCGTGAAAACAGGAGACGGCTGGAAAAAAGGGAAATGAGAGCTGCCAATCGACGGTCTTTTGCAGCCGGCGGAGGATGGGAACGAAGCGCTGCAACGGAATCTTCGCCGCGGCGATGGAAGCGCACATCAGTTCAAAAGTAACTGATCCGGATTGGATGGAGCGGCCAAGTAACTGAAATCCAATCTTCAGATACATTTGCAGGATTTCGCGGCGTCCGATGGCCACGATGCGCGTTCCGCCGTGCGCTTCGACCCAGCGAAAAGCGGCGTACATGAGCAGCGCAGCGAGGTCGCTGCGGCGATGCGGACGCAGCACCGTGAGCAGGCGCACTTCGTACAATCGATTGTCGACGGAGAACGGGAGTGCGTCCCGGGAGACATATTTTTCTATGGAGTAACCACCTGCCTGCGGAGGCGTGATGCTGATATAGCCATGGATTCGTCCGTAGGCTTTGGCCACGAGATAGACATTGGAATCGTCGAGCGTGTCGCGCAGCCGTTGCTCGGCATTGGGCAAATGCTGGCCAAGTTCGTGAGCATAAACTTCGTGGCGGGAGCGATAGATAAACTCGCGATCTTCAGGGCTGGCAATGGCGAGCGTGAGCGGAGTGAAGGAACCGGGGTGCGTGTGCATCCCTCGTGCATTAACAAGAGCTATGCCAGCGAAATGAGCTTGTGCTGTAAGATGCTCGTAATGAGCACGATGAGGCCGCTTTTTGTGGCTTTAAAGCTTCACCGCTACCTCAATAAAGGGTGCAATTTATGAGGACCCAATAGGCTTTTTATGTCAGGGAACCGATCTCGAAGATTGAGGTTCAGGATCGGAGCGCTGGAGATAGTAGATGAGCGACCTATATAACCCTCGGTATTGCTTTCCGTGATCGGGTTGGACGAACTCTGTGAATATGAGGAGAAGCAAGCCGGCAAGTGTGATTAGAGCGACGGTCTTCAATCGAACTCCCGTCCTAAGTGAGCCGAGCATGGTCGCCACGAGCGCGAAGAAGGTGAGCCAGGAGTAATAGTCAAAAAGCGGGATCGCAAAAAGCAGTGCCACATAAATGCCCAGGCAAGCAGCCGCCATGGAAGAGCGCGCTTTCATGGCGTCATAACGGCAAAATGAGATCCGGCAAGGGCCCGCCTTCGCCAAGGTGGCCATGCACCGTCCCCTGCCTTGTGTTACTTGGCGAGCGCGGGACCGCCTGGCGAGGGGGCCAGAGCGGCGCTATTCGTTGCAGGAATCTCGTTGAGTGTATAGTAAGCGACCGGGTGCAGAAGCGGTTCTCCATTGGCGGATTTCAGGCCGTCAAGGTGGAGTTCGTGAATGTCGCCTTTGACGAGTGAATCGATCACCAGTCGGACGGAGCGTCCATCAGGAGTGACTCCTATCTTGGTGATCTTTGGAAATTTCTCATCCACCTCGGGGCTGCCGTATTCGGAGCGATAGATATAGGTAAATTCACGCATGCTATAGCTTTCCGGAGCCGCCGCGGATTTGAGGTCCACAGGCTCCGTGAAGGTCAGCTCAAAGCCATCCGGCTTCACATGCACCTCACGGATTTCAAAGGGTGTCTTTCCCGTCCAATCCACGCGCTCAAAGCAATACGGCTTCCCGCCTTTCGCTCCCCAACCGCGATCCGAGCCGCCCACAAAAAGCTGCCCGGAAGTGTTATTCATGCGGCCACCGATGAGGCCGGATTTGAAGCCAGACAAGAAGGGGATCACGACTCCTTGCTTTACGCCGTTCACTTCTTCGAGAAAGACGCGCGCGACGTTTGAATGGCTCTGGTCGCCGATGAAGAGCTGCTTTTGAAACGGCCCGAATTTTCCGTTGCTCAGATCGCACGCAATGAACGACGAGGAATTGCCGATTTTTCCGTACACTAGATAAACCGCAGGCGGGACGAATTCCTTGATGCGCGCGCGTTCCGTCTCGAGGCGGCTGGGCGAATTCGGCTCGACCGGGCGAGGCCCCATATTCGGCGCTTTGGCGTACCATTTGTTTCCGCCGGGATGGCCCTGGAAAGATCCGGGCACGAGGTGATTGAGCAAATTCGCGCCGCGCCAGGGTCCCTGGTTATCCGTATAGTAAACTTCGCCATCCGCATCGAAGGCCACACCGCCGGGCGAACGAATGCCGCTGCATGTGGGAACGGTGCTGCCATCGGGTTTGATGCGCAAAGCCCAGCCGCGAAAATCGATCTCGCTCGTAAACGACCCCGTGAGACATAACAAAGTCCAGAGGTCCCCGTTTTTATCAAACTCCGAGCCCCAGGCGTATTCGTGATAGTCGCCGCTCACGCCCCATTTGTCGGAGACTGTTTCGAAGACATCCGCTCGCCCATCACCGTCTTCGTCCTTCAAGCGTGCCACTTCATAGCGATTCGTTTCGTAAAGCCAGCCGTCCTTATACGCGAGGCCCATGATCTCATGCTGGCCTTGCGCGAAACATTGATAGCGTACGTTGGAAGCCTCGGGATCAGTGGCATTCGAGACCGTCCAAATCTCGCCGCGGCGCGTGCCGAGGGCGATTTTGTTATCGGGCAGCATCACCATCGAGCTCACCTCCAGTGCGGTTTCCTTCGGCGTATCGAAGGTGGTGATTTTATAGTAATCCGATTCGTGCGCGGCATGGGCCAGCGCGGAGGAAAGGGCGAGAGCAGAGAGGCAGAGGGAGAGTTTCACGAGAATTGCGGATTTCGAATTGCGGATTGGGATGCGCGCTTTACTGAGCGTGGGCATGTTGCATCATCTCCATCGGCCAGGAGTAAGTTACTTTAATTTCGTGCGCGGCGGGAACGACCAGGTCGTTGCCCGCGATGCGCGCGTTCGGCGCGGAAACGGTAAAACTAGCTTCGACGTCGTGCCCGTCGACGTTGTGTTTCTTTGACTTCACAGCAAAGCCGCTTTCCCCTTGCTGGATGGATGCGCCGCTCGCGGCACGGAAAAGCGCCGTCGGAGGAATGTTTCCTTCGAGTTTCAAGGTGCGAATCAATTTCCCCGTGCCCATCGCACCATTACCCTCCACATCAAAACGGTCGGTTACTTTAACTCCCTTCCATTCATAGTTAAATGTGGGAAACCGCTGGGCATCAAGGCGATAGCCTTTCCACTGATACTCCGACGGGCGGTCGCTGGAATTCACCACCTGCCATGCTGCTTTGCCCGACTCGCCCGTTTCGCAGAAGGGCGTGGTCAGCCCTTCCTGTGGCGAAAAGACATCGTAGCCGAGCGGCGGTTGAGCGCCACCGCCGCGATCCGTCCAGTGACGGGCCGCGTCAATGAAAGCGCCGCGCCAGACCAGAGCGAGATTCATCGATTCGGCGCTCCACGCAATGTTTACGCCACCCGGATAGCCGACGCCGATCCCACGATTTCCCGCCCCGGTAATGAAGTTGCGATACAGGACCGGTTCCTTCTCCACCACCAACGGCATCCCGGTGTGGTCCTCCTTTTTCACCGGCCCTTGCCCGTTCCATTTCGGATGCTGCCATTTCGAGAGCGGCGTGATGGCAAACGTCGGCCCGCGCCAGCCTGCGTATAACTGGGCATCATTGCCTTTTTGGAAGTACTCGAGGCGGAAAGCGTGTTCGCCCGCTTCGAGAGACGCTTTGCCGTGATGGATGTCCGCGGCGGGATGCACGCCGTCGTCTTCCACGATTTTCTTCCCGTCGACCAAAATGCGCGATCCGTCATCACTCGACAGGTCGAAGTTGTATTCCCCCTTTTGCGGTGCCTTGATTTTTCCCTCGAAAACGATGCCGTAGTTGTTCTTGTAATCGTCGAATTTGAGCTGGAGCAGATTTTCCGGGATCGCCCCTTCGCGATGGGGCTGGAGCGTGGAAAAATCGGGCAACTTGTCCCATTCTCCCAGGTAAAGTTTGAAGGAGAGATCGGTGAGCCCCGGCCCTGGCGCGAAGATGCGCAGCCGTCCGCGCATGGTCATAGCGTGTCCGGGCATCGTGCAGACGAATGGGTAGTCGCCCGGTTTTTCCGGAGCATTGAAGGCGAGATCCTCACTTTCATGCGGATTGAGCACCTTGGAGTGCATCCAGATTGCCGGGTCTTCCGGCAGGAAATTGCGTTTCACCGCTTCCTCGGGCTTTTCGAGCTGCCTATTGCACATCGCCACCACGTCCGTGCCCGCCTGGCAGAGGACGAAATTGTGCGGCATGTCGTCCGCATTTTCGAAGTGGATCTTCAGCGGCGCACCCGGCGTGGTGTTGATCTCTGTGACGCTATAGCGCATCTGCGCCTGCAGGGTCTTGAGTTCGATCACGGTGGGCTCAGCCGCCGTAGCGGAAATGAGCGAGGCCAGGAGAATGGGAAGGACGCGGTGAAGCATGGGGAAAGGGAGCATTCCGGGTGAAAGGATACGTGGACGGGAGGAATCTTAGGGCTGGAGAGCGGTGGCACGCGCACTCGAGAAGTGGAACTCTCAACTCTCGACTCTCAACTCTCAACATCCAATGAAGGGGAGAATGGTCAGGACATGGGTAACACTTCAGGTTCAGGACATGGGTGACACTTTGGGCGATTTCGATTGGGACCAACAGGCAATGCGTTACGCCCCAGGCCTTTCCTGACTAAAGAGTCATGGAAACGGGGCTAAGTTTTCATTCATTTCTGTTGTAGATACAGGTAGCCTTTCTCCTATGCCGCTCTCCGCCCAAGCCGTTCATTCCCGCCTGCAGGAGACTGCCCGCAAGTTTCGCTGGTCACGGAGCGCCAAATTTCTCATCGCGGGCGCGGCGATTTCGCTGCTTTTTCTCTGTATTTTTCTGACGCTGGACGCGTGGGTCCATTTTGGGACGCCTGGCCGCTGGACAGGATTTATTTTCACGACCTGCGCAATGGCGGGCGGGTTGGCGCTCGCCTGGCGGGCCTGGCAGCCAAAGATTTCTGAAGCCAGCATGGCGCGGCGTATCGAGCAGGCCTCGGGTGGTGCGGGGAATGTGCTCATCAGTGCGGTGCAGTTTGACGGCGCGTTGCCTGCCAATTCTCCGTTGCGCGCGGCGCTTTTTGCGGAGATGCAGGATCCGTTTCCCAAAGTGCGCTGGGAAGCGGTTTTCGATGTCCGGCGTCTGCGCCAGCTTGGCTTCGCTCTGGGGGGCGTTTTCCTGCTCATTTTTACGTGGGCGGCGCTGAAGCCGAATTATTTCGCCAATTCCGCGGCGCGCATTTTTCTTCCTGCAAGTAACATCGCACCGCTCACGCGCACGAAGATCGAGACGCTTACTCCTGGGAATGATAGCGTGGTGCATGGCCGCGAGGTGCTGCTCACGGCGACGCTCGCCGGTGAAGTTCCAAAGACCGCGTGGGTTTATTTTCGCGATGCGGGATCGAGCTGGCAGAAGGCATTGATGGAGCACGAAGCCGGACAGCCGGAATTCACCTTCACTTGGAAAGAGGTGAAGCAGCCGTACGATTACTATGTGGAAGCGGGCGATGCGCAGTCTTCGACCTTCCGCATCGCGGTGCGGCCAAAGACGGCGATCAAGGCGCGTACCGCGGAGATCGAACCGCCGGCCTACACAGGCATGGCTAAACAATCGGTGACCGATTTTAGCGTGCTGCAAAATGTGCTCCCCGGCTCGAAAGTGTCGATGTCACTCGAGTTTAACAATCCGCTCTCGGAGATGAAGGTGGAAGATGATCAGGGCGCCGCCGTTGCCGTGACGAAAACGAGCGATACGCATTGGGCCATCAGCACCCCGATCACCGCGAATCGCACGCTGAAGCTGCAATTTCAGGATTCGCTGGGCTTGGCGGATCAGGCGGTGATTCAAGTTTCGGTACGTCCGGATGATCCCCCGAAGCTAGTGATTTCCGAGCCGATCGAAGGCCGTGAATTGGTGGCGGCAAAAGGAGCCAGGCTTGCGGTGAAGTTTAATGCGTCCGATAACATCGGCCTCGCGTCGGTCGCGCTTTACCAAAGCAGCAATGACAAGGATGATGCGAAGCTTTTGCAGGAATGGAAGGACGCTGAAGGGAAGAAAACATTTGATGCCACCGCGCAAATCGCGCTCACGCCGTTGGCCGATGAAGATCGTGTTACTTACCGGCTGATCGCTAAAGATAGGAATGACGTAACCGGTCCGGGAGTGACGGTTTCGCGCCCGATTGTGATATCGCTCACCTCCGCTCAAAAGGTCGAGCAACAGATGACCGATGCCGCGAGCAAACTTGAAAAGGGATTGGAGGCATTGATTCGCCTTCAGCAATTGAATCTCGATGAAACAAAGTCGATGATCGTGCGCAAGGAGGCGGGGTCGCTGACCGCGCTGGTCGAGCGCGAAGTACAAGTAAACGATTCGGCGATGCGTCTCTCTGCGGGTGCGGATCTTGTTTCACCCGATATGCGCCGGGAATTGCAGGCGCTGGCGCAGAAGGAAATCAAAGATGCGGTGATTGCGCTTCGGAATGCCAGTACAGCGACGGCCGATTCGCGCGCTCGGTTCCTCGGCACGGCCTCGCAATTGGAGACGCTGATTCTTTCCCGTCTCCAGGGCGTGCCTGCGGCCATCGAAGACGATTCCAAAAAAGCCCTGATTACCGAAGTGATCTCCGGTGTCGAAGACTTGCTGAAAAAAGAGCGCGAGATCATGCGCCAGACCAAGACGGCCGGCGAAGCTGCTGCACCGAAGCTTTCGCAGGATCAAGATGCGCTGGCCGATAAATCGAGCAACGTGCGCAAGACCGTGGATGCGGATAGCAAGAACGCCTCCGTGGGCGACCAGGATTTCCGCAAGCGCCTCGCCAAGGTCGCTTCCATGTTTGGCGAGCTGAAAGTTTATGAAGACATGCTGGGCGCGGCGGAGCAATTGCAGGGCAAGAAGCTCGCGCCCGCGACCGATACGGAGCAGCGGGTGGTCAACAGCCTTTCGAAGATGGTCGAGATGCTCAATCAATGGCAGGTCGCCGAGGCGGAGAAAAATGCGGATGACCTGCGAAAGGATGCGGAGCAGATGGAGCAAAAGCTAGATAAGCTGGCAGCGATTCAACGCGACATCGTCGAGAAGAGCAAAGACATGGCGCGCAAAGATGAATTTCGCAAAGAAGACGTGGCCACAGCGAAAGAGATGCAGGAGCAGAAAGATCTGATGAAAGAAGTGGTCGAGCAGATGACTACGGATTTGCAGGCGTTTCCTGATATGAAGCCCGGGAATGAGATGCGCTCCGAGTTAATGAGTATTTTCGAAGACGTCGATCAGACGGACAAGCAGGACGTCGCTGAAGGCAAGCTCAAGGCGAATACCATCGCCGTGCAAAAAGAGCAGGGGTTACTTGATGCCATCGAAGCTGCGCAAAAGATCGCCGCGGATATGGAAATGTGGCTCCCGCACAAATCCGATACTACGAAGTGGCAACTGGAAAACTTCGATAAGGCCGAGATGCCCGAGATTCCCAATCTGCCGCTGGCCGACGCCATGGAAGACCTCGTGGGCGATCTTCAGGACAAGCAACAGGATCTAGACAACACCGATGCCGCTTCGAACCAAACCTTTGCCATGAACCCCGCCAATGGCTGGGAGGTGGGCGATGGCCAGCAATCCAACTTTGGCGCGCAAGGCCGCAGCGGAAATCAAGCTCCCAAGCATAACGAACAAATGGGACGCTCCAGTGGCGGACGCGAGGGGATGAGCGATGGTGAGATGGCCGGGGATGAAGCCAGCAATCTCAAGGGCGATACGCCGGATGCGCGCCGGACGAAAGATCCCATGCAGCAGGGCCAGGTGAAAGATGAGGGTGGCATCGGTAAAACTCGCGCCACCGGTGGCGGTAAAGCAGGCGGCTTTTCTGATCGCAACGGCATGGATGGCGACGCGCCGGTTCGTGCGGTGAATGCTCCCAAGACCGAAGTCGCCAATGCCAAAGCCGTTCAGCAAGCCTTGCTCGCGGAGAAAACGTCCAAGCAAGCTGCGCAAGCCAAACTGCTTTACTTGAAAGGCGGCGATAGCCTGCAGCAAGTGGCTCAACTCATGGGTGAATCCGCGCAGGCCATGAAGGATGGCCGCATGGCCGATGCTCGTACGCTCCATCAACAGGTGCTTGGCCGGTTGCGTGAAATCAAGAGCGGCGTGGCTTCCAGCGAAGTCTTGAGCGTTGCGACAGGCGACGCGGGCCGGGGTCAGGACAAGCAACTCCTGGGCGGCAACGAAGGAGATGCTCCCGCGCAATATAAGGATCAGGTGGCCGACTACTTCCGTTCACTCGTGGAAGACAAGTAACGCACACCTGGGAGCGCCGCCATCCCTGGCGGCGAGGCGATGGGGAATGACGAAGCCCGAATGACGAATGACGAAATAATGACGAAGCCCGAAGTCCGAATTCTCCCTTTTTTGCAGAAGCGTCCTTTCGTCATTCGGATTTCGGGCTTCCTTCGACATTCGACATTCGGGCTTCGGATTTTAGCTTTTGTCGCGCTCTCTTCCCTCAGCCGCGCCGCCGACATCCCTTGGGCTTTTCCCGATGCCCCCTTTCGCGCCGTTGTCCGCGCGGGCAAGGAGGCGCCGAGCTCCCCTGACTCTGGTTACTTGATCTCCCTGCCGGAGCTGGGCCAGACTACCGCCAGCATGGCCGATATCGTCCTCGCTGATGCCAAGGGCCAGCCGCAAAACCTCGCCAAGGCCTGGCGCGGTGAAGGTCAAAAGGTCTTCCTCCTCGCGCAAACCCTGGCGGCAGGTCAGGATTACTTTGTCTATTTCGGCGGCAATCGCGCCCGCCGGCAAATGCCGTGGACGCCGAAGATCAGCCTGCTCATGGAGACACGCCGTCTTCCTGCCGGGACCAAACTCGATGACCTCCAGGATTTGGAATCCGCGTGGAAAAAAGCCAATGATATCGACGGAGCCGGCTTTGTGAGTGCCATCGACCAGGGTGAAAATCCTTTTGGCGACAGCTCCGATTTCATTGCTCACTATATCGGCTGGTTGCACACGGATGCTAAGCGCCTCACGATTTACACCCAATCTTCGGATGCTTCTTTTGTCTCGGTCAATGACCGCTTCGCCGTTGGCTGGCCCGGGAAGCATCCCGCGAATGCCAACGCCAAATCGATCCCGAAAAAAGATGTGGAGATGCTGCCGCAAGGCAACAAGATCGAATACTATCTAGCCAAGGCGAGCGAACATCCGCCGACCGCTGTTCTGGGTAAAGTAACCGGAGAAACGACCGCTCAGATTTTTTCCGCTGCGGATTGGCTGCATCCGGGCTCATCGGAAATCACGAAAATCGAACATGTTCAGGGATGGCCTGTCCCGGCTATCGATGTGCAATTCCATTCCTACATCGGCTGGAATGGATTGTGGCTCTACGACACTCAATGCACGCTTCGTGGTGGTTTACCCGCAGGCTGGACAGCGGAATGGAATTTTGACGATGGAGCGCATTTTGAGGGGGCAAAATGCGAGCGGGTACTTCCGGGTCCGTCCTCTCACAGCGTCCGGCTTCGGCTGACTCGCGCCAAGGACGGGGTTGAAGGCCTCGAACGCATCGTCTTTGCGGGCCATCCCCGGGAAGCAACCACGGAAGAGGTTTCTGCGCGCGATCACTATCTTAATCTTCTCTCTCAGGAAAATCCCTCGCTCCTTGCTGCTGCGACGCTCAAAGCTGATTTCGCGTTTGTTAACGAATTTGGCACGGATCAGGAGATTGGCCGCTTCGCCACCGCCTGGATGGCGAAAAATCCGGAAACAAGCGATCCCATGTGGATCGCCGGAGAGGTCGCACACTTGCGTGCACTTGCCCAATCGAATCCGCAGCAAGCGGTCGCCGAAATTCACAAGCTCGACGGCGCGGTCCGCAATAAATATGGCAAGGAACTCGGTATGGCGGAATTGGATATACTCGTTTTCGGCCTGAAGGACCCCGCGGCTGCCGATTTGGGAAAGCGAGTTTCATTTGAGAATTCCAATTCCGAAGTGGGGCGCCTGGCAAAAATCCGCATCGGTGATCTTTACCGGCTGCTCGGAAAAACCAACCTCGCTGTAGAGCAATATTCGTCGGTGCAAAAGTCGATCGGCGATGAATCTCAAGGCCGCAAAAACGCCGCGGAAGATCGCGCCAATTCCATCACGATCACCGACCTGATCGAGGGCGGGCACCGGCACGAAGCCGAGCAAAAAGTGCGTGAATGGGAACTCGAGCATCCCATGGCAAAGTATGATAGCGATCTGCTTCTCGTGCGTGGCCGAGTCCTCATGCTCTTTGGCCGATGGAATGAAGCGCTCCAGGAAATCGAATCGTTTCGGCAAATGCAGCCTGACAGCCCTTACCAGATTCCTGCCGATTTTTATCGGGCACGCGCTCTCTTTGAACTCGGCAAAAAGGACGAAGCCCGCAAAATCTGGGCAGAAATCGCGTCTAAATATCCCAAGCACGAACTCGCTGCCGAAAGCCGCCGCCTCTCCACGCAAAAATGAAGTCCTCTTTCGATTTTCGCCGCTCCGCGAGTGCCTCCCCGGGAACGCCAATCTCCAGATTGGCGCGATATCATCAGCTAGCATTACTTGTTTCATTCCTCCTCTTTCTTCCCGGTATTCTCACCGCGCAAACGACCAATCTTTACACCAAACCCCGCGCCGATGCCTCCGGCGGCCTCACCGGCCACGTGAATCTCGAACTCACGCACGCCATCGCGCTCGAGCACGATCGTGTTTCTTGTTACAAGGCCGAGCTTTCCGATGGCGGTAAAGGCTTCCATTTTACCGGGCTGCCGATCGGCAAATACGACCTCATCTTCATCACTAAATCGGGCGCGGTTTACGAAGGTATTGCTCTCGGCGAGGACGGCGACAAGCTTTCCGGCGTGCCACTCAAGCACCTGGAGGAGCGGGTGGCCAAAGCGGATAACTTCTTTAACAAAACCAAAATCGAACGTTTCGGTCTGGTTGATAACGGTGAGAAGATTCTCGCCTTCGTCGAGCGCCTCGCTGCTCGCCAGGTGCTCCGGCAATCCGGTGCAGCGCTCGGCTCAAACCTGCGTCGATTCGAAGTGATTGATCTCACCAAAGCCGGCGACGACTGGCAGATGATGACCAATCGCCATCTTTTTCGAGAAGAAGCGCCCCTCGATCCCAATATGGATTTTTTCAAACACCAGTATCTGCCTCAGATCGGCAATGTCCGTGTGGTGGAAAGCCCAAAGGACCTCGGAACTATCACACTGCCGCCGATCGGGTAGGCGCGCTGCCTGAAAACTTGGCCAGCCGCTCGGAAGCAACTCTCAGATTTCAACTCTCAACTCTCAATATCCAATGATAGCCGTCCTGCGAGAATATCAGTTGGTAGTTAAGAAACGCGGAAAACCTCAAAGTTATCAATTTAAGTTGTGCGCCATTGGATGTTGAGAGTTGAGAGTTGAAATCTGAGAGTTTCCGCAAAACCTACTCTCCGCCTAAAGTCTTCCCTAACCATTCTACCTCCTCCCCGCCCAAGCCAAATGCCTCTCATCCGCGCCCGCCTCGGCCATCTCCAGGGCCAGACCTTTCCTCTCGGTGATCAGCAGGTCGTTATCGGCCGTGATCCATCCAGCGACATCACGCTCAACCCGGAATCGGCCGCATCGCGCCGTCACGCAGCCGTTTTCCCCAAGGAGGGACGCTGGCACATCCAGGATTTGGGCAGCGTCAACGGCACCATCATCAATGGCGTTCGGCTCGAAGAGGGCCCGTTGAGTGACGGCGACGAAATTGTCATTGGGGAAGAAGTATTCAGTTTTGAAGAAGGCAACGGCGCGGAGCCCGCGCGCGCGGAAAACAAGGCGCCTGTGGATGTGCCGCCGGATTCTCCAGAGGTACAGGCGATGATCCGGCAAATGAGCGAGCAAACTCGCCTCATCGAGCGCGAGATCGGCAAGGCCATCGTCGGACAGCTAGGCATTATCCGCGACGTTCTCACCGCGATTATTTCGCGTGGTCACGTGCTCCTCATCGGCATGCCAGGCCTCGCCAAAACGATGCTCGTCCGCACGATATCCGAGGTGCTCAATCTTCAGTTTCGCCGCATTCAGTTTACGCCAGACCTCATGCCGAGTGACATCACCGGCACGGATATTTTGGAAGTGGACGATAACACGGGAAAGAAAGAGTACCGCTTCATCAAGGGCCCCATTTTCTCGCAAATCCTCCTCGCGGACGAAATCAACCGTACTCCGCCAAAAACGCAGGCCGCCTTGCTGGAAGCCATGCAGGAATATCGCGTCACGGCTTCCGGTCAGACCTTTACCCTGGATGCGCCGTTCTTCGTTTTAGCCACGCAAAATCCGCTCGAGCAGGAAGGGACCTACCCGCTTCCCGAAGCTCAGCTCGACCGCTTCATGTTTTCGATTTACGTCGACTACCCCACCGAAGCGGAAGAAGAGCAGATCGCCAAAGCGACAACCTCAAGCGTCGTCGTGCAGCTTCGCAAAGTGCTCGATGCGGCGCAGATCATCCAATTGCAGCGAGTCGTGCGCGATCTTCCCGTGAGCGATCACGTGGTGAAATACGCGGTGCGTCTCGTGCGCTCCACGCGTCCGGGCGACACACGCGCTCCGGATTTCATCAAGAAATGGATCCACTGCGGAGCGGGTCCCCGCGCCGTGCAAAACGTCATCCTCGCGGCCAAAGCGCGTGCGGTGATCGATGGCCGCATGCTGGTGACATCGGATGATGTGCGCTCCGTCGCGCGCCCGGTCCTGCGCCATCGCATGTTCACGAATTTCACGGCCGACTCTGAAGGCATGGACACCAATAAAATCGTCGAGAAACTCCTCGAAGCCGTAGCCGAGCCAGGCGAGAAGGACTACTAGACGCTTCGCGTTTCGCCAGAGTGTCGTTTTCGCTTGTGAAAACGCCCAGATGGCGACTCGTTAGAAGCGAAACGCCTCCCCTCACTTTCCCTTTGCGCGTAGCCGTCGCAGAACCTACCCTGCGCCTCTATGCTCGACCTCGAATCGTTGCCAGACCAGCACGGCCATTTCGGTCCGTATGGGGGGATGTTTGTGCCGGAAACGCTCATGACGGCGTTGAACGATCTCACGGCCGAGTACCTCAAGGCGCGCCACGATCCTGCTTTTCAGGCCGAGCTCACTGATTCGCTCACAAATTTCGCGGGTCGCCCCACGCCGCTTTATTTTGCGGAGCGCCTTACGCGTGAACTCGGCGGCGCGAAGATTTACCTCAAGCGCGAGGACCTGCTCCACACCGGCGCGCACAAGATTAACAACGCCCTCGGCCAGATCATCCTCGCCAAGCGCATGGGCAAAAAGCGGATCATCGCGGAAACCGGCGCCGGCCAGCACGGCGTGGCTACAGCCACGGTCGCGGCCCGTGCCGGGCTCGAGTGTGTGATCTACATGGGTGCGGTGGATGCACGCCGCCAAGCGCTCAATGTCACGCGCATGAAAATGCTCGGCGCCAAGGTCGTCGAAGTGACCGCCGGCCAGCAGACACTGAAGGAGGCGATCAACGAAGCGATGCGCGACTGGGTCACAAACGTACGCACCACTCACTATATTTTGGGAACCGCCTACGGGTCGCATCCCTATCCGATGATGGTGCGCGATTTTCATCTGGTCATCGGCAATGAAGCGCGCCGTCAGATTCAGGAAAGAGAAGGGCGTTTGCCAAATCTGCTCATCGCCTGCGTCGGTGGCGGGAGCAATGCGATCGGGCTCTTCTGGCCGTTTCTGCGCGATGAATCCGTGAAAATGGTCGGCATCGAAGCGGGAGGGCGCGGCATCCGCGATGGGGATCACGCTGCGCGTTTTCAGGGTGGCAAACTTGGCGTTTTGCAAGGCGCGAAATCGTGGCTGCTCGCGGATGAAGATGGGCAGATTCAACTCACGCATTCCGTCTCCGCTGGCCTCGACTACGCTGCGGTGGGACCGGAACATTGTTATCTCAAAGACATTGGCCGCGTGGATTACGACTACGCTACCGATGATGAGGCGCTCACCGCATTTCTGCGCCTGGCGCGGACCGAGGGAATCATTCCCGCCCTCGAATCCTCCCACGCCATCGCGCACGCGCTCAAAGTCGCGCCGAAGATGGCGCGGGATCAGATCATCATCGCCAATCTTTCGGGGCGCGGCGACAAAGACGTAGCCGAAGCGGCGCAGCATTTGCGCGACAAATTATAGTTCGCATCTTTGCGTTACCATCCGCCCGTTTGCCAGCATGTCGTTACTTGAGCCCCCCACCCCTTCGCCGGTTCCTGAGGTCCCTATCAACGACCTCCTGCCGCCGTCCGTCCGGGAGCGGGTCAAAATTGGGCCAGTGCCCGACTGGGTGGCAGTGCGTGAGTTGGATGAAAGCTATCGTATCGAGACTGGCTCTGCGACCACCGAAATTCTCCACGATCACCAGTATCACGTAGCTGCGAAGTCCGGATACCATCGTAAAGCAAGACGGCTCGAAACACTCAACGCCGTGCACCAAGGCGCGCAATGGAGGCTGGATTTCGATCCCGCCACGCAAGTGGTGACGATTCATTCCATCGAAGTGAGGCGGAGCGGCAAGCGGGTTGACTATGCGCAACCGCATAGAGTGAGACTTTTGCAGCGCGAAGCAGGCCTGGCATCCCTTGTGATCACAGGTCATTTGACCATCATGGTCGTCATGGACGATGTCCGTGTGGGGGATATTCTCGATGTAAGCTATACCGTAGAGTCAGTTTCTTCGACGTTTCCGCATCATTTTTCCACGATGATCGGGTACCCGACTTCCGTGCCGCTGCGGGAGTTCCAATTGAGCGTTCGCTTTTCGTCGAACTCTGAGCCGCAATGGAAAGGAAGCGTGGACTTCCCTCCACCGGCCGTTCGCGAATTGGGAGAGGAAAAGGAGTGGAGCTGGCGCTTCGAAAAATTGAAGCCTCGTTTATACGAACGCCGGATTCCGTCTTCTGAGATGCCAGCCCCTTGGCTGCAGTTAACGAACTTCGCATCCTGGTCGGAGGTAGCAGAGGGCATCGCAACAAAATGGGGTGATCGGTTTGATGATCCCCGGTTGATGGAACAGGTGCGCAACATCGCGGAGGCGTCTGCCTCGATGGAGGAGCGCGTCGAACGCGCCATCGCCTTTGTACAGGATGAAATCCGTTACTTGAGCTCGAACGTTGAATTCGGCGCGACTATCCCGGCGCCGCCGGGTGAGGTGGTAGAGCGCCGTTACGGCGATTGCAAAGACAAGTCTTTCCTTCTCGTTCACCTGCTGCGGTCGCTGGGCATCCCGGCTCGGGCCGTTCTCGTTAATTCCCAGCTCCAGCGCGGCGTCGAGCGATTATTGCCCATGCCAGGGGCGTTTGACCACGTTATCGCCGAGTATGAAATCGAAGGGCAACGGCGCTGGGTGGACGGAACGGTGGTTTTGCAGGGCCGGCGTGTGCTTGATCGCTGGGTGCCGGACTTCGGCGCCGGGCTCCCGATCAGCGCGGGAATTACACGACTGCAAAAGATTCCACTCTCACTATCCAGGGATTTCTTTCATCTTCGCGAAACATTCCGACTAGACACGACGGGGCGTCCGACCCTGCTGCGCATCCACATCACGGCTGGTGGCAGGGATGCGGAGGCCGAGCGCAAAAGCATCCAGATCGAAGGAGTAGAGGCCGTTTCCAAGCAGCGAGAGCAACACTATCGCCAATTTTTTCCGGAGGTTAAAAGGCTGGATACTCTGGAATGGCGTGACGATCCTGTGGCGAATACGATCGTGCTGGCGGAGACGCTCGAATTGCCCAATGCCCTGCAACCCATAGAAGGCGAAAAGGCATTTGTTTTTCGATACCGGAGCTGGCTCGTGCAGAATTTGTTAGCCTACCCGGATTCGGAGAAGCGCCGCAATCCCTTGGAGCTTCCGCCGCGATGTGACATCGAGCACTGGATCGAGATCGAGGCATCGAGCCTTCCACGAGGCGAGACCGTCACGACCCATAAAAAGGACAACGTCTTTCGCTTTTCCGCGGAAGTGAAGAAGCTTTTCGGCCGATGGACGGCACACTTCCGC
>FTBG01000193.1_pt1 | contig 56949 bp, 46 predicted proteins | sample 1639311 | NCBI WGS metagenome assembly FTBG01 (sample SAMEA3914864, study PRJEB12502) | metagenome | biome: forest; material: soil | place: USA | collected 2012-03-12 | depth 0.3 m | reverse complement strand
GCACGGGGCCCATCGGTGCTGCCGCTTGTGCAGTGGCGGATCGCGCGGTGAACACCGCCATTTTGGAAACGAGCAATTTTCGGTTCGCCAAGGTGGATGATCTGTGGTCGCCGAACTTTTTGCCCGCTGCCGTAAAATATGGCGATCTTCCCGGAATGCTTGCTCTGGGTGCGCCGCGTCCGGTTTATCTCTTGGGTGAAGATTCCGCGCCAGCGCTGGCCAAGGATGCCTATGCGGCGATTCATTCGGCGGAAAACCTGCACACGGCGGAGGGAAGCCAGCATGCCGGTCCGCTCACTTGGCTGAAGGAAAAAATGCAGTAGGCCGTTTTACGCGAGCTCCCGTTTAAGCTTTTGGCAGAGAGTCGGTTGTTGAGAAGACGGTTGCCGTCAAAGCCCGAAATCAGAATGACGAATGACGAAAGAAATCCGAATTCCGAAGCTCGAAAACGTTCGTCCTTCACAGACAAATTCTCGTTCGGACTTCGTGCTTCTGGTTTCCTTCGTCATTCGTCATTCTGACTTCGGATTTATTCAGCTCCTCTCATGAAACCGCTCCTCCTCACTGCGCTCGTCCTTTCTTCCCTTCCGCTCTTCGCTGCGGATTCCCCTGCTCCGATTCCGGTTCCGCCGCCGGGTGTTTCGGTGCCGGATGACGTGAAAGCAGATCTCACTGCGGGCACGGCGGCTCTCGGCAAAGAAATTGAGTCGCTAAAGAAATCGCTCGCCGGCCGGCCGGAAATGCTGGGTCTGCTGCCAGACGTGCAGATCTTTTACAAAGCGGTGGATTGGTCGCTGCGGTACAACGAATTTTTCGATACCAAGCAATTCGACGTCGCCAAGAAAATGCTGGAGGAAGGGATGAATCGCGCCAAAGCATTGCATGAAGGCAAAGCGCCGTGGAATGAACAGACTGGCCTCGTGGTGCGCGGCTATCAGTCCACGATCGACGGTTCGATTCAGCCGTACGGACTAGTCATTCCCGATGACTTTAAGGCCGGTGAGAAGACACCGCGCCGGCTGGATTTCTGGTTTCACGGGCGCGGAGAAAAGCTCAGCGAGCTTTCTTTCCTGAGCGATCGAATGAAGAACAAGGGCGAGTTTACCCCAGATGGAACGATCGTGCTGCATCTGTACGGGCGCTTTTGCAATGCCAACAAATTCGCGGGCGAGATGGATTTATTTGAAGCGTGGAACGATGTGCGCCGGCATTACTTGATCGATCCCAATCGCGTTGTCGTGCGCGGATTCTCCATGGGTGGTGCTTCCACCTGGCAATTCGGCGTGCATCACTCGAGCCTTTGGGCGGCGGTCGCGCCAGGCGCAGGTTTCGCGGAAACCGCGGAATTCTTTCATTCCTTTGCGCCGGGCAAGGATGCACCACCGTGGTGGGAACAGGTGCTCTGGCGCTGGTATGACTCGACGCTCTACGCGGCGAATCTGGCGAATTGTCCCGTGGTGGCGTACTCGGGGGAAATCGATGGCCAGCGGCAGGCAGCCAATATCATGGCCAAGTATATGGAAAAGGAAGGGCTGACGCTTGAACAAGTAATCGGACCTCAGACCGCCCACAAGTATCACCCGGATTCCAAACCAAAGATCAATGAATTCGTGGATGCCGCGGCCAAAAAGGGCCGTCCGGCGGATGCGGCAAAGGTGCACCTCACCACCTATACTTTGATTTACCCGAATATGCGGTGGGTGCGGCTCCTGGGGATGGAAAAGGAATGGGAGCGCGCGGATGTGGATGGCGAGGTGAAAGGCGCACAAATCGTGGTGAAAACGAACAATGTGTCGGCGCTGCAATTGCTGCCGCCTATCGAGACAAATCCAGCCGGGAATTCGGCGATCAAGGAGGTTAGCCTGGACGGCGCAACCTTTCCCATCACTTGGACCAAGATGGGAATAGCATTCCAAAAGTTGAATGGAAAATGGGCGCCCGGATTTTCAACGACCTCCGGAACGGATCGTCACAAGACCTCGCGAATCTGTGGACCAATCGACCACGCCTTCATGAGCAATTTCGTAATGGTGCGTCCCACCGGCAAACCCTTGAATGACGCCGTGGGAGCGTGGACTAAAGGAGAGATGGAACACGCTATCGCATTTTGGCGGGCAGTATTCCGTGGAGACGCGCCGGTGAAGGATGATACGGCGATCGGCGCTGCCGATGTGGCGCAGTCCAACCTCATCCTATGGGGAGACCCTTCCTCGAATGCCGTGCTGAAACAGATCGTGGACAAACTTCCTCTGAAGTGGGATGCGAAGAAACTGGAATTTGCCGGGCAAACCTATGATTCGGCGGATCACGCGCCGATTCTTATTTTCCCGAATCCACTGAATCCCAAATTCTACGTGGTGCTGAACAGCGGTGTTACTTTCCGCGAAGAAGCCCTGAAGAACAATTCGGACCAGACGCCGAAACTGCCGGATTGGGCGATCGTGGATCTGAAAACGCCGCCGGGCCCGAAGTGGCCGGGGCTGATGGTGGACGCGGGGTTCTTTGATAGCGATTGGAAATTCAAGTAACACACCGCATGAAAAAGCTGCTCCCCCTTTTCGCCCTGCTGCTCTGGGCGCCGATTTCCCATGCCCAGCGCGGAGAGAAACAAGTCCCGCCGCCTGGAATCCAAATCGCCGATGCGGATCGCAAGGAACTGGAAACCGGAGCGGCGGAATTGCGTACGGAGATTGACGCGATCAACCGGGATCCGGCGGTGCCGGCGAAAATGCGAGAGCTGCTGCCCGATGTGGAAATCTTCCATAAAGCGGTGGACTGGGCTCTGCGATATAACGAATTTTATGACGCCAAGCAGGTGGCCATCGCGAAGACGTTACTTGGTGAAGGGACCGCGCGCGCCAAAGCGCTTCATTCCGGCAAAGCGCCCTGGCTGACGGCCACCGGACTCGTGCCGCGCGGCTATCGCTCACGGGTGGACGGCTCGGTGCAGCCGTATGGCATGGTGGTGCCCGCGACGTGGAAGGGCGCGGAGGATCACAAGCCGCGGCGACTCGATATCTGGAATCATGGCCGCAGCGAAAACCTCACGGAGCTGGCCTTTGTGAACGAGCGAATGAAAAGCAAGGGCGAGTTCGCGCCGGAGGATGGATTTGTCGTTCACACTTACGGGCGCTTTTGCAATGCGACGAAGTTTGCTGGCGAGACCGATGTTTTCGAAGCGATGGAGGCCGCGAAAAAGAACTATCCGATTGATGATCGCCGCATCGTGATGGCCGGCTTTTCCATGGGCGGCGCATCGGTGTGGCATCTGGCGGCACATCACGCGAGTCTCTGGGTGGCAGCGACTCCCGGTGCGGGGTTTGCGGAAACAGCGGTTTATACGAAAGCCTTTGCGCCCGACAAAGACGCACCGCCGTGGTGGGAGCAGATGCTCTGGCACTTGTACGACGCAACGGATTACGCGGCGAATCTGGCAGATACGGCCCTCGTCGCGTATTCCGGCGAAATCGATCCGCAGAAGCAGTCGGCTGACATTATGGAAAAAGCGGCCGCGACGGAAGGCGTGAAGATCGAGCGCATCATCGGTCCAAACACGGCGCACAAGTATGAACCTGGCGCAAAAAAGGAACTGGCCCATCGCCTGGACGAACTCGCCGCGAAAGGCCGCGACGAAGTGCCGGCCAAGGTGCGGCTGGTAACCTATACTCTTCGCTATAACCAGCAGGATTGGGTGCAGGTGGATGCGATGGATAAGCACTGGGAACGGGCCGATGTCACAGCAGAGATTGCCAATCCCTCCACCATTAAAGTAACGACAAAGAATGTTGCGGGACTAACCCTGGATATCGGCGCCAAAACCCCTTTACTCGATACGAGCAAAGGGCCTCACGTGATCATCGACGGTCAGGATCTCGCCGGTCCTACTGGGACGACTCCATGGAAAGCGACCTTTGTAAAGACTGCGGGAAAATGGGCCGCGGCAAAAACGGGCGAAGCGACGGCAGGGCTTCACAAGCATCACGGTCTGCAAGGACCGATCGACGACGCTTTTGTCGATAGCTTTGTTTTTGTGCGCCCGACGGGCAACCCGCTCACTCCCGCTCTTGGCTCCTGGGCAAAAAGCGAACTGGATCGCGCGGCGGCTCAATGGCGCACCGTTTTTCGCGGAGACGCACGCATTGTTAATGACACCGCCGTGACGCCCGCCCTGATCAGCGAGAGCAACCTCGTGCTCTGGGGTGATCCTTCAAGTAACAAAATCCTTCAGCAAATCCTGCCCAAGCTGCCGCTGAAATGGGACGCGCACCAGGTGCAGGTAGGTACCGAAAAATTCACGGGCGATACCTGCGTGCCGGTTTTGATCTACCCAAATCCGCTAAATCCAAAGCGCTATATCGTCATCAATAGTTCCTTCACCTTCCGCCAGGGCAGCAACGCCTCCAATGCGACACAAACGCCCAAGCTTCCCGATTGGGCTGTGCTCGATCTGCGCACGCCCCCAAGCGACAAAGCAGGCGGCTTGGTGATGGATGCCGGATTTTTCAATGAGCAGTGGCAGTTTTAACGACGGCTCGCATCGACTGGGTTCCTCTTGATTTCCACCATGAATCGCTCCCTCCGCATCTTATCACCGGCTTCCTCTGGCGTCGTGCTCCTTGCTTCGTTACTTGTAACGATGACCCCACTCCGCGCGGTGGACTACTTTCCACCACCGGATAGCGAGGGAGGCTGGCGCACGCTCAAAGATCCGGCGGAAATTCGGGAAAAGGCAGGCATGGATGTGAACCGTCTGGAGCAGGCGTTTGAGATCGCGCAACGCGGAACACAAAATGGCGGACTGCTCGTAGTGCGGCACGGCTATCTGGTCTTGGAAAAGTACTTCGGGCGGGCGAACCGCAATTCCAATCCGGATATGGCATCGACTGGCAAGGCGTACACCAGCATCGCCTGCGGCATCATGCTCAAGGAATTTCACGACAAGATTCCCGAGGGGCTGGAGACCAAGGTTTTCACGGAAAAATATCTCCCGGAAGCATTGCCTCTCGATGATCCACGCAAGGCCGATATCAAATTGGGTCATCTCTTATGCATGTCCGCCGGCTACTGGGGAGAAGGGCAGGCGCCGACGGGCCTGGTGATGGGTAAAGTAACGCAATTGAAGGGAGTGCCCGGGCAGAACATCCACGACCTCGACAATTCCTCCCTGCGCGTGCCGCTCTGGACCGATCCGGGCGCCGGTTACTCGTACTCCTCCCCTTCCCCGCACATCGCTTCCATCGTGCTGCGTCATGTAACTGGTATGGAATTGCAGGACTATATCAAGGAACGCCTCGCCAAACCGATGGGCTGGGGCGCCTGGGGATACTGCCTCCATCGCGGAGACTATGATATGCCCCACGCCAACGGCGCGGGTAGCATCGCTGTGCACGCCACCGACGCATTGCGCTTCGGCTACTGCCTCCTGCATCACGGCAAATGGGGCGAGCAACAACTCGTGCCGGCCGAATATATCGCGCTGTGCAATCAATCATTGCCGTACAATCCGCACAGCCCGTTCACCCTGCAATTTGAGAACAACTCGGACGGGCACGTGGTTGGCGCTCCGAAAGATGCCTTCTACAAGTCGGGTGCGGGCGGGTTCGGAATTTTCGTGGTGCCATCGCTGGATGTGGTCATCTACAAGCTGGGAGGCCGCGATAACCAATACGATCCCGCCTTGACCGGAATTCCGCAGCCTGAGCCCGATCATTCACGCGACGGCTGGCAGCCGATCCCACGGACGCCCTTTAACGAAGGAAGCCTCGGCGGCGACGATGGCCTCCGCCGCGTGCTTGAATTTGTGTCCGCAGCGGTGCGCGACTAACTGCTGGCAGGCAGTGCACGAGAATTTCACATTTTTCGGACAACCTTTTCGCGAGCGATGTCCGAAGCAAGCGTGCTCGTTCGTCGACGAAGAGAAACCCAAACTCAATCTAAACTTGCATCGTTATGCCCAAAACCAATATCAATCCGTACCTCGCCTTTGAAGGCCGCTGCGAAGAAGCGGTGGAATTCTATCAAGCAAAGCTGGGAGCCGAAGTCGTCATGAAGATTCGCTTCAAGGAGAGCCCGGAACCATGCCCTCCTGGCATGCTTCCTCCGAACTGGGAAGACAAGATCATGCACTGCTCTTTCAAAATCGGCGAGAGCCTCATCATGGCTTCGGATGGCGGCTGCCACGAGAAGAAGGGCTTCAATGGGTTCTCACTGTCACTTTCCGTGCCGAATGAAGCGGCCGCCACAAAGGCCTTCAATGCGCTGGCCGAAGGCGGCAACATCAGCATGCCGCTCGCCAAAACGTTTTGGTCGCCCTGTTTCGGAATGGTCGCGGACAAATTCGGGGTAAACTGGATGGTCAGCGTAGCGATGGAGCAGTCCTAAGCCGCTGACGAGAGATCGCAAGTTAACATCGGGTTTTGCGCAGTCCTGGTGTCGCGCAAAACCCGAAGCGATCACCAAAGAAGGTCCTGGAGCGCTTTGATCCGCGCTTCCATCATCGTGCACCGTTGCTTGATGGAAGGCTCGGCATCGCGGTTGCGTAGCCACGTATGCTGGTCCTGCTTGATTTCGGCGAAACGTTTTGCTGGCAGGACAACGCGAACGGCACGGTACACCTCATTCATGCGTTCATCGAGGTACTTCGCTTTGTCCTCTTCACTGGACAAGGAGCTTTCATTTCCGGAATAGGCAGATTCCAAATCAATTTCTTCCTCCGGGGAAATAGCGCGCGCATCCGTTACTTTCCAAGATTTGGAGTTCAAATCGAATGTTCCCTGAAAAAGCGCATAGAAAGATCTTCTATCGGAAAGCGCTTTCGGGTTTGTCGTAGATAAAGCGCGAACGCGCAGTTTGCGGTCCGCCGATAGCCGAAAATGAGGATTGGCCTCCCCAGTCTTCTCCTCGCCGTGTGATTGTTTTGCAATTACGTCATTTAAGGCTTTGGAGATGTCTGTGCCGATTTCGGTCTTTGTGAAACTTTGTGTGCTTGGTTCAATGATAGATATCGTTTCGAAGCCAAATCGTGCGTCATATTCGATTACGCACCATTTAGAATCAGAGGACCACGACACACTCATTCCTCGGTGATTTCCCCCCTCTGAGTAGGAGCCTCCAAGTTCTCCAAGAATCCTGTGCTCCTTAATATTCACCAGATAGTTCGGATTGACTCCATCTTCCACAGCGGCCTCACGGCTGGGAATTAATACGCGGTAAAGACCATCGGGCGAGTTGGACCGTTCCAAAATAACAAACCTTTTGGGCCACTCGATGGCTTCTGCCTTGGGCGCTAGGGCAAAAAGCGTTGTCAGCAGCATCAGCCTAAAAAGGGAGGGGAATGAAAGTTTCATCGGTTGGTACTTGAGGCGATGTGTTTGCCTTTAGAAGGATTAACACCATCCCAGGACTAGGCAATCCATCTCGCCAACCAGTCTCTCGGAGCATTTCCAATCCCGTCACGAGGGTTGAGGTGATGATGCCGTAATCTCGGCAAAAGAATTTCCAGCAGAGATTTGCTGGCGAGTTTCCAAATGCAGGCCCAGACTGGAAGACCCACGAAAGTCGCAACCATGAAACGCTTCTCCCTTTCTCTCCTTTGTCTCATTGCCGCCATCGCCAGCGTCCAAGCGGAGGATTTGAATCTGCCTGACGCCTTGACCACGGCGAGCGGAGAGAAAGTGACCAGTATGGAAATGTGGAAGAACAAACGCCGGCCTGAACTGCTGGAGATCTTTCGAGAAAACGTTTTTGGCCGCATGCCCGTCAATCGGCCTCCGAGCCTGAAATTCACCACGATCAATACCGATCCAAAAGCCATGGGCGGGCAGGCCACGCTGAAACAAGTAACTATCTCATATAGCGGACCGGGTGGAGATGGTGCTATTCACCTCAGTCTTTTCGTCCCGAACCGCAAGGAAAAGCCCGCGCCCTGCTTCCTCCTGATTTGCAATCGTGGCGTGGAGAACATCGATCCCACTCGGGAAAAGAAATCCCCCTTCTGGCCGGCGGAGGACATGATCGGACGAGGCTACGCAGCCGCAGCCTTTTTCAACGGCGACGTCGCGCGCGACAAAGCGGATGCCTGGAAATCGGGTGCGCACGCCATTTTCGATCCGGCCCAGCGCGCGCCGGATGCGTGGGGTACCATCGCCGCCTGGGCGTGGGGCGCGAGCCGCTGCATGGACTACCTCGAGACGGATCACGATATTGATAAAACGCGGGTCGCAGTCATCGGCCATTCTCGCGGAGGAAAAACTGCTCTTTGGGCGGGCGCGGAAGACACGCGCTTCGCCATGGTATGCAGTAACGACGCTGGCTGCACCGGGTCAAAGCTCGCACGGCACCTGAAGGGAGAATCGATCGAGGCGATCAACACGCATTTTCCGCATTGGTTCTGCGAAAACTATAAAAAGTTCAACGGCCATCCCGAAGCACTGCCGGTGGATTTTCACGAGTTGATCGGGCTCATCGCGCCGCGGCCTGTCTATATCGCCAGCGCCAGCGAAGACACCGATCCCGAAGGAGAATTTCTCGGTGCGGTGAATGCTTCGCCTGTCTATGCCCTTTTCGGATTGCCGGGCCTTTCCGCCAAAGAATATCCGAAACCGGACACAACGTTTCAGGTGGGATTGATCGGGTATCACCTCCGTCCCGGACCGCATAACCTGATCGAATACGATTGGACGCGTTACATGGATTTTTTTGAAAGGCACCTGGAGCGCTCAGCGCGATTCTCCGAAGGTAACTAGCGATAGGTCCTGAGCATGTCGAAAAGCTGGGTGCGCGTGGTGAAAGACGACTCGCCGTAGGAACTGCTTGCGGAAGCGGATGTCGCCCAATGCCGCCGCCCATCCGCGCCCACGATCGCCACCGCATCGATTTCGTTCCATCCTGGCACTCGCTTGGTATCGAGGTAAATCTTCACACCTTGCGCGGTGGCTCCCGTGGCGGGAAAATCACGATCTATCGGAGCCGCCGCCGCGGTTTCGACACCCTGCCAGATGGTGATCTCACGCCCGCCATCGACAAGTAACGCTACTTTGGAGATGGCCCCGGGATTGAAAGACTCCCGAACGATCACCCTCGCCACAGGCACCGCTTCGTCATATCCAAGTTGAAGCCACTCTTCACCGCCATCGGGCCTCGCCGACGCCCAGGCCGTGGGCGAATCGCTCGCCGTCTGCGTATCGGGCGGGCCGCAGGCCTGCATGGCCGACCAGCCAGGGTGCGCCGCGGAAGTTTTCTTCTGATCGCGCTCATCGAGCATCTCATTGAGGAGATCCGCGATCTGCTTCACGGTGCCTTCGAGATCGTCGATCCGCTGCCGCATGCGCGCCGCGTCCGCGCGCAGGGAGGCCAATTCATTCGGAGACACCTCGGTTTGCCATTTGCTAAAATCCGAACGGGATTCCGTGGACGACGTTTCCTTCTCCTTCAAAGCCTGCGCCTGCTCCCCGGCACGCCACTCAGCCTGCGCCTCCTGCAAGGCCGCCTCCAGGGCAAACTGACGCCAAATGACGATGAGCAACCCCACGGCGAGGATCGCCGCCAGAAGGATCGTTTCACGCTTCATGGTGTGAAGTCGTTCCTGTATATCGTTTTCTTAGGTTTTAGCAATCCATGCCTCTTCGCCACTGTCCCGCGCTCCTCACGGATCTCTACCAACTTACCATGGCCTACGCCTATTGGAAGGAGGGAATGGCGGATCAGGAAGCAGTATTTCACCTCACCTTCCGAAAAAATCCATTCCATGGCGGCTACTCGATCGCCTGCGGACTCGAGGACGCCATCCAGTATTTAAAGGATCTAAAGTTTCTCGAAGAAGATCTCACCTACCTGGCGGCGCTCACCGGCGCCGATGGCAATCCGCTCTTTGAGCGCGCCTTTTTGGAATATCTCCACCATCTCCGATGGTCGTGCGATGTGGATGGCATCCCCGAAGGAACCGCCGTGTTTCCCCACGAACCGCTCCTGCGCGTGAAGGGACCGATCCTGCAATGCCAGATCGTGGAAACCACGCTCCTCAATCTATTGAATTTCCAGACTTTGGTTGCAACCAAAGCGGCCCGCATTTGTCAGGCCGCAGGCGGTGACCCCGTGCTGGAATTCGGGTTGCGGCGCGCCCAGGGAATGGACGGCGCTCTGGCAGCGAGCCGGGCCTCCTACATCGGCGGTTGTGCGGCGACTTCCAATGTGCTCGCGGGAAAAATCTTTGGCATCCCGGTGCGCGGTACTCACGCACACAGCTGGGTGATGGCCTTCGATTCCGAGCCCGAAGCTTTCGCCGCTTATGCCGAAGCCGCGCCGAATAACTGTCTTTTCCTCGTCGATACTTTTAACACGCTCACCGGTATTAAAAACGCCATTGCCGCCGGCATTAAATTGCGTGAGCGCGGTCACGATTTGCTAGGCATTCGCCTCGACTCCGGCGACCTCGCCTACCTCAGCATCGAAGCGCGGCGGCTGCTCGATGAAGCCGGCTTTTCCAAAGCAGCCATCGTGGCCAGTAACGACATGGATGAGCAGATCATTGCCAGCCTGAAGGCGCAAGGCGCCCGCATTGATTGCTGGGGCGTCGGCACGCGCCTGGTGACGGCGTACAATCAGCCCGCACTGGGCGGTGTCTACAAGCTGGCGGCCGTTCGCGCGGCAGATGGAACCTGGAAACATCGCATCAAGCTCTCCGAGCAATCGGACAAAATCTCCACACCCGGTTTGCAGCAAGTGCGCCGGTTTCAGGGCGCACACGGCTTCGCCGGCGATATGATATATAGCATTGATCAAGCAACAGACCCTGAGTACGCGATTGTGGACCGGCTTGACTACACCCGTCGCAAAAAATTCCCGGCCGATGCCTTGCACGAAGATCTTCTATTGCCGGTTTTTCGCGACGGCAAGCTGGTTTACGAACTTCCGTCCATCTCCGGAATCCGAGACAGAGCCGCTTCGCAAATCGGGTTACTTCATCCTGGGATCAAGCGTTTCCTCAATCCACACGAATATCCCGTGGGCCTTTCCCCTTCGCTTTACGACCTTCGCACGCGATTGATCGCGGAAGCGCGGGATGAACGCTAACACTTTCCCTGTTCGAGGAATAATGCTAGGGTGAACTAGCGATGAACGCTTTGATCCTCGTCGATATTCAAAACGATTTTCTGCCCGGCGGCGCGCTCGCCGTACCCGAAGGCGACAAAATCATTCCGATTGTCAACCAACTGCAGGGCAAGTTCGAGTTGGTTGTGGCAACCCAGGATTGGCATCCGGCCAACCATAGTAGTTTCGCTAAAAATCATCCGGAGAAAAAGCCCGGGGAATTGATTGAGCTCGGCGGGCTCACCCAAATGCTTTGGCCGGCGCATTGTGTCCAGGAGACGCCAGGCGCCGATTTCGCGCCGGCACTGGAGCGCTCACGCTGGACTCAAGTCTTCAAGAAAGGCATGGACCCTGGCGTGGATAGTTACAGCGGCTTTTTCGACAATGGCCACCGTCTGGCAACCGGCCTCGGCGATTTTCTCCGCGAACGCGGAGTGACGGACCTCTACATCGTGGGATTGGCGACGGACTATTGCGTGAGATTTACGGCTCTCGATGCGGTAGCCCTGGGTTTTCGCGCACATCTCGTGGAGGACGCCTGCCGCGGCGTCGAACTGCTGCCGGGAGACGTGGAGAAAGCGGTCACGGAAATGCGCGAAGCCGGCGTACAAGTAACACGCTCCCGAAAGATTTGAAGAGCAGCGGCGCGTTATATAGATCCTGAATTTCCTACAGTCCTCAGGAAAGCGCGTGCATCGCCAAACGCGCCAAGGCGCCCTCTCCTAAAACTGCCAGGAGAGTCCCGCGGAACTCAAGATTGCCTGATAGGACGCATGTTGTTCCGTCGAATTATTGTCCACGAAGCTTTCGCCGAGTGTGCCGAAGAGGTGCTTGTTGAACTGGTAAATCAGGCTGAGCGTAACCGCGTGTTTGTTATCGGAGCGATCCACATTGTGGTAGTCGCTATTTTCGTACTGATACCACAACTGCGCGAACAGCCGCGGCTGGAGTTGTTCGGTGATGCCGACCACGACGCGGTTGGAGAGGCGATTGTCCTCCGTCGGATTGGAAAAGTAGTTTTCGAAGGTGTATCCGGCAAAAAGAAAGGATTTGCCGTTATTGAAGCTATATCCCCAATCGACGCCTCCAAGCGTGCCAATCGCCTCCGTGATCAGGCTATCCCGCTCGAAGCTGTCAAACCGATAAGGCTCCGCGCCGATGAAGAAGCGGGGCATCTTTGGGCTGGGGCTCCAGCTCAGCGTGGTCTGCGCACTGTAGCCAAAGAAAGAGCGGTCGGTATGGCTCGAATAGAGGCCGGGTTCGACGATGGCGGTGATATCAAAGACGAATCCGTGGCCCAGGCCCGAGGAGTATCCCGCTTCGATCGCGGGGAAGAAAATCAAGTCGGCGCTGCTGTGGCTTCCGCTCAGTTCGGCATTGGTGGTGAACTGGGTGCGGATCCCGGAATTGAGCCGAAACTTGGAGCCGTTCATTCCGTTGTCCGGCGGGGCTTCGGTGATTTCCCCGATATCCTCCGCTTCCGCCGCGGTCTGACCCGAACCGTGCGCCACAGTTTCACCGGCGCGAAGGTTAGTGAACGCCGCAGCGATGCCGAGCAGCGCAATAGTGAGCGAAGACAGGCGTAATTTCATGCAGGAAAAAATCAGTAGTTGCCCACGCGTCCGCCATGACCGCGATTGCCGCCCGGAGGCGTGATGATCGGCGGGCCATTGGTGGGCGGTGGAACAAAAACTTTGTTATTGTTGCGATTCACGTCCGACGGCGTCTCATTCGGGAAGAAGTGATTGATGGAGCCCGGCTGATTCTGCGATTTTTCCAGTACATCAAAGTAATGCTGGTCCGGCAAAGTAAGCTTTGAGACCAGTTCGGATTCCCTGAACCCAGGCATCAGCCCGTTGAAATAGACGAGCTTGCCGGCGAGGACCTGGCTGGGGTCAAACTTGGCAATGGTGATGGTCCCGTCCGGATTGCGCCGGGCAAATTCGCCCGCGTGCACCAAGCGGCCCGATGGCAGCAACTTCACTACACCCTCGACGATAGCGATGATGTTCGTCGAAACTTTGCCGGCGGTTCCGGTGATCGCCGCCGTAAGGCTCGGCGTCTTGATCATCCCGCCGCCCTGGCCTTTGGGAATGTGGAAAAGAAGCGAACCCTTCTCCAGTGAAAGCGTGCGGCTTTCCGCATCGAAAGTGAAAACGGTATTCTGCCCCACTCGCACCACCGACCCGTCTGGATACTGCAGTTCCGCGCGCGACTCCGTCTGCGTAAGGAGAAAATGGTCGGCCTTCACGACGTCATTGACAGTGGCAGGACGCACCGCGCTGTGCTCGCCTTGGTGTTCGCCGTAGTTTACCTTGTTTTCGACCTTCGTAACGGTAGCCGAGGTAAAAGGCTGCGCCGCGCGGGTGACCGCGAGGAGGCCGAAGCACAGAGCGCCCAAACAAATCAGCGCGAGGAAGTTAGTGGACGATTGGAGCGGGCCAAGACGATTCACGGGCATGGAGTATTTTCGGCAGCCCCCAGGGAGTCAAGCAACATAATTCCCCCGGGGAAATGGCCGGATTGAAGGGAGAGATGGGGTAAATACGTTTGAGATTGGCGGGGTTTGCGCGTTCAGGCGAGGGATTCGGTTTCTCTGGCAAACTGAGCCTCGCGCGTCCAGATTCCCACCCCTCTAACAACCATGCCTGCTCGCAAGAATCTCCATCTCCGGAGCCTGACAATCATCTGCGTCGCGTGCTTGGCGATCGTATGGATTCTCTGGTGGGCGCAAGTGTTCATAATTTGGACTCCGGAATTGAAATGCCAGGCTTGGGTGGCATGGACGCGGCGCGCGCCTGAAAGTCCCAATATAGTCTATCTAGCGATAGATGCAGCATCTCAAGCCGTGGATGCAAACGAATCGGATCTCGCGTCATCGCCCGCCCTTCAGATCATGAAGCAGGAATTTCCATGGTCTCGGGAGGTTTATGCGCTCATTCTCGACCGCTTGATCAGTGCGGGTGCGAGCTGCGTAGCCATCGACATGCGATTCCCCACAGGGCGCGCTGGTGATGATGCGTTCCGCACTGCTCTAGACCGTTATCGTGATCACGTAGTCATCGGCTTCAATTTTCCCGATCAGGAATCCGGCGCCGCCAAAACTGATGCTATCGAGTGGCCGAGTGAAACTTTGATTCCAGTTCACCACACCGAAACGGGTGAAGCAGACGATCAGCGTGATGGCGATCCTCGGCTCGGTTTCGTGACCGTATGGGCGGATGCCGACGAAATCGTGCGGCATTTTTGGTTTCGCCGCACGTTCATGCAGGTAATCAATCAACCGCCTATAATTGGCGAACCTGTCTATGAATCACTCGCAGCGCGGGCGGTCCGCCAAGCGGGTTTTGCAGATCTCATCCCGAAAGAACCCAAAGGACATCGCATCCGCTACGCCTACTGGGACCCGAATCAAGCAAGCAATTTCCAGGCGCACTCTTTGTTTGAGATTTTCATTCCGGGCGTTTGGGAAAAGAATTACAGAAACGGTGCGTTCTTTCGAAACAAAATCGTGGTCATCGGGCCTTCAGGAAGTTGGAGCAAGGATACGATTCAAACCCCATTCGGATCAATCGAGGGAGCACTTTACCACATCAATGCGATCAACGCTATATTGAATCGGCAGTATCTAGCCGAATCAACCAAGGCGGTAAACTATACACTTTTCATATTGAGCGCTGCGCTTGCTTGGGCATTGGGATTTTTCATCCGGCACCCAGTCTTCCGCTCATTTTTGCTCATTGGCGCCGTGGTCGGATGGTGTTTCACAACTGCCGCTCTTTATAGCGGAGGCATCATCGTGCCGGTCTTTGCTCCCGTGGCGATTACGGCGGCGAGTGTCATGATCTTCATGGTTTTCGAATTCCTTCTCGAACAGCGCGAGCGACTGCGCATTCGTCAGACGTTGGAAGGTTATGTCTCCAAAGACGTCGTCAAGGAAGTACTAGATAACCCGGAAAGCTATCTCCATTCCGCTAGCGGTGCGCGCAAGCGAATCAGCATTCTCTTTTCCGACGTGCGCGGCTTCACTTCGATGACCGAAGGCGCCGATGCGCACAAACTCGTGGAGCAGCTCAATGAGTACTTCACCGAAATGGTGCGTATCGTCTTTGCTCACGACGGCACGATGGACAAATTCATCGGCGATGCGGTGATGGCCCACTGGGGCGGCATCATCACGCACGGCGAGCAGCGGGACGCTTGTCACGCCGTCTCGACGGCGCTGCAGATGTTAACAGAAGTGAGTCGTTTGAATGCGGGATGGAAGGAACGCAATCTGCACGAGCTGCGCATCGGCGTGGGCGTAAATTGCGGGGACGCCATTTGCGGCAAACTAGGTTCTCCGGAAAAGCATGACTTCACCGTGATCGGAGATCCCGTGAATCTGGCGTCGCGTCTGGAGAGTGCGACCAAGGGCCTGAACGTGGATCTGCTCATCGGCGAAACCGTTGCTCCACTCGTGAAACATCGCTTTATTTTGCGGACGGTGGATCTGCTGCAGGTGAGCGGAAAGACCAAGCCGGTGGAAGTTTTCACCGCACTCGGCGAACGGAAAAATATGGAGGAACCGGCGTGGCTGGCGCCGTATGAAGAAGGCATTCGCCTGTACCGGCAGCGCAAATTTGGAAACGCCATTGCGCGTTTTGAAATTGCCGCAGCGGCGCTGCCGGGGGATTGGCTGATTCAAGAATACCTCCGGCGGTCCCGCGAATTTGAAATCAATGCGCCCAGTGCAGAATGGGATGGAGTGATGGTATTGACGCGAAAGTAACGCGCGACATCACTCGTATTCTTTGCCTGACGAGGGATTGCCGTGTGACCTGCCGCGTCTCCATAGCCGTCGTCCTCTGCGTCATTCCTCTAAATTCTCCGCGCCTCTCGAGCGGGCGTAGCATCGCGAAGCCCCTCAGCATTTTTCAGCGGCCTGTTAGGACTACGAAGGCCGGCACGGAGATCGACCTTGACCGATGGAAGATCGCCTGCCACAAGCCGCGCATTCCCCACCATGTGGTCCCAAAACTACGACCCTTTCGGACATCTTTTCCTTTCCGCAGCAGTCGCGTCGATTCCAGTCGTCGTCCTGCTGGCGCTGCTCGGCATCTTTCATATGCGAGCACATTGGGCAGCGCTTGCCGGCTTGGGATGCGCGATCGGTCTCGCGATTTTTGTCTATAAAATGCCTCCGGCGCTGACCCTCGCCGCGGCGGGATTCGGCGCATGCTTTGGATTTTTTCCGATCGGCTGGATCGTGCTGAACGCTATATTTATCTATGAAATCTCGGTGGTTACCCAGCAGTTTGACGTGCTCAAACGCCAGGTCGCCGGACTGGCCAGCGATCGGCGGTTACAGACCTTGCTGATCGCATTTTCTTTTGGCGCATTTATTGAAGGCGCGGCAGGATTCGGCGCGCCGGTGGCCATCACAGGCGCGCTGCTCATAGGCTTGGGTTTCCCTCCTCTGGAAGCAGCCGTGCTGGCGCTCATCGGCAATACCGCACCCGTCGCTTTTGGTGCGCTCGGCATCCCACTAATCACGCTTCACTCCATCACCGGGCTGGATCTTTCGGCCTTGAGCGCCATGGTCGGGAGGCAGCTCCCGATTTTCTCGCTGATCGTTCCCTTCTGGTTGATTGTGGTTCAATCTGGCTGGCGCGGAATGCTGGAAGTGTGGCCGGCATGCCTAGTCTCCGGGCTCAGCTTTGGCATCACCCAGTTTTGCATGAGCAACTTCCACGGCCCGACACTCGTGGATCTTGTGAGCGCGCCGGTTTCGATGCTCGCCCTGCTCCTCCTGCTGCGCGTGTGGCAGCCTAAAGTAACAGAGGAAAACAGCACTACCGCAGCACCGCCGAGCGGAGACCGGAAGCCATGGCACGCCTGGGTGCCATGGATCGCGCTGACGGTCTTCGTCTTCGCCTGGAGCCTGCCGCCGGTAAAAAATGCTCTGGATTCCGTCTCCAGCCCGCAACTGCACGTACCCCTGCTGCACGGCGCGGTGCAACGCGTGCCCCCGGTCACTCCCGTGCCCAAGGCGGAGGACGCGATTTTCAAACTGAACTGGATCACCGCCACGGGTTCAGCGTTGCTGCTCGCAGGCATTACCGCGGGTCTGGCCCTCGGCCTGCGGCCTGCCGAACTCGCGGGCCTCTACGGCAGAACGGTGTGGCGGGTGCGCATCTCCCTGCTCACGATTTGCACCATGATGGCGCTCGGCTATACGACTCGCTACAGCGGATCGGATACCACGATGGGCCTCGCCTTTGCGCACACCGGCGTCCTCTTTCCCTTTTTCTCACCGCTGCTCGGCTGGCTGGGGGTCGCGCTCACTGGCAGCGATACTTCTTCCAATGTCCTCTTCGGAAACCTTCAGCAAGTAACCGCGCGGCAACTGGGCATCTCCCCCATCCTTACGGCCGCGGCGAATAGCTCCGGAGGAGTCATGGGAAAAATGATCGACGCCCAAAGCATCGTCGTGGCAAGCGTGGGGACCTCGAAAGGCGGAGAACACGTCCCGGCAGGCGTGATCTTGCGCCGGGTGTTTTTTCACAGCCTTGCCTTGGCCACACTAGTGGGGATTTGGGTGCTGGCTCAGGCGTACGTCTTTCCGGGAATCATCCCGCCAGAGCCTTGATCGGCGGCCCCGAGAAGGCCCGTTTCCCCTTTACTTTTCGCCGATTTCCCGGATTGATACCTGCATGTTTCCCTTTCGGCACCTCCTGTGCACGGCCTTGGTCGTGGCTGGAGCCATGGTATGCAGCGGCGCGCCGGAAACGGGGGTTGGGCCCGTCTCAGCATCCGGGACAAATATGCCCGGCGGACTCACTCTTTCGCTTTCGACCAGCGGTTTCAAATTTACGCCAGTCATCGGCAGCCTGATCCACGCCGGCACCGGCGCGAATGATCTGGCTGGCCGGCGGCTTCCCGCCGACTCCGTCTCCAATAGCCCCCAGGTCTTTAAAGCGACCGCCACACTTCTCAACCAGACGGGGGAACCGATTGATTTCGTTTTCCCCACTCAGGAGGACGCCAAAGATCATTTCGTTTTCCGAGTCTATGACGCCACGGGCAATCTCATCTGGGAATCCAAGACCAACTCGCCCACCCCGCAGGTGATCACTGACATCACGCTGCGCGGGCATCAGGCGTGGCGGATGACCTGTTTTGTTCCCTTCGTCATCAATGGGCTGCCCCTCGCGCCCGGGCCTTACACGCTGACGGCGACGGTGAACGGCTCGCCGCAGTTTGAAACAACCACGAGCTTCGTGGTGACTCAGCCGATCGGAATCAATTCCGGGGCCCCAGTGGGGAGATAAATGAATAAGCGCTCGAAACCTTCGCGCGCTTTGGCAGGAGACGGAAATCGCCGAATAAGTCTCGGCATCAAGGTTTTCTAAACGCACCGACATGCGCCCCGTCGCCTTCGCCATCATGATCTTTGGGATCTGCCTTTTGGCGCTGGCGTTGCTGGATGAGCATCGCGGAGAGACAGTGATGCGAAGGCGCTACACGTCGTACACCATCAAGCGTGGCGAAAATCCCGAGCGATTCCGCGATGCCATGCACTACAAGTGGGGAAGAGGCGCTGTCTGGGTGTGCTGCGGGTGGATCATCCTGGGAATCTGCCGCCGTGCGGACAGATCGGATCCATTTTCCCCAGATTTCGCGGGCAATGACGCACTGGATGAGCTGCACAAATCGCTGGACAGAGAAGAGGAACGCCGCAAGCGCCCTCTGGAATAACTCAGGACGCAGGCGGTAGGGGAGAATTGTCCCCTGGTTTGGGGGTTGTGCTCCCGCCCAAGACGCGCTAAAAGAGCCGCCCGTGCGTCGAATTCTACTTCAAGCCGCCGCCGTGGCGGTCACAACCTGGTACTTCACCCCGATGCCAGCCCGCGCCACTCTCGACGGAGCGGTCGAGGTCGTGATCAGCGTGGCGGACCAGCGCATGGCCATCCTCTGCGACGGCGGGCTGGTCGATCGATTCCCCATTAGCACGTCGCGCTACGGTGAGGGCGACCGAATGGGGAGCTATCGCACGCCGGTCGGGCGGCTAAAGGTCTGCGACAAGATCGGCGGGGAATTGCCGGCCGGCTCAGTGATTAAGCATCGTTCCGCTACCGGTGAAGTGCTCGCGGCCAATGCCCCGGGGCGTGACCCCATCGTCAGCCGCATTCTGTGGCTGGATGGCTTGGAGGAGGAAAATCGCAATGCCCGCGCTCGGGGCATCTATATCCACGGCACCACCGAAGAGCGGCAATTGGGCAAACCGGTGAGCTATGGGTGCATCCGGATGCGCTCTGCTGACGTGATCGAGCTTTACGACGAACTCCCTGTGGGAGCTGCGGTGACCATCCTGCCGGAAAAACTTCCTCATTATCCGAAGTACGTGCCGCACCCGCCTCCTCCACCAGCGCCACCCCAGGAGATCATCGCCAAACACACGCCAGAACCGTCGTCACCAGCCGCGGCGGCTTCGCCATCGGCTCCCACCACCGCGGCTCCGCAAAAGACCGTGGCGGCCAGCAAACCGGCCCATTCCGGCACCACGACGGTCCCGCCGGTCTCTGCGATCCCGACGAATACCGCAACCCTTCCTTCTCATGCTTTGCCGGCTCCCATCGCGGCATTGGGTGTTTCCAAGGAATTGGAAACGCCGCGCAAGCTGACCTACGAATCGCTGCCAAAGGAGTCAGGCGCCCAGTACTCTGGCTCGAATCCCCGGATAAGTCTGAAAGGAAGCATCCTTTTCTCCGGGCTTTCTGCACCTCGTGAGGAAGCGAAGGAAGCCACCCCGCGGCCAAGCGCTCAGCCGGAAACCAAGTCTGAGGAAACCAAAGCGCAGGCGGCTCCGGAAAAGCACGAGCAATCCGGATAAACCAGAACGGTTGACGCGCGGCATTCCCCGCAGCGTATAGTGACGGAACGAATGCCTGCTACCTCCCCTCATTCCGCTCGCTGGTCTCTCCTTTTTGTCGCGCTCGGCGCCTGCGCGAGTTTGGGCGCGAAACGCCCGGCACCGAATCCGAGTAGCGATCCAAATGATCCTACGATCGGCATCAAGATTTCCGATCCCAGCGGGGACGCGTGGCACATTCACGCTAAAAGCGGATTTCCTGTGACGGTAAATGTGAGCGGCGGTGTGGCGCCGACGTCCTTAATGTACCAATGGCGTGACTATACCGGAAAAGCGCTCACCGAGTGGGCGGCGCTTCCTAAAACGGCGATCACAGCGCCCGCGAACCGGCTTGCTTTTTTCGACCTCGTTTTGAAATGCACGGACCCTCGCTATCACCTGCCGCTGCGCCAGCCAGGCGAGATTCGCGAGTATGGGTTTATGGTGTTTCCTCAAAAAAAGGAATCACAGCGCGTGCGCAATGACGCCTCGCATATGGGGGTGAATCAACTGGCATTTAACGAAAACGACGGAGTGAATTTTCGCGCCTGCCCTTATTTTTCCGGATGGTGCAAGAGTATGGAATGGAACCATAACTATTCGGGCAAATGGGTGTGGAAAACCTATATCCAGGAACGCTTGAACGTAGGTCTGAAAGAACTACCCCTCGCAGTCGGTGGCTCATGGGGGAAGATCGATAATAGCAAACTGGCCACGGAAGAGGAATTGAAGCAAATCTATGATCAGGCTCACGACCGACTGAGCCAGGAAAAAGCCTGCAATGATCCGCTGGGCACCTACACGTATCACTGGGAACTGGGTCTCGAAGAAAGTAGCGCGATTTCTGACAAAAAGGCTTCGCATTACCTGGAAAATCTGCGCGCGAAATCCGACCAATTTAGGAAAGCGGCAGCCGATCTGGGCATCGAGAATCTCAACCTCGTCTGGCAGGATGTAGAGTGGGATGGCTCTGCCACAGCCGAAAAATTCCTGGCGAGCAAAGCGGCGTCGAATTTCGGCACACTCGCGCTGCATCCTTACCCGTGGGTGAATGGTACGCAGGATTTCATCGATCCGGAAACGTGGATGCCAAAACTGATGGGGGGCATCAAAACGGCCATGCAGGCAAACCATCAAGTAAAGCCCGTGTGGTTCACGGAGGTTGGCGCACCCGTTCAGTATAACTTTCCGACGCCGGAATTTGGCGGATCATTCGAGACGAATCAATTCGGCTATCCCGATGGAAAAGGCGGATACAAAAAGAACGGCTGGCCTGTTTACGACAATGGGATCGCGCGATCCCACATTGGCCCCTATCTGGCAAAAGTGTACGCCATGGCTCTGCACGAGGGGGTCGAAAGGCTCTTTTGGTATAACTATAAAGATAACGGAAAAGATCCTTATTACGCCGAACAAACGTTCGGTCTCTTCGACGTGGATCAATTTCCCAAGCCGAGTTTTGCCACCTATTGCATCGTGGACAGCTTTTTAGGCGGGCGCTCCTCGAATACGACAGCCGACGGATCTAAAGTAACGCAGCACATCGACGGCAAATTATACGTCTACGATTTTCCCGGGAAGAACGTCACGTCGCCTCACATCCTCGTCGTTTGGACCTCCGACGGATCGCATCAATCCCCTGCCCTTTCCGCCCTTAGTCCGACACTGACGAGCAAAACCCTCGTACAGGTTCGTGACGTGGTCGGCTCACCTCAGCCGTTGCCAACCGATGAAACTCTCACCGTGGGGGGCGATCCGATCTTCATCGAAATGAAGGTGCCGCCACCGCCACCGCAAAAGGTAACGCCAGGAATGTTGCGTCCGGCGTTGCCGGTGCCGACCGCAAATTAGCCATGTCATAACCGAATTCAGCCAGCCATCGATGGTTGAGACTTGGGTAACGAAGGCGGAGAATCGCACCTCCCAAACTCCGCATCCCTTTTTCCCATGAGTAAAAAATACAATGTCGCCGTCATCGGCTACGGCTGGGCCGCCACGGCTCACATCGCTGCCATCAATGCCACCAGCCAGGGGCAAGTCACCGCGGTGTGGAGTTCGCGGCAACTGGATAGCGCTGAACTGAGCACTCGCCACGGCGGGAAAATTACGGCTCACACAGATCTCGCCGCGATGCTGGCAGACCCCAGCATCCATGTGGTCGATATTACTAGCTATCCCAATCAGCACACCGCGCAGTTCATCGCCGCTGCTCGTGCCGGCAAATCGATCATTTTGGAAAAGCCGCTGGCCATCGAATGGTCGGATATCCTGGCCATGAAACGCGCGGCGGAGGAATCTGGCGCAAAGACATGCATCTGCCTGGAGTGCCGCTTTTCTTCGCAATTTCTCGCCACCAAAGCGGTGATCGATGCTGGCCTGCTAGGCAAAATTCACTATGGCGAAGTCGATTACTTCCACGGGATTGGACCGTGGTACGGGCAATATCGCTGGAATACCAAGCGGGAACTCGGCGGCAGCGCGTTACTTACCGCCGGCTGCCACGCTCTCGATGCGCTGCTGCTTTGCATGGATAGCGAAGTGGAAGAAGTCACTTCCTACGCTACACAGAGCGCCAACCCCGTTTTCGCAGCCTACGAATACAAGACCAGTACCACCACGCTGCTCCGTTTCTCCAACGGCTCTGTCGGAAAATGCGCAGCCATCGTGGATTGCCTCCAGCCATACTATTTCCACACCCATCTTGTGGGCAGCGAGGGCTCACTGCTCGACAACAAATTTCACTCCCAAAAGATCAGCGGCCTCAATCGCCACGCCTGGAGCCAGCTTTCCATGAAGATGCTGGATAGCGGCGATGTGAGCGATCATCCCTATCAAACGCAATTCCAGGCATTCTTCGATGCCATGGATGCAGGAAAGCAAATGCCGCTGACGAGTTTCGCTGATGCTTTCGCCAGCCACCGCGTCATGGCGGCGGCAGACAAATCCGCGGCGGAAAAGCGCGCGGTGAAACTTTCGGAAATTCCTGCCACCTAGATAACGAGGCTTCACGCCAGCTCGATTTTCGTCCGCGGATGCAAGCACCGGCTCCAACACCGTGAAAACGAGTAACAGAGAAAAGCCCGGCCGGCACTGTGCGCTGGCCGTTGCCGCCCACCCGGATGACATCGAATTCGTGATGGCCGGCACGCTGTTACTTTTGCGCGAAGCCGGATGGGAAATCCACGTATTTAACCTGTCTGCGGGAGACCTTGGCAGCATGGTCACCGGCCGCGATGAAACGGCACGCATTCGCCGGTGCGAAGCACAAGCCTCCGCCAAACTGCTTGGCGCGACGTGGCATGCCCCCATTTGCTGCGATCTGCAAATCTTCTACGATGACGACACACTGCGGCGCGTATGCGCCGTGATTCGCGAAGTATCTCCGACGATCATCCTCACGCATTCGCCTGAGGATTACATGGAAGATCACATGAACACGTCGCGGCTTGCAGTGACTGCAGCCTTCGCGCGCGGCATGCCTAACTATCGCACCACCCCGTCCCGCCGCGCGATCGATTCACCCGTTACTATTTATCACGCCAGCCCGCATGGATTGACCGATGGGATGCGGCAGCAGGTTTTGCCTGAAGCTTTTGTGAATACAACCAGTGTGCACGAGCAAAAGCGAGCCGCCCTGGCCTGTCACGCCAGTCAAAAGCAATGGCTCGACGCGACTCAAGGCATGGATAGTTATCTGGCGGCGATGGATGACTTCAGTCACAAACTTGGAAAGCTTTCGCGCAAATTCTCCCACGCGGAAGGCTGGCGCAGGCATTCCCACCTGGGCTTTTGTGCGGAAAATGCCGACCCCTTGCGTGAGACACTGGGCGCGAAACATTTGAAACGCACCCTATTGAGACGGCGCCAGATCGAGTAGCCTTTGTAAGGTCGGCCTCATGGCATCCGCCCAGATTTGATAGCCTTTGGCATAAAGGTGAAGACCATCGGGCGAAACGGATGGTGGAAAGACTCCATTGGCATCAAGAAATGCACCGTAAATATCCAAATAGAAAACGTTGGCGTTATCCGCGAGTTTCGCAATTTCAAGGTTGGTGGCTTGAGTTCTCCCACGAATGGGATCCGTGGGCTCCGAACTCGGAAAGATAGATAAGAGCAGTATTTTACTTGCAGGAGATTTCCTCCGAAGCGTTGCAACGATTCTTTGAAGTCCGGAAGCCAGATCACCTGGCTGCAAACCCGGCGAAGATCCGAGATTGTTGATCCCGGCAAGAAGCACGACCACTTTGGGCGTTATATGATCGAATTCGCCGTGTTCGATTCGGTAAAGAATGTTTTGAGTGGTATCCCCAGATACCCCGCAATTTAGCACCCTCAATTTTCCAAATTCACGCTGCCAGCTATCCTTCCCCAACTCCGGCCAAAACTCCGTAATGGAATCGCCGAGAAAATAGAGGTCCAGTTCCGGCTTCTGACTCGCCTGACGGACAAGACTCACCAGATAGTTATGTTTCCCAAACCAGCGTTTATCGAGACAGGGTGCCGCGACATTAGGTTGCGATAAATCGGCGGCGATCAATGAACTGACGAAACTCGCCAGAAGCATACTTGGAATCATCGGGACAAGAGCATTCGTTACTCTAAAATCGCGGATTGCTCGATTTGGGTACCAGCGTGGCCAGCGTTTCTTCGTAGACACTTTCATTGAGGGGCAGGTACAAAGGCAGCTTAATTCATTGCCACATATTGTCGAAGACAATCGCCAGGCCGTTTCCCGACTATGTCCCGTAAACTCAGCGCTATCGCCCCTCAGTGGTGGGATTACACCACGCTGGATTCCTCCATCATCGAGGAAGCCGCGCGACTCAATGCGCGCGATCTTGCTCGGCTCTCCCGGCCGGGGTTTCGTGTGGTTTTCTACGATACGCTTGAGGAATTCTATTTAGCCGAAGCCCTCGAATATATCGACGCTTGGAAGCAAAGCACACCGGACAATCCTGCAGGAATTTGCGGTCCCATCGGCCCCACGGAGCAATTGCCGCTCGTGGCGCGCATCGTGAATGCGCTGGGCCTCGATGTCCGCGCGGCGCACTTTTGGGGAATGGATGAATGGTACGACACGGAGACAGGATGCGAAGTGCCAGTGACGCATCCACTTTCCTTTGAGCGGGCCGATCGGGAGCTTTGCTTTGATCGCATCGAACGCCGCCTGCGCATGCCGGATGCGCATCTCCATTTTCCTAAAGCGGATACCAAACCGTATCGCGCAAGTTGGGAAGCAGGCGTGCGCTGTGTAGTGATGCAGGGAGGCCAGGGTGACGTGAAACATTGGGCTTTCAATGATCCACTGCCACGTCGGGGACGGCACAGAGATGCCCCGCCTTCCGCCGCCGAATATCGGAAGTTGGCCACCCGCGTAGTGGATTTGCATCCACTTACTATCGCACAGAACGCGCGAACGAGCGGTGGCGGGAACATCTCCATGGTGCCTGCCAAGGCGATCACCGTGGGGCCAGTGGAAACCTGGAAAGCGGAGAAAGTCTCGATCTGGCAAGCCGGCAGTCACGACAATCCGCTCGGCCAGAGGCTGACGGCGTTGATGATCTCCAAGCAATGGACCGACACAAGTGTACCGATGTCGTTACTTGGAGAACATCCAAACGTGCAATTCAACTATTACCGCGGCGGATTAGGGACGTGTGCCGTAGCAATGCACTAGCGCTTCCATTACTGCGGGATCAGCTTAATATAGTCAAAACACTCCGAGTAGCCCGAACTGCTGGCATTTTTGCCAGTGATGCTGAACTTAAACCACTTGTCACTCGTCGAGCCGGGCGACCAGTTTCCCAGATCATATTCCGTGAATTGCTGATCCGCCACATAGAGGTCTTGAGGCGCACCGACGTTGCTTCCACTTCCGCCCGCCGGCGCAGCGTTGAGTTGCACAATTCCGCGGGTATTGAACTTTTTCGTGCCGATTCGCACGTCGTAGGTTCCGGCTTTCACGTGCGGAAGCGTGTAGGTTACATAGTCACCGACCGCATTTGAATCGAGGATTGTGGCATTGCCGTTGCTAAAATTCGGATCAGCAATGATGCGATGGGTATCGCCCGACGAACTGGCCACCTGCAAAAGCTCTGTTTCATATTTCGGCCACCAGCGGTAGAGGAGCACTTTGGCTTTCCAATCTTCCTCCACGAAGAGCAGGTACTCGCCGGTGGACCGCTTGCGAGCGCGCAAGGTATCGCGAAAGTCAAGCCAGCCCGTGGAACCCGGTCCGCCCACTTCGAGGCCGGGGGTGAGTGTGCCCAGTTGCACACCGGTGTTGACGTTATAGATGGTGATGGTCTGCGGATTCCGGCTGCGGCCTGCAAAAACATAGTCACCCGCGATATCCATGCTTACAATCGGTGTTTCCGGTGAAACAGTCGTGTCGCTGGGAAGAACGATCGGGTAGCCAGCGTGAATGGTGCGCGTGCCGCTCCAATTATCGAAGCGGTAGATTACCCGGCCGACCAAGCCCCACCAGCCGCCGGTATTATCCGGCCAGGCATTGGTGTACCCGGAAAGAAACATGGTGTCCGCCGGAATCCCGTCTGTCGCCACCGGAAAGTAGCGAACGCGCAGAATATCATTCCAAGTAACTCCGGATTCCAGCGTTGGCGGGGAAATCGTCACTGTGTGTCCCGTCGCGAAATCATAGATAGGATTTCCGGTCGAATCCAACCCCTGGCAGATGTAATGGCGCACGCCTTTGCTGGAACATTGCCACACGTCGCCGTTGCTATCGACCCACCATCCCCACCCGCTGATGGGCGCATTGGCACCGGTACCCGCAAATTCACTACTTTGCTGGTCGCCGTCGCCGTTGGTATCGCGCCAGATCCATTCACCAGCAGTCGGTTGTGACGTTGGCCAGGTCACGCCATTTACCGAAAACGGGCCTTTAGCAATCATACCAGAGGGAATCGCCACCTCGCCATCCGTCGCAGAATTGAAGCGATGAATGAGCATGATGCTCGTCATCATATCCGTACTAAAGAGAAAGCGTTTTCCGCCAATGGTGCGAACCCACGGCGAGCAAACGCCGTTGGTGTTATGCTGCCGGGGATCGTTGGGATACTTGATGGGATTGAACGTGAATGCTTTGTAGCTCCATTCAGAGCCCGGCGTCGTTTTGGTATAGTCGAACACAAAGTGTTCTTCCTTGGAAAAGACATCCGTGTCCGAGTTCGCATCCGCCTCCGCGGTATCGACGAACTCCAAACCATAGAGCGCCCAATTTCGCGTCAAAGAAGCCGAATAGCTCTCGATGACCGTTCCTCCGAGCGAAGAGGAGCCCGTCGAGACCACATAAGTATTACCACTGGAATCTACTCCCACCCCCACGGGTTGATTGAATCGCAGCGGGCCGGCAGTGCCGATCGTTGCACTTGTTCCCGCAAAAATGCCTCCCGCCGCCCCCAGTGTCGAGCTGGTGGCCGTGGGAGAACCACTCAAGCTCGCGGGATTGTAAATCTTCACATTTTGATTCGGCCCGGTATCCGTCACTAGCAAGTAACCGGTGCTGGAATTCACGGCAATCGCGTAAGGTTTAACGCCGCTGGCAAAGGTGACTTGCGCCGATTGCAGCACCCCGCCGGAATTGAATTTGACGACCTTGGGTGCATTGGAGGCATCGCCGGTTTGAATCGCCCATACGTTTCCGGCCGAATCCGATGCCAACTCGCCACAGCGAGCACAGGTCCAATCCCCAGCGGAGCTCAAATCACTCGTATTGTAAGTATGAATCTTTCCATTCGCGGGATCGCCCACACAAAGCTTGCTGCCGCTGATGGTGAGACCGGCCACGGAAAGATCTGCATAGTGTCCGTTCGCGTCTTTTGCGACCGAGGTGACAATGAGCATGCTCCCATCAATTCCATAGCCTGAGCTAAACAGGGCCGGCTGAAGAGTCGAGCGGCTATAGCGTCGCACGCAATACCAAATATTCCCTTTATCGGGATATTGCCTCAGTCCGTTCGAGTTCAAATTGGTATTCGCCCCATCGTCGCCATTCTGCGACATCGCAATATAGATATAGTTGGCATCGGCTACCACCGCCTTCCCGCCGCCGCGGCCCCATCCATGCAAGCCATCGCAGCGTCCGGAGACATCATTGTTCTTATACACCCCACACTCCTCGCCGTTTTCATCCCAACCGCTATCGCAAATGATCGTTCCGTCGCTGGCGATGAAAGCTCCATTGACGCCATTTTGGATATGTTTGTCGTTAGGCGTTCCGGGAAACGTGTTTCCAATCCAGGTGGTCGAGTAATTTAGATTTTCACCACGGCTGATTGAGCCTGCAGAAATCAGCAAGCTAGCCATGGCTGCCACAACTAACGAGCGACCAGGCATCCTGTGATTTGGCGCGCGTTTGCAGCCAAAATGAGAAGGGCGAAATTTTGAAATCATGATGAGGGGAATGTTTGAGGGGAAATGCTGAACGCTCGCGATGAAGCAAAAGCGGGCGATTTCAGCGACGCGACAATGCCTTCCCAAGGCCAAACGGGCAACTGTACCCAGGTACAGGCTATCCCAGATGGATGATCCCGCGCTGCAGGGCCTCCGAGACGGCCTCCGTTCGATCCTCTACGGACATTTTCGAGAGAATGTTACTCATGTGAAACTTCACTGTCCGAATCGTGAGGTTCAGCAACTCCGCTACCTGCTGGTTATTGAATCCTTTGGCCACCAGTGTGAGCACTTCCAGTTCCCGGGCGGAAAGCGCCGAGCAGTTATCCCGCTCCGCAAGCTTCTGTCGCACCGCAGGTGCGAGATATTGCTGGCCGGAGTAGATCGTCTGCACCGCTTCCGCGAGTTGAGTGCGCGTGATGTCTTTGAAGACATAGCCTCTCGCGCCGATCTCCAAGGCGCGATGAATATCCTCGTCACCATCGTAGGTTGATAAAACGAGAATCTTCGCATCTGGTTGCTCGGCAAGAATTAGGCGCATCGCCTCGTAACCAGACATTCCCGGCATCCGCAAATCCATCAGACAAAGATCAGGCCGCTGCTCGCGAAAGCGAGTAACCGCCTCCTCTCCCGACTCCGCTTCGGCAACGACGCTGACTCCGGCGACTTCTTCCAGGAGCGCCACAATACCGAGGCGCACGAGGCGATGGTCGTCAGCGATGAGGATGCGGATTGAATTACCGGAATTCATGGCGTTTCTGCTTCGGCTGTGACGGCCTGCACCGCAATGCTTGTGCCCTTTCCAGGTTCACTCCGAATTTCACAGAGTCCGCCCATACGGCGGGCTCGGTCTCGAATTCCATCCAACCCGAAGTGGCCATCCGCGGTCGTTCCGGCTTGTTCCGCCAAAAATCCGCAACCGTTGTCTGACACTCGTAAAGTAACAGCATCCGGCGACCTGAAATCAATTTCCACCTGAATGCAAGCGGCTGCGGCATGCTTCACCGCATTGGTGATCGCTTCCTGTCCGATGCGGAGCAATTGGCGCTCTGCCATCATCGCCAGCGGGCGTGGCGTGCCGGTGACGGAGATCTTGAAATCAGCAATACTCCCTTCCGTAAGCTGCAATGCCATTTCGCGCAGGGCCTCCACAAGATCGTGCTCCTGCAACAAGTGCGGCTGCAAATCCCAAATCGAGCGGCGAGCTTCGGCTTTTGCTTCGCGGAGAATTTCCCGAACGAAAGTGACTTGTTTATGCGCTCTGGCTTCATTTTCAGGCAGCAGATCCGTGAGGAGCGAAAGCTGCACACCCGCACCCGTGAGCATCTGCTCGACGGTATCGTGCAAATCACGCGCCAGCCGGTTTCGTTCCGCGGTGATGGCCGCAAATTTCACTTCCGCATCACGCCGGGCTTGCGTTTCTCTGGCGAGCTGGGCGCCGCGCTCTTCCACGCGCTTTTCGAGGGCGATATTGCGCCGGCGCAAATACGCCATCCACGCCGCTCCGCCCGCCATAACCATCACAAGTAACCCGACGGCCAGCGCCAGACGCTTCACGGTCCACCAGGGCCCCTGATGCAAGACCACAAGGTCTGAAGGACGCCGGAGCAAGAGCCGGAATCCTTCCCCCTTTCCTTCCACATCTCCTGGTTCTCGGATCGATTCCCAAATCGCCGTCGCGCGAACGACACTGCCGAGCGCGATCTTATCGAAGTAAGAAGGCACCTCCGATTCACTCATGCTCGCCTGAAAAAACTGCCGCTCCCGTTGCAAAAGCAATACCTGTGATCCTTCGGCACGAAAGCGATCGCGTACGATTCCCTCCACCTCAACGAGGCCACCATCGAAGATGGCCGGATCGAGTTTGCCAGCATCGGGACGCACCGCTTGAGGGGCGGGTCCGTGTTCGCGCAGGCGGCAGATCGCATTTTCGATCTGCCCGTACCGTTCCCCCATTGCAGAAAAACCGGCTGCGTCCACCACATCACCCTCGGATAGTATAGGGAGTTGATCTGAAAATACCCGCACTCCTCCACGACCCGCCTGGAGAAAAAGCGTCTTTCCGGCGACGTGCGTCACTGTACCCGTCACGTGGATACGATGTTGCCGCACTCCCTCGGGCGAATAGGTCTCCACCGCGGAAAGGGGCACTGGCGGTATTGCAAATGGATCCGCGGGCGCAGCTTGGTGAACCGTGAGATCGGCCGCGGTCGAAACAAGTAACCTGACTCCGGAAGGTTGAATGCGGCCATTCCGAAAATAGTGAACTACCCCGGAAACCTGCACTTCGGCATCGATGAGTTTTTCCGGTATAAGCCCCTGGTAGGCGAGCACCCATAGACGGATATTTCCTCCGGGCGTCGCGAGATCGGCAAGCAAGCGGGGAGGATCGAGCGATTCATCGATGAAGGCGTTTCGCACAATTCCGGAAAGCGCTACGTACTGCCCATCGCGCAACGTATGGATGGCCGCGAGAGGCGCTGGCTGGGGCAAAGGCAAATCCGCCGCGCCGACCACGCGCAGCACGCGGGCGGTTACTTTAGGCGCAAATTCATCCCAGCCCAATACCCCTTCGATCTCCACCACATCGCCGCGCTTTAGCTCGGAACGGCAAGCCCTTGTGTCAACAAAAAGCGCTTCCGCGCTGCTTTCATCTCGTACGAAAAGGTCGGGATTCTTCCCTGACTTATGGTACAAGACCGTCGCCTTAAAATGCACTGGGCATCCCGCCAAAATGGCGTCGTGCGGTACGGCCAGGACTTCAGAAACGCGCGTAAGCGGAGCCTGTTCGGCAAAAGTCACCGCAACCAGGCCGAGCCAGATCGCAAAAATCGGCAGACGCATGGGCCCGCATAGGTTGATCAACTCACCAGAAACCGCTCCAGCGCTCCGCCGAGCATATCCCGCGCGTCGCGCGCGACATCCGCATTCGTCGGCTCCCAGCCGACCTTGATCAGATCATCGTATTTATCGGCCAGCGCATTGGCCATCACCGCGCGCGAGTGCTGCCATTTATAGATTACTTGATCCAGCACGCGCGCGTCCGAGTGCTGCGGCGTCATGCTCAGCCCGACCAGTTCGAGCCGCATGCGCGTGATTTCGTCCACCAGTGAGGGCGTATTTAAGAACCACCAGCAACCGAATACGTGCAAGTTGCGGAATTTGCGCGCAGCCACGCAGAGAGCATGCTGATTCTCGCGAGCCAGCATCGTGCACAGGAATTTATTGCGTGGATAAGCCGCACAGAGCCGCTCGACCGCACCGACCTCCGCAGCTCCCACGCTATCTCCGGCCAGTTGCAGCTCCGGATTCGCCTGGCGGCGCACGCCGATCATCATGGCAAAGGCCTGATTTTGCTCGCGCCCATGCGGCATGATCGCGCCATCGATCAGGCGGGAAACGGTATCATTGCCCGGATATTGGAAATCAGGCGGCAGCGAGACCATGCAGTACTGCGCGTTCAGCCGGCGCGTCCAATCGGCGAGGAACCGCTTTATTTCCCCAAAGGTTTGTCCGGAAAGATCCGGCACCACGTCGTAGCCCCAAGTGCGTAATTTCGGCACGGTATTTTCCCAGTCAAGTAACAGCGGATCGATCCGCAGAGCCGCCAGGAAGCGGTCATCGCGATTGAATCCCTTTTCCCAAACCGGCCGCTCGATTTCATCGAAAGGCGAGTTCGTCATGCACACGCGGCGCACATTGGCCACGGCGAAAACGCGGGAGATGAAATCTTCCACCTTCCACTTCGCATAGTGCTGGCGGAGCGCCGGCAGGTCCCGGCGTTTTACGTCAAAGCCCAGCGCATTGAGCGTGGTGAGTACGCCGCGGCAGGCTTCGGAGACGGGCGAGTGAGAGATGAAAAGTTTGTCCCAGATGATCTCGGCCTGGCGCACTTTGGGCAGCGCAAAGAATTTCGCGTAGGGCAAATCGAGCCAGCGAAAGGTTTCCGCCACGAGATAGTGGTAAGTGAGCAAATCGTCGATGCCCCAGAGAAGTAACTCTCCGAACGCGGGATCGTAGATATGGGTGTGGATATCGTAGGCCGGGGTGGCATTGACCACATCGGCGACGAATTGGCGATGGGCAGAGGGGCGATCTGACGTCATGAAAAAGAAAGGGGGGCGAGTTTTCCGTGTTCCATGTTCGCGCGGCAAGGCGAATCCGCGTGGATTTTTCTTACCAATGGGAAAGCTGCCGGGGAAAGCGGCACCGCGCACAGTCCGACGCATCCTGCAGGCAAAAGTCTTCGTAAATCTGGAGCAACCCCTGCTGAATAGCCGCGCTCTTCATCAGTTCACCATGCCGGTCGCTCGCCCCGAATAGACGGGTCGCGGCGGTCTCTACCCGGCGATTTGTTAACGGTGCGCTCAATTTTTGATATTCCTTCCAGCCGGTCTCGTCCTCCAAAGCAGCGGCAGGCAGGAAGACATTCATCAGCATTTCGACCACCCGGGATTCGCCGACAAGAGCCATCTTCTGAGCCGAACTTTTGGAGGAAATCGTGTAATGAAAATCCCAGTACGGATCACTCAGCCGGGCAAAAAATCGCCGAATTTCCGGCACCTCAGCCTTCCCACAAAGCGAACGAACCTGAGGCCAGTTGCGCACGATCTGCGCGAGCGCCGCCAGGCGTCGCTGAGGATGATTTGCCGGACGCTGGCCGCTCATTTTCCACAGATCCGACGCCACCTTGAGCCGTCCGAATTCTGTCCGGCGCTTCCACCATTTCTCCCACAGTCCTCGCAAATAATCGCGAGTGGGCGAGTCGAAAGCGCCGAGGTCCTTATCGGGTAAAAAGCCACTGATGCCAAAGAGCAGTGCCTCGACCTCGTCTTTAGACTTTGTCAGGAGCTTGAGCGGCAAGCGCTGGGCGAGCAGTGTGAAAGGAAGCTTATTGCTCTTGTAGCCCAACGTGGCGGCGAGCGCCTGGTAGAGGCCTTCGTCCGCGCCATGAGCTTCGCGCAGACGAGCCAGCGTGCCGGCTTTCCGGCGAAAACGATGCTGCGCCGCGGCGAGCAAGACTTCGCGAACCCGGTCTCCATCCATTTGACTGAGCGGCCCCGAGCAGCGGCCCAGTTTTGCTTCCGGCAGCGGATTCGGCACGTCCACTCCGCTGAGCGTCGTGGGATCGAGCAAAACCTGCGGGATGTTGCGATGGCCCATCGTTCGCGTGAAAAAGTCGGTCTTTCCTGTCTCCGTAAAAACATGAAGAATCACCGGTTCGTAATCGGCATTCGAGCCATGCCCGTGGCGCTCCCAATCCCGCGCGTCCATATCAAATTCAATCGGCCCGCGAATAGGCTCCGCGCCATTAATTGAAATGGCGGCATCTGCAAAATCCGGACCGGCTTCGCGATTCCACACGCCAAACTGCACGATGCGGATTTGCTCTCCGCGTGTGCTGCGAAAGTCGCGGCCGAAATCTCCGGCAAACCAATGCGCCTGGAGTTCCAACTCACTCAATCGCGGTGGCACCTGCAACAGAGGCTCTTCACGGATACGGGGAGCAAGTAACGCAGCATAACGATCGGCAGCCAAAAACGACATCGGTCTTAAAAATACGGACCAAACGCCAAAGTCTAAAGACCAAAGTGATCCCTCTTGCCTTACCAAGCCGGACTGGCGGTAAAGCGCCGAATCCAGGTGCCGCTGTAGAGTTCCCAAATAAAGACTTCACCATCCGCACTACCGCTGGCAAGAAGTGCCCGATCCGGCGAAAGAGCGAGCGCATTTACCGATTCGCGGTGACCATATAAAGTGTACAGTCGTTGGCGATCGCTGAATTGCTGAATGAGGATTGTCGGCGAGAGACCCGCGGTCACTAGCTTATCATCCCAGAAAGCCATCTCCCGCAAATCGCCGTCGAAGCCTTTGAAATCCGCCGTTTTTTGCCGCGATTGATAGTCCCAGATTTGCGCAGATTTGGCGCGATCGACGGAAAGGATCTTCGAACCTTCGACAAACAATGCTGCGACCAGGGGCGCCTCGTGTCCCGTATAGCTCGACTCGAGTTCACCGGTCGCGGTGTCAAAAATCCGTGACGTCCGGTCACGGCTCGCCGTGACAAATTTACTGCCGTCGTCGTTAAATGCGATGGTCTGCACCCAATCCGCATTCTGCCGCAGCAGATGCGTTTGCTTGCCACTCGGAATTTCGAAAAGGCGCACGGTGCGATCTCCCCCGCCTGCCGCCAAAATCGAACCACCTGGCTTGAATGCCAGGCAAAGCGCGGTCTCCGGCATGTCGCAGAGATAGCGAACTTTGCCTGCATCGGGATCGACCAGGGCAATCGTTCCCCACTGCCCGGGTGTACCGCCCGCGACGGCAAGCAGATTGTGGTCTGCATCCCAAGCAAGTGAAACAATTCGCTCAGGTAAACCGCCGATCCGTCGAATGAGCGCACCGTCGGAGATTCGCCAAAGCGTGACTTCATAGTACCCGCTCGCGACGATGAAATTTCCGTCGGGGCTAAAAGCCAATGCCGTAACCGGCAAAGGGCGCGAATAACGTTCCGGCGCGGGATGGAGCAACGATTCGCGCGCCAGTTCCACCAAGGGACGATCGCGCGCATCGCCATCAAATTGCGCGCCTTCACGGATCCACTGCTCCACGCGCGCGATCTCCTCGGTTTGCAGTGCGTCCGCTTTCTGCGGCATGCGATCCGTCGGATCGGTTTCGATGAGCCGTTGATAAAGTTCCGAGTCCTGCGGCTTTCCCGGCACCACCGAAGGATCTTCGCTATCGCCGGGCTTCAGGAGCAAATCAAAGGTATCGATCCGATACTTGCCCTTGCTATTGTCTTCGCAATGGCAGGTGGAACAATGGCGCTGCAGCAGAGGCGCGATCTCCGCGCGAAAACTGACCGCGGCGGAAGAAACTGCGGCAAAACTTGCGAAAGCGAGGGATATGATTTGCGGAAAAAGACGCACTCCCAGTGTAAACCCTCGGAAGCATGCCGTCTTTGAGGAACCCAGAGAATGCTCGCTCGGGAGTTCGGGAGACTTGCGAGAAATCTTTGAATCCGGATAGGCTCGAAATTCACCACTTTCCCCAAAGACCTATGGACCAATTTCTCAAAGGAAAAACCGCCCTCATCACCGGCGCCAGCAAAGGCCTGGGCAAAGCCATGGCCATCGCGCTAGCCGGCGCCGGCGCAAGCGTCGCACTCGTTTCGCGCGATGAAGCCAAACTGAACGCCGTGGCCGAAGAAATCCGCAAGAACGGTGGACGCGCAGAAGTGTTTGTCGCGGACGTCTCCGACGAGGCGCAAGTCGAGAGAGTGCGCGAGGGATTCGTCGCTAAACTAGGCAATGCCCTGCACATCCTAATCAACAACGCCGGAATTAACATTCGCAAGCCCGTGACCGATTTCACCCTCGCGGAATGGCGCAGCGTCATCGATACGAATCTGACCAGCGTGTTTCTCTTTTGCCGCGCCTTTGTGCCGATGATGAAAGGCCACGGCTATGGCCGCATCCTCAACATGACTTCCACCATGGCGCACGTCTCGATCGCCGGGCGCACTGCTTATTCCTCGAGCAAAACGGCGCTGCTCGGTTTCAACCGCGCTCTGGCCCTGGAATTGGCATCTGAAAAAATTACGGTCAACGGAATCAGCCCCGGCGTGTACGATACGGAAATCAATACCCCGCTCATGCAGAACCCGGCATTGAAAGCGGAATTTCTGGCGAAGATTCCCGCGGGCCGTTTTGGTCAGCCGGAAGAAATCGGGAAGATGGCGCTTTACCTCTGCTCAGAAGCCGCGGGTTTCATCACCGGCACGGATATTCTCAGCGATGGTGGATGGACGGCGCAATAAGTGCCATGGTTGCTGCGGTTCTGGACGGCGGGCGGGTTTCAGCGTAAATCCAGAAGCGTCATGTCTGCTGCCGCCATTTCTCTTGAAGATGCTCTCATTGATCAGGTGCTCTCCGGTGAACGCATTTCGCCGGAAACCGCGCGTGAACTTTACCAGTTGCCCCTGAATGAGCTCGGCGAGATCGCCAATTTCCGGCGGAACAAGGCCAAGCGCGCAGCCTATGAGGGGCGCGGCGAGGAAATCGTCACCTACATCGTCGATCGCAACATCAACTACACCAACGTCTGCAACGTTTACTGCAAATTCTGCGCGTTCTATCGCACAGAGAAGGATGACGATCACTATGTACTCTCGCAGGAGGAGCTGGATCGAAAGCTGGATGAACTGACGGCCATCGGCGGCGTGCAAATTTTGCTGCAGGGCGGGCATCATCCTGGGCTCAAGATTGACCACTACCTCACGATGCTGGCGCACATCCGGGAAAAGTATCCGCACATCAACGTGCATGGCTTTTCGCCTCCGGAATTTCAGCACTTCACCAAGGTATTTGAGATGCCGTTGCGCGAAGTAATTTCCAAATTTAAGGAAGCGGGTCTCGGATCAATTCCGGGCGGAGGAGGCGAAATCCTGGTGGATCGCGTGCGGCAGCGCATCTCCCCGCTGAAATGCAATACGGAGCAATGGCTGGACGTCATGCGCGTCGCGCATGAACTCGGTTTAAAATCGAGCGCAACCATGATGTTTGGCCACGCGGAAACACTCGACGACCGGATCGAACACCTCGAGCGTCTGCGCCAGCAACAGGATGAAACCGGCGGATTCACGGCTTTCATTTGCTGGACGTTTCAGCCGGAAAACACCGCGTTGCGCGCCGAGCCGGTGGGATCGAGTGAATACCTGCGCATGCAGGCGCTCTCGCGCATCTACCTCGATAACATCGAGAACCTGCAAAGCTCCTGGGTCACGCAAGGCCCACGCATCGGCCAGGTGGCGCTGAAGTACGGCGCCAACGATTTCGGATCGGTGATGATGGAGGAAAACGTCGTCTCCAGCGCGGGCACTACGTTCCGCCTGAACAAGGAACAGATCGAGCGCCTGATCAGCGAAGCGGGTTACGAACCGCATCGCCGGGACAACTGGTATCGCCTGCTCAAGTAAGTGGGAATGCCTGACGTTTCGTTACTTGATCCCATTTGAAGATCACTAAGGAATGGCCGCGATCGAGACCCAGCTGCTCACCAAAGTCTACCGGACTTATAAGAAAGCGCCCGGGCTTTGGGGTGCGGTGAAAGGCTTGGGACGCCGCGAGTATCAGGACACGCGGGCCGCCGACTCTGTTACTTTTTCCATCGAGGAAGGCGAATTTGTCGGTTTCCTCGGTCCCAATGGCGCAGGGAAAACGACCGTCCTGAAGATGCTTTCCGGGTTGCTCAACCCGACGAGCGGCTCGGCGAAAGTGCTGGGATTCGTCCCCTGGGAGCGGCGTGAAGAAATGAAGCGGCAATTTGCACTGCTCATGGGCCAGAAGAATGCGCTTTGGTGGGACCTGCCCGCGCGGGAATCGCTGGAGTTGAACCGGGCCATCTACGGGATCGAGCGCGGCCGCTTCACCAAGATCGTGGGCGGTCTCACGGAACTGCTCGACGTGGGCGATAAACTCGACGTCATGGTACGGGAACTTTCGCTGGGTGAGCGGATGAAGATGGAGCTCATCGCCGCACTGCTGCACTCGCCAAAGGTTCTGTTTCTTGATGAACCCACGATCGGCCTCGATGTAACCTCACAAAAGAAGGTGCGCGAGTTTCTCCGCCAATATAATGCGGAACACCGCATCGTGACGATGCTCACGAGCCATTACATGCAGGATATCGAAGAGCTATGCCAGCGCGTAATCATCATCGACAGCGGGCGCATCTTTTTCGACGGGCCGCTCGCGGAAATCATCGACCGCTTTGCCACGCACAAGATTCTGAGTTTGAGCTTCGGGCATAATGGAGCATGCAGTTTTGCCGGCTTGGGAGAAATCGTGGAACAGACGCCGCAAAGCGTGCGCCTGAAAGTGCCACGCGCTCAAGTAACGGATACCTGCCGCGCCCTGCTTACCCAATGTGAAGTAACGGATATCAGTGTCGAAGAGCCGCCCGTGGAGGAAATCATCCGCCAGCTCTTCCACGAGCAAACCGCGGTTGCAGAAGCTGCGAGCTAATGTTATACACGCCTCAGGTGCGTCTCATCGCCGCGCGGATTTCGAACGTGTAGGAAGGATTTAGCTCATAGCGGCTGGCCAGCGCGTTTTCTTCGCGGATTTCCTGCACCAGCGGCAGGGATTCCCCAGGGGCATACGCCTCCAGATATCCGGAATTCACCAATCCATTCAGCACGTCCGATAATTCATCGGCGGCGATGTTGGAACGCTCATGGATTTCCTGTCCCGTACTGCCCGAGGCTTCGTCGATGGCTTTGATCACCGCACGTTCACGGCCGCTTAACTTCACTTCTCTCATAAGCCGCCGGGGTGGATTTGGAATGTCATACCTCAGTGTGAAACATTTGCAGCCAGCGCGCAACGCAATCTGTGATTGCAAATTCCCGCCTTGCCGGACGCTTGAACGGTACTAAAATAGACGCATGAACAAAATGCGCCCGAACACGGCGAGGATTCTCGTTCACTCGGAGGGGCTCGGCACGCCTCATATGGAATTGGTGAGAAAACGAGCGGAAGAACTCGCCATGATCAATGGACGCACACGATTTTCGGAGGCGGACTGGCGTCAGGCCAAGATCGAATTGCACGGCAACGCCGGGCCCGATGGCAGCACCGCTGACGAAATGGCCGCATTCGCCATGGTCTCCGAATCCGACATGGTGGCGTCTGATGTCGGTCACCATATCGAAAGAGTCCCGATGGAGGATGATGTGAACGTGGTGGAGGAACTGATCGCCGAGGGAATGGAGGAAGCCGAGCACGAGCGGATGCTGGCGGCGCGGGAGGAAGACCTGGAAGAGGAGGAAGAGTAGGACGGGAGAAAACTCTCAGATTTCAACGCTCAACTCTCAACATCCAATGGGGTCGGGTGCGAGCGAATGCTTCGATTGGATTCCAAATCAGCGCGCAGAGAATCCTCTGACAGTGCTGTATTAGGAAGTGGATGGCAGCAGCATACCTTGGATGTTGAGAGTTGGGTGTTGAGAGTTGAGAGTTTCCCCAATAACACTTCGGTGTGGCCTCGCCCGAATTCACCACTCAAAACGAAACTCCAGATACTCCTTTCGACATTTCGCTGCGTCCGCCGATGTTCAGCGAATTCGCGGGGCAGGAAAAAGTGTGTGAGCGGCTGGAATTGATGGTGCAGGCAGCCACGCAGCGCGGCGATGTGCTCGATCACGTGCTGCTCAGCGGTCCACCCGGCCTGGGCAAAACCACGCTGGCTCACATTTTGGCCAATGCCATGAAGGTCGGGATGAAGAACACCAGTGGACCGACCGTGGAAAAGGCTGGCGATCTGGCGGGATTGCTCACCGGTCTGGAGCGCGGAGATGTGCTATTTATCGACGAAATTCACCGGCTCTCACCGGCCATCGAGGAGTACCTCTATCCGGCGATGGAAGATTTCCGTTTGGATATCATCATCGACCAGGGACCGAACGCGCGCAGCCTGAGATTAAATCTACCCAAGTTCACTCTAATCGGCGCGACGACGCGTTCCGGCATGATTTCAGCGCCGCTGCGGTCGCGGTTCGGTATGAACTGCCGGCTCGACTATTATACCGCGGAGGAATTGCAAAAAATCATCAAGCGCAGCGCGGGTCTGCTCGGGGTAGTGATCGACGATGCCGGTGCCTTGGAAATCGCCGCTCGGGCCCGCGGCACGCCACGCGTTGCTAACAATCTTCTGCGCTGGGTGCGCGACTTTGCCCAAGTGCACGCCGGTGGAAAAGTGTCGCGCGAGATCGCCGACAAAGCGCTGGCCATGCTCGACATCGATGAAGACGGATTTGATGAGTGGGACAAACGAATCCTGGAGGCGCTCATCCACAAATTTGAGGGCGGCCCCGTGGGGATCAACTCCCTGGCGGTCGCCATCGGTGAAGATGGCGGCACGCTGGAGGAAGTGCACGAGCCGTATCTCATCATGCAAGGTTACTTGAAGCGGACCCCGCAAGGACGCGTGGCGCTGCCTCCCGCCTACCGCAAGCTGGGCGTGACTCCGCCGAAAGCTCAATCGGATTTGTTTGGATAGATAGCGAAGAGGCCGCTTCGTCTCAACGGATTTTTAAACAAACCACAGTTTGGTACTGGACAAGTGAAAGGTGCGCGCGGTTAAAAGCTGTGCTAGATTTTTATCGAGACTTGAAAAGTATAGGTCAGACAAAGCCGCAACTTCCCCGCGAAGCCCCGGTGATGGTGCTTCCCGAGGCCGTCCTTTTTCCGCATGCGTTGATGCCGCTTTTTATTTTTGAGCCGCGCTATCGAGCCATGCTGTCGCACGCTTTGGAACGCGAGCGGATGTTTTGCGTGGCGATGCTGAAGCCGGGCGTGACCGAAGCCCGCACCGAAGGCGACTTTTTTCACACCGCCGGTCTGGGCATGGTCCGCGCCTGCGTGACGCACGAAGATGGCACATCGCACCTCGTCTTGCAGGGCTTGGCACGGGTCTGCCTCGGAACGCTGGTTCAGGAAGGCCCCTTTCGCATTGCGGAAGTGCAGGAGCTGCCGGTGGAAAAAACCGATGTCGATGAAATCGACCAGCTCTGCGCCGCTGTGCGTACTTCCTGCGCGGATCTATCTTCTTCGGATGTCTCCGCGCACGAGATGCTCAACGAGCAACTCGCGCAAGTGAACGACCCGGGAGTGCTTTGCGACATCGTCGCCCATACCTTTTTGCAGAGTTCGAGACACCAGCAGAGCATCCTGGAAGAGGTGGATGTCGCGGCGCGCTTGCGGCGTGTTTTGCAGTGTCTTCAGGAAAGAAAGAACTGAATCCTTGTGACACATTTGGCGGCTTGCCCAAGTCGCCGGGTGCGCGAAGTTCCTGCCCCATCCCTCTTCGCTCCATGATCCTACGCCCCTCTTTCTGCGCCCTGGCCTTTGTTGCTTCCATCACTCCCCTCTTTGCCGAACCTGCCACCGCTCCGGCAGATCGCTCAGCCTTGATCAACGGCGTGAAGGAGATCGCTACGGGAGGAGCGCCCGGACCAGTTTGCGTCTTTGGTCCGGATGCCTTTGCAGTGGTCGCCGGCAAGGAAGGAAAAGAAAGTAGTGCTCCGGTCGTCGCTGCGGCACACTGGGAAAAAGGGCGCGTCGTTGCTTTTGGCCACGGCGGATTTCTCGATCCCAAAACCGACAGCGTGGATACCGAGCACCTAATCCTGAACGCCGTTCGCTGGACGGCAGGAGTGCCGGCCAATGGGCCATTCAAGGTAGGCGTATTTCGGCTCGATGATCTATCCCAAAAGTTGAAAGCCGACGGACTGGACGTGCAAAAACTGGACGGAGCTGAATGGAGCCAGAAGCTGGCCGGGTTGCGCGTGTTACTTGTTGATTCACATTCCTTGGGCGACAAAGAAGTCCAGGCGGTCACGCGGTTTGTGCGTGAAGGAGGCGGCTTGGTTACCGCCGGTCTGGGCTGGGGCTGGCAGCAACTCAATCCGAACAAAAAACTGCTCACCGATCATCCGGGAAATCGCCTGCTGGCCCCAGCGGGAATCGTGTGGGGATCGGAAATGGTGGAGCACACCGGGTCGCATGGTTATGTAGCAGACTTAGCCGATCCGGCGTTACTCAACGCCGGGGATGCCTTCGCGGCACTGCAGGCGCACCAGGAACACAAGGCCACGCTGGATCACGGACAACTCGCCCAAGCGGCGGCCACGGTTTCGCAAGCGATGCGCGATGTTCCTCCCACCGATAAGCTGCTGCTGCCTCGCCTCGCTTCGCTACAACTTGCCGGGAATGATCTTCCCAGCCCGGAAAAACCATTGAAGGCCGACAACGCGCTAGGGCGCGTCGCGCTGGCTCACAATCTCCAACTTCTCAGCGATGCCAAGCCGGAGCAAATTCGCGCGCATCCTGCCGCCGCTAGTTTTCCGGGCACCGTGCCGACCGATGCACCTCGCATCAACGGACGGACAGTGGCGATCGACGGTTCTCGCGCGGGCTGGGCCAGCACCGGCCTGTACGCCGCGCCGGGCGAACTGGTGCGGGTGGAAGTACCTGCCCAAGTCTCGGCAAAAGGCTTGTCTGTCCGGATCGGATGCCACAACGATACCCTCTGGCATTTGGATGCGTGGAAGCGCGTACCCGCCATTTGCAAGGCCCAGAAAATTACAACCCAAGTAACGCCTGTGGCCAGCCCCTTCGGAGGGTTACTTTATATCGAGATACCCTCTAATGCCGGGATCGGGCCGCTCAATGTAACGATCTCCGGCGCAGTGGAAGCGCCGAGATATGTGCTTGGGAAGACCCGCCTCGACGACTGGCGCTCTCATCTGCGTGCTGCTGCCGCGCCGTGGGCGGAATTGGAAACGTCCAAAGTCATCCTCTCCATCCCCTCGAAGAATATTCGCAATCTCGATGATCCCGAGGCGCTCATGAAATTTTGGGATAAGATCCTCGACGCCGAGGCGGACCTCGCCACCATTCCGCGCGAGCGTGCGCGGCCGGAGCGCATCGTGGCGGATGTGCAGATCAGCGCCGGCTATATGCATTCCGGATATCCCATCATGACGCCGCTCGATTCCGTGGAAAATGCGGTGAATCTGGCGAAATTGCAGGCGGGAAGCTGGGGCCACTTTCACGAACTCGGGCACAATCATCAGCAACCCACCTGGACCTTCGATGGAACGACGGAAGTTACTTGTAACCTCTTTTCCCTCTACGTGAGTGAGACTTTGTGCGGGCAGCCGCCCGGCCAGGGCCACGATGCCATGAAACCGGCCGCGGTGGAAAAACGCCTGCGCACTTATCTTTCCGGCGGCGCCGATTTTTCCAAATGGAAGAGCGATCCGTTTCTGGCGCTCATCATGTATAGCCAATTGCGCCAGGGCTTCGGATGGGATCCTTACAAGAAAGTATTCGCTGAGTATCGCGCGCTCAGCCCGTCCGACCGGCCCAAGACTGATGACGAAAGGCGGGATCAATGGTTAATCCGCTTCTCCAAAGCCGCCGGGAAAAATCTGGGACCATTTTTCCAGGCGTGGGGCATGCCGGTGAGCCAGACCGCTCGCGACGCCGTGAAGGATTTGCCAGCGTGGATGCCCACGGATTGGCCCACGCCGCAGAAAGCAGGCTGATACCTGATGATGGATTTTCGGAATCCCAACAAGATCGGGAGTAGAGCAGGCAGGCGCAGCGGCTTTTTCGCGGCCATGGCATTTTCGTTACTTGTTTCAGTAGCCTGCGCCGAAGAAACCGACGGTCTTTTCGTTGCGGTCGGTTACGGAGGCCGGCGGATTTCTTCACGAGACGGCGCCATTTGGGACAATGATCAGCGCTGGAGCGACGTAGTCGCGGATGACGACAATGTTCTCTTTAACATTGCCTACGGCCTAGGCCGCTTCATCGCCGTTGGAGGCGGCGCAAAAATCGGCCACATTGTGACAACGCGCGACGGCAAAGAATGGACAGAATTGCCACAAGTAAAGGGTCGCGTGGCAACCATTGTCTTTGCGAACTCCGGTCACGCTGGAGCGGCGCGATTCATCGCCGGGCACGATTCCGAACTGCTTTGGTCGAGCGACGGAGAACATTTTCAACAAGGGCAGAAACTTGATTTCAAAGGGTCCGTTCATGCGCGCAAATCCGCCTGCGGCGACACGGAAGCGGGCTATATGACGGTCATCATCGGCGATGTGGATCTCTGGTCTGAAAAGCGACGCGTGAGCTGGCGGGCAGCAACGGCAGATGGTGAAACCTGGGTTTCACAAACCCTGGAAACACTGGAGGTGCGCGGTATCGCCTACGGCGCCGGACACTTCGTGGTGGTTGGGCCGAAAGGCCTGATCGAGCAATCGCACGATGGGCAGAATTGGATGCGTTGCGAGATAGGCACCGACGGGGATTTTCAATCGGTGATCTGGAGTGGCAGCACCTTCATCGCTAAAGGTCGCGAGACATGGACATCGCCGGATGGGCTCGCGTGGACGAAAGAAGAAAAGACTCTTCCGTGCGAGCCGGTCTTTGGCCGGGAAGGTTTGAGCGGGATTGGGGTTTCGTGGGGCGGAAATTTGTTCTTTTCGCCAGATTTGCGGGTTTGGAAAAAGGCGGCGATCCCGGCAGGGCCTTCGCTGAACGCGGCGGTTTGGGGCCCGCTCCGGTAAGTGGAACGCGCTTCAGACTCACAACTTTTCGCGTCGTGTAGGAGTACGTGAAAGTGTCAGATTAGAGAACCTCCGCCTGGTTTTCCTCATCCCACGTTACCCTTGCGCACGCGCCTCTCACCCCCGAAAGTCACCGCCTTTTCCGCATGCTCACGCTTTCCCAAGTTTCCAAATCCTTCGCCGGGCGCACCCTCTTCGAAGACGCATCGCTGCAGATCAATCGAGGCGAGCGGATTGGCCTCGTCGGACCGAACGGCGCAGGAAAATCCACGCTTTTTTCCCTGATCCTGAGCGACGCCGCGCCGGATACGGGCCGCATCGTACTGGAGAAAAGCGCCACGCTCGGCTTTCTGCCACAGGAAAGCGCCCCTGCCGGCGACGAGACGGTGCTCACACTGGCGACTTCGATTTCACCAGAGTTGACCCACGCTCGAAAAATCATCCACAAACACGAGGCCGATCCGCATTCCACAGGCGATGAGGAATATCACGACGCGCTGCAGGTCTTTGCGGAGAATGATGGCTACCAGCTCGAAGCACGCGCGAAACAGATTCTGCACGGCCTGGCCTTTCGCGAGGTGGATTTTGATCGGTCCGCCAAAACCCTCAGCGGCGGCTGGATCATGCGCGCGCATCTTGCTCGGTTACTTGTTCAGGAGCCGGATTTGCTGCTTCTCGACGAACCGACCAATCACCTCGATCTCGAATCGCTGGTCTGGTTTCAAGAGCATTTGCGCTCTTATTCCGGCGCAATCCTGATGATTTCGCATGATCGTGAATTTTTGAATCAGCTCGTCGGCACCATTGTGGAAATTTCACGGCGGCGGCTGATCCGTTACCGTGGAAATTATGACGATTACGTGCGCGAAAAGGCAGCGCGGGAAGAACAGCATCTCTCCGCCTACAAAAATCAGCAGCGCGAGATCGCCAGTCTCCAGGAATTTGCCGACCGCTTTCGCGCCAAGGCCAGCAAAGCGGCACAAGCGCAAAGCAAGCTGAAGCAGATCGAACGCATGGAGAAAATCGAAGCGCCGCAGACTGCGGAAAAAAGCGTCGCCAAGTTCCGTTTTCCGCAGCCCGGCCGCTCGGGCCAGCGTGTGATCACGTTGCGCAATGTGGATTTCGCCTACAGCACGCTGCAAGTGTATCGCGGGATGAACTTCGAGACGGAACGCGGACAGCGCATTGTGCTCGTGGGGCCCAACGGCGCCGGGAAATCGACGCTCCTCAAGCTCGCCGCCGGCACGCTCGAGCCGCAGGCCGGCGAGCGCGAGCTCGGGCATAACGTGAAGGTCGGTTACTTTGCGCAGCACCGGGTCGAGATGCTCAATGGCCGGCAAACCGTGCTGGAAGCGGTGATGGATTGTCAGAATCCCTTGCCCGAGCAAACTGCGCGAACCGTGCTGGGCTCCTTTCTTTTCAGCGGAGACGACGTCTTCAAACCGGTCGCCGTACTCAGCGGCGGTGAAAAATCGCGCGTCGCTCTTGCTAAATTGCTGCTCGATCCTCCCAACCTTTTGCTGATGGATGAGCCAACCACCCACTTGGACATTGGGTCGATCGATGCGCTCATTCACGCGCTCTCGCAATATGAGGGCACACTGATTTTCATATCGCACGACGTCTATTTCATCCGCGCGATCGCACGAAATGTTTTGCACATCTCCGCGGGCCAGCTCACGCCATACGCGGGCGATTACGATTACTATTTAGACAAGTCACGGGCTTCATCGGCGCGCGCCGCCCTTACGGCTGGTGAAAAGCTCGCGGATTTTCGACCGGAAGAAGCGAAAGCAGCGGAAGCAAATCAGAAGCCCGCCGCCGGGCTGCGCGAGATCAAGGAACAGCGCCGGCAAGAGGCCGAGCAGCGCAAGGCGGAAGCCAAGGCGAAACGTGACCAGGAAAAGCGCGCCGCCGAAATCGAAATGCAAATCCTCAATCTGGAAGGTAAACAAAAGGAACTGACCGCCGCTCTCGAAGATCCCGCTGCCTACGCCGCGGGTGGAAATGCCATGGTTCTCAATCGCGAGCTTTCCTCCGTGGTGGATGAAATTGCGCGGCTCACGGCAGAATGGGAAGCCAGCACTGGATGAATCGTAAGGAGTGGATTGGTAGATAGTGGAGATGCGGATTTGCGTGCTTGACGCGGTTCTTAATAAGCAGAGCCTCAACGGATTCCCCTTCTATGAAACTCGCTCTCGCCTATCTTCTCACCGGATTCTTTGCCGTTTCACTCCCCAGTTTTGCCGAAACCATTGAAGCCGATGTTTGTGTTTACGGCGGCACCGCGGGCGGTGTTTCTGCGGCGTGTACCGCAACGCGTTTTGGTCACAAAGCGGTATTAGTGGAGTTTGGAAAACACGTGGGTGGGCTGACTTCCGGCGGGCTGGGCTGGACCGATATCGGGAATAAAGCGGCGATCGGTGGATTTTCGCGGCAGTTTTATCGGCGGCTTGGAAAAGTGTACGGAAAAGATGAAGCATGGACTTTTGAACCGCACGTGGCGGAGGCCGAATTGCGGAAGCTTCTCCAGGAATCGTCCGTGCCGGTTTATCTCGAACAGCGGCTGGCTTCGGTAAAAAAGGAAGGCGCAAAAATTACCGAAATCACTTTGGAAAATGGGAATGTTTTTCGAGCGAAAGCATTCATCGATTGCTCGTACGAAGGAGATCTGATGGCCAAAGCCGGCGTGAAATACATGGTGGGGCGAGAGGCCAATTCGCAATTTGGCGAAACCCTCAATGGAGCGCGCGCGCAGACACCGGCGCACCAATTTCTCGTGCCCGTCGATCCTTACGTGAAACCCGGCGATGCGAGCAGCGGGCTCCTGCCTTTTATCCAAACAGGAAGCGGCGCCGCGCCGGGCGAAGCGGATCACTGCGTCCAGGCGTATAACTTTCGGCTCTGCTTCACCAAAAATCCGGCGAACAAGAAACCGATCGAACGACCGGAAGGCTATGATCCAAAGCAATTCGAATTGCTCGGCCGTTACTTTGCGGCGCTCGCCGCCGCGGAAAAGAAGGTAACCCTCAAGAATTTTCTGAAGATCGATATGGTCACCCCGGAAAAAACGGACATCAATAACAATGGCGGATTTTCCACAGACTATATCGGAATGGATTATGCCTACGCGGACGGAGACTATGCATCCCGGGAGCGCTTTTGGAAGGAACAGAAGGCGTACACGCTGGGCTTCCTCACTTTTCTCGCAACCGATCCGCGCGTCCCCGAAGAAATCCGTAAAGACATGCAGCAATGGGGAATGTGCAAAGACGAATTTGCCGATACTGACGGATGGCCGTTTCAGATCTACGTACGTGAGGCACGGCGAATGATTGGCGAAATGGTCATGACCGAGAAAGTCTGCCGCGGCGCGGAAAAACCCGAGGATTCCGTCGGCCTCGGCGCATATAACATGGACTCCCACAACTGCCAGCGCATCGTTAAAAACAGCCGCGTGGAAAATGAAGGCGACGTCCAGGTCGGCGTGAAACCGTATCCCGTTTCCTATCGAGCCATCGTCCCGAAGGCTGCGGAATGCGAGAATCTCTGGGTGCCTGTTTGCTTGTCAGCCACACACATCGCCTACGGATCGATCCGCATGGAACCGGTATTTATGATCCTCGGCCAATCAGCAGCCACCGCGGCGAGTCAGGCCATCGATACAGGATCAACCGCGCAGAAAATCGATTACGCAAAACTGCGCGAGCAATTGCTAAAAGATGGGCAGATCCTGGAGTGGAAATAGGGGCTTGCAGTTTCACTCATCAGACGTGACCTGCCCCGATTTCACCAGGCTGCGCGCGTAGCTCACACTGTCAATATCCGCGGGCGTTTTATCGCGCCGGATTGATTTGATCCGCGGGAAGCGCAAGGCCAGGCCGCTATCGTGGCGATCGCTGGGCTGCACGGAATCGAAGGCCACTTCGAAAACAACTTCCGGACGCACCTGCCGGTATTTTCCATAGGTCGCTGTGGTGGTGGAACGAAAATGCTCAGTAAGTTCGTCGATCTCCTCATCCGTCACACCGGAATAAGCCTTGCCGATGGTGCGAAATTCGCCGGTGTCGTCGTCGCGCACCGCAAACGTGTAGTCGCTGAGAACGCCGGAACGCTTGCCGTGACCTGTCTCCGCGCCCACTACCACGACATCGAGTGTGGCCAGTTCTTTCTTGAGCTTCACCCAAGCCAGACCGCGGCGGCCCGGCGTGTAGAGGCTCGTGCCATCCTTGGCGATCAAGCCTTCGTTGCCTCGCTGACGCGCCGCCTGGAACGCAGCTTCGACTTCCTCCGCACTGGAAACGCGCGTGACCGGCGCCGCCTCGATTCCCGCAGGCAGGCTCAACTCCTCGAGCCATTCGCGCCGACGAAAAAGCGGCTCGCGAAGGAGTGATTCATTATCAAGTAACAAAAGATCGAACGCGCGGTAAGTAACGGGCACATCGCTTCGGCCCAGAAACAAGTCGTCCTCCGTCTTTCGCCCGAGCCGCTTTTGCAGATCAAAAAAAGTCAGATTGCGCCCCGGATCGTAAGCGATGAGTTCACCATCGAGAATGATCCGCCGCTGAATCCCCCGCGCCACCCGGGCGAGGTCGGCAAATTGGCCGGTGATGATCCGAAGATCCCGGCTATACAGTTCCACGCGCCCGTCGCCCACGTGCAGTTGCACGCGGATGCCGTCAAACTTATCTTCCACCCAGGCTGGCGCAGTCCCTCCTGCGCGGCCTTTGCTATCGGAACCCTGCACCTCCGACACATCGCCACGCGCCGCCTCCTGGAGCCGCTCCCACACTGCTTCGGCCGTGGGTTCCGGACTGGCGAGCATGCATTTGATCGGGCGAAACAAGCGCAAGTTCGCTTGCTTGAGCGCGTGGCGGCAGGCCAGCGCGGCGGTCTCGCCGATGTCTCCAAGAAGCATATTGGCCTCACGAACTTCATCGAGAGGGGCGGAAAAGGCCGTGGAGATCGCTTCTTCCACCAGCCCCTCCTTCAAACCGATGCGCAAATCCCCAGTGAGAATCTTTATCAAGTAACTCGCCTCCAGCGGAGCCAATGCACCCAGCCGCGCCTGGAGCAGCGCCTTTTTTTGCAACGGCCCACGCGCTTCGTGCAACGCCTCAAAGAAGGCGCGTGAATCGAGCAAACTGAAGGGCTGTGGTGTGGTGACACCTTGCAGCACCTCGAAGGCGGTTTTTCCAGCATCGCTATGCCGACGGGCCACTTCCCGTACCTGTGTTTCGTTTTTCCGGCTCGCGCTCACCAGCGAGCGATGGATGATCGACCAGCCCGTCTGGAGCGTGCGATTGTCCGTCTGTGCGAAGGCGCGGCCCGTCAGATAGACCGCGGCGATTCCAAGCAGTGATGCATCCAGCGCAGCCAGCTCCGTAAAGTAACCGGCAAGCATTCCAATCTTCGCGAGTTTGCGGGAAGTCTGGCCGATGTGCTCACCGAGAAGAGCAAATGCCGCAAAGTCATCCGCCATGGCCGAACGAGACTCCTCTCCGCGGGCGGCTTCCGATTTTTCCCCAGACCAGCGCACTTCTGGAATCGCGACGATCGTTTCTCGCGCGCCCAGCGACAACTCGAGTTGATCCTCCTCGGTCAGCGCCCACGCTTCGAAGCCGCGCTCCCGCAAATCGCTGGCGAAAGCCGCCGCAAAACCATGTAAAGTTAACACGCGCTTCGGTTGCACCAGTTCCACGTACCGCACCAGATCCGGATAGTCGGCGTGATCCGTCAACGGAAATGCCGCATCGCACCCATAGCGATACTTCGCGCCGGAATCGAGCGCCCAGCCGGTAAGCACCGCCGTGCGACGATTTTTCACGCGCAACAGCATGAGCGAACGTGCCGCACTCGGCGGACAAACCAGCACCTTCCCCGCGATCTGGCCCGGCGCATAACGTACGTAGCCCGTAGGAAATTCCGAATTCAACTCGCGATAAATCTCCGTCATCTGAAACACCGAACCATGAAGCATCGGTGTCAGCTCATGCTCGAGCAGCGCGCAGAGTATTTCCTGCGATTTGCCTAGGGAATAGCCAAGTAACACCGGCACGTCGCCGTCGTCCAACGCTTCGTGGCAAAAGGCCACCATTTGCTTCAGGACTTCCGCGGTCGGCGGCATGCGATAACGCGGCAAGCCATAGGTCGTCTCCATGATGAGTGTCTCCGCGTGACGCCACTCCGCGCGCTCCGCAGACCAGCTTTCGCGCAATTTGAAATCACCGGTATAAACGAGACTGCCCGCCGCCGATTCCACGAGGATTTGGGCCGAGCCAAAGATGTGCCCCGCCGGAATCAGCGTTGCTTGAAAATCGCGAAAGGCCTGCGTCTTGCCAAACGGAAGAATGTGCTCGCGGCGCTTGCCGGGCAGACGCGTTTTCATCAGTCGCGCCGTGCCGGTGCTGAGGATCACTTCCTGGTGCGCTGCGATATGATCGCTATGCGCATGTGAGACAAAGGCGAAAGGATGCGCATCCGCGGGATCGAGCCACAGATCGTGCTCCGGCAAATGCACGCCGCGACGATAAGCGACGGAAATCATGACACGCCTTTCTTTGGCCAAACGATTGACACTCGAAAATTAGCCCGGTTAAGTTTCATCTTTCATGAAACGTTTCATTTTACAGACGCTGCTCTCGGCCTTTGCGATCGGCAGCATCTGTGCGGCGCCTCCGCCGCCACCTGCCCCGCCTGCCCAGCTTTTGCCCTACCCCAAGGCGCTTCCTCTGGCCTTGGACGATAACTTTCAGTTCCGCAAGACCAGCATCTGGTTAAACGATCCGAAACTGGAAAAGCCATCGATCAATGAGATGATCAACTTCAACCGCCAGCGGATGAATTACAAGGCGATCCTGGCCTCAGACCGCATCGCGCGGTATGGATATTACTACACTTTTTTCTGGCGCACGAAGCGTCCGGCGAATTTGACCATCCGTTTTGAATACCGTCAGGAAAATCTTGGCCCTCACGTGCTGGCGCAAGAACACGCCTACGATGGGGCCAAGGGCACGGTGAAGAGCGAATTCCAAGTGATCGGCGACGATTATCAGACAGACGGCAGAGTCACCTCCTGGCGGGCTCTGTTGATCGAAAACGGCAAAATCGTGGCCTTGAATCAGTCGTTCCTCTGGGACTAAGATTAAGAAAAAAGATGGATTTACGCAATGTTTCCGCCGCTGGGCGCGAATACTGCGTTGAAATCCACCGTCTCATTTGTGCCACCCCATGAGGGATGGCCACCTAAATGCCGTGAACTCAACGTCTTCCATCCTCGTCGGCACCGCCGCCAAGACGGTTTGGGTGCGTGTGGAAGGAAAAGGTTCCTTCCTGAACAGCACCGGGTTGAAGGATTTCACCAAGGAGATGATCAACCGCGGATATCGAGAATTTGCCATCGATTTGAAGAATTGCCCGGTCATGGATTCCACATTCATGGGGACTTTGGCTGGTATCGCCTTGCGGTTGAGGGAGATAGGCCAGGGACAGCTCACGGTGGTGAATCTCAACGAGCGAAACCGGAATCTGCTCTCAAATCTGGGACTGGATCAGCTCTTCACCATCGGCGAAATCGCCGCGGTCCCTGAGGCAGCCGCGCAATCTCCGCTTCAGGCGGGAGCGACTGACAAAACCGAGCAGGCGCAGACCATGCTGGAAGCTCACGAAAACTGTGTGGAGGCAAATCCGGAGAACGCGGCGAAGTTCAAGGACGTGCTGGAGTATCTGAAACAGGATTTGCACCTGGCACGCTGAGATTGAATGTGGGCAGCGATTTTCTTTGCGCTCTTCGTCGCAGTTGCGGTGACGTTTGCGGTCGTTTACCGGCGGTTGCAACGGCGGGTGGAATTACTCGATAAAGCGCGCGAACGCATCCAGCTCGAGGAAACGCGCGTCTTCGATTTTCTCCACGGTCTCGGCGCCACGCTCTCGGACAACTCGCGCCCCGCGGATCTTCACGTGTTAATCGTGGAGGGCGCGCTGCGGATTCTCAATGCTCACGGCGGTGCGCTGTACCTAGCCGATCCTCGGCACACTGAGCTTCGCCCCGCTTTTGTCTCGCGCGGCTGCCCTCCTCTTTTTGCCATTCCCGAAAGCGTCAAAGCCGAGTGCGCCAAAGGGAAAGAATCGCTGCATAACTTTCTCCGCATGCATGCGATCGACGGAAATGATGGCGTCATCGGCGACGTCTGGACTTTGCGAGTGCCTTTGCTTTTGCCAGGCGACGATCCGAGGCTGGCCCCGGCGCGTGAGACTTCTCGCGGCACTTCAGGCGCCATGCTCGCTCCATTGCAGTATGGTGAACACGAACTCGGCGTTCTGCTCGTCGCGCGCGGGCCGGAAACGGAGACCTTTCTCACCAGCGAATTTCAGATCTTCAAAGCGATCGCTGAACAATCTGCTTTTGCCCTGAGCACGGCATTGATCTTTTCCGAGGCCGCGGAAAAGAAGCGGCTCGATCAGGATTTGCAGGTGGCGCACGAGATTCAGCGCATTCTCCTGCCGTCAAGTTCACCGGATGTCTCGGGCTTTCAAATCAGCGGCATCAATATCCCGGCACGGCAAGTCAGTGGCGATTACTACGACTACATCGGGGTGAATGAAGATCACACCGGTGTCGCCATCGCGGATGTTTCCGGCAAGGGAGTGCCCGCTTCGCTCATCATGGCGATGTGCCGAAGCGTTTTGCGCAGCCAGGCCGGTGGTCAACTCTCTCCGGCAGCGGTGTTGCGTCTCGTGAATGCGCAGCTTTTTCCGGACATCAAAGAGGACATGTTCATTTCGATGGCCTATGCGGTGCTGGATCGGAATTCATCGACCGTCACCTTGTGCCGGGCAGGTCACGACGCCCCACTCCATTACTCGGCGAAAACGAAAGCCGTGGAGCGGATCAATCCTCCTGGCATGGCCCTGGGCATCGACAGCGGTACGGTTTTCAACCGGGTGACGGCGGATTTTTCCTTGCATCTGGAGACAGACGATTGCCTTATCCTTTACACCGACGGCGTGACTGAAGCACTGAACGCCGAAGGCGAGGAATTCGGCATGGATAAATTGATCCGGTCCATCCTCGCCAGCGCTTCGGAAGGCGCCGCAGCCGTGATCACGCGCCTGACGGATGACCTTCGCACCTTCGTTGGCAAACACCCACAGCACGACGATATTACGATGATCGTGATAAGAAAAAAATGAGCGACACCACCAACGCCACCAAATCGCAGCAACCCGGAAACCCAAGCGTCCCCTCCCCTTTTCAGCCCGGAGACTCCGCCGAATCTTCACCCGGAGACGGCACCACCGCCGCGGACACTCGAAACCAGGAAGAGCTGCTTGCGCAATTGCAGGGCGATCTGGAGCGGTTCCGCGATCTGGCGCTGCGCAGCCAGGCCGATTTCGAAAACTTCCGCAAGCGCGCTGCGCGGGAAAAGGATGATGCGCTGAAATTTGCCAACTCCAGTTTTCTGGAAAAGCTCGTCCCGATTATCGATAACTTCGAATTGGGCTTGGGAGCAGCTCGCACCGGAGGCGACGCCAAATCCATCCTCACAGGAATGGAAATGGTCGCGCGCCAGCTCACGGACTTTCTCTCACAGGTGGGTGTAGAGCCGGTCAATGCCGAAGGCCAAAAGTTTGATCCCAATCTGCACGAAGCCATGGCGCAGGAAGCGAGCAAAAACGTGCCGGAAGGAACGGTCATTCGCCAGATGCGCAAAGGATATAAACTGCGCGATCGTTTGCTGCGGCCAGCCACGGTGGTGGTCTCGAAGGGGAAAGAGTAGCGGCGATTTCGCATCGCAAAGATCGAACGCGAGCGCTGCGCGTTCGCCGCGCCCAATTCGAGGCGAGAATATCGCTTTGACTCGCGGGCAGTCCCGTACAGAGGATGCGCGAATGAAAGCCCTCCCTCCGGAGATTCTTCCTGGAATTGCGGCGCTCGGACTTGCCTTTTGCCAGGTTGCGAATGGCGAGCCAGCAGAGCAACCTAGGATTGGCGCTTCATCGCCTCGCGCTAACGGAGTTGATTGGACCAAAGCCTCGGAGAACCCAGTTTTAGGCGGAAACCTCGGGACCTGTTTCGATAACTATGTAATCAAAGAGGGCGATGCCTATCTCATGTGGTTCTCCTGGCGTCCGAAAAAAAGCATCGCCTTCGTCAGGAGCATTGACGGAATCCACTGGAGTGAACCGGAGATTGCACTCGGACCCAATGCTGCCAGCGGGTGGGAAGAGGACATCAATCGTCCAGGCGTGGTGAAGCGCGCCGAAGGCTATCATCTCTGGTATACCGGACAGTCAGGAGGCCATTCCTCCATCGGCCACGCCATCAGCTCCGATGGCCGGAAATGGGAACGAACAAGTAACCAACCTGTACTGAAGCCGGAACTGCCCTGGGAAAAGGTAGCCGTCATGTGTCCGGACGTGATGTGGGATGAATCCGCAAACCAGTATCGGATGTATTATAGCGGCGGTGAACAATACGAGCCGGATGCCATCGGTTATGCCACCAGCGCGGATGGCGTGCACTGGAAGAAGGCCGAAAAACCGATCTTTGCCGCCGATCCCACTCGCGCCTGGGAACAGCGAAAAGTGACGGCCTGCCAGGTCTTGAAGCATGAAGGCTGGTTCCTGATGTTCTATATCGGTTTCCGCGATATCGATCACGCCGCCATCGGAGTCGCGCGATCGCGCGACGGAGTCACGCATTGGGAGCGTCTCCCGGACAATCCCATCATTCAACCTGACCCGTATGGCTGGGATGCGGAGGCGTGTTATAAACCCGCCGTGGTCTTCGAGACCGAGAACCCATCCCGGAGCCGCTGGCGCCTCTGGTACAACGGGCGCCGAGGCAGTCTCGAGCAAATCGGCATGGCGACTCACGAAGGCGACGATCTTGGGTTTCCAGGTGCAAGCAAAGAAGGCAACAAGTAATCCTAGAAACCAAGATAGCGTCCACGAAACTTACGAAAAGATACGAAAATCAGATAGTCCCTTTCGTGTCCTTCAGTGTATTTCGGCTCGCCCATTCCTACCTCCACTTGTCCCCTCCGCCACCTCAGTGGACATCCCATTTCCGCGTTTAGAATTATTGCCTGCGCTCACTTTCCGCGCGCATGGCGCCTAGAAAATCGCGCATCGCCTTCAAAAACTCCCGCTTCTCCAAAAGCCCGCCCAGCGCCATGCGGCCACCTGCGGAAGCCAGGGCGATGCAGAGCATTCCAGTCAAGGCATTCCCCGCGAAAAGCAGGATCAAGGCAAGTACCCGGCTAAAGTGGATCGTCATTACCTGGATGTCGTTGCCGGGCTTCTCCGGAACTATATTTTCATCCAACTTCAGCGTTTTGACGAGCGACTCGATCGCCGGCACACTGCCTCCCGGGGTATTGGTCAGATGGTTAATATTCTCGATGCATTGAAACGCGTACCACACTGCCGCCAGCAAAATTCCTAACCCGAGGAACTGCGTCAAGACGGGCAGAATCTTGGGTGCCCAAGGCACTTCCGCGTCAAAGGTGCCGGAATCCTGGTCGCTGGGGCGCTGGTCGGGAGTGAGCATGGCGCGGATCGTCCATGGGACGAAATACAGATGCACGAAGAAACTGCGTCTGCCTCTTAGAGGCCAAAGGGAGCACTTTCCCGCCACCAAAGCGTTTTCTTCGACAACTTACTTAACCAAAAAGAGAATCCGACGAGTCACGAAACCCATGTGTTAGTGCCACGGGAAATCAAGTACCGATTTAGTGTATCGCGCCCAACTTGGTGCTGAAATCCTCTTCCGAACCGCGGGCCGATCTGCCAGCAGACGTGAACAAAAGCCGCATCTTCCGTGAAGTAGAACCAGCCGATCAAGACCTCGAAGAACATCCCGTTTATTGCCGGTTTCGCTAGCTGCTTCACGGTGCACTCTCGAACCGTTTCGGCTGAAATTTGCCACGCTGTTATCGCTGAACCCTTGCCGAGTTCGTGGGCGGTAAACTGAGTGTGCTCTACGTATCCATACTTTGGAGGGCGCCCATGCACGGGTTGCCACTCGTGGCTCAGGTTCTCACGCAGGACATCCTGAAACTCGGACAAAATAATCGTGAGAAGTTCAGGAGAAGGGGTCATCTAATGATGGCTGTGATTCGCCAAGCTACCAATTAGGTAGGTAAAAATAGCCTCACTCGTTCCCACTCGACCAGAGAATGAGGCACTGCTTTACGGCACCCTGAAGAACGCATGCGTGCCGGGAAAACCTTTCAGCTCGTGCTCTCCCGGAATGGGAACTGTGCTGAGGTGACGAGATAACAAAGCGCGGGCTTGCGAAGTGAGGCAGAGGTGGACACCGAGCGAGCTGGCGACCTTTTCCACGCGGAAGATCAGATTTAACTCCGGCCCCATGAGGCATTCTTCGCCGAGCGTGGCGGCGCCGCCGATG